>Ga0302324_100001730_pt1 | contig 52312 bp, 45 predicted proteins | sample Palsa_T0_1_FD_201949 | JGI IMG/M metagenome (GOLD analysis project Ga0302324, IMG submission 201949) | Peat permafrost microbial communities from Stordalen Mire near Abisko, Sweden - Palsa_T0_1 | ecosystem: Environmental > Terrestrial > Soil > Palsa > Peat permafrost | place: Sweden: Abisko...
GCCGTTTAAGGGCGAACCGCCTATTTCCGCTTGTATCGCAGGCGGATCGTATACGTCACAATTTTCTAGTGCTTCGCTCATGGCTTGGCTCCTTCCAGCTTGGCTGGCTCCGATTTCGCGGGTGCGCGTTTCATCACGACATCCTCAGCCGCCCGCAATCCCGCGACGATTTCAGGCTCAATCGCGTCGATTGCCTTGCCCATTATCTGCGAGATGGCAGGCAGCCTCATTCGAAGCTTACCAGTTGCGACTTCTTTCCATGAATCGAGAGAACCCAGGATATATCCATGCGCTCGTAAAAACGAATTCTCTAGTTTCGTCCGCGCATCGGGCGGCATCTTTTTTACATGCGTTTCGTAAAGCAAAATAGCCGCTTCCACCGCTGGCAACAATCGCAAATCGTCGATTTTTTCCAGCGTGGTTTTTTGCACTTTCAACGACGCGATTTCCTGCGCGAGTTGGTCGTGCTTTTGTTCAATATCAGCGACTTTTTCGCAGAGCGCAACATATTGCCGGAGTTGATCCAGCACATCGCGTTTCGCCGTCGTCAATTGTGTCTCTGCATCAACTTCAGTTGCAAGTTTATTAATCAAATCGTTCATAATTTGTTACTCCGTAAAGTACGTGTGAATGTCATCTAACAGTTTTTCGGCTTTTGCGGAATCGCCAGCAGCTTGAGCATCTACAAAATCCTTTGCCAGTTTTGTAAATCGTTCGAGTGCCGTGATCGCGTCGTCAGTCACGAGCGCGCCAAATGTTTCAAGATCATCAGCGGAAAACGTTAGTGAATCGTGACCGTCATTCAAAATATCTCGTGCGTTATTAGGTGCTGATTGCGCCTTTGGTGTTTCATCGTCCGAGTCGGCTAGCGCGCCGAACTGTAATGCCTCATCATCGAGATTCATGGTCGGACCAAGATCAATTGATTTCGATTTCATCTGAAACATTCCTTCATAAAAAAAGCAAGGCGGGGGTAGAAAGGTATCCAGAAAAACCCCCGGCCTTGCGAACGATGCCGATTTTGAAACGAGATATTTTGGCACCTAAAACATCTCAATTGGTTCAGTATTCAATGTGAATAGATTCTCTTCATGCTTCTGGCGCTGGCGCGGAGGCTCTATCGCGCGAATGTCGATTTCATCCAGCACCAGCGGAGTTTTGCGGCATTCCCATTGATCGTCGCGCTTTGACCAGGACCAGACTTCAAACGTCGCTCCTGATTGCAGCCATGCCCGCAAGCGCGATTCTGATTTGGCCTTATTGACTCGGTTTGAATGATGATCGCCGGTAGTGCATTGAATTAGCAATGGTGGAGTGCCGGGACGGACGGCAAGAACGTCTCCGACGCCGAATAGATCGCGGCGGATATTCAGGCGCGGTATCCATGCCTCGACCACAGCCGGAGTGTAGCCATCACTGCGAAGCGCAGCCAGCGTTCGCGCTGTAGGCGTCATTCGTCACCCCCGATCCAGTAATATTCGGCGGCCCGGCGGCGGCGGCCCGGCGTCACCAGTTTTAGCTTGGGTGGTTGGGTAGATATCAGACTATTCAGAATTCGATTAATCGTGGCGTGGTGAGCACCAAGCACTTCCCCGCCCGAACGACAGTCAAGAAAAAACGGCTTATCACCATTTGCGGCCTGAAGTGCCGCACATAATTTGCCTACACGAATCAACAGGGGTGCGGAGCCGAAATCTGGATCGACCATTGAAGCTAGTTTTCCATGTGTTCCGCCGGGGAATCTGACTCGCTTGTAGCCCTCCCACAAATCCCGGCGACAAACCTTTATATCCTTTGTTCCGATTGACGGCAGCGCCCGTCGATACCATTCTTGCAGTATAGGCTCTAATTCCTCTGCTGTAGCCTCAGCATATTCAGGAAGTCCCCGCAACCCCCTTGCCAGCCGAAATAAACAAAGATGGCGTAGGCCAATCTTATCAGGAACGCATCGACGCATCAGCCGTTCAATGTCCGCAGCCGACTCATGCGACACATGAACCTCTGTGTCGTAGTCTGGGGGATGAAAATAGCTCTGTGTTGCATCTCCCTTTCCACTCTTCGATTTAACTAATTGCACAATTCCAACGGGCAAATCAGAAATACCAACCTCAAGTGGAGATAGATTCTGTTTCCATTCATATAAACCTTTGCCACTCCGACTTCCCGGTAAGACAGCAATATGAGGGTAGCCTAGAAAATCTACATTACCGTGTTTCGATGTAATAATTGGCAGGCATTTAGGTAGTCTCTGTGCCGTTCGGTAAAGTTTAGTCTGATGGCCGCCTCCCGTCCGAATGGTCGCAGTAATCGGAAGCGTGCCCCCAATTTCGGCTTCAACAGCTGCAATGCCGCTGTTATCGTCGGTGTCATCATCTACACCCACAAAAGGAAATCCGGTCTGCAATGACCAGTTGCAGTCTATGGGAGCCGCCCTGATTACATGGCTACTTCGAGTTGTTTTATAATAACCACCAATGGGGTGTTTACCAGCATCGTGGCAGTCAATGCCTTTGTGGCACAGGCAATGACCAGCGCCATCGACCCCGTAAGTTTTAACCACATCAGCGCCAAGGCTCTGAACGAACATCAACGCGGTTGCCGCTGCTGGAGAATCTTCAATCTCTCTAGCGGAGCTTTCATCAATATTATTATGTTGGTATACTGACATCGTTCTGAAATGCTTCGCCGCTCGGCTATCTGGAAAATTTGCCGAGCGGCGTTTTTTTATTGTGAATTAATCAATTGTCGTCAAATTTGCCTCGATAAATTTCTCGATCGCTCGGACCGGGATCAAAACGCGGCTACGTTTCGCCTTTCCTACCTTGATGAAATCGAGCTTCCCTTGTTTCCTGAGATTCCCGATACTCGTTAGTGATAAAGAGGTCAGCCGGGCAGCCTCTTTTTCACCGACGCAGAGCGGCGACATCGGAGGCGGCGCATTCTGAGTATTCATATCTACGATTCCTTAGCTAGTTAAATGTGGATAATACTTGGAACGTCCAAGCGGCTTGAAGTGCCCAGGACATGACAAAATACATCCCCTCATTCTCTTGTCATTATAACATGATGCCATTGAATGACGCGGAAAGGCGGGTAAAGGCGGGGCAACTATTATAATGCTTGAAATGTTCCTAATTGCGTTGGGCGTTGAGGGAGGCGGTGGATGTCCGGGTGTTCCGTTGCAAATATTCTTGAATATCAGACAGACGATAGCGGATCGCTTTCTTGCCTAATCGGATGAACGGCAAATCGCCACGTCCCGTGCATCGCCACACGCGGAGCGTTTGCTCTTCAAAACCAAATCGCTCCGCCAGTTGGCGTGAGGTCAGAAATGTGTCAAAGGCCAATACATCATCGTTGTTCATGCGCGATTCCTTTCTGTAAAAGCAACCTGAACGAACAATAATCTACCGACATCGCTTCTATTCTAAAGTGGAATTCGTGATTTGGTTTGCGCATGATGCTGCAAGCTACTTGTATATTGCAACTTACACATGAGAAAAATAATAATTATGATGAACGAACGAAGCTGGTATTCTAACTATCCATAGTAGTATAGTTTATCATACTATGATTTATCGGATTGTGGGGCGGGTAATCCTCGCATGGCCGAGGTTGCAGTATTGACACCCATGCGAATAGAATCGACCGCGAGGCGCGCGTATACAGCCGTTGTAGCCGGATTCAAATGCCCAAGCGCCCTACCGACCGCCGGTAATGACGATCCTGACATTGCCATCCATGATCCGAGGGTGCGGCGCAGATCGTGGAGCCTGAAATCGGCAATCTCCGCTCTTTTCAAAATCTGTTTCCACGTCTCTCGGAATTGCTCGATATGGCCTGATTTGGAGCGCTTTGTGTTGCTGGCGGTGGGGAAAACCCACTCTGATTTTGACCGCTTTTTTCGCTTGCGAAGAATCTGAATCGCCTCGCGGGCAAGTGGAACGACCAGGGGGAGGCCGTTTTTCGTTTCGGGTATCCGCCAGATCGACCGATCAAAGTCGATTTGCTCCCATCGCATCGCCGCTGTGTTTGATCGCCGCGCCCCGACCAGCAGCAGGATCAGCAGATAATCACGGATCGTCTCGTTTGGTTCCTTCGCCAGCGCCTTGAAAAACCGGGGAAGCTCCGCAGCGGTTAAAAACCTGTCCCGTGATTTCTCCCTGAATTTGGCGATGCCGTGAACGGGGTTGACTCCCTGCCACAGATCGCCGGGCCTCGCATACGCCGCATGGAGAAGGGATAGCAGACGATTTGCCGCATACTTCCCCTTCTCCGCTCCGATCTTCGCATGAAGTGCCCGGATATCCTCGCGGGTGATTGTGGACGGCCGCGGGGTTTCCAGTCCGCAAGGTACAGTCTCACCATCGACTCATCTTCAGCCCATGATTTCTTGTGGGGTTTGCTATGGGTCTCAATGAAGTGTTCCACCAGATCGCCGAGGGTGGCGCTATTGGCGCGGTCCTGCCGGCGCTGCTCGCGGGGGTCAATGCCTCTTGCGATTTGCACGTTGACCTCATCCGCCAGGGCGCGGGCCTCCTCAATCGTTATTTCCTGCCCGCCCAGCCTGACCTTGGCCGGCTGTCCCTTGATCCTGCGGAACACGTAGAACGCTCCCACGCCGTTCGCTGTGAGGCGGTATCCGAGCCAAGGGGATTTCACATCGAAAACCCACGCCTCGGCCTTCCCAGCCGCAACCGTGAGGCGGGCAAGCCGCTCTTTCGTAAACGCAAAGCGTCGGGTCTCGGCCCTCTTGGTAGTCGTCTCGGTCATGGCCATCCCTTTCCAGTGTTACGCCAGTGTTACGGAATTGGTCAACAATGACCATACCAGCATCAACAGCGTCACGCCCAAATTTGCTCATTTTTCAGCCAAATATAAGCAAAAAGAGATGGTAATCGACTATCGTCAACAAGTAAAATTCATGACTCTTAATCAGCGGGTTGTAGGTTCAAGTCCTACATGGCGCAATCAGTAAAGACAACGGTTTATAATTTTCACCCCTTGCAAACCGTTTCATCGTAACAAGGCAAAAATAAGGTTGTAACGGAAACCACGCCTTTCACCGATAAAACTCGTTTAAATCTCGTTGATCGTCCTGCCGCCGAGCGTATTCCCGATAGCTTTTGGCGATTATTCGAAGCACGCTGGCTGTTCTCGGAAATGTGGTGAGGGCATTGGCATAAGATGTGTACTGATTGGCCAAATCAGTCTCCATTCGTCCTCCATCATATGGAGACCGCATGGTTACTCCGCGTCCATTGATGACGCCGAAATACACGCCTCTCTCAATCGCCGCGGCTTGCAATTCCTCTAACAACGACCGGACGGACTCGTGTGGCCAAATGCCATCAGTTCCGATAGGGGATCGTGCAAGAACCTCTCCGATTTGCATGTCGCCTACCTCGCTGTGGCCCGACTCCTTCAGCGAGTTTCTTGCTCCCAAGACCCAATCTCGGAGAAAAATCGAATCGAATGCACCATTGTCGCCTAAGCCGGGAATACCGTGCCAATCGTTAATAAGCTGCATCGCATATTTCGCCCGATCTTGCGCATTTTTGTCCGGCTGTGACTTGCTTTGATCCACTTTCTCCGAACGATCCGGCCTGAAACTCAGGCTGACCGCTTGCGCGAAGACAGCTGGTTCGCGCGCTAACATTCGATGAAGTGTGGCCGGACCTCGCGCCGTGTGCGAAAACGCCGGTAACCAAACCCACTCGATTTCAGCCAACTCCTGTTCCGTTATGACACCAGATGCCTCTAATTTCGTTACGAGTTGGCCAAGTTCGTATGCAAAACCGCTGTCAATTTTAAGCTCGTCGCACATTTCAATTTTTCCTAGAGCTACTGCCGTGATCGCGCGTAATGTGGCCAATTGCAATTCTAGGCCGATAGCGTTCTTATTCTCACCGTCTAAATGCATTGTGACGATTCGGAGAGCGGCGAAGTGGCGTCCACGCGAAAGAAGAGTTTGGACAGCCCGAGTCGCATCACGTTGCACATTGTTCATCCATAGGATGGTATTCTTCCAGTACTGGGCTGCGACATCTTCACCCAATTCCTGAACCCAATCCCAAACCGGTGATTCGAAGGGAAGCACGTTTGCAAAGGATGCCTTTGAATGGGCAGGTAAGGCGCGAACGTGGTCAGTGGAGAAAAAGGTCTTAACCCAAGCCCAGTCTTTGAGCGTGAATCGACCCCAGATCATACCCTTCGCACATTGTTCGCGCCCTTTAAGATCGGAGTCTGTGCAACAAGCGATAAGCTGACCAAAGCGTTCGTCCGAGATCGTTGACTGACCGATATGATACCCGACACCGTATGCGTCATGCACTTGGTCCGCGAGGCGCAATAATTCGCCATCGCCCCCGTTTTCGACAAGACCGGTGACTACAGTTTGACGTTCTTTGGCGAGAGCCTCCGAGTGCGTCCTCCAATCGTTTCCCTTAACGGATAGGAGTTCGGCATGGTTATCAAATAGCCATGCGTGACGAGCAATGACATCAATTGGCTCAAGTCTCGCATAAATCGTCTCAAGACGGGCAACTAGGTCCTCGGTAAGATCTGGGTAACATCCCGCGATAGTATTCTTGTGGTGCAAAATCCGCCGAACAGCCCGCCGAAGTTCGTCGTCAGTTGATTCAGGTGGATGTTCTAGCTTTAAATCTTCAAGACGTTTCAAAAGATTATTCCGATGCTGGGGATCGACGTGAGGCATTGGATTGAGCAAACGCGCCCATCGTTTCTGATTTGTTCCAGCCCAAGTGAGAGTTCTATCAAAAAGCGCGTTGACAAATTCCGTGCATTCAGCCCTCGGAATGCGTTCCGGAGCGTCCGCCGCCCATCGTCGCCAGCGTGGTCGAGATGTTGGGGAAGCAGTATCATTTTCACTGCAGATCAGACGCGCACACAGATCGAACGCAATTTCGGGGTAGCGATTGTTAATCGCATCGATGGCTGCGAGCCGTTGACAAACAGACGCAGACGTGCCTCGATACCATGCAAGAAAGACCGACTTTAGGCTGCTTGCCGGTCGATTGGCCATTTTACCGCCTGGGTCATTTGCTGTTAATCCGGCCAAAACCAGAGACACGGAGGTGAGATGGTCGGGACTCCATGCAAGTGTCTCAAGTGCCCAAAGCAGATGGCAACTAGGGCTTCCGCCGAGATAACCTTCGTCTTGAAACATCGCCGCGCGAACAGCCGCATTACTGACAACGTCACGTTCAAGAGCCGAGAGGAAAATCTCGGGAGCCGCTTCAGCCAAGAGGGGCGTTAGTGGAGCGAGCGCGTACCAACGGGCTGGATCGGGCACAAGGCCAAACACGTTCCTTACCAATTCATCGACGCGACTGCTCAAATTGCATCCGACCAGTACCGGAACTGTTTCCGCTGACAGCATGATAAGTGCTTCCGCCAATCCCCTGCGAAGTGGATCAGAATATTTCATGACGCGATTGTGGAAGCTGGCCAGCCACCGCTGGTCTGACGGAAGTTCAAACTTAGGGTCCGGCGCGCCAAGCACTTCGCCAGCTACTGCTAGGAATGCGTTTAGGTCTGGAGCGGTTAGATGCCGGGATAGATGCGGCCATGCTCGCTGTCGAGCTATCCACTCCCAAGTTCCGCCGACAAGCCGAACGGGTGGATCAGTTTCGTTTGCCCATCTTGAGAGTCGTTGGACCATCTCGTCGACGGAAATCCGAGCTATTTTTGCAACGGCTTCAACGTCTGCGGGATTCTGGCACCAAGCTCCAGCGAGTAAGAACGGGAGCAACTGTGGCGCGAATACCGGTGCAGCCCAATGGGGCGCTTTGATTCCACCTCCCAACAAATCCACGATGGCGGCCAGGCGTCCCCTCGATTCGCTGGCCACGTGCACACACTGATCGTACGGAAGTTTCATTTGACGGAGTGCGGCATCCAAATGGGGCTGTCGAAGATGTGTGAGGGTGATATCAGCTGTTACACCACCAGAGTCGTTTCCGTACACTACAGCGACATGATGCCCCCGATCGACGGCTAGATTCTCGGAGCCGAACGATGATGCCGCGATCAATATTGTCGGAGTCTTTTGAGCGGCCACCGCTCGCCAGTCCTCGGGAGTTGTAACAACCAAAGCTCTCGCCCTAATTTTGTCGCGAGATGTCTCGTTTAAAGACTGAGTTACCGCGGCGATAAAACCTATCGCTTCATCAGCCGTATCGGCTCGAATTCGAATGAAGGACGGAGGGCTAACAAGCCATTTACGGACAAAGTTGACATGATCATCTCGTCCCGCAGTCAATAGCTCCGGAATCAATTGGGGTGATGTTCGCGCCTTCCAAAGATCCCAAATCTCTTCAAGGTCGCGAAGATCCGCCGGCACAGCGCCAATCTGCCGACGCGCCCAAACCGCTACCGGAGGGCAGCGATCAAGCCACTGCTCGAGATCATCCGCGTCGAGTACGATAACGTCACGCCAAAATCGATCTGTTCGTTTTGTCTTCTCCCAGTTCGCCTTATTTGTCCAACGCCGAGCGGTAACAAAAACAAAGGTGGTCTCGGTATGGGTGGTCGAAGCCTGGCTTGCCTTACGATTTGCATAATCTCTATCCGCTTTGGCCTTGGGGCGTTTATCCGTCCCCATTTCCCAGCCAGACGATCCTGCAGGAACGCGGAGGAGGTTCTCAGTTGTTATAAGAAATCCATCCCATCCCGGTCTGTTTATGGAATCACCGAATGGAAAATCAATTTGCAACGGGTCGGCAGTGCCCAGAATTAGGCGGCGGACAAGTAGTGGAAGTATTTCTTGAGCGCGACGTTGGTCTGCCCATTGAACAATTTGAGTTGCGGTCAGCAGAGGATTCACAAACAAATACTCCGGTTCGCCCTCGATCTATTCGATGTTCGCTATCTTATTATCGCCTTGTTTTCACAAATTCAACCGGAGGGTCGCTTCGGTACTCGGTTAACATTTTTGCGCCACCATCCAAAAAGTAGAACCGTAAAATCATTTTTTCTATGTAACCTTCCCGCTTCATCCACATACCATCGATTCGAGGCACCACTACAGATGTCTATTGAGCCTATGGACAGTATGACTTCGCTTTCCAACACGCCTCCCATTGGAGCATCCCGAACGCCAGATCGTTCGTCCCGTCTCCTGAGATGGCTGAATGGAGGAGTTCACTGGATCAGCGCATTCGTGCTGCTTTACGCCTTCATCAGAAACGGCGAAACGACGAGGGCGATGATCAATCCTGTTGCAATGAAAGGAGAAGTAAAGTTAGGCGTGGTTATCGGGGTCATTTTCCTCTTCCGGCTTATCTGGGTGCGCAACAGGCGCTCAGGGGGCGGGCGATGGGTCGGGCCATCCGTGCACTTGCCGTTGTCGAAATTCAGGCGCATGACCGATTGGGGGATCTATCTCGGAGTGGCGGGGGCCGTCGTTTCGGGCCTGGCGATCGCGTACCTTCGACCAGGGGCCGAGATCATCTCGGGGAGAAGGGGGTTTCTCACCAACAATCCCTCCTTGAACGCCGCGATTCATGCTCACGTGTTTGTTACCGATGCTCTGGAATGGCTGTGCGCTTTCCACGCTGTCTATGCCATCTGGTACTGGCTCATCAAAAGAAGCCGGTGGGGAAGGATTGCACAGGGTTGGCTGGATCGGGTCTTCTCTAACCCGTCCGCATTGTGAACATTTGACGGCTTCAGTTTCCGATAATCACCAGCTTGCCGTTCATTTCCGCATTTTTCAATTGTGATGCCCTTCGCTTTTGACGATTGAAAAACACGGAGGGATCACCATGCGCACATGGATCGTCATCGGCGCTGTTCTGGCAATTGGGCTCGTCGTTTGGGCAGACAACAACACGTATCCGGGAAAGCCCGCGCCCGATTTTTCGTTACAAACCGTTGACGGACAGACCGTGAAGCTCTCGGACCGGAGAGGAAAGGTCGTGCTCTTGGATTTCTGGGCGAGCTGGTGCGGGCCTTGCCGGGCAAGCCTGCCCCATATTCAGGAGGCAAGCGAAAGCGAATCCTGGGCGAACAGGGGACTGGTCGTCTGGGCAGTGAACGCCCGGCAATCGGCGGAGGATGTCAGTTACTTCCTGGCGAACAATCAATACACCTTCACGGCATTGCTGGATGAGGACGGAGCAGTCATGTCGAAATACGGTGTGCGCGGCATCCCGATGACCGTCCTCATCGGACGCGATGGAAAGGTTGAAAATGTATGGGTGGGATATGGCGATCAATCGGCCAGGGAAATTGACGATAACATTGAGAAAGCGCTGGCGGAGAATTAAACCCGGTAATCGGAGGTTCGGCTATGTCTAAATCAATGGAATGCAATCTATTCCGCAACGGCCAGCCGTCGGGGGCCATCGTCATAGAATTTGAAGATGATACGCTGACAAGGGGCAGGTTCGGGAGGTTCTTAACAGGCAGTGCCAATGGCTGGCTGCCGACCGACCAATTTGAGCTTCAGCCGGCCGGCGGAACCCGAATTCCAATCGTCATCCAGACGAATCAGCCTTCGTCCAAGGGCACCCTGATGTACTTTTGTTCCTACTTGGACAAGTGGGAATGAAAAAGCTCCCCGGAAAGGGAAAAGGCCCCTAAAACCGATACCCGATCACCAGCCCCACGCGCAGTTCAGTCGTCAGATTCCCGAGCTTGCCAAAATTTCCCCACGCCGCCATGCAGGATGCTTCGCAGCCGATGTTGAAGCGGTTGATCCGGTAGCCGATTTCAATATCGGGGCGAACTTCCACTCCCCATCCGGTGTGATTGGTGTCGGCTCCGAAGTAATAGTTGGGGTAGCCATAGTAAGGTTGTCCGACCGTGAAATTATCGAGCAGCGCGCCAATGCCGATTCGCGGGAGGCAGTAGAAACCGTGGTCCGCGCTGGGCAAGCCGAAGGGGAAGGCGACGCGAACCTCGGCGGAGGTCATGTTCGTGTCGGCGGAGAACGACCGGTAAAACGGCGCGGTGGGGTAACTGATCGTGTAATCATCCCAGTTGCCGGTGGTGGAAATCCCCAGCCCGATGATCGGCGAATCATAGCTGGGCATTTTTGCATAGACGTTCAGGTCGATGTAGCCGCCCTGCGGGTTGTAGGGGATCGCATTGTTGCCGTTGAAGTGGACGTTGGAATAGCCGCCGGAAAGGGTGGGCTCGAATTGCCAATCGGACGGCGAGGGAGCGGAATAATATGAGAGCGACTGACTCGTCGGCTGCGCCGAGTCAGGCGAAGTCGCGGCAGGTGTCTGAGCAGACGCGACTCTGCACACCATGAAGAGCGCAACAATTGCGATGAATAGACGTTTGCCTTGGACGAAAAGTGACATCCGGCGGATTGTACCGGTTGGCGATTGGGCGGGCGAGTGGAGTGAGAGCGATTGCGTGAACCAGGTCGTGTCATCGAATCAGTTTGATCGATTGACATTGTTTTGCCGAATGAGGGCATGGGCTCGAATAATGTCGCCCGTAACCGCTTCTATCGCACTGGTGGGCCTGGCGACGTTCGGAGCATCCGTCTGCAGCGAGACTGAGAGACGACGCCTGCGGCGTCAGGTGCGAAAGAGTTTCGAACTCAAGTTCGACCTCAACCGCCGCAAGACAGCCCCCCTTGTCCGACCTGCCTTTGAACGCAAAAGACGCGAGGAATTCCCCACCAAAGGAGGTCGGACAAGCGGGCGTAGCTCTGGACGGTTGAGGGCGCGCTCGGGCGCGAAACTCCTCAGTATGTGCCGCCGAAGGCGGGAACTCATTTGCCCAATGCAGAAGGATGCGATGAGCGTCGCCAGGCCCACCGCCCACGCACGAATCGACAACAGTGCCAAACATTCGAGCCAAAGATCTCGTTCGGCACGAAGCCGGTTACCGATAAAAATCTTCTGAATATCTCTCGATCGAAAATTACGTATCCGCATTTGTTGGCAGGAAGCTGAATCGTTAATCTCTTCGCCATGCCCAGCTCATCTTCATTCGACATCGTTTCAGAACTGAATCTCCAGGAAGTCGACAACGCCATCGTCCAGGCGCAGAAGGAGATCGCCACGCGATATGATTTCAAGGGATCTGCCGCGGCGGTGGAATTCGACCGAAAACTGAAGGAGCTGACCCTGACGGCCGACCAGGAATCGCAACTCGAGGCCGTGCGAACGGTCGTCATCACGCGCCTCGTCAAGCGCGGCGTCGATCCCAAATGCATGGACGCCCAGAAAGTCGAGGAAGCCACCCACAAAACCGTTCGCCAGAAAGTGAAGCTCAAGAGCGGCATCGACAAGGAGACAGCCAAGACGATTCAAAAATCGATCAAGGACCTCGGCCTGAAGGTGCAGGCCAGCATTCAGGGTGAGGCGCTGCGCGTCAGCAGTGCCAAGAAGGATGATTTGCAGGCGGTGATCGCTCATTTGCGGGCCAATTCACCGGGGATTCCGATTCAGTTCAACAACTATCGCTGAGGGTGCCGATAATAATCCGGATGCAGCCGCGCCAAGGGCGCAATTTTTGCCGGAAGACTCCGTGAGTGATGCGCTCGCCACGCCAGTGAAATCAGACAGCGGTCCAGACCTGACCAGCGCCCTCCAATCGGCGATCTCGCATTTCCAGTCAGATCGCCCCACCGACGCCGAGCGCATTTGCCGAAAGATTTTGCGGTCGATTCCCGATGAGCCGCACGCGCTGCAACTGCTGGGAATCCTGTTATCACAGGCCGGGGATATCGAAGAAGGCGTCGCGCTGCTGCAACGCTGCGCGAAGCTGACGCCAAACAGTGCCGAGGCGCACGCGAATCTTGCCACCGCATCGCACCTGCTGGGCGCGCTTTATTACACCAAAGGCGACATCGACGAGGCGATTGTCGCCTTCGAGCGGGCGCTGACGCTGAACGACCGGTCTTTCGAAACGATGAACGATCTGGGCGTTTGCCTGACCATGCGCGGCCAGAGCGATCGTGCGATCGACTTGTACCGAGCCTCGGTGCGGCTCTTCCCCGCATTTGCCGAAGCGCACAACAATCTGGGAAACGCCCTGAAGGAAAATGGCCGGCGCGAGGAAGCAATCGAGTCGTACAAAAGCGCGCTGATGCACAATCCGTCATTTGCCTTGGCGCACAGTAACCTCGGCGTCGCGCTGCTGGAGACCGGGAAACTCGACGCAGCGATGGAATCTTTCACGGCCGCGCTGCGAATCAATCCGGATTATCCCGAAGCGCTCAGCAACCTTGGCAATCTGCTGATCGAGTGCGGCGAGTTGGATGAGGCGGTGCGATATCTCACCCGAGCGATTCAACTCAAGCCTGACTTCGCCACCGCCCACAACAATCTCGGCACCGCTCTGAAATCGCGCGGCCAACTCGAAGAAGCCATCGCGGAATATCAGGCTGCCATAGATCTTGACCCGAAAAACAGCGCCTTCTATAGCAACTGGGTTTACGCGAGATTGTTTCAATGCGAGACGATTACCGAGATCCCGCGATTCAGCGACTGGCATGAGCGACCCCATCTTGCCTTTGCGAATCCGCCGGTTCCCGATCGGCCGCTGCGCATCGGCTATATCTCGCCCGATTTCCGCGACCATGTCATCGGGCGTAATATCCTTCCGCTGCTGCGGAATCACGATCACCGGCAGTTTCAGGTTTTCGGTTATGCCCGCCTGAACCGTCGCGATGCGGCGACGGATTGTTTTCAGGCATGCTGCGATCAGTGGCGTGATATCACCGGCCAGAGTGACGATCGCGTCGCCCAGCTAATCACCGATGACGGCATCGATATCCTGATCGACCTGGCGATGCACCTGTCGGACAATGTCCTGCCGATCCTTGCGAAAAAACCCGCGCCGATTCAGATCACATTCGCTGCTTATCCCGGGACCACGGGCCTGACGGCCATCGACTTTCGAATCACCGATCCTTATCTCGATTCGCCCGGTGAAACCGATGCCGATTACACGGAGCAATCGATTGTTCTGCCGGAAACATTCTGGTGCTACGATCCCGCGGCAATCCCGGTAAACGCCGCTGAAATCCCACCCGTTTCCGAGCTACCGGCGCTGTCCAGCGGCTGCATCACATTCGGATGCCTGTGCGATTTCTGCAAGGTGAACCCGAAGACCATCGCGCTCTGGGCGCGGGTGCTGAAAAAGGTTGCCGATTCGAGAATGCTTCTACTCGCTCCGCCCGGCCAATCGCGCCAGCGAGTGCTGGAAAATTTCGCCGTCTGGGGCGTCGCGCCGGAGCGATTGATTTTCGCCCATCGCCAGCCCCGGCTCGATTATCTGCGCACCTATCACCTGATTGATATTTGCCTGGACACGCTGCCGTACAACGGGCACACGACCAGTCTGGATGCGCTGTGGATGGGCGCCCCCGTGGTGAGCAGATTGGGTTCAACCGCGGTGGGCCGGGCGGGCCTCAGCCAGATGTCCAACCTCGGCTTACCGGAACTGGTCGCTCACACCGATGACGAGTTTGTAAAGATCGCCGTAAAGCTGGCAGCCGATTTCCCGCGCCTCGAAGGACTTCGTCAAACGCTGCGCCAGCGCATGCGCCACTCGCCGCTGATGGACGCCGAACGATTCACGCGAAACATCGAATCAGCCTATCGCGATACCTGGCGTGCGTGGTGCCATCGGCAGATTTCGCCGCGCGATCGCGTGGAAGTTCAGATATTTCCGTCTAACCTGGGCAATCCCCGGAAGGTCGTGGCATGACGCAGCTCGCGGAAAAATTATCGCCACAAATCGCGGAGGCGTCATTTGCCACGGCAATCGCATATCACCAGGCCGGACGGCTCGCCGAAGCGGAAATGATTTACCGCGAACTTCTGGCCAGCCAGCCGGACCAGCCGGATGTGCTGCATCTGCTGGGCGCGATTCGGGCGCAGAACGACCAGGTGGATTCGGCCGTCGAGTTGATCTCGCGGGCGATCCAGCTCAAAGCCGACGCGGGGTATTACAACACGCTGGCGCGGGCGCTGAAATCCCGCGGCCGGCTGGACGAGGCGATCGCCGCCTATCGCGCGGCGCTGAAGATCAAGCCGGATTTCGCGGTGGTTCACAATAACCTTGGCGTCGCACTGCGGGCCGCCGGCGAACCGCGGGAAGCGCGCGTGGCCTTCAGCGCGGCCATCAAAATCAAGCCGGATTTCGCCGAGGCGCACAACAATCTTGGAAACCTGCTGGTCGCGGCGGGACGATATGACGACGCCATCGCCGCCTGTCGCCAGGCCGTTGCGCTGCGGCCCCGTTATTCCGATGCGCTCAACAATCTCGGCACCGCACTGGCGGCAAAGGGATCGACCGCCGAGGCGGTCAGCGCGTATGGACAGGCCATCGACGCCAACCCCGCACTGACCGAGGCGTGGAATAATCTCGGCATTGCCCTGTGCGAGATCGGCAGGCTCGAAGATTCGGTGACCGCATTGACCCAGGCGCTTCGCCTTCGCGCCGGTTATGCCGAAGCGTATTGCAATCTCGGAAACACGCTGCGAAAAATGGGACGATTGGCTGACGCGGCGGCGGCGTATCAATCGGCCATCGACCTCAAACCCGCGTATGCCGAGGCTCACAACAATCTCGGCGTGGTGCAGTGGGAAATGGGCAAAAGCGATGCGGCAATCGCATCGTGCAAAAAGGCGATTCAGATCAAACGCGATTTTCCCGAAGCGTTTAACAGCCTCGGGAACATTCTAAGAGACCGCGGGGAATTGGACCGCGCCATCGACCAGTATCAGATTGCGCTCGATCTGAATCCGCGCTATGCGGATGCGATGGGCAACCTGTCGGTGGTGCTGAAAGATCAGTCGCGCTTTGACGAGGCGGTGGACTATGCGCGGCGATCGCTTGAAATCCGGCCAGATCATGCGAGGCATAGCAATCTGATCTATCTGCTGAATTTTCATCCGGGTGTGAGCCGTGTGGAGATCGAACGAGAGCAGGCCGAGTGGTATCGCATCCATGCCGAGCCGCTCGCCGCGAAGATTGCAGCCCACGGCGCCGTACGCGCCGAGCCCCGCCGGCTGCGGATTGGATATATCTCGCCGAATTTCCGCAATCATGTGGTGGGGCTGAACATCCTGCCGCTCCTTCGCGAGCATGATCGAAAGAATTTTGAAATCTTCTGCTACAGCGATGTGGTGACCGCCGATGCCGTGACGCGGCAATTCCAAAGCCATGCGGAGGGCTGGCGAAACATCGTCGGCCTTGGCGATGATCGCGTGGCCGAGCTGATTCGGCAGGATGAAATCGATATTCTCGTCGATCTCTCGCTGCATCTGGCATCCAATCGCCTGCTGGTGCTCGCCCGCAAGCCGGCGCCGGTGCAGATGACCTTCGCCGGTTATCCTGGGACGACGGGGCTGAAGACGATCGACTATCGCATTACGGATGGATTTCTCGACCCATCGCCATCGAAAGCGGAGAAATTCGAACAAGCGATTCGCGTTCCCAGCTTCTGGTGTTATGACGAATCAGCGATGATTTTCTCAACGGAGGCAACTCCCCATCCGGGTGCGTTGCCGGCTGCGTCCGCCAGTCATGTGACGTTCGGATGTCTGAACAATTTCTGCAAGATCAATGACCCGGTGCTTCAGCTTTGGGCGCGGGTTTTGGCCGCGGTTCCGAATTCGCGCCTGCTGCTGCTGGCGCCGGCCGGCCTGACGCGCAAGCGCACGGCGAACCGATTGGCCCAGCTTGGGATCGCCACGGATCGCATCCAGTTTGCCGGGCCTTGTCCGCGCGCCCAGTACTTCGAGCTGTACCACCGCATCGATATCGGCCTGGATACTTTTCCGTACAACGGCCATACCACCAGCCTCGATGCGCTATGGATGGGCGTTCCGATCGTCACGCTCGCGGGAAACAGCGCCGTCGGCCGGGCGGGCGTAAGCCAATTGAGCAACCTGGGTCTCGGCGATCTGATCGCAACAGCCCCCGATGATTTTGTGCGGATATCGGCTGAGCTTGCGGGCAATATGAAATTGAGCGAGCTTCGCGCCGGCTTTCGAGAAAAAATGCGGAAGTCTTGCCTGATGGATGCGGCGCGATTCGTCAGGGAAATCGAAAAGGCATACTGGTTCGCTGCCACACGCTGACCACTACTTCATTCGCCAAACGCTGTCGAACATCGTGACACCGCCGACATCGATGACGGGGCATCCGGGAAGCAGGGTTGTTGAATTTTGATTCACATCATGACCCACCACCCAAACGCGCTGCGATGACAGAAGCTGCTGCTTCAGGTTCCCCCCGATCGGCGTGTCCAGCAGGACAGCGCGCATATGCAGCTCGCCTGCATAATGGCCGAGCAGAAAATAGTTGAAGGCTGACTCCATCGGAAATCCCCCAAGAATGACGACCACATCTCCCGGTTTCGCGCTGGCGCGGAGAATCTGGGCCGAATGCCGATGCTCTTCAAGCTGCATGGTCGATTCCGGTTCAAAATCCGGGCCCTGCTGAACGCGCGCGACGCCAAAGCAAATGGTGCAAAAGAGTATTCCGACCGGCACGATCCAGCCGATTCGTCCGCCGACTGAACCCGCCAGCAGCGCATAAACCGCCGGCGCGGCCGGAAGGACGTATTTGTCCAGCCGCATCAGAACCGAATGACGGTGAATGTCTGCAATCAGCACCAGTGAAATCGATCCAACGATCCAGAACCACCACATGAGGTTTTGTTTGCGGGCCAGTGACCCAATGAAAACCAGAATGAAGAGCGCCGAAGCGGCAAACCACTTCATCTGAAGGATACGACCAAACAGGAGTCGCAGGGGAATGTCCAAAATTGCCAGGAGTAACTCGCGGCGGGTGGTGACCATGTAACCGACGCCGTTACTCATGGCCGATCGGCTGTGCCAGAAAAACGGCGCCCAGGCGACGGCGAATAGCCCAAGTCCGGCAACCATCGCGAAAATGGCTCTCCAGCGCGCAGGCGAAGAGAATGCAATCCAGACATACGCGATGCCGCCGAAGATCACGCCTATCGCAAGATAATGGGTCAACGCCGCGAGAAATGAAGCCATCGCCAAACCGAAAATTTTAGGCGGCGAAACGCCGTGAATTTCGATTCGTCGAAGCAGATTGAACACGATCAGAGTCGCAACCGCCAGCAGAGTGTAGGGGCGAACCTGCTGGCTGTAGTCGATCTGAACCGGCGCGAAGACCATCAGACCGGCTGCGACGAGTGCCGTCCACGGGCTGCTTGTGAGCCTCACCGTGTCGAACAGCAATGCAATCGCCGCCAGGTCGAGAATCAGCGACAGAAGTCGAATCGTGACATCGGCTTCGCCGAAGACATCCACCCATCCGCGCAGGATGAGATAATAGAGCGGCGGATGCAGCACGGAATCCAGCCCGGTCCAGATGTGCCACCAGGATGGAGCCCCCGCAAATCCCACATCAGGCGCGGGTGAAAGAATTACCTGCTTCGGAAGATTGAATGCCTGATCGCCGCGGCCGGTGGAAAGGTACAGCGCCCAGTATTCGTCCATCCACAGCCCGATTCGCCCGATCGCGTGCCAGCGGATCATCGCGCCGATCAAAAGCAGGAATAGGAGAAGAGCCGCGTGATACCAGCGTAGCTGTGGCGATTGCCGCACACCGCAATTGTTGCCAATTCGCGCGATTTTGCCAAACGCGGGTGCGGCTATCAATACCAGACATTCAAAATCAGCGTCGGCTCTTTCAACTTGCCGTCCCACATGCCGATCGTGCTGGTGACGAATTTCACCTCGATGTCGGGATGGGCTTCGAGCCAGTCGTTGATGAGCTGATCGAGATATTCCACGCCCTGCTCGCTGAGGCGGCAATGGAACGTGCGCATGCGCACCGCGCCGGTTTTGTTGTAATGGGTCGGGCGCTTGTAACTGTGCTGCGCCAATGCGTTGGCGGCCGTGATGCCGTGGATTTTGCTCTTGTGCGGTTCGGCGCTGTGGGGGGTGGGCGCCTCCTCGGCCTCCAGTTCCAGCGGCTCTTCGTTCATCAGCTTTTTTGTGGGAAGCGGTGGTGGCGGCGCTACCGGCGACGGTATTGCCGCGGCCGGCGCAGTGGGACGTATCCCAACCCCGCCGGCGGTCGGAACCACACCCGACGTCGGAACCAGCCGAATCGGCTGCGAAGCCGGAGAATTTCCATGCACCCCAATGCCATTGCCAGGTCGTCCCTCATTCATGACGTCCTCCGAACAAGATTTGCTGTACGTTCGAACCCTGCAGATTTGACGTGCAAAAGGATACCACAACCCCGGGCAATGGCCAAATATTTTAACAGAAAACTGATTCCGGCCTTTGAGACCGCTATCGAGTGACCGGCTGAAAATTCAGTCGCGCCGCCACGGCGTCGGGCTGGAAAAGGGCCAGTTCCAGCGGCGTCAGTTCTTCCCGCTCAAGCGTGCTTGTAATCTGGGCGGAATAGAACGCCTCGGAGTCCGCGTCCCATATCGGGCTGGCGCTGCGCAGCTCAATCACGGAGACGATGCGGTCGGCAGGTAATTCGGTCAAAAGCAGCGGCGGCGCGTTGTGCGCCGGCGCGGTGATCAAAAGCTGCTGCGATGCGGTGGCCAGCGCCCGCACGGAATCGGATTTCAGCGTCAGCGGATCGATGGTGGCCGCGACCCGCCCGTTCAGAATCTCGGCGGCATTGAAGGGATCGGTCATCATCGGCGGGGGAAGCTTGGTCTGCGCGACGGCGGCGGTCAGGCCGGACTGCGAAGCGCTGCTGAACAGCAGGTGGCCGATCTTCATCGCCCGGTCGTAGGCGGCGGCAATTTTGCAGTCGCCGGAGACCTGGTCGCGCACATCCGTCAAATCGGGCACGTGCGCCGTATCGCTGCCGCTGATGCGGAAAACGTAGACGTTCTGCTCCGCGTCCAGCAGAGGATTGGACGGCTGCCACTGCGCGATCGCCAGCGCGCCAAGCTGCGAATTCTTATCCAGATCGGTCATCCACGGCTGGAAAAGACGGACCGCATACATGGGGAACGTGACGGCCCCATTGGTGCCGATCACCTCTGACGAACCGATGCCGGACAGGTCGGCCAGTTGCGACTGGCTCTTGGGCTGCTGGATATTTCCCAAAATCGGCGTGACGCCGTATTTGTCATGGATGGATTGGGCCACATCGCGCATGTATTTGAACGTCACGAAATCCGCCGCGTCGCCGGTAAGCTGACTGCCGGTGGCGGCGACGGCGGTGCGATAAATTCCAAAACCCGAGCTGAGGCGCTCGTTGATTTCCTTGAGAATGTCCTGGAGCCGGGTTCGAGTTTGATCTTCGTACAGTTTCTCGCGCACCAGCGGCGCGTGCAGGGCGAAATCATCGTCGAGATTGGCGAGCGTGCGCGGGCTCTCGGCCGGTTGCGTGGAGGATGCCGATGCCTGAGTGGTGGGAACGGGCTTGGCGTCGTAATCGGTCCGATTGGCCTTGAATTCACCGAAAGCCGCGACGTACCAGTCGACATCCGATTTGGATGCGATCGTGGCCTGTCGCACATCGGCGTAGCTGAGGCCCAGATATTGCACGGTCACCCGGTTGGGAATTTTGTAGCCGAAACCAAGCGGGTTATCGCTCTGCCCGAATTCGCTGGGCACCTGATCGGCGACGGCCGCGACCTGATTCCGATATTGATCAAACTGCGCCTGAATCTGCGCATCGGTGGGATTGGGAACCAGGCCAAGCAGCGAATCAGCCCGGATGGTTTCAACGTTCAGCGTAAAATCTTCCGCGCGATTGGCCAGTGTATAACGCTCATAGGGAGCGCTGATCTTGATGACGCTGGCATCGAGATGGGCAAGCTTCTGAATCAGCAGGCAATTTCCGACGGCGTCTTCGACTTCGTTCCGTTCCTCGGTGCCGGGCTGGGGAGGATATGCGATGTTGTTGGTGATGGCTGATTCCAGTTCCTCGGGGCTGACGACAATCCCCTGGCGATTGGCTTCCTGCACGAGCAGGAAAAACAGCGGCGTCGGTTTGCTCGCGCGCTGGGACTGATCGATCAATCCCACCAGTTCCGGGCCAAGCGTCCGTACGACGAACAGCGAGGGATTGTCATTGGGACGATTGGGATCGACATAAACCAGCGACTTGAGCACCTGCCACTGCTGCGAATAGTTGTTGAGCTGATATTGCGTGATCTTGGAGCCGTCGAGCGTGGCCACCTGGCGCATGATCATCGCGTTGGATTGGGTGCCCTGGGGGCCGAGGTTGCTGAGGAACATGACCATCAGTACGACGGCGAAGACGACCATGAGGATTTTCTGGTTTTTGCGGACAAGTTTGATCATTGTGATCCGGATCCATTTCCAGGGGGTAGAAGTTTGGCGATTTGCTCGGCCGCCTGCTGCGCCGGAACGGTGCCCGGATATTGAGACACAATGCTTTGATACATCCGCAGCGCGCCGGCGGCCTCATTCAGATGGTTCTGCAGAATTCGACCCGCCTGCAACAGCGAGGCGGCAACATGCGGTGAATTGGGAGCATCCTTGAAATCCGCGGCGACGCGCATGTAGGCGATGGCGGCGTCCTGCCACGCGCCCGTGTCATTCTTCGCATCGGCCTGTCCCTCGCGCGCCCGGGCCAGAAGGTACAGCGAATCGGCTTGATGGTGAATATCGACGAAGAGGTTGCCGCTGCCCGTGATGATCGACGCGGCCCGGTCGAAATCTTTTTGCGAAAGCGCGGCGCTGGCGTCGGCGATTTTCGCATCCGCCAACGCCAGCGAAGCGATATTCGCGGTGGAGCTTCCCGCATCGCCGGCGAGCTGACTGAGCCGATTCGCCGCGTCTTCCATCCCGGCCGTGTCTTTCCGCTGGCGGTCGACATCCAGCAGCAGCGACAGCAATTGCGTCTGCTGCGAAGCGGAAATCCCCGCAGTGCCGGCGGCGTCGGTCAGCGCTTTGGCGGCGGGATCGAGATAGGGCGAATCGCTCTGCGGAACCGTGGGCCGAAGCGCAGCCGCCGATGATGGATCGTTCAAGACCAGAAACGCATATCCCTGCGCCGCCAGATCAAACCTTCCCGCTTTGTTCGCCGCATCGGTCAGCATCGGCTCGCAATACGCCTTGAGCCAGGGTTTATCCGTGTTTTGAATCGTCTGCGACAATTCATCGATCGCCGGGTTGAGACGATTCGCGGCGTAATCCTGCTGCGCCTGATTGAATTGCGGCTCGTCATCAATCGTCATCGCCACGACGGTGGCAAGATTTTTTTGCACGTTGTTCCCTGATGCGGTGCTGAATGTGAGGGAATGCGCCTGGATGTTGGTGATCTTTACATCGGTGTAGACGATGGGCGCGACCGAATCGGCTTCATCCGTCCCGCGGATCGAGACGGTGTCGGCCATCGCCGGCATGGATGCCAAAAGCATCAGCGCACCCAGGCAAAACCCACGGCATCCCGTGCGCCAGGCAGAGCTTGTCGGAGAAATCCGTTTCGTTTCCATACCTCGGCCGCCAGTGCAGGAGAGGGGAGTTGAACCCCTACACCTTTCGGTACAGGATCCTAAGTCCTGCGCGTCTGCCAATTCCGCCACTCCTGCGGGGACGGAGAAAAAAAGATTAGAACGATTCTACGCGCGAGGTCAAATGGCCCGGCGAAGGCATTGTGGTTGAGTTTAAGATTATTTTGTTAGCCGCCCTGCTTGCGGGGCGCGCGCCGGGCAAGCCCGGCCGCTAAACGTAATAATGAAAGCCAGCGATAGCGCAAAAAAAGTCCCAGCTTCACCCACGCCTGGAAGCCGGGACCTAAATCTTTCTGACCCGGAGGGAACCGGGAAATTATCTCCCCTGTCCTTACCCCGATAATCGCGATCCTACTATTGACGTTTTCTGACCCAAATTACAACGACAAATTCATCAAAAAGTACCCATAAAATCGCGCTTCTGGGCCGATTCGTCCCAATCTTACTCAATAGACTGGATAAAATGGTAAAATGGGAAAATATTTCCCAATACGCGGAACAGCTCGTTTCCCCTAAAAATAGGCAGGTATATTACCTATTTTAACCCAGCGCACGTCACTTGGGGGTTTGGGATGTTACAAGCTCAAAAGTCATCCCCGGCAGCGCCGCAACGTTAATGATGGCCCCCACTTCAATCGGCCCGTTGTCCAGATCAATGGCATCCTCCGGCTGCGGTAAATCCACCGCAATCGGCACCCCGGCCCGAATCACAATCGCCCGATCCTCCACGTGAAGCGCCCGCCCCTGCAGCGTGCGCGGTGATCCAAAAATCGGCGAGATAAACCCCCCGCCGCTGGGAACCGTGTAAACCTTCCGCGCCTTCACGCGCAAGCGGGCGTCGATCAGCTTCCCGAGCGGCCCCGTATACGGACGCGCGATTTGCAGATACATCTGGTAATTCGTATCCGATGGTTGAAACACCACCATCGAATCCTTTGCTTCGATCACTTTTCCGCGGGCTAAATATCCGGTTGCCATAGGTTTGCAGGGAAATGTAACGGACGGAGATTTACTTGTCATCACGCAGTGACTAAATTCGCGGCAATGACCTGGCGATTCCTCCTTTTTCTAATCGGTGCGAGTCTGCTCACTTTTCCCCTCGCCACGCGCGGCGATGACATCCTGATCGGCGAATATGGCTCCCTCACCGGCGGCACCGCGACGTTCGGCACCTCCACCGATGAAGGCGTTCGCCTCGCGATGGATCAGATCAACGCCGCCGGCGGAGTGCTGGGGCAACCGATTCGCGTCATCGTTGAAGATGACCAGTCCAAGCCCGAAGCGGCCGTTACCGCCGTGCAGAAGCTGATTTCCGAAGATCACGTCGTCGCCGTCATCGGTGAAGTCGCCTCCAGCCGCTCGCTGGCCGCGGCCCCCATCTGCCAGCGAAATCACATCCCCATGCTTTCCCCTTCCAGCACCAATCCCAAGGTGACACAGGTGGGAAATTTTATCTTCCGAGCCTGTTTCATCGATCCCTTCCAGGGCGCGGCGATGGCCAACTTCGCGATGAAAAATGATCTCGGCCCCAAGGCCACAAAATTTGCCATCCTCTACGATGTGAAAAATGATTACAGCGTCGGCCTGCGGCAATTCTTTACCGAAACCGTCAAAGCCAACGGCGGTCAGATCGTCGCCGATGAAAGCTATGGCGAAGGCGATATCGACTTCAAGGCTCAGCTCACCAACATCGAAAAAGCCTCGCCCGATGCGATTTATGTGCCGGGATATTACACGGAAGTCGGCCTCATCTGCCGACAGGCGCGCGATCTCGGCATCACCGTTCCGCTCATGGGCGGCGACGGCTGGGACAGCGACAAGACGTTTGAGATCGGCCGCGACGCCGTCAACGGCTGCTTCTTCACCAATCACTATTCCCCCGATGAAGACAGCCCGCGCGTGAAGGATTTCGTCGCAAAATTCCAGGCCAAATTTAGCGCCGTTCCCGATGCGATGGCCATCCTCGGATACGATGCGATGGGCATGATGGCCGATGCGATCAAGCGCGCCGGCAGCACCGACGGCCGCGCCATTCGCGACGCACTCGCTCACACGCAGGACTATCCCGGCGCCTCCGGTCAGATCACCATGGATCGCCACCGAAACGCCGAGAAACCCATCGTGATCCTGAAAATCGAAAATGACCATCCGCATTTCGTGGCCACCGTGCAGCCCACCGCTTCGGCAGCGCCTTAAGCCGCGGCCGCGGGATTCGCAGGAGATATCCGCAGTTGCAGCAATTCCTCCAGCAGCTCATCAACGGCCTGTCGATCGGCGCGATCTACGCCCTGATCGCCGTCGGCTACACGATGGTGTACGGCGTGCTTCGCCTCATCAACTTCGCCCACGGCGATGTCTACATGATCGGCGCCATGACCGGCTTCTACGCCGCCACCAAATGGTTCCACCTCGCCCAGCCGACGTGGCTTGGATTTTTCTTCGTGCTGATCTGTTCGATGCTCGTGTGCGGATGCCTCGGGTTTTTCATCGAGATGTTCGCCTACCGCCCGCTGCGAAATCAGCCGCGCATCGTTTCGCTCATCACCGCCATCGCCGTGTCCATGCTCCTTGAATTTGGCGGGCAGGCGAAATGGATGTTCGGCCCCGATCCCAAGCCGTTTCCCGATCTCATTCCCGGCATAGAGCTGCATCCCGATCTGCTGCACATCGGCGATGTCGTCATCGGCAAAGTCGATACGCTGATCTTCGCGGTCACGATCGCGATGATGTTCGCGCTGCGATACATCGTCCGCGAAACCAAAATGGGCCTGGCGCTGCGGGCCGTTTCCTTTCGATTCGACACCGCTTCGCTGATGGGCGTCAACGTCAATCGCGTGATCAGCTTCACATTCGTCCTCGGCTCCGTCATGGCAGCGACGGCGGGCGTGCTCGTGGGGCTGCGATCCCCCAAGGTCGATCCGCTCATGGGACTTTTGCCCGGCCTCAAGGCGTTCATCGCCGCCGTTCTGGGCGGCATCGGCAACATCGGCGGCGCTGTTGCGGGTGGCCTTCTCCTGGGAATCACCGAGGCGATGGTTGTCAGCTATGTCCCGCGCGGTTCCCAATATCGCGACGGCGTGGCGTTTCTGGTTCTGATCGCCATTCTCGTCGTCAAACCTTCCGGCCTTTTCGGTCGGGCGGCGATTGACAAGGTCTGATCCGCGCACAAGATTTGATCGCGCGCACCCGCGCTTGAAAATACGATGCAGAGCGATTCCTCACCTCCCATCCGGGCAACCTGGCTTTGGTTTGTGCACAACCTTCCGGTGCCCATCATCGTCATCGCCGCCGTTCTCATCGGACGCGCGCTGGAATTTTCCGATCGCCCCGGCCCCTATGTCATGCACGTCGCCATGATCGCAGCGATCAACGTCATCCTGGCCGTCAGCCTGCAACTCATCAACGGCGTCAGCGGCCAGTTTTCCCTCGGCCACGCCGGGTTCATGGCCGTCGGCGCGTATCTCGGCGGATATGCAACGTATACATTCGGCCCGTGGAATTACGATCCCAACGCCGACTATCCGGACCCCCGCCAACTGTTCGCCAACCCCGGCGGCGCGCTGGCGTGTTTCGTCGCGCTGGCCATTGTCGCGGCCATCGGATTTGGATTCGTCACTCTATTATTTTTGTTGATCCGCTCGCTGCGGAGAATTTTCCCAGCGCTTCCGCTGATCGTGATCGCGCTGCTGGTGGTGTGGGTGGTAATCGACGCCCGCGGCGCCGCCAATTCGCCGAATATTCCCCCCACCTGCGTCTGGTCGCGTGGCGCGATGGGCCTGGTGAACCTTTATTCCAGCATCCTCGTTCACACCCAATCGGCCGCACTGGGACTATCGGGAATTTTGCCTTATTCCTGGCGAAAACCCGCGACGCTGCTGGTGGCGATTTTCGGCGGTGGCGCGGCGGCCGCCGCCGCCGGACTCGTCGTCGGAATTCCAACCCTTCGCCTGCGCGGCGATTATCTCGCCATCGCGACTCTCGGCTTCGCCGAGATCATCCGAAACGTAATCGTCACCATTCCCGCGCTCGGCGCCGCCACGGGTCTGAGCATCAACGTCTACTGGACCAAGCCGAGTCCTCCCGATCACATTTACGAAGCGTTTTATATTTCGCCCTGGATTTTCGGCACGGCCGCGCTCACGTTCGTGCTGGTTAGCCGGCTCGCGCACTCTCCGCTGGGAAATGCGATCAAAACCGTCCGCGACGACGAGATCGCCGCCTCCGCCATGGGAATCGATCCCACCCGCCATCGCGTGATCGCCTTCGTCACCGGCGCATTTCTGGCCGGCGTGGCCGGAGCGCTCTATGTCCATCTCGACGGTTATCTCAACACGAACTCTTTCTCGTTCATGCGATCGATCGAAATCGTGGTGATGGTGACGCTCGGCGGAATGGAAAGCCTCGCCGGCGCCGCCATCGCAGCCGTGGCATTGACGGCCATCCCCGAATTGCTCGACAACGCCGAGCGATTCCTTCCCGCCGCGCTGGCAGCCCAGGCGCATTGGATGTCGGACAACCGTTTCGTGATCTACGCATTCCTGCTGCTGGTCATCATGATCACTCGCGCAAAGCTGAAATCCGCCTTCCCCCGCCGCAAACCCCAGACGATCGGACGATTAAGATGAAAAAGGGGACATTCATAATATTTTCGCAACTCCACTGCAATACGCTCCGGAACGCATCAACACCCCCCCAATATTATGAATGTCCCCTTTTTTTTTCGGTTCGGGGGCGGACATGAGCCTTCTGGAGATCTCCGATGTTTCGATCCAGTTCGGCGGCCTGCGGGCGCTGTCGGATTTTAATTTCACGGTCGATCGCGGCGAACTCGTCGGATTGATCGGCCCAAACGGCGCCGGCAAAACGACCGCCTTCAACATCGTCACCGGCGTTTATACCCCCACCGCCGGGATGATTCGCTTCGACGGCAAGAACATTGCCGGGCACTCGCCGGTCGCGGTCAACCATGCGGGAATTGCGCGGACGTTCCAGAACATCCGCCTGTTTCAGAACTTGTCGGTGCTGGACAACGTCGCCGTGGGATTTCATACATCGGCCGAGCATGGGTTCCTCGGCACTCTTTTGCGCAGTCCCCGGTATTTCCGGTGCGAACATCTCGCCCGCAGCGGCGCGATGGAGCTTCTGGAAATCTTCGGCCTCACCGAGCAAGCCTCGGCGCTGGCCGGCAGCCTGCCCTACGGGCATCAGCGGCGGCTGGAAATCGCCCGGGCCCTGGCGACCAGACCGAAAGTCCTCATGCTCGACGAACCCGCCGCCGGCATGAATCCGCAGGAAAAAATCGACCTGATGGAACTCATCCATTCCGTGCGCGATCGCTTCCAAGTCGGCATCTGGCTCATCGAGCACGACATGAAACTGGTCATGTCCATCTGCCAGCGAATCACCGTCCTGGACCACGGCGAAACCATCGCCGTTGGAACTCCGCGGCAAGTGCAGGACAATGAGAAGGTAATCGAGGCGTATCTGGGCAAGGCCGAGGTGTAATCGTGCTGCTGTCGGCAGACAACCTGACGGTTTCCTACGGCGCGATCACCGCATTGCGCGATGTGTCGGTGCAGATCGCCCCGGGCGAAATCGTCGCGCTCATCGGCGCCAACGGCGCGGGCAAAACCACCCTGCTTCGAACCATCAGCGGACTTCTGAAACCCTCAACCGGCAGCGTCACCTGGTGCCCCCCGCAGGATCCGGTCGAGAAGAACGCGTCCGCGCCGACGCTGGAATATTTCGGCTCCACAAAAGATCTCGTCGGTCTCAGGCCCGATCAGATCGTGCGCCTCGGCATTAGCCACGTGCCCGAAGGCCGGCAGATTTTCGCCGATCTGACCGTGCGCGATAATCTGCTTCTGGGCGCGTTCGTCCTCAGCGGACGCCGGGAAATCGACGCTGGGCTCGACCGCTGTTTCCGACTCTTCCCGGTGCTCCTTGAGCGGCAAAAACAGCGTGCCGGAACACTCAGCGGCGGCGAGCAGCAGATGCTGGCCATCGCCCGCGCGCTGATGGGCAAGCCCAGGCTTCTGCTGCTCGATGAGCCGTCGCTGGGGCTTGCCCCGCTGATCGTCCGGCAGATTTTTCAGATCATTCGTGAAATCAACCGGGACGGCGCGACGATTTTCCTCGTCGAGCAGAACGCCCGCATGGCCCTGACGGTCGCCCACCGCGGATATGTGATGCAAAGCGGCCAGGTGATTCTTTCAGACACGGCCGCCAGCCTGCTGGAAAACGCAGAGGTCAAGCGGGCGTATTTGGGCGGATAGTCAATCGCCGGTTATGCTGCGTCCATGAGCACTTCAACCCCTCTCGGTTACAACGCGGCAAGTCATATTCCCGTCACCACCACGTTCACGATCGACGGCTTTCGCATCGTGCAGTACATGGGTGTGGTCCGCGGCCTGATCGTTCGCGCCCCGACGATCTCGCAGGGAATCCTCGGCGGATTGAAATCGATCATCGGCGGCCGCATCGGCGCATTTACGGAGATGTGCGAGCAAACCCGCGAGCAGGCCTACGAACTGCTGGTTCAGCATGCGCAGCAAGTCGGCGCCAACGCGGTCGTCGGATTCCGCTACGACGCCTCGGAAATCGGCGGCAAAGGCGTCGCGGCAACCGAGGTGCTGTGCTACGGAACGGCCGTGGTGATTGAGAAAATCTGAAATTCGGATTTTTTACCGCGAAGGCGCGAAGAAGAAAAAGAAATGCAAAAAGGGGACATTCATAATATTTTATTATGAATGTCCCCTTTTTTACTTTTAATGATTTTTTTCGCGCTCTTTGCGCCTTCGCGGTAAAAAATCTGTGAGGGGCTGGAAGAAACTAAACCCGCGACTGTTTCAGAATCAGCGTCCGAGCCGCGTCTGCGGGAAGATCCAGCGCGCCGCGGGCTTCGGCGGCGGCATCGCGCACCGGGGCGTCGGCGCCTTCGGAGACGACCGATTCCAGCCCGTCGATCTGGTCGGACGTCAGGTGGTTGCCCAGGTGTTTGGCGCTATCGGCGAGGCTGCGATAGAGGCTCACGCGGACTTCGCTGGGAGTCGATGAATTGTTGGCTTTCATCGCCAGCCCGTTCTGGGCGGCTGCGCTGTTCAGGGTGCCGAGCACTTTCCCCGCCGCTTCGGCGATGGGCGCGCGCGTGTCGTTCAGAGCCGACAGAAGGCCCCCCTCAGAGACGGCAATATCAAACGCCTGCCCGTGCGTGATCGCGAGTTTTTCCAGCAGCGACGCCGCCTGCAGGGCATACTTCGACGCGTCCTCATCGCTCAGCACGGCGGTTCCCGAACGCTGCCGGGCAGCGTCGATGGCGGTCTTCAGCTCATCCTTCAAGGTATCCTTGGGAGGAATGATCGCGGTGTTCATCAGGAGATCGGTCGCGCTGGCGAGCGCCCACGGGCTTTCGCCGGTATGCGTGAGCACCAGCACCGATGCCCCCTGCAACCGGGCGATGTTCTGCTCAAGGCTGATCATTCCGCGCACGTCGCTGTCTTCGGAGACGATAATCAATTCCACGGTGGGCAGCGAAATCGCGCCCTGGGCGGCGCTGTTGGGCGTGCTGGCCGCGACGACGGGATATCCCAGGCTCTGGACCGCATCCCGAAGATCGCCCAGCGACACGGTATCCGATTGTTCGGGGGCGAGAATCACCACGCCCGGCTTGCTCGTCTGATTGACCGCCTCCACCAGCAGCGGAACGACGCGATCCGAACCGGCAAACGGCCGCGTCGGCAGCGACTGCGCCAGCGCGAACGCCGCGGCGTAACGCACCTGCCGATTGGGGAAATAGAGCGCCTGCATCAGCGGAGTCACTGAATTGCTGTTGAGCGCCTGCTGCCCCGTGATGTCGCGCAGCGATTGGCAAAGCTTCAGCGCCACCGCGGCGTTCTGGTCGTGCTCGGCACGGGCGAGGGCGTCGTTGAGATAATCCGCGCCGGCTGAAACGTTGTAGTACGTGGCATCCGGATCGTCCTTGTGGGTCAAATCCACCGTGCCCGGAGGCAGGTCGCATTCACGCTTGGTGTTGGCCGCGAGCCACAGACTGACTGCCTGTCCGTTCGACGGGTCGAGCTTCAGCGTGTATTCGCACGCCCGCATCGCCAGCAGATCGTTGAAAATCGGCGTGGGAACCTGCGAGCGCGTAAGCCCGTTGGAGTCCGACCAGTACCAGATATATGAAACCTTCTCGCTGGCCGGTTCGATATCCGTTCGGCCGTAGTAGCATTTCTCCGCCAGACCGAAAAACAGATCGCTCGGCCGCGACGGGGCGCCGCGATTCAGGCCGATGTGATACAGGGCGTTGCTGGCGGCAACGTGAATTCCGCTGGGCACGTTGGGCGCCACCGACAGGCGGGCCAGATAAGGAACGGCCGCATCGTAACCGAGATCGCCCAGGGCGCTGATCACGTCGATCAGCGTGTCGAAATCCTTCATTTCGGTGCAGGCCAGCAGCGGGTTGAGCCCCTTGCGGCCCAGGTCGCGCATGAGGCGCCGGCACGTGCTGTGATACTGAATCTGCTGGGAATCGCGAAGGATATCGATGACGATCTTGATCGCGGTTTCGCCGCTCTGTGACAAGCGCGGAAGATTGTTGTCGTACGCCCGCTCGCCCTGCGACATTTCGTAAATGGTCTGGCGAATGTAGTTGGGATCGCTCCGGCGGTTGGCATAACCCTCGTTGATGACATCGGCGAGCTTGGCGGTCACCTGCCGCATGGTAACCGCCGCCTGGCGATCCAGCGCATCGCTGATCGGGATCGACTTCCAGCGAAGCATCCAGGTGTCAATCGCGTCATTATGGCGAGAGGAGACAGCCTCGAACGAGGCGAGGATCGCGCTGGGATCGGAGCCGGAGTCGAGAATCTTCTGACCCGCGTCGGTGGCGAGGCCGTAGTCGGCGATTTTGCCGTAATGCCAGTAGGTGTCCACGAGATCGTTGAGAGTTGGCGGCGCTTCGGTCTCGGTGGGCGCGGCGGAAGCGGTGTTGTCAGCCGGTGCGGCCGGGGCAGTGTTTGTGTTGTCGGCCGAAGGCGCGGGGGTTGTGTTGTCGGGCGCGGCGGCCGGGGCGCCGGGGGTGGTGTTGTCAGCCGGAGGTGTCGCGGGTGTGTTGGTGTTATCCGGCGCGGGTGTGGCCGGCGAAGTATTATCAGGAGCTGGCGCCGCGGCTGGTGCGCCGGTGCCGTTATCGGACGGCGCGGGGGTGGTGTTGGTATCACCCGACGGCGGGGCCATCGTGCCGGAGTTGGTATCATCCGCAAATGCCGCGAGGTGCGGCACAGCGCCCGCGAGACCAAAAGCGATTGTAAAACTTGCGACGACACGGGGTAACCGCATCATGGTGGGTGACTCCAAAACGGGGAATTGCGATAGTCAACAACGGCTGGAACCGGAAGTATGTCCGCTCCGGCCGATCTTAAGTGATGATCGCCGCAGGTGTCAAGAAAAACACACCTACTTGGCGTTGATTTGACCCCTTAAAAAGGGCCCTTCAGGCAGGGTCTGCGGGCCATATGCTCACCTGCTCGGCATTCCACCTATAATCACCCCCCATGGCGCTCGATATGACAGCGGCGGCGCTTAAGCTCCGTGCGAAGGAGCTGGGATTTGATTTGGTGGGAATCGCGCCAGCGCAGGAATCGAAATATCGGCAATATCTACGGCGATGGCTTGAAGAGGGCCGTGCTGGGGAAATGGGATATCTCGCCGCCCGGTTCGAAGAACGCGCCAACCCCGCGGTTTACTTCCCCGAAGCGCGCAGCGTGATCTGTGTCGGGCTGAATTATTTCACGCCGCTGGAGCCGGCCGCGCCGGGGCGGGGGCGAATCGCGCGATATGCGCTGGGGGATGATTATCACGAAGTCATCAAACACAGGCTGCACGAACTTGCCGATTGGATTCGCCAGGCGTCGCCGCAAGCGCAGACGCGATGCAGCGTCGACACCGCCCCGGTGATGGAAAAGGAGCTTGCGGCGGCCGCGGGCATGGGATGGATCGGGAAAAATACCTGCGTCATCAATGAAAAAATCGGATCGTGGATCTTCCTCGGCGAAGTGCTGACCACGCTGGAACTTCAGCCCGACGAGCCGGCGATCGATCGCTGCGGAACATGCCGCCGGTGCATCGACGCGTGCCCCACCCAGGCGATTACCGAGCCGTATCAACTCGATGCCCGGCGATGTATTTCATACCTGACCATCGAACATCGCGGCGAGATCGGACCCCAACTGGCCGACCAAGTGGGCGGATGGATCTATGGCTGCGACATTTGCCAGGACGTGTGCCCCTGGAATCGCGACCCGCCTGCTTCGATGGCTCCGGAACTGAAACCGCGCTGGGCCGATGGCTCGCTGGACCCTGCGGAAGTCTTGGGCTGGTCGGATCAGGATTACCAGAACGAGCTGCGGGGCAGCGCGATGAAGCGGGTGAAATTGCCGATGCTCAAGCGGAATGCGCGGATTGTTTTGGAGAAGGGGCAAGCCATTAAATAAAAAACACCCACGGCTAAGCCGTGGGCGTTCGGAGGGGATTGCGGATTGGTTGCGCGGCGATTACGCCACGGGAATTCGGCGCGGTTTGGTTTCCTCGCGCTTGTTCAGGACGATCGTCAGCACGCCGTCGTTCAGCTTGGCTTCTACGGCCTGGGCATCCACGGTGGGCGGCAGCGTGAAGCTGCGCTGGAACCGTGAATAGCGCCGCTCGCGAAGCAGCCACTCGGCTTTGTCGCCGTTTTTGGGCTGCTGGCGGTTCTGATCTTCCTTGTGCTGGGCAGTGATCGTCAGCGTCTGGTTTTCCATGTTGATGTCGATCTCATCCTTTTTGTAGCCGGGCAATTCAGCCTCTACAAAAATGTGATCGGCATCCTCGCGAACATCCACGCCGTAGGGAGCGAGAAAGCTTCCGCCATCGTATCCCCGGTTGCCGAAGAATCGGCCGAGCATCGTGTCGAACTCGTGCTGTGCGTTTTCGAAGGGGTCCGCGTTCCTCTGCACTCGTGTGGGCAATGACATAACAGTGTCTCCTTTTGTTGAATAACCCGCGGAGAACAGAACAAAGCGCGTGCCAGAAATGCCCCGATTGCGGCACGCGCGCAGAAAGCGGAAAATCAGGCATTTACGGAAACGGCACGCTGAGGCTGCCGATAATTCTTCCCGCAAGAACGGCAGGCGCTGCAAAAATGACAGTTGAGAAACCCCTGCTGGCGATCATCGGGCCGACGGCTTCAGGAAAATCGTCGCTGGCGTTGGCAGTCGCGCGAGCGTGCGGCGGCGAGATTCTCACTATAGATTCCATGCAGATTTATAAGGGGATGGACATCGGCACCGCCAAGCCGACGCTAAGCGAGCGCCGCGAAATTCCCCATCACCTGATTGACATCGCCCAGCCGGATGAATCCTTCAGCGTAGCGCGGTTTGTCGAGCTAGCCGATGAAGTGATCGCCCACCGCAAGCGTCCGCTGGTGGCAACCGGCGGAACGCCGATGTATTTCAAGTCGCTGTTCCACGGCCTGTTCGATGGGCCCGGCGCGGATGAAACGATTCGGCAGCGCCTGCGATCGCTCTCGCCGCCCGAGCTGCACCAGCGCCTCAGCCGGGTGGATGCCGCGGCGGCACGGAAGATTCATATCTCCGACGAAAGGCGGCTCATCCGCGCTTTGGAAGTTTTTGAATTGACGGGAACGCCCATCTCCAGCCTGCAGAAACAGTGGGAATCGAATCAGCCCGTGCGAATCCCAGCGGTGTGGATCGGCCTGCTGTGGGATAAGGACGAGCTCAATCGGCGGATCAATGCGCGCGTGAAGGAAATGATCGCCGCGGGATGGGTGGACGAAGTGCGCGCGCTGCTGGAGAAATATCCGGCGATTTCCAAAACCGCCGCCGAAGCGACGGGATATGCGGAGCTGATCGATTTCCTGCGCGGCAAATGCAGCCTCGAAGACGCGGTGGAGCAAATCAAAATCGCCACGCGGCAACTGGCGCGCCGGCAGATGAAATGGTTCCGAAGATTTCCCGGCGTTCGATGGCTCCAGGGGAACATGCCCACCGAAAAGCTGGCGCGCGAAGCGATGGAATTCTGGAATAAAGAAGCGGAATTTCGGACCAAAAGCCCCGCTCCTGATTGACCGATAAGGGGTTAGGACACGCGCCCTACCGGCGCGTGCCCGGATAACCAGGAGGCGGATTTGCCCGGAATTCAACTTGGACAATTGCTGGTCGAACAGGGCGTTCTCACCGAACAGCAGGTGCAGCACATTCTGAAGGTTCAGAAGATGTCGCACCGCCCGTTCGGCGATCTGGCCGAGCGCCTGTTCGGCATCAATGCCCGGGCGGTTGAGGATGCGTGGGTGGAGCAGTATGTGCGGATCACCGGCGTGGTCGATCTCGACGAGCAGAAGATCGACACCGAATGCCTGCGTGTGCTGAATCGCCGGCAGGCATGGCAGTTTCATCTGCTGCCGATGAACCGCCGGGAAGACGATCTGCACGTGGCGACGAGTCCGCAGGACCTCGTCAAGGCGGTGAATTTTTCAGGGAAGAAGATTAACGAGCCGGTGCATTTCCTGATCGCCGAGCGGGAGCAGCTCAAGGACTTCCTGATGAAGCATTATCCCGTGCCGGAATATTTCGCGAAGTTTGCATCGGAGAGGTAGAGATCCCGACTCAGGTTATTCGGTTTTGGACACCGCCTGCGGAATCGGCTGCGGCGGAACGAGCACCTCGGCGAACTGATCCCGATAAACCACTTTCCACTTCAAAGCAGTAAGAGCATCGCTCAGTGGGCTCTTTTGCGCGCGGACGATGGCGGCGTCCGCGGGAATGGCGGCGAGAAAATTCCTGCGCTGATCGGCTGATCCCAGCGCCGCGCTGCGCCAAAACTGCGGGCTGAAAAGCTGCGTGCGCCCATCCATCAGCGTCTGATAGCGCGGCCCCAGCCGCCATTCCAGAAATCCACCCCAGGTGAAATCGCACAGCAGATGCCGAGTTTGGCCGGAAATATTTGTATCCACGAAATCGGCCGCCTTGCACGGATAGTTCGGCGCATCCGGTCCATTGCGGTTGAGCCATGCCGAGAGAGACTGATCGCCGCGGGGAAACGCCCGCAGAATCGGCACCGCGCAAAGGGCAACAACGACCCCAAGCGCTACAATGATCGGCCGTCGGGTGAGGATGCGATCCGAAAGACTTGGAACCACCGCCGCGAATGCCGGGACTGCAATGATCGCGAAGATCGGCGCCATTCTCCCCATGCGAAAAAGAAGAAGCGTGCTCCCTGCGAGCCAGATCGTTTCGCCCAGCGGAAACCGTGGCGGGCGAACCATGCGGTAGATGACGCACGCAATAAGTATCATCAGGAAGACCGCCGAGATATTCCCCATCACCCCGAGATAAAACGGCCTGAACTCCGCGACAGCCCCGGCTTGCACCATCGGATCATGGGCTGAGTAATCCAGCACCGCGCGAATCGTCCCGCCAAGCAGCGGTGTCATGCAGCAGCCGAGCGAGGTCAGGGCAAATAAAATTATCCCCCGACGAATGCCGGAAGATCGCTCCAGAATATCGCCGGCCAGGAGCGCGCCGGTCCACAGCGGCGCAAAGATCGCGAAGAAATGGATGTTGATCAGGATCGCGGTCAGCGGCGGGACAAGCCAGACGAGCCGGGACCGCCGATCGAGCCGGCGGTCGCGCAGCAGGAGAAATGCGATGAATGCCAGGATCGTCAGCGCCGCGGTCACCGGTCGAAAGCTGAGATACGCCAGGGAAAGAACGCCACCCATCGCCGCTGCAACCGCCGATGCCATATATCGCGGCTGGCCGGTGACTCGCTGCGAAAGCTCCAGTGCACTGGCTCCCAGGAAAAAAATAAACGCGGATTCCATCAGCGCCTGCACCGCGATCGCCGCGCGAAAGCCGCCCACGTCCCATAACCGTTTCATGCCGATCTCTGCAAGCCAGGAATATGGCGTCCACGGCTGGCGGATCGAGGCGAACGAAAGATCGTCGATCAGCGGATGCGGCCAGAATCCCCCCGCAAGCTCGCCCCCGACGCGCAGATGCCAGAAGCAATCGGGATCGAGCGTATCCCCCAGAATCACCTTCCCCGCCGCCATCAGGCATAGCAACGCCAGCAGCAACCCAAAACCAGGGATAGGGGAGGATTGGATGGTATTGGAGTCGGACATCGTATTTCTAATGTCGGCAAGATGAGCGGCCGCACCTTCTTCTTTCATCGGGCATTTGGCATTCCGCCCTCCCCCGCATACACTTCCGCGTCCGATGAAAGCCCAGCGGCGGCATGAGCTCAAAGCCAATTCTCTGATCTGGACCCTCCAGGGGCTGCCTCAGACGATCAAAAAGTATCAGTCGCAGATCTCCCTCGTGCTGGTGCTGATCGCGCTGGCGATCCTGATGGTCCGGTATCGCGTGAACATCGCCCAGCAGCGCCTCCACGAGGCGCAGCAGAGCCTGGGCATCGCCACGGATGAGCTGAACATGCTGAAGGCTCGCTATTTCGTGCCCGGCGATGATGCCTCGCAGTACATGAAGATGCGCGAGGAATATTTTGGCGACGGATTGCAGCAGGCGGATGATGCGTATCAGAAAACCCCCGACAGTCAGGCATCTCTCAAGGCCAACGCGCTGCTGATGAAGGGGGATTTGAATTTTCAGATGGCCGGCACGCCCCCCCTTCCCGGGGCCGCGACGCAACCGTCGCTGCGGCCCAGCGAACCCGCCGACCAACTCCTCAGCGGCGCGTATGATTCATATTCCCAGGTGCTGAGCGATTACCCGAAATTGAATTTCGCCACGACCGCCGCGCGCTTCGGCCTGGCGGCGGTGGCGGAAAACCGGGCAGTGCTCAACGGTGGAAGCGATGCGTCGCAGTGGGATGCCGCCCGGGCGCAATACCAGGCGATTATCGACAGCGATGCGGAAGCCGCGTACAAGGCGATCGCCACCGCTCGTCTCCAATTGCTTCCAAAACTGTCCGCGCCCGTGGCCATCGGATATACAGCCCCGGCGATTCGCGCCGTCGCCACGCAGGCGGCGAAACTGGGACCGGCGACCGCGCCCTGACCCGTCGCTCGATCGAAAACCGCCGCTGCGCTCAACTTCCTGCTCGCGGGGAAATCTTGTGAGCGAAGAAGAAATTTCCAACATCGACGACTCAACCACCGAAGACGCGGATGTTCTGCGCTTCCATTTCCGAGCCACCAAAACGCAGATCAGGCGGATCGACCAGTTTCTCACCGACCGCGTCACCTGGCTCTCGCGCGCGGCGGTGCAGCGGCTGATCGATGATGATCTGGTCACGGTCAACGGCAAACCCACCAAGGCGAGTTACAAGATCAAAGCCGGTGATGTGGTGGAAATGGTCGCCCCGCCCGAGCCGGTCAATGATCTCGTGCCCGAGCCCATTCCGCTGGATATCGTTTATGAGGATGAGCATTTTCTGGCCCTGAACAAGCAGGCCGATCTGATGGTCCACCCCGCCCGGGGAAAATGGACGGGCACGCTGGTCAACGGCCTGGTGCATTACGGGCAAAAGTGGAGTTCCATCAACGGCGAATGGCGGCCGGGCATTCTCCATCGCCTCGACCGCAATACCACGGGGATCATGCTCGTTGCCAAGAGCGACGAGGCGCACTGGCGGCTGGCGAGGCAGTTTGAGAATCGCACGATTCAGAAGAAATATGTGGCCATCGTGCATGGCGTGCCGGAATTGCTCTCGGATGTAATCGACATGCCGATCGGACGCGACCGCTACGTGCGCGAGAAGCAGGCGGTGCGGAAGATCGAAAACGGGGGCCGGCAAGCCGTGACGATTTACCAGATCGAACGGACGTTTGGCACAGCCGCCTCACAATCGCTGAAACCGAGCGCCTTTGCGAATGATCGCAAGCACCCTCTGCCGCCGGCAAAGTTTTCGCTCGTGAATCTTTCCCCAAAAACCGGGCGGACGCATCAGTTGCGGGTGCACATGGCAACCATCGGGTTCCCGATCGTCGGCGATACGATGTACGGCGGGCGGATTTTCGAGGCCGAGGGATTCACCATGCAGCGCCAGGCCCTCCACGCGCGGGAAATTACCTTCACTCACCCCGGCACGCTCAAGGAAATGACCCTCACGGCCCCCTTCCCGGCCGACATGCAAAAGCTGATCGAACTCCTCGAGCAAAGATAAAAAATGCCCAAAATGCACAAAAATTGCCGAATTTGCGTCCGAATTGAGCGAAATTTATGGGACGACTTTAGTTTCGGCCCAAATTGACCGTATAATATTATGCGGCTTGGTTCGTTAGAAGTTTAAAGAGGATCGACCCATCATGCATGTACTGGCGAATGTCCTGGGAATCTTCCCCGAGCAATGGTTATTGATCGCGGTCGTGGCCCTGCTGCTGTTCGGCAAGCGGCTCCCCGAGGTGGGGCGCAGTCTCGGCAAGGGAATCATCGAGTTCAAGAAGGGACTGGCTGGGATCGAAGAAGATATCACTCAGTCCGGCCAGAACGCGACGCCGAACCAGGCGAACCTGTCCAAGCCCGCGTTGCCCCCGACAACAGCCCAATACAAGTTTGATCCCTACACCGGTAAGCCGGTGCAGGAGCCAACCGCTCCCCCGATGCGATTTGATCCATATACCGGCAAGCCGCTGGACCAGACTTCACAGACGACCAGTTCCAACACATAAAGAATATGTCACCGCTAAGACGCGAAGAGCGCGAAGGAAGAAATGCAACTCTCTTTCTTCGCGCTCTTCGCGTCTTCGCGGTGATCTGTTTTTTCTGCTTTGCACACAGTTCAGCTTTGGCGGTGAGTTCCACGCGGGCCGAGCTTTCGATGCGCTTGCCGCAGGCGAAGCTGGATAACGTGACGTTTTCCGATGCGCTCGATTACCTGCGCGATGTCGCGGGGTTGAATATTCATGTCGATTGGAAATCGCTGCAGGCCGCCAACGTTTCCAAGGATGCGGAAATCAATCTGAATCTTCACGATGTCTCAGCCGGCAAAGTACTGTCGCTGGTGCTCTCCGAAGCCGGCCCGGGCGATTTGCTGACATTCTATATCGATCAAAACGTTCTGGAGATCACGACCCGGCAAACGGCGGATCAGCAGATGATCACCGTCGTGTATTATGTTCAGGACCTTCTCCAGCCGAACGAAACGTTTAATTACCAGATCCAGAACATCGCCAGCGGCAGCGCCCAGGTGACCGGCAGCGGTGGCAGCGGCAGCTCAACCTCGTTTCAAAGCGGCCAAAGCGGCAATCAGACCGGCAATACGCAGGACAAGGAAGATGCCCTGATCAAGCTGATCGAAACCGTCATTCGCCCGGAAGTCTGGAAGGATAACGGCGGGGCTGCAACCATGTCGATGTGGAATGGAAATCTGATCGTCACCGCGCCGCGCTCCGTGCAGGAAGCGATCGGCGGGCCGGTGGACCGGTAACGATTGATGGCATCTGAACTGGCGATCGTGGGCGCGGGGGTCATGGCCGAGGCGATCGCGCGGGGGATCATCTCAGCGGGAACAATCCAGCCGGAAAAGATCGTTGCCGTCGATATCTCGCCGCAGCGGCGGGAATATTTTCAGGCTCAGCTTCACATCAAATCTGCCGAAACCGCTGTCGATGCCGCCCGGGGCGCGAAGATCGTGCTGCTGTGCGTGAAGCCGTTTCAGATGGAACAGGTGCTGCGCGATCTTGCGCCGGGCATCGATGACCAATCGCTGCTCATCTCGATCGCCGCGGGAATCAGCAGCGGATTCATCGAAAAAACTTTGGCGGGCGGCAAACGATGGCGCGTGATCCGCGCGATGCCCAACACGCCGATGCTGGTCAGCCGGGGAATGGTGGCGATCGCCGCGGGAACGCACGCGACGGAGGATGATCTGGCGGCGGCGAGAAAATTGTTCGAATCAAGCGCAAAAGTAATCGAAGTGCCCGAAGATAAAATCAACGCCGTCACCGCCGTCAGCGGATCGGGGCCGGCCTATTTCTTCTTCCTGACCGAGCAACTGATCCAGGCCGGAATCGAACTGGGCCTGACGCCCCAAGACGCGCGAACTCTGGCAATCGAAACCGCTGCTGGTGCCGCGAAGATGATGAGCGAATCGGGTGATTCCCCCGCCGATCATCGCAAGCGCGTGACAACTCCAAACGGAACCACGCACGCCGCGATCAGTTGGATGGAGCAAAAGGATTGGAATCAAATCACCCGCGACGCCATCAAAGCCGCCGCGAAACGAAGCGCGGAAATGGGAAAATAATTCCCCCGTTTAGCGGCCGCGTTTACGCGGCGTTTTCCTCAATTCACCCCACAAAGCCCCGGCCCCCCGCACCTTCCGCACATTCCCGGCGGCGAAGACGATGGCCTGGATGATTCCGACGCCACCGCAAACACGCTGAGGTTTCTCGCGGTCTCCGAAGACCCGCACTCCGGGCAATTGATCCGCTCACGGGCGCTCATGGATTTCACCAGCTTTTCAAAGTGGTTCTTACAGCTCTTGCAGGTGTATTCGTAAATCGGCATATCCGTATTATATCTCGGCCAGATGGGACAAGATTATCAAATCTGAAGTTTGCCGTCTTTCCAGTGAAGTGCGATGTGGCTCTTTCCATGCAGCACATCCAGCAACGACTGCCCCACCGCCTGGCGCCGCCAGCCGCGAAGAATGCGCGAGTTCTCGGGAATTTTCCCGCTCGTGAATATTCGGTAAAACTCCCCGATTTCCTGCCGGCTGGTGATCAGCGCGGGGTCGATCCCCTGCCCGGCCGCAAGCCCCTGGGCGGCGATGAACAGGCAATCCGCGCGGAACTTCTCCTCGGGCGACGGCTCATTGACCGTGAGATTCGGCCAGTGATCCGGCGGTGATGCCTTGGCCAGCTTCGTGGCCTCGACGATCTGCGCTCCGTATTTGCTCTCGATGGGCCGGGGCAATCCCTTGATGCGGCTCAGCTCCTGCTCGCTCTCAACGGGCCAGCGCGCCATGTCCAGAAGAATCTCATCCCGCAAAAGCGTTCGCGGCGGAACGTCCTCAGTTTGTGCGGCCGCGTCGCGCCAGACAGTCAGTTGCCGAAGGATCGCCTGATTCAGCGGCGGAAGCGCGCTCGCCCCGCGAAATTTGATCCACTGCGTTTGCGGATCAAAGACATGCAGCGATGGATCGGCCAGCGCTGCCGATTCTTCCTTCGCCCACCGCGCCCGCTCGCCGTCGCCAAGGCGCTTGCCGATTTCGTGCCGCGCCGCCGGAAGATACCGCACATCGTCGGCCGCATACCGAAGCTGATGATCGGTCAGCGGCCTGTGATCCCAATGCGAGAAGGTCAATCCCTTCCCCAGCCTGGCTCCCACGAACGTCATCACCAGCTTCGACAGCGACAGTGGATATCCCACGCCCGTGAACCCCGCGGCGATCTGCGTGTCGAACAAATTCGCAGGCGGCTTGCCCAGCGCGCGAAACACCGGCTCGACATCCTGCAAGCCCGCGTGGACAATTTTTTCAATGGAGGGATCGGCAACCAACTCCCAGAATGGGCGGACGTCCAGATCGGCCAGCGGATCGATCAGGGCAATGCGCGTGGCGGAGGCCGCCTGAATCAGGCACAGGCGCGGCAAATACGTCAGCTCGCCGATAAATTCGCTGTCGTAAGCGAACGACCCGGCCGATCTGAGCGACTGGATCAGCTCCGCGAGTTCATCGGTCCGGGTGACGAGCTGCGGACGGTCGGTGCTGGCCAGCGGGTGGGCCTGGTGGCGGGTCTGCTCGCTAAGTGAAGGCTGGGAATGGGCCTGCTCGTGGCTATCCGCCCGATGCTGAAACTTCGGCGGCCGTGCCGTGCGCCCGCCCCTCTCGGGGTTCCGCCTCAAATTCATGGGGAACGGACTATATCCGAAATTGGTCAAGATTTCGGCCCAAATAACCGAAAAAATCCTACCCCCAATGCACTGGCGTACCGTAAATCGCCAAGATATGATATTTGTCCGTTTTCGAGGGTGAAGGATGGAGGGAGTTTCAGGGCGTGTTGGAAGGAGCTACGAATGAATTTGGCATACGCGGTTGACCGTCTTCTGGAATCCGGTTGGTTTGCGCCGGAAGGAATTGATATCGAGCATCTGCCGGATGGAAGGGCTTTTCCTTCCATATTGGCCGTGCAGCGCGAATTCTCCAGCGCGGGATTGGAACTTTCCATCAAGCACAATCTGATCTTCAATTGCTACCGCGCCACCTGGGCGCCGGTCGGCGAACCGCTCGACCCCGGACATGCCGCCGATGAGCGCCACGGCACCGTCGTCGGCGCCTGTCAACGCGAGGCGGCCGTCTACGCACTGGCGCAGCTCAAAGCGGCCCAGATCGAATATCAACTCACATCTGTCTAATCAGTACATAGCGGCGTCATCGCCGCCACAATCGGCAGGAAACGAAACCTTTCACGGTCGGCATGAAGCCGACCGTGAGGTTTTATTGCACCGCGTAAAAACGACGAGCGCCGGCGACGGATCGCGATTTGGTGAAAAGTTGACGCCGGCTCGCCCGTTGTTTGTCTTCCCCGTCAAAGCAATTACTATCGAGCCGATGTCCGATCAGGAGATCGCGCGGCACCGCAAGTCATTGTGGCTCAGGAGCGAACGCGCATTCGGTCTGGACGCGGTCGCCACGGATCAATTGGTTGCGCAATCGCCGCCGCCCGCGCAGGCTCCGGCGCAAACCGCTCCGCCGGCGCAGGATTCCACCATGACTCTGCCGCTCATGCCGCTGACAGCGCCGCCTCTCGGCGGGGAAAAACTTTCGCGTCAGGAAAAGATCGACCGATTGACGAAAATGGATGCGAATGAAGTGAAAGGCTGTACGCGTTGCCGGCTGTCGGAAACGCGCACTCACACGGTTTTTGGCGAGGGCGATCCGGACGCGAAAATCTTTTTTATCGGGGAAGGCCCCGGCGAAAACGAAGACCTTCAGGGCCGCCCGTTTGTCGGCCGCGCCGGTGATCTGCTCAACAAGATGATCGCCGGCATGGGTTTGCGCCGCGAGGATGTCTTCATCGCCAACATCGTCAAATGCCGCCCGCCGGGCAATCGCCAGCCCGCGCCCGATGAGGTGGATACCTGCACGCCATATCTCGTGCGGCAATTGGAAATTATCCGCCCGCAGGTGATCGTGACGCTTGGTCTACCCGCCTCAAAATACATGCTGGAATCGAAGTTGTCGATGGGAAGATTGCGCGGTGTCTGGCATAACTGGCGCGGCATCAAGCTGATGCCGACATTTCATCCCGCCTATCTTTTGCGCGCCTACACCGAAGAAAATCGCGCCGCCGTCTGGAGCGATCTGAAGAAAGTAATGGCCCAGGTTGGCCTGCCGATTCCCGCGCGAACTCGCTGAAAAAATCCGCGCCGTTGAAATCTCTTTCCGCAAAAAATAAATTTCAAAAATGTTTGAGTGAGACGGATGGGGGACAAACACGCCGCACGCACCAACGGGTTGTGCAAATCGCATCGCGCCGCGCGCTCTCTCAAAAAATATGCGAATCAAGGCTCTTGAAATTTGCATCGGCAAGACGTTAAGTTGCCCATCAGTGCGTGTGAGTGGCAATGCGAACCAGTGCAGTTGATAGTCACGCATGTCGTCAAAAAAAGTTCGCGTGCCAAGGATTTGTTTGTGCAGTTAAGTTGATATTTTGGACACGCACCGGCGAGGGGAAAAAAGCCTTCATCGCCGATGCGCGGGACATTAAAGTCATTTTTCGCTGAAGAATCGCCATGATACTTACGCAATCGCCTACCCAGCGCGAGGCGCCAGCCCGTCGCGCCCCCGAGCCGGTATTTGACCCTACCGTCTGGCAACGCATCCTCCAGGAAGTGCGCCGCCAGCACGCCGGCCTTAACCGCCTCTGGTTCGACCAACTGGTTCCCCGCCTGATCACACCGGGCGTCATTCAGGTCACCGTGCCCACGGTTGCGCAGCTCAATTTCTGCCAGAGCCAGTGCCAGACGCCCTTTACGATAGCGGCCCAGCAGATGATCGGCCGGCTGGTCTCGGTGACGTTTCACTGCGAGAGCCTCGGCCGCGGCGGTCTTTTCAACGACAGCGACCAGCCCCTGCCGTTGAGCCCCGATTATGTCTTCGAGCAGTTCGTCACCGGCCCCTGCAATCAGCTCGCCCACGCCGCCAGCATCGCCGTCGCCGACAGGCCGGGCACCACCTACAACCCCCTGTTCATCCACGGCGGCGTCGGCCTGGGCAAGACGCACCTGCTGCAGGCGATCTGCCAGCGCGTGCTCGAGCGGCAGAAGGACCTGCGCATTCTCTACCTCTCCTGCGACAGCTTCGTGAACCAGTTCATCACCTCCGTTGAGAGCGGCGAAATGCCGCAGTTCCGGTTTCGATATCGGCATGTCGATCTTCTCGTGATCGACGACATCCACTTCCTCAGCAAGCACGACCGGACGCAGGAGGAATTTTTCCACACATTCAACACGCTCTACCACCAGCAGAAGCAGATCATCCTCAGCGCCGATTGTCCGCCGAGCGAAATTCCCGAACTCGAAGACCGCCTGGTCAGCCGCTTCAACTGGGGCCTCGTCGCCCGCATCGAAAAGCCATCGTACGAAACGCGCGTGGCAATCCTGCAAAAGAAGGCGCGCATGCGCGGGCTGGCGGTTCCCGACGATGCGATGTGCTATATCGCCTCGAAGGTGGAAAACAACACCCGCGAATTGGAAGGCGCCATCATCAAGATCCAAGGAATGAGCCTCCTGCACAACGGGCAGATCGACTTAGACCTGGCCAAGAGCGCCCTGGGCGATTCCACCGGCACCGAGCGGCGGCGAATCACCATCCAGCAGATTTACGATGCCGTCATCAAATACTACGGCGTCAGCCAGGTCGCCCTGCAAAGCAAGAAACGCCACAAGAGCATCGCCTTTCCCCGGCAGGTGTGCATGTTCCTGGCGCGGCGGTTCACGCCGCACAGTCTGGCGGAGATCGGCTGCTTCTTCGGCGGCCGCGATCACACCACCGTCATGCACGCCGTGCGAACCGTCGAAAGCGATTGCAGTGCCGACAAGAACATTGCCGATCAACTCAGTCAAATTGAATCTGAATTGATTGCATAAGGTTTATTCCTAATCGCGGATCGAGAACCGGGCTGACCTGCCGCACTCGCGGTTTCAACCCGCTCGCAATCTTCGCGCCCATCTTTAGAATCCCCGCTGAATGCCGTTTCTACTGACGTATACCAACAAGGTCCGCCAGGCGCTCAAGCAGCCCGCCAATGTCGGCATCGACGTGCTCGTTATTTCCAGCATCGCCGGGCTGATCGTCGCCGTCGCTTCGATCCTCGGGCATGCTGCAGCGCCGCGTCCCTCGGGCGTGGTCATCGACCTTTCGTTCTGGGCGCTGCCCAAATATGCGTTCTTCAGCGTCAGCCGTGCGTTTCTCGCTTACGGCCTGTCGTTGGTGTTCACGCTGATTTATGGAACGGTGGTCGCCCACAGCCGCACAGCCGAGAAGTTCATGGTTCCGCTGCTGGATGTGCTTCAATCGCTTCCCGTATTGTCCTTCCTGCCCGGCCTGGTCCTCCTATTCGTTCACTTATTTCCCACGAACTGGCTTGGACTGGAAATTGCCTGCGTGGTCATGATCTTCACGGCCCAGGCCTGGAACATGACGTTCAGCTATTACGCCAGCGTCCGCTCCATCCCCACCGCTCTGCGCGAAGCGGCAGCCATGCAGCGCCTCAGCGGCTGGCAGATTTTTCGCTATCTCGAATTGCCGGCTTCCATGATCGGATTGGTTTGGAACTCGATGATGTCCATGGCCGGCGGGTGGTTCATTATCACGGTCAATGAAGCTTTCACATTGAACAATGTGGATTACCGTTTGCCCGGCCTTGGCTCTTACATGAACCAGGCCCAGATTGACTGGAACGTACCCGCCATGGTGGCCGGCGTCATTGCGATGGTTCTTGTGATCGTTTTGTGCGATCAAATCGTCTGGCGGCCAATCGTGGTCTGGAGCGAACGGTTCAAGCTCGAAGAGACTTCTTCGGCCGAGAAGCCGCATTCGTGGGTTTTACAATTGCTGCGGCGATCGCGCTTCCTGAGTTTCATCGAACACCGCCTGAAGCGCCGTCGCGACGACGGCGGCGAAGTATCCGTGCGCACGTCGCCCCCTAGCCTCGCGGCCGCCGAAGCATCACGATGGGCTGGGCAGATCATCAAATGGATCATCGTCGTCGGCCTGTTCGGGCTCAGCGCGTGGGGAGCCTTGAAGTTAGCAAACCTGCTGCTGACGCTCCCGATCCACGAGCATGGGGATCAAAAAGGGTGGACGACCGTGCTTTTGGCGCTGCTCATGTCTTTTGGACGCACCGCGGCGGCCGTCGCCCTCGGAGCGCTCTGGACATTGCCAGCCGGAATCCTGATCGGCCTGTCGCCGAAATGGTCCAATCGCCTGCAACCCATCGTTCAGATTCTCGCCAGTTTTCCCGCGCCCATGATTTACCTGATGCTTTGCGTGCTGATGGCGAGAATGGGGCTCCCCTTCACTTTCGGAGCGATTGTGCTGATGCTGCTGGGAACGCAGTGGTACACACTGTTCAACGTCATCGCCGGTGCGATGGCGATCCCCAGCGATCTCCGCGAGGCTGGGCGAGTCTATCATCTAAGCACATGGCAGCGGTGGGCGCGACTTTATATTCCCGCGGTTTTTCCCTACCTGGCAACGGGACTGATCACCGCGGCCGGTGGAGCGTGGAACGCCACCATCGTCGCGGAGTATATTTCCGTTCAGGGCAGGGGCGGTCAATCGACCACCTATTACGCCTTTGGACTTGGCTCGATGATCGACGATGCCACCGCCAACGGCCACTTTGACGTTCTGGCCGCTTCGGTCGTTGTCATGGCACTGGCCGTGGTGCTCATCAACCGGTTATTCTGGAAGCGAATTTATCGAATTGCCGAAGAACGCTATAGTCTCAATGTGTGATGATCGAAGCGCAACGAGGGCAAATGCGAACCTGGCGAACATGGAAAACGGCTCCCCTATCGCGGAATTAATCGATGTCTCGATGGTCTACGGCGGTTCCGACGGCCCCAACCGGCTTTTGGTTCTGGACAAGATCTCCCTGGCCGTTCGCGCCGGGGAGGTTCTCGCCATATTGGGGCCCAGCGGCTCGGGTAAAAGCACGCTGCTGCGCATCATGATCGGGCTCCTGAAATCCTCCAGCGGCACCGTTCTGGTGCATGGCAAACCGCTGGTGGGAATTCATCCCGGAGTTTCCCTGGTATTCCAGAATTTCGCGCTCTTCCCCTGGCTCACCGTGAATGAAAACGTCCACCTGGCGCTCAACGGCCTGGACCTCGATCCCGCGACGGCGACCGATCGCATCAATCGCTGCATCGACGTGGTCGGTCTCGAAGGATTTGAGCAGGCATATCCCAAGGAACTCTCCGGCGGAATGAAACAGCGCGTCGGCATCGCCCGCGCGCTGGCGCGCGCGCCGGAACTGCTCTGCATGGACGAGCCCTGCAGCGCGCTGGATGTTTTTACCGCCGAAAGTCTTCGCAGCGAGATTTACCGGATGTGGTCTGGCGGGCAGAGCAAGCTGCCGTTCCAGCCCAAAAGCGTGGTGATCATCACCCACCACATTGAGGAGGCGGTCTTCCTCGCCGACCGCATCGTGGTGATGAGCACCCGGCCGGGGCGAATCCGCACCATCATCCAGAACGATGTGCCGCACCCGCGTGAGTACCAATCACCCCCGTTTCAGAAAATGGTTCAGCGATTGCACGATGTCATCACCAAGGAGCAACTGCCCGACGCGCCCGAGGGTCCACCGCCCGCTGCCCAGGCCCCAGGCGCGTGGCCGGAGCCGGCGCCCATTCCCGGCGTCAATGTCGGTCATATCTTCGGGCTCATGGAAATCGTGCGCGATCACGGCAGTCAGATCGAAGTCTTCAAGCTCGATCAGCTCACCGAATACGATTTCGGCCACACGATCGCGGTTGTCAAGGCAGGCGAGCTGCTGGATTTTCTCGATACTCCGAAAAACCAGGTGTTTCTGACCGACCTGGGCCGAAGATTTCTGGATGCCGATATCAACGGCCGCAAAGCTCTTTTCCGCGCCCAGCTTCTTACGCTAAGCACATTCCGTTTCGTGATGCGGCTGCTGAAGGAGGCGAAGGACACCCGGCTGCACAAGGATATCGTCGAAGAGGAGCTTGCCGTCCGACTCACCACGGAGGATGTCGAAAAACTCTTCCACACCATCGTCGGATGGGGCCGATTCGCCGAACTGTTCAACTACGATGCGCCCACCGAAGAGCTGTCCATCGACCCGAACCCCTCCAGCTCACCTCCGCAGAATGTCGGCCCGGTCCAGTGATTGATCGCCAAACCGTCCGGTGATCTTCGGCCAATCCGGCGAAATCGTTGTGATCATTTCAATCCCCGACGGCCTGCAAAGAATCGTGTCCTCGCTTTTGACGCCGGTGACCGAGGGATTCCACGCCAGCGCCTGGTTTTCCACGATGGCGACCGCGCTCCCGGGTTCGGCGAAGACATCGCGCCCCGCATAGCCGGTGGTCCCGCCCTGGTGATGCAGCGCATATTCGCCGGGAAATCCATTGTCGGCATACGCCTTGACCAGCATCTTGAACATATCCCCCAGCGTTTTCCCCGGCCGGCTGGAAAGGTTCACAGCCGCATCGACGTTGCACACCGCCTGCTGCTTTTTGCGAATCTCATCGGTCAGCGGAACGAAGCTGACAAACCGCGTCATGTTCGAAATGAGTCCGCCAAACGATGCGCAAGTGACCAGCATACAGTAGCGGGAGACGCGATTTTCCGTGGGGATGGGATGCCTGAACCGCTCGACGCGCGCATCCGCGGCCACGAGCGTCACGACCGGCAAGAGCCCGCGAAACCGCACCTCCGCATCGAGCACCCCGGCGATTTCGTGCTCCGTCATGTTCCGCTGGATGTTTTTGCAGGCCGCTTCAATCGCGGCACTCGTTCGGCGTCCCCCTTCGCGATACCGGCGGATTTCATCCGGCGTGAGCGACCATCTCAGCTCGGCAAAATCCCCCTCCAGCGGAACAAATCCCGCGCCCATTCGGTTGAAATCGCCCCCATCGGTTGGATCCGCAGCAAATTTTCTGCCGGCAACCAATTCCTTCAGTTTGCGCTGGCCCGCTCGCACGTCCTCCCAGGGATAGGTTTCAACTTGGATTCCCGTCCCCGCCAACTCCTCATCGGCAAATCGCGGCCCTTCAATCGTATTGGTGAAGCAGATGCGCGAATCGCCCGTGGCGAGAATTCCCGCAACCCCACTCGGCGAACTGCCGGCGATATAATTATCGCGCCCGCCCGTAATCCACGCGAAGCTCGCGCGATGATTCAGAAAAACGCCCTCAAGACCCTTGCGGTCGAGATACTCGCCCAGCCGGCGCAATTTGGTTTCGATTTCCGGGTCCATGACCATCGTCAAACTTTATGGCAGCGCCGCCGCTTTGCAAATAAGCCGCCCGCCACCATCAACATCATCGCCCCGCCCACCGGCTCGGGAACGCTTGTCAGGCTGATCCCATTCGCCGCGGCGAAAGAATCCACCGCCGCCAGATCGTCCGCCGCAACGGCCGATTGACTCGCAAACTGGTTGAAATTATTCGCCAGTAAAACGAAATCAGCGCCGTTGACGGTCCCGTCATAATTGAAATCGCCCTGATCCCATCCGTTCGTGACCGTGTCGTTGAAGTTCGCCGCCATTAGCGTGAAATCGGTGCCATCAACCTTGCCGTCCAGGTTCGCGTCGCCCAGGAGCGTGTACATGATTTCGATCTGCCCCGACGACAATCCGGCCGGGTTTCCCGCATCCGCCGCGTCCGCGTAACCAATGCCGTAACTGCCGGAATTGAGCTGCGCCGCGCTGGAGGTGATTCCCGTGCCCGTCCATGACCCGCCGCTGTATCCATCGGCGATCCAGGCGGCAATCGATGAGATCGGATCGACCCCCGAATAGTTCACGAGGATATGGTTGTTCCCGATATCCAGTGTGCCCGAGCCGCTGATCGCCAGCGAAGTGAGGATCACGTTGCTGGTCGGCGCCGTCACCGGCACATCGGACGATTGCGTGCCCGTCGTCACATTATCCGCAAGTTGCAGCACGCCGCTGCCGCTGATGTTCAACGCACCCTCCGGCAACGCACTGGTGGACCCGGTGGGCTCGATGACCAGCCGCCCGCCCGTGACGTTGGTGCCGCCGGTGTACCCATTCGTGGTGGAAAGCGTCAGCGTGCCGGACCCGGATTTGGTGAGCGATCCCGTTCCGCTGATGTGCCCGCTCCCGCTGATCGTGTAGTTCCCCGTGCTGTTCACCGTGACGGATGCCGGGTGCATGAAATAGCTGTTGATCGTCACCGCATAATTGCCGTTGTTGTTGTCGTTGAAGGTAACCGCATCCCCATCCGTGTACGCCGCGTTGACCGATCCGGTGTTCCAGTTGTTATTGCCCGCGAAATCCCAGGTCGTTCCGTCGCTGGGACCGTAGGCGTTGGTATTATTCCAGAAAAGGGCTGTTGGCTCGTAAATGACGTTGAACGCGGTGTCGGTGGAAGCGATTGAAGTCGGCAATGCCACGACACCGTTGGTCTGGACCATCTCGTTTTCTTCGGGGTTCAGCGCGCCGATCACTTCCGGAGTGCCGTTGAGCGTGGCCACCGCGCCGGTGAATGTCACGCTGTGAAAATCCGCGAGGTCCGTAACGGAGTTTCCGAGCGAAGGCGCCTCGGCAATCCACTCCGCCGAAGAACGGCTGTCGTTTTTCTTCGTCGTTTCCACCTTATCAAAGCTCAGACCGGTGGTTTCATCGTCGATGTAGAAATCGTAATCGTATTTGCCGCTTACCAGGCCTTCATACGTCGCATCCGCATAAATCGTGTCACCGGCATGGACGGCGAGACTGACCTCAACCTCCGCCGCCGGCGCAAATTCGTACCATGCGTTATAGCTCGCAGCGCCGGATGCGCTGACCTGGGCCGAGACCCCGCATTGCTCGACAGTCGAATCGCTGACCCCGTCGAATCCGACCCAATAGGAGGAATAGGTGCTGTCGGGCGAACCGGCGACGGATGGAATTACCCACGTGGCAGCGACATCGGTGAAGCTCCCGCTGGGGGCGACGGCGTCGTAACCCGACCAGTTGCTGGATTCATCAAGAGTGTTACTGGAATTCTGCCCCAGGGCCGCGCGAGCGCCGGCCAACCCCACAACTGCGGCAATAACAATACACCTGGCGCGCCGGCAGCCCGCATCCTCACGGACAGGTTTCTCCACCTCTGGAGACACGGCCAACTTTGTATGTCGCGCGCTCGCAAAACGCAAGAAATATGTATTCTGATTTATCCCTCGTTCGAACGGAAAATTTATACTCCTTGATCGGCTCGGTGCGCAAGACGACTTTTTCCAAATGGTGACCCCTCCGATAGAATGGGTTGATCGGCCGCCGAGGGCAGCCAAAGAGCGGACGATCTCGCATTCTTTCAGAAATGGCAAATACGCCTTATCGATCGAGCAACGCTTCCGCTTTGCGATTGTTCGCCCTGTCGTTCACCGCCCTGTTTCTCGAATTGATGATGATTCGTTGGACGCCGACGGTGGTTCGGTTCGTCGCGTATTACGGAAATCTCATGCTCATCAGCTCGTTCCTTGGCCTGGGGCTGGGAGCGATGATCGCGAGCCGGCGGCGCTGGATTGTTTGGTTTCCGCTCATTGTTGCCGTGACGGTTTCCCTCATGGCGAAATTTCACGCCGAGCTGACTGCTCCGGCCGCCCAATCGGAAGCCCGCTTCGGCCAATCCGCCGCCCTTT
>Ga0302324_100001734_pt1 | contig 52089 bp, 48 predicted proteins | sample Palsa_T0_1_FD_201949 | JGI IMG/M metagenome (GOLD analysis project Ga0302324, IMG submission 201949) | Peat permafrost microbial communities from Stordalen Mire near Abisko, Sweden - Palsa_T0_1 | ecosystem: Environmental > Terrestrial > Soil > Palsa > Peat permafrost | place: Sweden: Abisko...
CCCACCCCCCGCCACCCGCACACCCCCCCGCCCCGCCACACCCCCACTCGCCACCACCATCGCGCTCATCGCTGCCGCCGCGGTGATCGCCGAGTGGGCCGTGCCCACACTCGTCTCCTACGACATCGGGATTCGGAGCTTCGATTCGCTTTGGTACCACCTGCCGTGGGCGGCGTCGTTCGCGCAGACCGGGTGGGTGACGAGCCTGCGCTTCACCGACGTCGAGTACCTGACCGCCTTCTACCCGGCCACCGCCGAGCTGGTGCACGGGCTCGGGATCGTCCTGCTCGGGCGGGACACGCTGTCTCCGGCGATCAATCTCGGCTGGCTCTCGCTCAGCCTCCTGGCGGCGTGGTGCATCGGCTCCCCGCGCGGCCTCGGCCCGTGGACCATGACCGGGGCTGCGCTCGCGTTCGCCACCCCGATGATGCGCATCTCTCAAGGAGGAACCGCGGCCAACGACATCGCCGGCGTCTTCTTCCTCCTCGCCGCAGTGGCGCTCGTGGTTAACGCGCAGTCGGAATCGGACTCCGCCCACCCCTTCACCAGAGCCGCCCCGTTAACCCTCGCGGCGATCGCGGCTGGGCTTGCGGTCTCGGTCAAGCTCAGCCTGCTCGCTCCGGTGCTCGCGCTGACCGTGGGCACGATCCTCATCGCTCATCGTGGCCGCCGTCGCCGCGTCGCGAAAGCCTGGGTCCCCGCGTTCGTCCTCGCCGCGGGCTACTGGTACGTACGCAACCTCATCGCAGTAGGCAATCCCCTGCCCTGGGTGGGCCTCGGGATCCTGTCCACGCCGGCGGCGCCGCTCCAGCAGCAGACCGGCTTCTCGATCGTGCACTACGCGAGCGACACGAGCATCTGGAGCCGCTTCTTCGCCCCCGGTCTCGCCGCGGGTCTGGGACCGTGGTGGGTAGCCGTGGTCGCGGTCGCCGTCCTCGGCCCAGTGCTCTGCCTCCCCGGTCGCGGGGGAGTCGGCAAAGCCGACTCCCCGACGACGCAGATGCTCGGCTTCGTCGCGCTCGCCTCGCTCGCCGCCTATCTGATCACGCCCGAGACCGCGGCCGGTCCCGCCGGCGACCCTTCAGGGTTCGCCTTCAATCTTCGTTACGCAGCCCCGGGCCTGACCCTGGCGCTGGCAGTGACTCCGCTCGCCCCCTGGTTCGACGGTGCCCGGGCGCGGGCCGCGACGCTCGCGGTCCTCGCCCTGCTCCTCGCCGTCACCCTCGCCGAGGATCGGCTGTGGAACGGCGGCTATGTCCTCGGGGCGATCGTCGTCGGCGTGACCGCGCTGGGGGCGCTCGCCGCCGCGGGCGGCTTGGCCCGCCGCCCACCGCCCCGGGCACTTCTGCTCGGTGGTCTCGCGGCGGTGCTCGCCGCTGTCGCGGTGACCGGGTACGCCGGGCAGCGCCACTATCTCCGCGGCCGCTATGCCTTCCAACCAGGGGTGTCATCGCTGTCGACGATGTGGGCGTGGGCGAGGGGCGTTCACGGCGCGCGGATCGGGCTCGTGGGCACGTTTGGCGGCTTCTTCTCCTACCCGTTGCTCGGCCTCGACGACTCCAATCGGGTCCAGTACGTAGCCCACCACGGTCCCCACGGCTCGTTCACGCCGATCCGCACCTGTCGCGCCTGGCGGACGGCGGTCGACGCCGGACGCTACCGCTACCTCGTGACCACCCCGGCCCGCGACCCGTGGCACCCACACGGGTTGGAATACTCGCCGGAGGGTGAGTGGACGGGATCGGATCACGCCGCGCGGCTCGTTTTCCGCCATCTCGCCTTCGGGCAGGCGATCTCGGTCTTCAAGTTGAGCGGCCCACTCGACGTGGGCGCCTGCCCGACCGAAGTGAAACGGCAACGGGCCGCACCCTAATAGTCTCTCTCGCATGGCTACCGATACCTCACTACTCGCTGACCCCGAGCTCCTGAGCACCGAATGGGACCTCGAAGAGCTTGCGGAGGGCGAAGGCGAGGAGGGGGTCGAGCGCCAGCTCAATCGTGCCACCGAGCTCGCCGAAGAATTCGCCGCCACTTATGCCGGCCATTTGGCCGAGCTCGACTCCTCGCAGCTCGCCGCGGCGATGCGCCGGCTCGAGGAGATCCACGAGCTCGTCGGGAAGGCCGGGTCTTACGCCGCCCTACGATTCTCCACCGACACGGCCGATCCCGAGCGCGGGAAGCTCCTCCAGCACGTGCAGGAGCGCGGAACAGAGATCGAGACCAAGCTGCTGTTCTTCGAGCTCGAGTGGGCGGCGCTCGACGACGAGCAGGTCGAGCGGCTGCTGAGCCCCGACGAGCTCGCCTTTGCCGCCCACTACCTGCGCAGCGTGCGCCGTTACCGCCCGCACCTGCTCTCGGAGCCCGAAGAGAAGATCATGGCGGAAAAGGCGATTTCGAGCCAGGCCGCGTGGGGGCGCCTGTTCGGCGAGCTGACTGCAGCGCTCACCGTGCCCCTCGACGGCGAGGAGCTCAAGCTCGAGGTTGTCCTCAGCCGACTGCAGTCACCCGAGCGGGAGGTGCGGCGCGCGGCGGCGCAGGCCGCCTCCGCGGCGCTCGAGCCCGGCATTCGCACGCGCTCGTTCATCTACAACACGCTCGTGCACGACAAAGCGGTCGAGGACCGCCTGCGTCACTACCCCCACTGGCTCGCCGGCCGCAATCTCTCGAACGAGGCCTCCGACGAATCGGTAGCGGCGCTGACAGAAGCGGTGCGCCGCCGCTACGACATCCCGCAGCGGTGGTACGCGCTCAAGGCTCGGCTGCTCGGATTGCCAAAGCTCGCCGACTACGACCGCTCCGCGCCGGTGATCGACGAGGACGTCACCTTCGCCTTCGGCGAAGCCCGCGAGCTCGTGCTTGGCACTTACCAGGCGTTCTCCCCGGTCGCCGGCGAGATCACCCGCCAGTTCTTCGAGAAGCACTGGATCGACGCGCCCATCCGCGCGAGCAAGCGCGGCGGCGCGTTCTGCGCCTACACCGTCCCCAGCGTGCACCCGTACGTGATGCTCAACTACACGGCGCGCCGTCGCGATGTCCTGACCATGGCGCACGAGCTCGGCCACGGGCTGCACGCTGCGCTCGCCCGGCCGCAGGGGATCTTTCACCAGTCGACGCCGTTGACCCTGGCCGAGACCGCGTCGGTGTTCGGGGAGGCGCTCGTGTTCGGGCGGCTGCTCGATGCCGCCTCGACCCCGCGGGAGCGCCTGAGCCTGCTCGCCGAGAGCCTCGAGGGCGCGATCGCGACGGTGTTCAGGCAGATGGCCATGAACCGTTTCGAGGACCTTGTGCATACCCGCCGCCGGGCCGAGGGCGAGCTGTCGGTAGATCGCATCAACGAGTTCTGGACCGAGACCCAGGTCGAGCTCCTCGGCGACGCCGTGGAGGTGACCGACGGCTACCGCATGTGGTGGTCCTACGTGCCCCACTTCATCAACACTCCGGGCTACGTCTACGCCTATGCCTACGGGCAGCTGCTCGCCCTGTCGGTGTACCGTCGCTTTATCGAGGAGGGGGAGTCGTTTGTTCCACGCTACCTCGAGCTTCTGGCCGCCGGCGGCTCGCGCAGCCCCGAGGAGCTCGGCGCGATCGTGGGCATCGACCTCGCCGATCCGGGGTTCTGGGATTCCGGCCTCAGGCTCGTGGAGGAGCAGCTCGTCGCGGCCGAGGCTGCGGCGGCCGAGGTCATGGGCGAGCAGAAGCATTCATAGAGGAAAATCTCACCTTATATAAAATTTTCGAGGAGCACTAAAGCTCGCGTCCTTGCTGCCGATGAGGGAACGTCGGCCTCGGCTCGCGATAGGGGCAACAGCGTGGGGTGTTAGCCCACGACAGTGCACGGCGCGGCGGGTACGACCCACCACCGATGGGAGGATCCCGATGAATCACCTGCGTTTCAAGGCCGCGCTTAGCGTCACCGTCCTCGCGGCCTCGCTCGCCACCCCGACGCTCGACAGCGCCCTGGCCAGCAATTCGCTCCCGGCCGTGCCCGACATCACCGCGGCGCTGCAAGCTGCAGGGATCAGCTCGACCGAGGCGACCTCGATCCTCTCCGAGTTGAGCATTCTCGAGGCTGTCGCGCCCGGCGGCTCACTTGTCTCGGGGTCGCTCAGCGCGCTCGATGATGCCATCGGCACACTGGACGGCGGCGGGATCCTCGGCACCCTCTTGACAGAGCTCCTCGACGCGCTTACCAACCCAGCCGCCGCCACGAGCCTGACCGAAACCCTCGGCGACCTCGCCGGGATCGGCTCGGCCGCGGGTGCGTCTGCCGCGGTCGAGACCGCCGTCAACGAGCTCACGGCCGCCCTTACCACGGCCGGACTCGGGCAGCTGCTCACCCAGGTCAGCGGGTTGACCGCCGGCGATGACGCGTCCGCGCTCACCGCCCTGGCCGGCTTGCAGGATCTCGGCCTCGGCTCAGCTGTTCCCGCCACCTCGCTCAGCTCTGTCGCCACCGTCCTCTCGACCCTGGCCAGCAGCCCCGGGGCGGGAACGGCTGCCTCCGCGCTCGAGAGCGCCGCAACCATCCTGAGCGGAAGCGGCGCGATCACCCCGACGGAGCTCCTCGGCGCGATCGGCGACGTTCAGGGCGCCGCGGCCAGCCTCCCCGCGCCGCTGAGCGGCGTGGCCACCGCGCTCGCCGATCAGCTATCAGCCTCGACGTCGATCTTCGGAGGGCTCGCGAGCGTCGGCAGCCTCATGTCCAGCGCGTCGATCTTGAACGGGCTCGGCGCTCTCGACGCGCTTCCCGCTCTCTCTCCCGGCGCATCGATCGCCAGTGGCGCGCTGGCGCCGCTCGCCGGCATCCTGACCACGGTTGCCGGCGAGCCGGGCGTGCCCACGACGGCGGCTTCGACCCTCGATGGCCTCACAAGCACGCTGACCAGCGGTGGCGCCCTCACCCCGACGCTGCTGCAGGGGCTGATCACAACGCTGCAGACCGTCGGCGGCTCACTCCCGGCACCTCTGAGCACCGTCGTGGACGACATCGCCGCGCTCCTCGCTGAAGCAGGCTCGCTCACGGGGACCGGCGGCGGGGGCGGCGGCGGCGGTGGCGGGGGTGGCGGCGGCACGGGCGGCGGCGGCACGGGCGGCGGCGGCGCCGGCGGCGGCGGCACCACGACCGGCGGCACCACCGGCAGCCTCTTCGGCGGCGGTCTTACCGGCGGCCTCACCGGCGCGAGCCCGGGCGCGAGCTCGGCCTCCACCACCTCGGGACACGCCAGCATCACGCGCGTTCAGCGCAAGGGCGACGTCATCGTAGTCACGCTGCGCTGCACCGCCTCGGCCGGCAAGGCCTGCCACACCACGGTGACCGCCACCCAGGGCGGTAAGCAGCAGAGCCACACCACGGTCACCTTCGGCGGCGGATCGACCAAGCAGGCCAAGCTTCACCTGAAGGCCAAGGCGATCGCGGCGCTTGCGCGCCACCGTCACGCCGTGGCGGTACGCATCACCGCGAGCACCGGCGCCTACCGGACGTCGAAGACGCTTCGCTAAGGCGTCGCGAGCCCTAGGTCTGGCGCGCGGCGTCGCGCATCAGCTCAGCCACCGGCACCGCGTGAAGGCCCTCTTCGCGGAGCCGGTGGTGAAGCGCGAACAGCAGGGGAACGAGGCTCTGCTCGTTGCGAACGCTGATCTGTACGACCTCGCCCGCGTGGAGGGTGCCGACCGTACCGTCGCCCTTGAGCTGGACCGCGCCGGCGATGGGACGACCTCCGGCACCGTGCGCGAACAGGTACTGGCCGATGCTGAAGCCCCGCGAGGCGTAGAAGAAGTGGTGCCCGTAACCCAGCGCGTGGATCAAGTGCCGTAGGTCCCCGCGCGTGCCCAGCCAGCGGACGAGACCGCTCGAGGGGAGGAGCGGGACGGCCTGCTCCTCGTCGGCGTGGAGGGCGGCGAGCTCGCTCGCCGACGGCGCCTGTTCGAGCGAGAAGGTGACCTGGTAGCCCTCCTCCGAGACGGTCGTCGCGAGGGTCGGTACCTGCGATCCCGGAGCGGTGATGAGCACCCCCACCTCGCGGTGGTTCGTCTGGACGGTCTTGACGGGCTTCATGGCGCCGAACGCGGCCGAGAGCAGCGTGTAGGAGTCCGTGGTCGTGAACGTCCAGGCGCCGACGAGCAGGATTGCTGCCAGCGTCGTCGCCGCGCGAACCGTGCGCAGGCGCCAGGCCGGCAGCGGCTTGACCCGACGCTCGTCGGTGAAGATGAGCGAAGCGGTCGAGGGGCGCCGGGCGAAGGAACCATCGGGCTCGGGGTGCCGAGCGAGGGCGCGCTCGATGGCCGGGCCCAGGTCACCCCGCTGGCGGACGACCTCGGCGAGGCCGAAGCGCTCGAGGGCAGCGTTGCTCGCGCGCACGTGTCCGTAGCCGAAGCCGAAGGAGACCACCGGGCAGCCGCGGATGATGGCCTCGAGCACGGTCAGCCCGGCGCTCGAGTGCACGAGCGCGTCGGACGCCGCCAGCACGTCGCCCATCCGGTCGGTGAAGCCCATCAGGCGCAGCCTGGGCTCGCTCGGGAAGCGCTTGGCGAGCCGCGCGCGGAGCTTGTCGTTGCGCCCGCACAGGGCGAGGACGATCGCGTCGGGCACCGCCAGGGAGGCCTCGACGGCGCTGGCCAGGTCGCCGACCCCCCAGCCGCCGCCCGAGACCGCGATCACCTGGGCGGCGTCGGGGAGCCCGAGCGCGCGCCGGGCCTCGGCGCGCGGGCGCGGCACCAGGAAGGAGGGCAGCGTGGGCGGCTTGGCCCACCTGACGCTCCCCGGGCCGGCGATCTTCTCCGCCTCCTCGAGCGACTCGGGGTGGGTGATGAAGTGCAGGTCGATGTAGGGGTGGGCCCAGAAGCGCAGGCCGGCGAGGTCGGTGATCGAGGAGTAGCAAGGGACCTTGAGCCTGCCCCGCTTTCGCAGCTCCCCGAGGATCGCCGTCACGCCCGGATAGGTGGAGACGATCACGTCCGGGTTCTCCGCGCGGATCAGGCGCATCAGCCCACGCCGCCCGAACGCCGTCAGCAGCCGTTGCGACAGCCAGCGCGTCGGCGCGAAGTACATGAACAGCCAGTACTGGATGTCGAACAGCCACGGCACCCAGCGGAACATGAAGGCCGAGTTCTCGCGCAGGACCTTGGTGAGCAGGGGACCCATCGCGGGCAAGCCGTTGACGATCGAGACGCGGGCGTCGGGGTCCTCGTCGGCGAACTCTCGCGCCACGGCGCGAGCCGGGAGGTCATGACCCTCGCCGATGTCGGCCGAGATGATCAGGACCTTGCGCGGCTGCGCCTCGGTGTCGGGCTCCCCGGCCGGGATCACCGCCTGGGCGACCACCTGCTCGGCCATGGCCGCCTGCTCGTGGCGCCAGGCGACGTAGCGTCTGACCCCTTCGTGGAAGGGTGTCGCCGCTGCCCACCCGAGCTCGCTCTCGGCGCGCTCTGAGCTCACGACCTTCCCGCCGAAGTCGCCGGGGCGGGCCGGCGTGTAGACGATCTCGACGTCTCCCACGAGTTCCTTGACCGTCTCGGCGATCTGCTTGATCGTCACGGTCTCGTTGCTCGCCAGGTTGTACACCCGGTTGGCCGCCAGCTCGCCGAGCCCGAGCGCGACCCCTTCGGCCAGGTCCTCGACATACACGAACCGGCGCGACTGCATGCCGTCGCCGGCGAGCGTCAGCGGCTCGCCCTTGAGCGCCTTGTTCACGAAGGCGGGAATGACCGCGGCCTCGCGAGCACGCGGGCCGTAGGGGATGCCGAAGCGGAGGATCGTGTAGTCGATCCCGTAGAGCTCCTGGTATGCCTTGCAGTAGAGCTCGCCCGCGAGCTTCGTGCTCGTGTACAGGTGGCTCGGCGGCGGCAGCAACGTGTCCTCGTTGACGTCGTCCTCGGCGCAGTCGGAGTAGACCCAGATCGTGCTCGCGTAGGCGATCCGCTTCACGCCGGCGCGGCGCGCCGCCTCGAGCACGGTGACCGTCCCGCGGGCGTTGACGCGCTCGGCATCCTCGGGCTCGCGGTGGACGTCGTTGACATCGGCTACCGCGGCCAGGTGGGCGACGGCGTCGCAGCCTTGCAGGGCCCGCTCGAGCGCCTCGCGGTCGGTGATCGAGCCGAGCACGGTCTCGACGCTGGGGTGGGTGGGACCGGTATGCCATGGCGAAGGCCGCAGGTCGTAGATCACCGGCTGATGTCCGCGCAGCCGGAGCTTGTCGACCACGTGAGAGCCGATGAAGCCCGATCCGCCGGTGACGAGGACGCGCATGTTCAGTCTTTCGCGGGGCGGTAATACAACGGCGGGCACGAATGGTTGCTCGCCACCCAGTCGGTGTTGGGAAGCTCGACGTGGTGGCCCATGATGCGGTGGCAGGGGTCGTCGTAGACCCGGCCGGTAGAACGCTCGAGCCAATCGAAGACGATGTACTTGTAGAGACCGGAGACCATTCCCGCCGGGAGCTCGAGGCGGCTGGGGTGGGCCGGGTCGAGGTACGCGCGTGCAACCTCGTTCTTCCAGGCCACGATCTCCTCGAGCCGCTCGATCTGAACCAACCCCAGCGCGGCGGTGAACTCGTTCATGCGGAAGTTCAGGCCGGGGATGGCGTAGTCGGGCTTGCCGTAGTTCCGATACGCCCGGGCGTGCTCGAGCACCTCGGGGCGGCTCGACACGAGCACGCCACCCTCGCCGGTGGAGATCGTCTTGGTCGCGTAGAGCGAGTAGACGCCGGCGTCGCCGAAGCCTCCGGGGCGCCGTCCATCCCAGCTCGCGCCGTGGGCGTGGGCGCAATCCTCGATCAGGAAGATGTCGTTCTCGGCGCAGTACGCGGCGATCTTCTCGGTGTCGAAGGCGATGTGCCCGCCGATGTGGACGAGCATCGCCGCGCGCGGACGGTGGCGCTCGGCCTTGGCCTCGAAGTCACTGAAGGACATGCACAGGTCCTCGCGATTACAGTCCACGAACTCCACGCGCGCGCCCGCGTGGAGCGCGGCCAGGGGGGTGGCCATGAAGGTGTTCGACGGGCACAGGACGGTTTCCCCCCGTACGCCGGCGAACTCGAGGGCGGCGACGGCTCCGCCCGTCCAGCTCGAGCAGGCGACGGCGGGGATCTGATTCCACTCCTGCCACGCCGCCTCGAAGCGGTGTGTGAGCTCCCCCTCGGACCAGCGGCCCGAGTCGAATACTCCGTCGATCAGGTCATGCACCCGCGCGCGATCGCGATCGTCGAAGCCGATCGCGAAACGTGAGTAGTCGGGGATGTGTGGGCGCGCGAGGCCGGGAGCGCCTGTATCGGAAGCGGTGGTCATGTTCTTTGTGCGGCCTTGCGCTCTGCTGGGCGTACCTGGTTCGCTCGGCTGCGTCGACCGATCGGCCGGCACCCCAGCCCGCGCGCAAGCATCGTCTCGGGTGCCGAGCCCACGCGTCAAGGCTCTCAGACTGGTAGGACGGTACCGAGTTCTCGCCGTTCGAGCTCTGCGATCACCATCGAGAGTGCGGCCGCCGTGCGCCGGTGCGAGTTCCGCGAACTGTAGAAATCGGCGTCGTGCAGGAGGATCACGTCGCCGGCGGCGATCTCGCCGGTCGCTCGCGCGGCGATCCGCTCCGGGGTGGTGAACTTGCGCCAGTCCTTGCCCCACTTGGACCACAGCAGCGGTCGCAGCCGGTCCGCTCGCGCCGCCCGCAAGCCGGCGTCGCTGTAGATGCCGTAGGGCGGGCGGTGCAGCTCAGGGGAGCGCCGCGTCGCGTCCTCGATCGCCGCGCCGCCGCGCCTGTAGTCATCGACGATCTCCTGCGCCGACAGCCGCAGCTGGCAGCGATGACGATGTCCATGTAGCCCGACCGCGTGGCCCGCGGCGACGATCTCGGCGGCGAGCGCGGGTCTGCGCTCCACCTGCTCGCCCACCAGGAAGAACGTCGCTTTCACTTCTGCCTGGGCGAGGATCGCCAGGATCGCCGGCGTGCCCTCGGGGTGGGGCCCGTCGTCGAAGGTCAACGCGACCCCCGAGCGCCGGGGGAGGGTCCGCGGCAGGCACAGCCGGTGGGCGACGCCGGGGAGCACGGGGGCGAGGGCCGGTAACGCGTGGCGGAGCACGTGGGGATGATGGCGGAGTACCGGTCCGAGAAGGCCGCCGAGATACGGCGCGCGCCTGCACCCCCCTTGGTAGCTTGTGCCGATGGGCTAGGCGATCGCGCGCGCGGTGCCGGCTAAAAGCACGACGCAGGGCGGGCCAATCCTTACACGGCGGGAACTTCTCCGTGCCGGCGCAGTCGGTGGCGCGGCGCTTGCCACTCGTGCTGCTCTAAGCGGCTCGACAGGGCGGGCCGATCTCACGGTGGCACTACCGGAGAACCTCGCATCGCCGGCTCGGGTCTACGACTTCAATGGAAGCTGGCTGTTCGGCGGCCCCTACGTCAGCGGCTCGGAGGTTCCCGGCCACGCCGACGGCGGCTTCGCCGAGGTCGTGGTGCCGCACACCGTCACGCCCCTGTCCTGGGGCGACTGGGACCCGAGCACGTGGGAGCAGACCTGGATCTACCGCAAGCACTTCCACCACTCCGCGGTGGCGGGAGGCCGGGTCTTCGTCGATTTCCAGGGCGTGATGACCACCGCCACGGTGTATCTGGGAGGCGTGAGGATCGCCCGGCACCATGGGGGATACCTCCCCTGGTCCGTAGAGCTGACGCCGAAGCTCGTCCCGGGCGAGAACGTGCTCGCGATCGTTGTCGACGATACGTGGCAGCAGGTGCCGCCGGACGGGAACCCGGGGGGAGCGGCGGCCGTCGACTACTTGCAGCCCGGGGGCATCTACCGCGATGTGGCGCTCAGAGTGGTTCCCGAGGTGTTCCTCTCCGACGTGTTCGCGAAGCCGACGGGCGTGCTCAGCGCCAGTCCCAGCGTGGAGGTCCAGGCCACCATCGACGCGGCGCGGGTGCACAAGAAGGGCCACGTGAAGATCACCGCCGACCTGCTCGACGGCACACGTCGACTTGGGTCCGTGCAGCGCACTGTGTCGATCACCGCAGGGACCCACGTCGCCACCCTCACCATCCCCGGGATCACCGGTGTGACGCTGTGGTCGCCGGACACCCCCAAGCTGTACACCGTTCGTACCACGATCAGCGGGAAGGCGATCCCGTCGCACACGCTCGAGGTCACCATCGGCTTCCGCCAGGCGACGTTCGAGACCGATGGGTTCTACCTCAACGGCCAGCGCCTGCAGATCTTTGGTCTCAACCGCCACCAGCTCTTTCCCTACATCGGCATGGCGGCCCCCGAGCGGCTGCAGCGCCGCGACGCCGAGCTGATCAAGAACGAGCTCAACTGCAACATGGTGCGCTGCTCGCACTACCCGCAGTCGCCGTACTTCCTCGACGCCTGCGACGAGCTCGGGCTGATGGTGTGGGAGGAGCCCCCGGGCTGGCAGTACATGGGCAACGCCGCCTTCCGGAAGCTCTTCCTCGAGAACGTTCGCGACATGGTGCTCCGCGATCGCAATCGCCCGTCGGTAATCGTCTGGGCCACCCGGCTCAACGAGACCGCCAACTTCCCCTCGCTCTACGCCCGGGCGCGCCGGCTCGCCCATTCACTGGACGACTCACGCCAGAGCACCGGCGCGATGTACACCCAGTCCACGGCGGGCTGGGCCGAGGACGTATTCGCCTATGACGACTATCACTCCACGAGCGCAAACGGCAACGCGGCCATCGAGCCCCCCGTCGCGAACGTCCCCTACGTGGTCAGCGAGGCGGTAGGCGCGATCGACGGGGCGCCCCTCTACCGCTGGATCGACACGCAGACGACCCTCGCGCTCCAGGCGAAGATGCACGCCCAGGCCCACAACGCCGCCGCGTCGAGCCCCGCCTACGCCGGCTTGCTCGGCTGGGCTGGGATCGACTACGCCTCGCAAAACGGCGCTTCCCGCATCTGGCACACCGTCAAGTGGCCGGGGGTGCTCGACACCTTTCGGGTGCCAAAGCCCGGTGCCGCCTTCTACCGCTCGCAGATAGACCCGTCGATCCAGCCGGTGATCTTGCCGGTCTTCTTCTGGGACTTTGGTCCGAGCTCGCCCGCCGAGGGCCCGGGCCCCGGGACGATGATCGCCACCAACTGCGATCAGCTCGAGCTCTACGTCGGTGGTACGTACTTCGCCACCGGCACCCCAGACACCGATGACTTTCCCGGCCTCGCCTACCCGCCGGTCTTCGTCGACCTGACCGTCACCGGCTTGCCCGAGCTACTTGACGGATTGGGAGTGCCGGAGGGGTTTGACCAGGGGCTCCTGCCCGATCTGCGTATCGACGGCTACGTCGGCGGGCAACTGGTCAGCTCGGTTTCCATGGCGGCTGACCCCTCGGGCGACAAGCTTTCGCTCGTCGTCGATGACGCCTCGATCCAGGCGGACGGCAGCGACATGACGCGGATCACCTTCCGTGCCCTCGACGCCTACGGTAACCAGCGTCCCTACCCGAGCGGAGACGTCACCCTGTCCTTGAGCGGACCGGCCACCCTGATCGGGCAGAACCCGTTCGAGTTCGAGACCTTCGGCGGCGTCGGCGGCGCCTTCATCCGCTCGGAGCGTGGGCAAACGGGCAATGTCACCATCAGCGCGGAGCACGCCACCCTGGGGCTGGCCACCGCGGGCGTTCTGGTGACGCCGTCCTCAGGTGGCCCGTCCCTCTAAGCTGAGTCGCCGGGCCCCGGCTCTCCCTCCCAGTAGCCCACCGCGTCGGCGAGGCGAAACAGCTTGCCGGGCGGCCATACGCCGATCTTGCCGCTGTCGGGGTAGACGCAGGTCGTGGGCTCGTGAAGGGTTGAGAGCAGGATCAGGCGGACGGTCTCTTCGCCCGTGCCCGTGAGCTTGTGTGCACCCTCGGGCCCGTCGGGGAAGCACACGAGGTCGCCGGGATCGAGGATGTCCTCGCCGTCGGGGTGGCGCAGCAGGGGCCGGCCGGAGAGGACGAGCAGCCACTCCTCATTGCCTCCCTCGTAGTGATACGGACAGATGCTCTGCCCGGGATCGAGCTCGTAGACGGTCGCGCCGAGCATCTCCGCCTCGAGCCGGGGTCCGATACGCGCCGCCCGGGCGTGATAGCCGGGGGGACCGTCCGCCTCGCCCTCGACGGGAACCGACAAGGCATTGACTACCGGGGGGTCGATCATTCGCCCTCCCAGTAGCCGACCGCGTCGGCGCGGCGGAAGTTCAGGCGGTCCTCGTCGTCGTCGGGCCGTGTGCCGAGCTTGTCGGACTCGGGATAGACGGAGATCGACGGAACCCGGTTGGCCGAGACCATCATCACGCGCCCAGGGCCGCGGACCGTGTGCGCCCCGTCGCGCCCGGCGGGGAAGGAGATGAGATCGCCGGCCTGCAGCGTGCGCTCACCGCTGGGCGTGCGCACGGTCGGGCTCCCGGCGATCACGTACATCCACTCCTCGATCCCGTGGTGGAAGTGGTAAGGGAAGGACAGCTCGCCGTCGTCGAGCTCGAACACGCCCGCGCCGATGCGCTCGGCGCCGAGTCGTTCGCCTATCCCGCGGGCGCCGCGCCAGCGATATCCCTCGCGGTCCGATTGGTGATCGAGATCTCCCGTTAGTACGTTGAAGCGCTGCATGGAGCCTTATCTTGGCAAGGTCTCGCGGTGAGGCCCGATCTCGACCATTGGCTCGACCGGCCCACGGTACGCATCAGTCACCGCCGTGAGGCCGAGGTCGAGGCCGCCGTGCTATGGGAGGCTGCCCAGGCGGTGCGGACATCCGAGACGCGGCGCCTCGGCAGGCTGCTCCGTCTCCGCATTCCCGGCCTTCCCGCCGATCTGGCCTATGACGAGCTGTTCCGGGCGCCGCCCTTCACCATCCTGTGCGAGGACGAGCACGCCCTGCTGGCGGGGATCGTCGGGCGGATCTGGACCGTTCGCCGCGATTACCCAACGCTGGCCGAAGCCGATGACTTCCGCCACTGGTCGGCGCGCGGCACGGTTCGGGTGCTCTTCGCCAACTGGGTGGAGCCGGTGGACGAGGACGCAAGCGTGCTCGTCTCCGAGACCAGGGTGTCCGCCGGCGATCGCCTGGCAAGGCTCGGGCTCGCCGCCGTGAGGCCCTTGATCGTCGCCTCGCACCAGCTCATCGGCAGCGAGGGGCTCGACCGCGCGGTCAGCCGTGCGCAGCGCACCATTCGGTAGCCATTCGGAAACCACGGAGCGACATCTTCGCCACGGGACTGGTGAGGCCATCGGTACGCGCGGTAACGTCGTGTTTCGATGGACTACAACGCCGAGGTTACGGTCAGGCGCATGCGCTTCGCCAACGACGCCACGGGCTGGGCGGTGCTCGAGGCCATCGACGAATCGGGCGACGAGGTCGTCCTCGTAGGGCCTCTGCATCACCTCGAGGAGCGCGAGCGCGCGCACGTCGTCGGCACCTGGCAGGACGACTCGCGCTTCGGCCTCCAAGTCAAGGTGACCCAAGCGAACCCGCTCCCCCCGTCCGACGAGCAGGCGCTGCTCGCCTACCTCGTGCGCGTGCGCCACATCGGTCCCCGCCGGGCCGCGAAGCTGCTCGAGCGCCACGGCGAGTCCGGCGTGCTCGAGGCGATCGACCGCGATCCCGGAGGTGCCTTCCGGCGGGCGGGGCTGTCAAGCGTCCGCGCGCGGGAAGCGGCCCAGTCATGGGATGGCTTGCGCGTCACCCGGCGTCTGCATCTCCTGCTCGCGCCGCACGGCCTCGCTTACCTGGTCCCCGGCATCCAGCGCGAGTTCGGCGACGCCGCCCACCGGGTCGTGCGCGAACGACCGTATGAGCTGACGAGCGTTTTCGGCGTCGGGTTCAGCGTTGCCGACCGGATCGCGGCCACGGCCGGCATCCCCCGCGAGAGCTCGGAGCGGACACGCGCCGGGATCCTCCACGTGCTCGCCGAGGCCGAGCGCAGCGGAAGCACCTGCCTGCCCCTGGGCACGCTGCTCGCCACCTGCGGCGAACTGCTGGGAACGGAAGCGCCGAGCGAGGAGCTCATCGACGAGCTCGTGGCCCGCGGCGACCTCGAGCGAGCCGGCGAGTGGATCTACCGCGCGGAGACGGCGAGGCTCGAGGCCGAGCTCGCCGAGCTCATCAGCGCCATGCTGGACAGCGCGCCGTCACGACGGCTGGGAAAGTCGGACTGGCCGCCCCCCGGAAGTTCGGCGCCAAGACCAGCACCCCCGCCCGACCCGGCGACCGAACTTCCAACGGAACCGCCGCCAGGCGGTTCCGCCCTATCCGAGGAGCAATGGACGGGCGTCCGCGCCGCCTTCACCGAGCGGCTGTCGCTGATCACCGGCGGCCCGGGCACGGGTAAGACCGCGAGCATCCGCACCATCGGCGCGCTCGCGGCCGGTCGTGGCGCGCGGATCCTGCTCGTGGCGCCGACGGGCCGTGCCGCGGTGCGGATGACCGAAGCGACGGGACTGCGCGCCTCAACCGTGCACTCTGCGCTCGGGTGGATTCCCGGCGAGGGGCCGACGCACGACGAGGACGACCCGCTCCGTTGCGACCTCCTGATCGTGGATGAGACCTCGATGGCGAACCTCGAGCTGCTGCTGACGCTGCTGCGGGCCGTGGGCCGCGAGACGAACGTGGTGCTCGTCGGCGACGCCGACCAGCTCGCTCCGGTGGGGGCGGGCAAGCCGTTCGCCGAGCTGGTGACCTCCGGACTTGTGCCCACCGTGCAGCTCACGCACATCTTCCGTCAGGCCGCGGGGAGCATGATCGTCCAGGGGGCGCACGCGATCAGGCGCGGCCAGCCTCCCGACTTCACCGCGAGCGGCGACATGCGCCGCGACCTGTTCCTGATCGAGCGCAGCGACCCCGCGGCGGCGCGCCGGGAGATCGTCGACCTCGTCGCCACCCGGCTGCCCGCGCACTATGGGATTGACCCGGTCAGGGACATCCAGGTGTTCGCGCCCGTCTACCGGGGAGAGCTGGGGATCGATCGCCTCAACGAGGCGCTGCGGGATGCGCTGAACCCCGACGGGCCCCCCGTCCGCGGTGGCCGCCTGCGCCTCGGCGACAAGCTCATGCTCACCGGACGCAATCTCCACGACCTCGGCCTCATGAACGGGACCCTGCTCCGCCTCATCGACGAGGTCACCGCCGCGGAGGCGCAGGATGACGAGGAGGCTGCGCTCATCCTCGCCGCCGAGGAAGCCATCTTCCGCCTGCCGCCCGAGGACGCCGACCGGCTCAAGCTCGCCTACGCGTGCTCGGTTCACCGCGGTCAGGGCATCGAGCTCCCGGTGGCGATCATCGTCGCCCATCAGGCCGCCGGAGCCTTCTTCCTCCGCCGCGAGATGCTCTACACCGCGATCACCCGCGCCAAGCTCGCCACCGTCATCGTCGGAACCCGAGACGTCCTCGCCCGAGCCGCCCAGACCCCGGACACGGGCCGGCGCCACGGCCGGCTGACCGAGCGCGTGCGAGTGGCTATCGCCGCTTGCATTGCGAGTTCGGCTGCGCCGAACTCGCGGGCGGGTGGTCGGCCCTAACTGGCGGAGGCCCCGTCCCCCAGCGCCTCCTCCAGCGCCAAGATGATCTGCGGATCCTCGGGCGGCACCTTGGTCGGCCAGCGGGCGAGTAGGTGCCCGTCGGAACCGATGAGGTACTTGGTGAAGTTCCAGACCGGAGGACCCGATCCCGGCTGCTGGGCGAGGTCGCGCCACAGCGGGTGGGGATCGGCGCGAACGGACATGGGCTCGGTGAGGGGGAAGCCGACGCCGTAGTTCTTGGTGCAGAAGGCGCCGATCTCCTCGGCGTCGTCGTACTCCTGGCCGGCGAAGTCGGCCGAGGGCGAGCCGAGGATCTGGAGGCCGCGGTCCCCGTAGCGCTCGTGAAGGGCCTGCAGCCCGCCGTACTGCGGCGTGTAGCCGCACTTACTGGCGGTGTTGACGATCAGCGTCGGATGCCCACGAAGGGCCGCGAGGTCGAACTCGCCGCCGTCGAGGAGGTTGACCCGATGGGCATAGATGTCCGTCGGGTCCTTCAGCTTCGGGGAACGGCGAAGGTACATGCGCAGGGTCGAGAGAACGGTCATGCCCTCCATACGGTAGCGACCTTGTTTTCAGTTCACGCCCGCCCGCGGGAGGGATCACAACTTCGTGACATTTGCGCCTTCGGCCGCGCCTAGATTGTCGCGCGGCGCGCGACTACCTAGCCTCACCGCCTCCGCGCCGCGATTACCGGGTCGATCCGTCCTTGCAGCGTCGGGTTCAGGGCAATAAGGGGAAGGAGGATCGACCACATGTCGTGCTCGGCGACGACATCGACGATGCGTTCGAGCACCCCTTGGTCGAACCCGGCGGCGATCGAGGCCACCATGTCCCGCGAGCCCGCGGGAAGATGAGGAACGAGCGGGAGCAGCGCCGCCCACAGGTCGTGCTTCCCCGCGCCGGCGAGGATTGCCGCCAGCGCGTCGCGGTCCTCGACGATGCGCAGCCTCGCGAGGGTGAGGCGGGTCGCCTCGTTCATCAGCGGGATCACCGGCAATACGACGTCCCACAGGTCCTCGGCGTACGCCGTCTCGGTGAGGCTCTCGAGCAGGCCCTGGGCGGCGGCGATCTCGGCCAGGTCTCCCTGAAGCTCGTCGCTGAGATGGTCGAGGAGATCGAGCGCCTCGGGCCACAGCCCCCCGCGATCGGCGGCGTGCATGACGCCCGCCAGGCGGCCCTCCGGCAGCAGCGAGACGACGTGGTCGAGACGATCCTTGCCCTCCATCACGAAGGCGATGCGCAGGAGACCGGCATCGTCGATCTGCTCCATCGAGGCGGAGAGCGCCTCATCCCCGAGGTAGCCGACGAAGCGCCCCATGGCGACATGCTCGTTGCGCCGGGCGAGCTCGGCGGCAACCTCACCCACCTGCCAGGCGGGAATGCGCTCGATTACCTCGCGAGCACGCCGAGGGTCGAGCTCGACGGCGATGTCGGCGAGGAAGGATGCCGGCAGGTGGGCGGCGATGTCGACGGCTTTCGAGGGCGAGAGCAGTCCGGTGACGCGAGCGCTGAGCAGTGCGCCCAGCGCCCAGCGGGCGATCGTCGCCCCAAGCGTCGCCGGCAGAACCCGGCTGGCCAGGGCCAGCTTATGGAGGCGGTCTCGGTCGCCCTCGAAGAGCTTGTCGGTCGCGAGCTCGCGCAGGGCGCGCAGGTCCTCGGGGGCGGCGCGCTCGAGGTAGCCGAGCTGATCTGCGGGGGTTCCGAGCAGGCGCGCCAGCTTGATGATCTCGGCGCGGGTCTCGAGGGTGGTGCTCACAGGAGGATCAGCTCGACGGCGCCCCGGAAGACGAAGGGCACGTGGCCAAGGGCGTCCTTGATCGCCCGATCGAGGGCCTGCGACTGGCGCCGCTTGGCCGTCCCCAAGCTGTCGGCGAGCGTCTGCAATTGATCCGGCGCGAGCACCTCGACGAGCCCGCTCGGCGGCTCGGCGCCGAGCTCCGCTTCGAGCGCGGTGGCACCCAGGTTGAGCTCCATCTACCGATCGCCGTCCGCGTCAGGCCAGCACGTCAGCCGGGAGCACGTAACGGAGCGCCCGGCGCTGGTCGGCTCGAAGCGGCTCCACATTCCGCGATCCGTGCAGGCCACCCGAGGGCGCGCCGCCGGCTGCGGTCTCGGGCTGTCCCGCGTGATCGATGATCCATTCGATCACCTCGGGAAAGTCGCCGCCTTCGGCGAGGAGCGCCGCGCGGTCGATGACCTGGCCGCCCGACGGATGAGGACGCGCGAGGCGCGTTAGCAAGGCGCGTATCGCGGGTTCTTCCACGGTTGACACCATACTCGCTAATCTCGGAGTTCGAATGGCCAGTCCATGACTCGAGCCCGTCGCCTCACGCCGGCGCCGCCTTTTCACCGCCGGCACCCAACCCTCACCGTGGGGCGCGCACTCAGCAGGCGTTAGAGCACGCCGCGCTGATTGCCCAGAGCCCAGTTGCGCAACGCGCGACAGCTGTCGCTGCGCCGGCGCGCGGCGCTCAGCCTGCTCGGGTTCCTCGTCGTCACCGGGGCGCTCGTGATAGAGCTCGCCGGGCGTCGCGGGCAGTTCACCGCGGCGCTCCACGCGGCACCCATCTGGCTGCTGGCGATCGCGGCGGTCCTCCAGGTGGTCGCCCTGCTCGCCCGCACGGAGGCCTGGTACGCCTGTGTCTGCGCGGCCGGTGGCACCGTCGGCCGCAGAATGTTGTTCCGCGCGGCGGGCGTCGGCTATCTCGCCAGCGTGTTGAACGGGTCACTCGGCGTCGCCGCCCGCATCACCTCGCTTCGCCGCTCCGCTCGTGACAGCGCTCCGCGCGTCCCGGCGCTCATTGCCGCCGAGGTCCCCATCATCACCGTCGAGATCGCCCTGGTCGCGATCTTCTCCTTCACGCTGATATCCCCACTGCGCCTGCCGTGGTGGATACCGCTCATCGCCGTGGCCGTTACCGGCACTGCCGTGTTCGCGTTACGGCGCTTCTCCCAGCGTCACCGTTTCGGGCTGTGGGCGGGGCTGGCGGCCATGCACAGCGGCCGCGGCCGCATGGTCGCGCTCGTGCTCCTGGCCGTCTGCGCCCAGATCGCACGCAACTGGCTGGTACTCCGAGCGATCGGCGTGCACGTCTCGGTATTCGACGCCATGGCCTTACTGATCGTGCTCTTCACCCTCGGCCAGCTCCCGATCGGACCGAGCCTGGGAGCCGCCGCGACTGTGCTCCTGCTCGGCTCCCACGGTGTGGCGGCCACGGCGGCCGCCGGGGTAATGCTCACGGTGACGGGGACGGCTGGGTCTCTGGGCTATGCCGCCTGGGCGGTGACCGACCGGCTGTTCGCGGGCCGGGTGGCCATTCCCGCTGAGGTCGCGGTTGCGCCGATTCGGGCCTGACCGACACCGAGGCGGTACCCTGACGCCGGGTGAGACGATCGAGCGCGCGAGCCGGGTGGTGATCGCTTGGACACCACTGAGATGACCCTGGTGACCGGGGAGCGCTACCTGATCCACGGTTCCCTGGAAGAGGTCGAGGCGACGATCATCGCCGCCTCCCGTGGCTCGATCATGCAGTTCGCGTGGCTGACCCACCACGAAGGCGAAAGGATCGGGGTCAACCCGGCGTCGGTGGTGTCGTTACGCGTCAGTGAGACGAGCTGACGCGCGATGCCCCTCTCCGACGGTCCGCATCTCGACCGGCTGCGCGAGGCGATCGCCGTGGAGGCGCGCGGGCAGCGGGCGCTGCTGAGCGGTGAGGAGGCCTCCGCCGCCGACGCGCTGCTCGAGTCCTCGCGCCTGTATCGCGAGTCCTGGGAGCTGGCCTCGCCCACGAGCTTTGGCCGGCTGATCGGGATGCTCAAGGCGGCCGTGATCGCCGGGGACGCGAGCTCGGTGGCGGCCTACGCGCGGACTCAGCTCCCAGACCCCGTCGAGAGTCCGGCCGCGAGCTACGCCCTCGCCATCGTCGCACTCGTCGAGGGAGACGACGCGACAGCCCGGGCGGCAAGCCCCGGCATGCGGAGCGGGTCGCCCCCCTTCATCCGCGCCGCCGACGCGATCGACGCTCTCGTCGATGGCGATGGCGATCGGTACGCGGCCGCGATACGGGCGATTGTGTCCGATTTCGAGGGGCGTGAGGAGCACCTGACCGGCGTGCCGATCGCCGATACGGCGGTCATGCTCGAGCGATTGGCCGCGGCGCGAGGAATGGCGTGCCGTCCGGCGTCGGCGCTCGTGCCGGCGAATCTCTGAGTGCCGCAAGCCCCGTTCGGAATAGGGACGATCGTCTCCCGGGCTCGCCCCGGCCCGGGCAACGATCGTCCTGAACGGCTGTCGCCGGGGCTGCCCCCGCCCCGGCTATGACCATTCGATGATCGGCAGCAAACTCTACTTAGGCTTAGAAGTCAACTAACCGGGGCATCATTTGTCCGATTTGCGACTGTCGCTGGCCGGTGTGACGGTCGCTGTGTCCGGAATCGGACACAAGCGACCCAGGTGGGGATAGTCGGCGTGCCCGCAAGCAGATCACCACGCCGCGCGACGAGCGGGCGTCGCGGCGAGTCCCCGGCCGGCTCCCAGGTCGAGATGGTGCGCGTGCTCGACGAGGATCCCGACCTCGGACGCTACCTGTCCGGCCGGGCGCTGGCCCTCGCCTCCTCGGCCGCGGTGGCACCGCTCCTGCGCGTCGAAGAGGGGCCGACGTCCTTCCTCATCGAGGAGTCGGCGACCCACGCCCATCTCGGTCTGCTCGTGCTCGACGGGCTGATCGCCCGGCACGTGTCATTCGGGCAGATCGGCGCCAACGATTTCCTCGGGCCCGGCGACCTGCTGCGCCCGTGGCTGAACCGCGGCGAGAGCACCGAAGTGGCGCAGGTGACGTGGGAGGCCCTCGGTCCCTGCCGCCTGGCGGCGCTCGATCAGGACTTCGCCAACCGAACCCGCGCCTGGCCCGAGATCGCCACCGCCCTCCTCGACCGCGCCGCTGAGCGCTCAGATTCGCAGACGCTTCAGGCCGCGCTTCATCAGACCAGGCGCGTCGAGGATCGCGTCCTACTCGCGCTCTGGCACTTCGCCGGCCGCTGGGGCCAGGTCGGGGCCGACGGGCGGATCGTCAGCCTTCGCAACATCACCGGGGAGCTCCTGGCCCGCTTCGTCGGTGCCAGACGCCAGGCGGTCAGCACCGCAATCGGGCAACTCGCTGCCTCGGGGGCGATCCGACGGCTTCCCGACGGGAGCCTCCTCCTACCCCGCGAACCGCCCCAGCTCGAGAGCATGGCCCCCGGCCGGCGGGCCACCGACCGAAAGCCAAGGCTCCGTGAACGGGGCTGAGTCGGGGGCCACTAGCCTTAGGGCCCTGATGCCGGCGATTTCCGATGCCATCGAACGAGTGACGGCCAAGCTCACGCCGTCGGCGACCGACGAGCGTCGGATCGTTCTGCGCTATATCCAGCCCGGCCTCGTCGGGCTGATCGACGGGACCCTCTCGACCCTCGCTCCGATCTTCGCGGCAGCGCTCCTCTCCGGCTCGCACGCGGCCCTGTTCGTCGGTCTCGCCACTGCCGTTGGCGCGGGAATCAGCATGGGATTCTCCGAGGCCCTGTCCGACGACGGCACCCAGACCGGGCGCGGCTCCGCCATCGTCCGTGGCTTCGTGACGGGAGCGATGACCACGCTCGGAGGAACCTTCCACACGCTCCCCTTCCTCATCTCCGATGTCCACACCGCGCTGATCGTGGCCGGGATCGTGGTAGCGATCGAGCTCACCACGATCTCGCTCATCCGCAAGCGCTTCCTCAACGTATCTCTGCGCGTGAGCCTGCTCCAGGTCGCGCTCGGGGGCGCCTTGATCGTCGCCGTTGGCGTGGGCCTGGGCAGCGCGTAGCGGCGTCAGACACGGCTGAGCGCCGCTTGGCCGGAGCTCTCCCACGGCTGGCGCTCCCGCAGCTCGTGGACGTCGATGACGCCCTCGGCGAGCTGGCCCGTCTCGGCGTCGTGGATGCGGTAGTTGATCGTCCGCCGCCCGAAGGGCTGCGCCTCGACCATGATCACGCGCAGCTCGCCGTCCTCGAAATCGCACTGCTGTTGCACGGCGTGGAGAAACTCCTCGTCGTGGAGGTGACCATCGCCGAAGTTGTAGCCGAGCACCATCCCGCAGACGAGCTCGCCGTCGAGCCACGTGTAGTCCTCGAACGTGTCAACCGCCCGGGGAACGAGGTCTGACAGCGCCCGGCCCTGAAGATGCATCAGCCGCCATCCCACGATCCCGCTGGAGAGAGCCACCGCCGTGGTCTGGTCATAGAAACGCGAGAGCTGGTCTGGGACCCACGCGGCGGTCTTCTTGACGCGGTCGAGCTTCCGGTAGCTCTCGCCCTTGAACAGCCACACGCTGTAGGGCCAATTGCCGGCGTAGTAGCGCATCGACATGAGGAAGGAGATCCGGCTCGGGAACAGATTGCCGAGTAAGGGGATGAGGACGATCATCACCGCGAGAAAGGCCCCTGACAAAGGCGACACGGAGAAGATGCTCACGTGGGCGTGCTTGTCAAACAGGAAGAACCCGCCGTAGACCATCATCACGTTCCATTCGAGGGGAACGCCGGCGGGGACGTTGCTCATGATGAACGCGTGCAGGAAGACCATCATGATCAGGCCGATCGTCGTCAGGGTGCCGCCCCGGCCCAGAAAGAGCACGAGCGGGACGCCGAACTCGAGCGCTGCGCCCCCGTGGGCGATGTCGGCCAAGCGCGAGGGCCGTAGGTCGTCGGGGAAATGCTTGTAGAAGGCCTTGCGCAGCCACGGCATCCGCGCCGTGCCCGGCGCGTTGCTGTTCATCACGCACACCACCGAGGTGAAGTGAGGCGTGAGCTTCGAGAAACCGGCCCAGAACCACAGGCCGAGCCACAGCGCCTTGACCCCGGGAATCCAGTTCGAGGCGAGCGCAAGCAGCGTCACCGCGGTCCAATAGTGCTCGCCGCGGGCGCTGAGGAAGATCGTCTTGTCCGTGAGCGCGAGGACCAGAGAGAGGAGGACGATCGCCGCCAGCCAGCCGGTCCCGATCGTGCTCGACAGGAGCTCGTGGAGGAGCAGGATGTTGACCGTGGCGTAGAGGAGCACGTCGAGCCAGGTGCGCTCGTAGCCGCCGACGACGGGCAGGCCCGCGAACAGCGGCCGCTTGATCGTGCCCGGGCGCAGGAAGTGCAGGCAGGCGGTGAACGGCGGGATGTAGCGCGCCGTCAGCGGCCCGCTCCCGCAGCCGAGGCCCAGGCCCTCGAAGAGCATGCTCCAGAGGACCGCCTTCTGGAACGCCACCTTCGAGAGCCACCAGTGACCGATCGTTCCCAGGTTCCCCAGCCCCGGCGTGAAGCTGCAGAAGAGCCACCAGCCGGCGACGTAGAGCGCGATCTTCAGCGCGTAGAACAGGTACACACCCGAGGGCGAGCCCCAGCCGATCAGCGCGTAGTTCTCGCACGACATCCGGGCCCGTTCCGCGAACGGCTTCTTCGCCCACTCGAGCGCGTCGAAATCCGGCAGAACCGGTTTCACCAGGCCCATCGATCTCTCCCTCTCATCAGCGCCTCAGCAGGCAAGCGTACGCCCGCGCGCCTGCGGAGGCAGTCTGTCGTTGCTCGCGTTCACGTTTTGGTCACCAGCCGACGCGTCTGCGCTGATTACGTACGCGAGCCCTGTCCTGACAGAACCTCGCGGGAGGATCAGTGATCTCATCGAAGCTGTCTCGCCTGCGCTCGCGCAGGCCGCGCCTGGCGCTCCTCGCGGCGTTGCCCTTGCTCGGCGGTGGCGTCTACGCCGGCGTCGCCCTGACCGCGTCGGCGCAGGCCGCCGGCGGTTCGAGCCTCCAGCCCGGCAACCTCCTGCTCTTTACCAGCAACTACGCCGCGCCTGTCATCGTCCCCGGCTCGACCGTGCTGCCCCCCGGGTGCACGGCGGCCAGCGCCGCCGCCTCCGGCGTGCCCTGCAGCACGGCCGGATACAACAACGTGTTCCCGAAGGTCTTCAACAACGACGCCGACGACGGCAGCTTCGGCATCACCTCCCCGATCACGCTCGACGAGCTCAGGCCCTCCACCGGCGATGTGCTCGACACCATCCCGGTCCCCACGAGTGATCTCGTCACGAGCTTCTCGTCAAAGTCGGAGGGGGCGCTCAACCTGTCGACCAATGGGCAGTACGTGTCGTTCATGGGTTACGCAGCGCCGAGCGCCAGCCTCGACGTGTCGGCCTCCAGCGCACCGGGCGAGGTAGATCCGACCGACCCGGTGACGAGCTCGTATTACCGCACGGTGGCGACCCTGAACAGCAGCGGCGAGTTCCATTTTACCGAGACCAACGCCTACACCGGCGATAACGGGCGCGCGGCGATCGTCGCTGACAGCGCCGTCAGCAATCCGGTGATCTTCATGGCCGGCAACGCGGGCAACGGCCTTGCCACGTTCCCGCCGCCTTCGGGCACGACCCAGTTCTCCGGCGTCGTCCTCGGCGCCGGAGCGCAGTCGATCGCGCCCTCGATCGGGTCCGAAGCGTTCCAGAACCCCGGTTCGCCGACGCCGGTCGGAAGCTTCGACGTCACGCAGCTTGGCGACACGCAGGACAAGATCGGCAAGGACGACAACTTCCGAGGCATGACGATCTACGACAACGTCCTCTACTACACGAAGGGCAGCGGTGGCAACGGCGTCAACAGTGTCTACTTCGTCGACACCACCGGCAAGGCATGCCCGACCGGCGTCGGCCTGCCGCGGCCCGGGGCGTCACTGCCGAGCGCACCGCTCGACTACAGCGTGTCGACGCTTCAGGCCGGCGGGGCACTGCCGAGCAACATGTGCATCCTGAAGGGCTTCCCGACCCTTCTCGCGAAGTCGAGTACCGGCGTCTCCTATCCGTTCGGGATCTGGTTCGCCAACCCGGACACGATCTACCTCGCCGACGAGGGCAGTGGGGACAACACGTACTCGACGACGACCGGGCTGTATACGAATGCCGTTCACGCCAACAACCCCACGGCCGGTCTCCAGAAGTGGGTCTTCGACTCCGCGACGGGCCAATGGAACCTCGCCTACACCCTGACGTCGGGTCTGAACCTGGGACAGCCCTACGTGGTCCCCGGCTATCCGACGGGGAACAACCCCGAGACGGGCTTGCCGTGGGCTCCTTCCACCGACGGCCTACGCAACATCACGGGTCGAGTCAACCGAAACGGGACGGCCACGATCTGGGCGGAGAGCTCGACGGTGAGCGGCGGCGGCGACGAGGGTGCCGACCCGAACAAGCTGTACATGATCGCCGACAACCTCGACGCCACAACCCTGCCGGCTAACGAGTCCTTCCAGGCGATCGACTCGGCTGGCTTCGGTCAGGTCTTTCGCGGCGTGTCGTTCACCCCGGGGACGGGCGCCTCGGGCCAGGGCCCTTAGGTTAGGGCCCTCATGGCGCCGCGGGGGCGCCTGGCGATCCCGGCGCGGGTAGGCCCGGACCGCCAAAACCACCGCCGTGCGCGGCCTGGATCCGTCCTTGCCAGACCGCCTTCGCGCCGAGGTCGCCGGTCCTGAAGCACATGTATCCCGCCCCGATCGACAGGACCACGAGCGCGACGCGCAACGTCGCGAACATCGGCTTGGGGGAGAGCAGGCGGTCGACGACGCCCAGGCCGGTGGGCAGTCCACCGGAGATGCGCTGCGCGGCAAAGGTGACAATGAGGGTGGCAGTGAAAAGGACGTAGATGTAGGCCAGATAGTGGGCGGCCTGCGCATGCTGGGAGATCAAGGTGGCGGCCTGACCCTGCAGGTTCAAGGCGGCGCGGAGCGCGGCGCCTGCCTGCATGGTCAAGAAGATGGAGCTCATCGCGACGATCGAGACCACCGCCAGCGCGATCCCATAACGCGAGAGCCACTGCGGCCTGATCATGAAGACGACCGCGGCCACGACCGTGGTCGGGATCAAGATCACCGGCACGTGGACGAGCAGGGGATGCGCGGGCAGGCCGCTGTAGATCGTCGTGAGACGGATCGGCAGCGTCAGGAATCCGAGAAACGCGAGGAGCGTGAGGACGAACTCGGCGCGACGCCAGTCAACTCTCTGGGCAACATCCATCGTGGTCTTGAATCTACGGTGCCTGACCCGTGCTGACAACGGCCCCGAGATGGATCTTGACCCCGGCGCATGCCCGCCTCACGTGGCAGTGCCGTGCTACCTGAGGCGCATGGCCGTCAGACTCCGGGACGAGGTTCCCCAGCGCGAAGATCATTCCGTGGATCGTTGTGGAGCGCGGCGCTGCTCCCTAAATTGGAGCGGGTGATCGGCCGATGAGCACCACCCGCAGCCACAGCGGGGCGGACGACACCGCCCGCCGCGACACCGCCCGCCGAGTCCTCACGAAGGTCCCGGAGATCACGCTCATCTTCTGGGTCCTGAAGCTCCTGACCACCGGCATGGGAGAGGCGATGTCCGACTTCATGGGCGACCACAGCGTGCCCATCGCGGGGGCGGTGGGCATCTTCGGATTGGCCCTGGCCATCTGGCTGCAGATGCGCCAACGCGAGTATCGGGCTCCCTACTACTGGTTCGCCGTGATGATGATCGCGATCTTCGGCACGATGAGTGCCGACGCCGTGCACGACGGCGCGAGCATCGGCTACGACGTGACCACCCCCGCCTTCGCGCTCATCACCGCGGCGGTGTTCTTCTTCTGGTACCGCAGCGAGGGCACGCTCTCCATTCACAGCGTTACGACGAAGCGTCGCGAGGCTTACTACTGGGCCGCCGTCTTCTGCACGTTCGCCCTTGGGACTGCCGCAGGAGACCTGACCGCGACCTTCCTTCACCTCGGCTTCGGTAACTCGATTCTCCTGTTCGCGGCGATCATCTGCATCCCGGCGATTGGGTGGTGGCGGTTCAATCTGAATCCCATCGTCGCCTTCTGGTTCGCCTACATCGTCACTCGGCCCATCGGGGCGTCATTCGCCGATTGGTTCGGCAAGCCGCAGAGCATCTCGGGACTCAACCTCGGGGACGGCCCGGTGAGCGGCGTGGCGCTGATCGTGTTCCTCGCTCTGGTCGCGTGGGTGACGGTGACCAGGTACGACGTTCAGCCGGGCGCCGGTCACCACGCGCATCCAAGCCGGATGCCTCAGGTGGCTCCCGAGCTCGATTAGCGGTCTCCCGGGCACGGTCGGTATGGCGACCCGCCAATATGGGCGCATGACCGATAGCTCGGAAGAGGTCGTGCTCACTTGGCTGAACGAGCGCGTCCAGCGCATGGCGCGGGCCAGCGGTCGCCACCCGCTCCTCGTCGACCTCGCCATCGAGCTCGGCCTGGCCGCGGTCAGCCTCGGTGGCCTGGAGACGCAGGATCGCCTCGGGCCGGTGACGGCGATCTTCTGCGTCGCTCTGTGCGTCCCTCTCGCGCTCAGACGCCGTAGCCCCTTCGCGTGCTTTGCGATGATCGCCCTCGTCGCCTTTCTGCAGTGGTTGCTGGCGCCTCCGCAGATCGCCGATGCCGCCGTCCTGTTCTCTCTGTACTGGGTGGCGCTCGAGGCCGACGTGGCCAAAGTCGCCCTTGCCGCCGTCGTTGTCGAGGCGGGCGCGGTGATGGCCGCCGTGCGCTGGTCGCCGTCTGATCCGGTCAAGATCTGGGTCGGTCTCTCGGGGTTGACCGTCGCCGCCGGCGTGCTCGGCATCACCGTTCGCCAGCGGCGAGACCTCCTGGTTTCGCTTCGCGAGAAGGCAGCGAGGCTCGAGCTCGAGCGCGACCAGGAGGGACGGCTCGGCGCCGCCGCCGAGCGCGCCCGAATCGCCCGCGAGATGCATGACATCGTCTCCCACAACCTCACCGTGATGATCGCCCTCGCCGATGGCGCGACGTATGCGATCGCGTCCTCTCCCGAGCGTGCCCTTCCGGCCATGGAGGGCGTATCGACGACCGGCCGTCAGGCTCTCGTGGAGATGCGTCGGCTGCTCGGCGTACTGCACGATGAGCCCGCCGAGCACCCGCTCGAGCCGCAGCCGAGCCTCGACCGGCTCGATGACCTCCTGGCTCGCGTTCACGCCGCCGGCATCCCCGTCACGGTCGAGCTCGACGGTGATCCCCACCAGCTCCCCGACGGCATCCAGCTGGCCGTCTTCCGCATCGCCCAGGAGGCGCTGACCAACACGCTCAAGCACGCCGTGCGTCCCACCCGCGCGCATCTACTGCTGCGCTGCCGGGCGGGTCAGGTCGAGCTCGAGGTGACCGACAGCGTCAGCGCGAACGCCCCAGAAATCAACGGCCACTCGGCGATCGTGTCCGGCGGGCGGGGTCTCAGGGGCATGCGCGAGCGCGCCGCCGCCTACGGAGGCGAACTCGATGCCGGCCCGCTCCCGCAGGGCGGCTGGCGGGTCCACCTGCAGCTTGATCCCGACACCCGGGACGGAGCAGGATGACGGCCGGGGTTCTCCTCGCCGACGATCAGGAGATGATGCGGATGGCCTTCCGCATGGTGATCGAAAGCCAGGCGGACCTCCGGATCGTGGGGGAGGCCGCCAATGGCCGCGATGCCGTCGACGCCGCGCTGGGGCTGCGGCCGGATGTGATCCTCATGGACATCCGCATGCCGGAGATGGACGGCCTGGAGGCGACGCGGCGCATCATTGAGTCCGAGAGCAGCGCGCGCATCATCATCCTCACCACCTTCGACCTCGACGAGTACGTGTACGCGGCGCTGCGGGCCGGTGCGAGCGGCTTCCTGCTCAAGGACACGCCTCCGGCCGACCTCCTATCCGGCATCCGAGCCGTCGCGAGCGGCGACGCCGTGGTGGCGCCTCGCGTCACACGCAGGCTCCTCTCGACCTACGCGCATCGCCTGCCCAATCCGGGGAGAGCAGACGCCAGTCAACAGGAACGCCTCGCGTTGCTCACCGCGCGCGAGCACGAGGTCCTCCTTCAGGTTGCGCGCAGCCTTTCCAACGCGGAGATCGCAGAGCGGCTGGTGCTCTCCGAGGCGACCGTCAAATCCCATGTCGGCCGCATCCTGTCCAAGCTCGAGCTGCGAGACCGCGTACAGATCGTCGTCTTCGCCTACGAGACGGGACTCATCACCCCGACGCAGAGCTGACCAATCCCACCTCGAGTGGTCTATGTGGGACAGTGTGTGCCGATGTCCGACCCGCCTGGAGGGGCGCCGTGCCCATCGTTCGTCCTGCGCATCGGAGTGACCTTGGCCAGCTCTTGGCCCTCTATAACCACTACGTTCGATACTCGAACGCCACCTTTGATACAGGGCCGGTATCACTTGAGAATCGCGTCGCCTGGTTTGAGACATTCGCTGAAGTTGGACCGCACCGATTGCTGGTCGCCGCGGACGGCGACGCGGTCCTGGGCTGTGCCTCGAGCAGCTCATACCGGAATCATCCAGCCTTTGCTCGGACCGTGGAAGTCGGGATCTACATCGATCCAGAATGCCGAATGAGAGGCATCGGGTCCGAGCTCTACGGTGCCCTATTCGAACAGCTCAGGAGCGAACCCGTCCATCTGGCGGTAGCGGCGATCGCGCTGCCGAACGACGCTTCCCTGGCTCTACACCGCAAGTTCGACTTCGTCGAAGTCGGTGTATTCGAGGAGTACGCGAGAAAGGGGCGCGCCCACATCAGCTCGATGTGGATGCAAAGACGGATCTGAGCCCCGGCTCTCCTCGCGAAATACTTCATACTCGATCGAACTACTTGGGCAACCGTGAGGTGAGGCAGGAATGTCCAGTTGAAGGCGATGCGTTTAGCTAGGCCGGCAGGTGCAGTGCGATGGGCGGCGCTGGTCCTCGCGGCGGCCGTCCTCAGTGCTTGCGGCGGCGGGACCGTGCCGCCCTCCTCGCAGACTGCACCCGCCTCGACCGCCACGTCGACGAATGGCGGCGTCCGTGGCTACACCGCAACCGGTGGTTCGATGCTCCCCACGATCAGCGCCGGAGAGACCGTCGTCGTCGATCCGAATGCGTACGCGAAAGCGGCTCCCAAAGTCGGCGACATCGTGGTCTTCTACCCGCCCGCGGACGCTGCCCTGCAGCCGCCGGTGTGCGGAGCCCGTCACACTGCCCGGCAAGTCTGCCCGGCTCCGGGTGCCCGGAGATCCAGCGACCTTCTGATCAGGCGGATCGTCGCCGGCCCGGGCGACGCCATCAAGGTCATCGACGGGCACGTGATCCGGAACGGCCAGCGCGAGCCGGGGGAGCACATCAAGCCCTGCCGTGCGGGGGATGCGTGCGAGTTTCCGGCTGCGGTCACGCTGCCCGTCGACGACTACTTCATGATGGGCGACAACCGCGGCAGCTCAGACGACAGCCGGTTCTGGGGCCCGGTGCCCCAGGCGTGGATAGTGGGTAAGGTCGTTGGCATCGTGGGAGGTAGCGGGGCCCGCGGTGCCTGAGCGCCGTAGGCTCAGCCGCAACCGCCCGTGACCAAGCGGCTGGTCTTCTTGCCGATGACATAGGACACCCGAGTCGCCCGGCCGTTCACCGCCAGTGTCGCCTGGAGCTGGAGCTGCCCGTTTTTCGTGTTCCTGCACCTGGTCGTCGAGTCGAACCCATCGACGATCAGGATGCGCGCGGGCAACGCCGGGGACACGGTGCACGTGACCGCCTTCGTCGAGATGTCCTTGCAAGTGAAGTTGGCCTGCTGACCACTCTTCAGCTCGGCATAGGCGTATGGCACCGTCAGCCCGAACTTGTCGACTCCGCCCAGGAGATTCTTGTTCGTCCGCACGCTGAAGCTGCGAAGCGCGAACGGGCACCGGAAGCTGACGTCATAGGACCAGCCGCCGAGCGCCGCGGAGCTCGGTACGCCGCCCGCATTCTGAATGCTGCACGTGGGCCCGCTGCTTGCTACCGCCGTTGCCGCCAGGGACACCGTCCCAGCGAGGAGCGCGGCCATCAGCGGCAACACAACCCGTCTTGTTCGGTGCCTCCTGCTCGGGCAGTGCAAGCGATCACTCCAGTTCGTTTCGTTCATCCTCATCGAGAAGGCGAGAAGGTGCCTTGCAGGTGCCAGTGGCCGGTGTATCCGTCGAACGGGCCGCCGACTACCTTCGTCGCCCACGTAAGGGCGTACTGATGGGTCCGGCTGTTGTAGGTTCCGTAGGCGACGTTGCCCTGAAGGAACGATTGCTTGTTCCATTGGGCATACAGGTGCCGGAGGTAGCCGGTGAGCTTGTCGCCCGAGACCGAGAACGTCGGCGGGACGGTGGTGACGACGCCGAACAGGATGCCGGTGAAGTTGGTGGGGGTGATGATCGAGTTCGCGAGCGAATTGCCATGCGCGCTGAACGCCGGCGAGGGCGCTTTCTGTGCGACCCCGGTGCGGATGCCGCCGCCGACGCCGGAAAGGATTGTCGTGTAGGTCTTGTTGGAGTCCTTCGAGTAGGGGTTGGCGAAGTACCCGCCGTTCGGCAGCCCCATCCGGATGTACGAGCCGGAACCGATGTGGAAGACGCCGTTGAGCTGTTGTGCGGCGAGCCCGGGGCCGGCGGCCACCATCGGCACGGCCATGGCTGATACTGCCGCTGCGATCAGCCGCAGCCTGAAGCGATTGGTCATGTGACTCCTTGGTTGACGGGGTTGAAGAGGCCTCCTCGCTTGCGCTCGGCGCCGCCGCGTCCGCGGCGGCGATAGCCGAGGAGCGCGATGACGATCACGATCACGCCGGGGAGCTCGAAGAACCACGGGAATAGCCGGAATGAGGGCAGTGAAGAGATGGCCTGGTAATTGCCGATGTTGTTGCTCATGGTGGCGATCATCGGGGTCATGTCATTGAGGATGTGAACCCAATTGGCGTCGAGCGTGTTCAGCGCGGGGTATCGGGTCTGGATCTGGGCGGCGCTCAGGTCGGCGTGTCGCAGTGCTGGGATCAGGTTGAGCTGCACCAAGCCCTGGCCGACGGCCATCTCGCTGAAGTAGCTCTGGATGCGGCGGAGGTGATGCCGCGTCTCGATCGTCTTGAAGGTGCTCATCATCTGCGCGCCCTTGGGGGCACGCGAGAACATCTGGACGGCCACCGGGGCGAGTACGAGCGCGACCCCGAGGACGACCGCGACCCAGCGCAGCCCTCGCCACGCGGCGGCTCGAGCCAGTCCCGCCACCGCCAGGAGCAGCAGGATCACGCCCGGAATCACAAAGAACCAGGGGAACAGGCGGAAGTTGGGCAGCGCAACCATCGCCTCATAGTTCGGGAGGTTCGCCTTGATCTTGACGAGCATGCCGCCCATGTCCGAGTTCACTCCTTGCCACTGGCGCGCGAAGGCGTGGAACTGGGGCGCGACGCGGGCAACGCTCCTGGTGCCGGCGGGAGTCCGGCCGGTGTTGCGGATGGCTTGCTGCCCCTGCGCGACTGCGTTCCCGATGTCCCGCATGTCGGCCTGGAAGCCGTCGAGCCGGTGCCTGGTCATGAACGGCGAGAAGCTCGTCATCATCGAGGCACCGTCCGGCGCCTTGGTGAACATTCCGAACGCGACCGGGGCGAGGATCAGGCCGATGCCGATCACCGCCAGCACGGCCAAGGGCCAGCGCTTGTGCCCGAGCGCTCCCATCCGCGTCACGGGGTCGCCGGGACGAACGTGCCGGCCAGGTGCCAGGAGCCGCTGTAGCCGTCGAACCCGCCACCCACGATCCGGCTTTCCCATGACAGCGTGAATGCGCCCGTGGCTGCGTCGTAAGTGCCGGTCAGCGCCGTCGTCGGCGCGGGGCTGGTTCCGTCGGGCTTCGGCGTGCCCTGGTTGAACGACTGGCCGTTCCACTGCGCGTCCCATGCCGTGATCTGGCCGCTGAGCGTGCCGTTGTCGTCGTAGATCTGGGGAATCGGATCGGCCTGGCCGGTCTCCACGTCCTTCGGATTGGTGTCCATGCTGAAGTTCGTGCCCTCGAACCCCACGGGCTGCACGATGTCGTTCGCGAGCGCGTTACCCGCCGTCATGTCCGCAAAGGCCGGCGACGGCGCCGGCTCGTAGGCGACAGTGCTGAGGCCGCCGTCAACACCGGGCGTGAAGGTGGTGTAGTCCTTGTTCGCCGACGGCGAGGAGATGTTTGGCAGCGGGGCGCCTGAGCCGGTCAGCATCTCCACATAGGACCCACTCGCGGCCTGTCCAATCGGTGCTGACCCCGCCGTCAGCTGGAACAGCCCCAGCATCGGCGTGCCGGCGGGCGTTCCGGTCGGTGTCGTGGTCGTCGTGGTCGGCGTCGTGGTGGTGACCCGGGGTGTGACAACCAGGGGCCGGCTAACGAGCCTGCCCGAGGGCGTGCCCGAGACCGCCGCCCGTGCGGTCAGCGTCAACCGCCCGCTCAGCAGCGTCTTCCATCGCCCGCCGTAGGTGTCCTTTGCCGTCAGGGAAACGACATGCTGCTCGTACGCGTGGTCGACGCCATCGAGTCGCACGACGACCCGCACATGCCGGCGAGCCGCGGACGTTGCCGGCGTTACGGCCGCCGTCCCCGTGACCGTCACGATGCTGTCGGTGGCGGTGACCACGAGACCTCGGACGCCGGCCCGGGGCGACGGCGCCTTCGACCGATGCGACCGGTGGGCGGACCGCGCCGCGGCGCGCGAATGCGTGGTCGGCCCCGTCAGCGCGCGCGCGGCAGCCGGCGCCGCCGCCATCACCACGACGCTCGCGATCAGTACTCGCACGCTCCCGCGACGGCTGTTTCCGATGCTTTCCAAACCCCGCCCTTTCTCGATGGCCGAATCCCGTTATCGGGGTGCCCACCGGAAACCGTACTATATAAAATCAATAGGGCTAGTAGAGTTGATGTTCGCCGTCACCGTCACGTGCCGCCCGGTGGCACAACGGGACACGCCCCAGGGGTGAAGTATCCGCTCCGGCGAGAGGACTTCACGGCTGCCTCGGGCACACCTGGGCAGTTCGCCCCCTGTCGCGGGCAGTAGTTCCCGTTCCGCCTCTGGAGGCCGGCGAGGTGCACGATACTGTCGACCTTCATGACCCCTGGTGGCTGCGCCGTATCCAGCCAGCGCGGGGGGAGCTACCGCTCTCGGTATGTCGCAACTCAGAACGAAAGGAAGTCACATGCGCCTCAAGACAGCGGTGTTGACCGCCGTTCTCGCTGGCTCGCTTGCAGGCCCCTCGGTGGTCGAAGCCTCGGCCGCCAACCGCTCTCATAAGGTGACCGCGGTGAGTAAGGCGAAATCGCGCGCCGCCGATGATCCGGCTCCCGGGGGCGATCCGGCTGGTGTCGCGGAGTCGATCGTCTCCGAGCTCGAATTTGATCTCAGCCCGGGGAACCTTCAGACCGTCCTGTGGGACCTTCCAGGTTTCGGACCGTACTAAACGGCGAGACGCGGTCGCGTCAGACGGCGCGACCGCGTCCATTCCGGGCTAGGACCCCGGGCAGCCCGCGATCAAGGCGGCCTGCGCTGCCGCTGGCACCGTCTGCTTGATGATCTGCGCGCATTGTCGGGCGGCCACGCGCACGACGCTCGCGTCTGCGCCGTTCACCGCGTGCCTGCACAGGGTCAGATACCTGATCTTGCCGGCCCGTGACAGCCGCGACCGGGCTGCGGTCGAGTTGCAGGTCGAGAGCTCGACGGCAGCCCTGGAGCCTGGGGCGCCCGAGGTTGTCGATGTGACAGCGGAGCCGGTCCGTGCAGGTGGTGCGGAGGAAGTGCCCGAGGTGGAGCTACCGCAGCCTGCGATGAATGCCGCACCGGCGACGAGAACGGCGACCTGGAAACGCACGCGCTTGACCATGGACTCTCCTCGGCTCGGACAAGCTTCAGCCGCCGGCCATCCTGGTTGCTGGGGTCGCGCCTGGTTTGACGTCGAGGGCCGGCTCGGTCTCTGGCAGCGACCGGTGGAGGAACAGGTAGACCCCTGCGACCGTGCCCACGAGGGTGAACACGGCCCAGCCGATGCCTTGTCCGATCTGGGTGGCGATCGGTCCGGGGCAGGCGTCCGAGACTCCCCAGCCGATGCCGAAGAGGAGGCTTCCGATGATGTGGCCGCGTGCGGGCGAGTCGCGCGTCCACACGAGTGGCGTGTCGATGAGCAGCGCCCGCCGCTCGCGCCTGCGCAGTAGCGCAAGTCCGAGGGCGGCGGTTCCGACGGCCGAGGCGAAGAACAGGAATAGATAGCTGTGCTCGAACAGCAGCGCGCCGCGGATCACGTCCGGGCTGCTCATCCCGCTCCAGCAGAGCGTGATCCCGAACACGAGGCCGATCGCGGCCGCCGCAATCCGTACGCGCATCTAGATCACCGCCTTGATCAGGAAGCTGACAACGATCGCGGTCGCGAAGAACGTTGCCGTCGCCGCGAGGCTCGCCGGCGAGAGCGCCGCGGTGCCGCTGAGGCCATTACCGGACGTGCAGCCACCAGCCAGCTTGGCCCCAAAGCCGATCAAGCCACCAGCGGCGAGTAGCAGGATCGGGATCCAGATCCGACCAGAACCGTGGAAGGCGCGGGTCATCCAACCGTAGCCATGGAAGTCCGGGCCGCCCCAGAGCACCAGGAAGACGGCTCCGCCGGCGAAGATGCCGATCGCGAACCACCCGCGCCAATCGAAGCTGAAGCTCCCTTGGCTCAGCTTGCTGACCAGCTCAGAAAAACCACCCGTGACGCCGAGCCGCCCATTGAAGAGCGCGCGACATCCGACGACGCACAGGCCCATTACCGGCCCCGCGACGAACCACGCAAGCTGATGATGCAACATCGACGACCTCCTGACCTTAGTAGGCGAACTCGACCTGGAGCGCTACCGACCGCGCCGCTTCCCGGGAATATCGCATACTCGATCGAACTACTTGTCAAAGTGCGAGGCCTGCGGGCTTGAGGAGCCGGGTTCGTAACCCGCGCGAACACAAAACAACCTACTCAATTGAATTTGTGTAGAATGCCTGCCAGGCTCCGGCAGGGGCTGATTAGTGGCTCGCTCCGACTCGGCGAAATGGTTGTGCGTCGCGTCGCAACGTCTAGAGGAGGAAGTCATCCGTCATCAGCGAACATCCGACCGCGCGGGCGCCGTCCGCGAAGGACTGCGCCAAACAGAGGACAGGGCCCATGACCGCCGCGGCTAGCGCCCTCTCTATGCCGGTGCGGCCAGTGCACGCCCCGCCCCGCCTCGCCGACGCTACGAACGGCCGGCTACAGCACTCGGCGCCGATCGTGGCCGTCGATCGCCGGCCGCTGGTCCGCGCCGGATTGGCCAGGCTCGCTGGTAGCGCGTTCGATTGCCGGGTCGAGGCCGTCGCCGACCTCGCCGAGGCCGGCGCCGTGCTCCGGGCGACCGAGTCCGATCCCCGTGCCCTGCTGATCGGCGTGCCGCGAGGCGAGGACCCGGCCCGGATGATCGGCGAGGCGCTGCGGTTTGGCGTGCCCGTGGTGTGCGCGCTCGACGACGAGAACGAGGCGGTCATCCGCTCGCTGGTCGCAGCCGGCGCCCACGGCTACGTCGTGCTCGAAATGATCGAGGCCGAATCTCTGCGCGCGACGCTTTCGGGAATCGAGGCCGGTGAGCCCGTGACGGCGCTGATCGGCGGGGGCCTCGGTGACGCGCGGGCCGGCGGCGCCGCGCCGGTGACCGAACGCTCGCTCGAGGTGCTCGGCTCACTCGCGGATGGACTGCACGATCACGAGATAGCGACCCTGCTCGGCATCAGCACAAGCTCCGTCCGTAAGCACATCGCCAGTGCGCAGACGCGCCTGGGTGCGCGTACACGAACGCAGGCAGTGGCGACGGCGGCAAGGGCGGGGCTGCTATGAGCGGGTTCCCGAGACGCGGTGCGTCCAGCGCCGCCGCCGTCTCGCGTCCTCGCGCGAGATTCTTAGCGGCGGGCGTGGCTGCCCTGACCGTCGTACTGGTGGTGCCCGGCGCCGCCCTGGCCACGACTGCTGCCTCAGCGAGAACGGCTGGCCCCGCGAAGACCACGACCGTCCCGTTGCCGCATACGGGTGACTGGGAAGGGACAGGCGCCGGTAGCACCACAGCGAGCTTCGAGGTCGTCGCAGTCCCCGGCAAGATCGCGCGCACGAGGCGCGCGAAGGGCTCCCATAAGACGACCGCCACTGCGTACCGAGTGGTGGAGGACTTCGCCGTCGATGCGCCGATAACCTGTATCAACGCGTCTGAGCCCGGGATTCCATTCGACGTCGAGGTCGTCGATGGTCCGGTGCGCTTGGCTAAGAACGGGACCTTCAGTTCGGGCGCGATCACGGACGGCGCCGGAACCGTCGTGCGCGGCCGCTTCAGCGGCGGTCGGTTCACGATCGCCTATCGGCATGTGTCACTGACCCCCAACCAGTTCGCCGGTGGTACCGAGCTATGCGACACCGGGACGATCCGCATCACCGCCGTGCCCGGTCACCGTAAGCAGCTCACGGACGGCATCTGGCAGGGGTCAACCCAGACGAACGAGCCGGTCGTCTTCTACGTGGCCGCCGGTGGGCGGGCGCTCGAGGCGCCCCCGCATCCCCCAACCAACGGATCTCCGCAGGCGGCGTTCGCGTTCGGTCAGTTCACGCAGACGTGCTTCCAAGACGGGTGTAACCCCTCATCGAACGACATCTGTGCCTATGAATCCCCTACCTCGCTGTTCGTCGCCGCTGACGGAGTGTTCAACAACAACCAATGGCAGGATGGGGGGGACGACCCGATCGTCGCCGGAACATTGTCGGGCGCCCAGGCTAGCGGGCAGTTCGCCAACGGGCCCCAGGGCTGCGGCCAGACCAGCTGGAGCGCCGAGGCCGGATGACCCGAGCGTACGCGCGGCGCCGGCGCGCCGGCGCTCGGTCGTCTTGAAAGCGGCACGCGGGGACGGCAGGCTCAAGGCCCTGGACGGACCTGCGGCGCCGCGTGCCGACGGCGGCGGGACCGGTCCGCGCGTCGTGGTCTTCTGCGATCGTGAAGTGATCGCTCACGGCCTGGTGGGACTCCTGCCTGAGGAATGGCGGGATCGCGCGGAGATCGCGGGGGACATAGCCGCGCTCGAGCTAGCCGTGTTCCGGTCGGTGACAGCGACGATCGTCGATGCCGGGCACGTCGAGGCCGCCCAGGCGGCCCGACTCACGCGCTCCCGCGGAGGCTCCGTCGTCGTACTCATCGGATCGATACGGGACAGCATGAGCCCCGCCCTGAACGAGGACGCCGACGCGATCGTGGTCCGCGACGAGGTCGAGCCCCTGACGCTCCGCGTCGCGCTGGCCGCAGGTCGCCTGGGAATGCGGCTGCAGCCGCGAGCGCTGCCGCCGACCGCTTCGCCACCGCAGCATGACGCTGCGCAGACGCTTCTGGGCGAGACGGCACAGCGCGCCCTGGAGTTGCTCGCCGACGGCCTGCGCGACGCCGAGATCGCGCTCGAGCTCAACCTCTCCGAGAGTGCGGTCCGCAAGCTGATCCAGCGCAGCGTCCGGCGCGTGGGGGCGCGCACGCGCTGTCAGGCCGTTGCCGCGGCCGTCCGGGGCGGCGAGCTCAGGTGAGTCAACCCTTCGAGGGGGCGTGCTACTTCTTCGCCCGGAGCTCGCCCTTGGCCTTGGCCTGAGCGAGAAGCTGCGGGAGCGTCTTACCGAGCGCTTTGGTCCCCTGGATCTGCCAGCGGCCATGCAATCGCACGAGCATGAACAGCTTCGGCTTGATGAACTCCTCCACGTTCTGCGGCGCCTGCGCGGTCGCCGTGTCCCCGTGAACGGCGATGTCCTTGACGCCGACGTCTTCGAGGATGTTGCCGCTGATGTTCACTCCCGCCTGCTGCAGGTTGTCGACCGAGTCGGCGAGCGTCGCGTTGTAGTAGGACATGACCTCCGGGCACGTGAAATGACCGGTCACGGTGTAGGGGAACGCGATCTTGGCCGACTGCATGAATCCCGTCTCGCCGGCCGGTGAGAACATCGAGCAGGCCAGCGTGCGGTTGTCCTGCCAGGTCGCCTTGTAGAAGGTGACGATCGTGGCCGTGATCTGCTGCTGCGCGCTGCCGGTCAAAAGGTTCCGCACGTCTACGGTCGGCGGCTGAAGGTCTTGGATCGATGTCGGCGATGTGTGTTTCGTCGACGACGCGGATCTGCTGCCCGAACCACAGCCGCTCACGGCTGCGCCGAGCGCGAGCATGGTTAACGTTGCCGCGGCTCCTCGACCCATGGGGCGAGCATAGCGTCGAGAGCGCTACGTCAGGTCGGGGGTGCCACTTTGGGACCGTCGTTGGTCTGAACTGACAGTGTCATATCGGTCCTGGCACGACGGCTCTTTGTGCCACTGTTCAGCCGTCCGCCAAACACCTACTCTTACGCGCCACTTACACAAACTGTGCTCATTGATAGAGCACCGCCCGGCAGCGGGTGCGTCGCGTCGTCCTGAGGAGGATCGAACCGATATGGCAAGGGATTCAGAAAGCGGAGCGCGGTCGAGAGGCCGTCGCCGGTGGCGGTGGCGGGTCGTCTCGGTCGTCGCCATCGCCACCGGTCTGATGTTTAGTCTGTCCACGCTCGCAAGCGCGGACCTCGTCCTCCCGACGCTCACCCAGCTCGAGCAGCTCCTGGGTCTCAGCAATGACCCCGGCGCGACCGAGCAGGCGGGCTCCTCGGACCTCCCAATTGATCCGCAGTGGCTGGTCAATACGGTCCAGTCGGCCACGAACCTCGGTCAGTGGACCAACCACACGGTGCCTGCCGAGATTACGGCGCGCGACGCGGACAACGCAAGTTGCCCGCGGACGATGCCGAACAACTCTCAGGCGGACTACTGCCGCCAGGAGTACATCGTGGTGTGGGCCGGTAAGCAGAACGCCGCCGACCTCGACGCCAGCGACATCAGCGACTTCATTCAGAACCTGACGATCAACCCGGAGGGTCTGACGGAGCTCGCGGTGCCGCAGTTCGTGCCTGGTCTCGATGCTCTCGCCGTGATCGACGCTCGCAAGTACAACGCCGATCATTCCCTCAACCCTCTGTATGGCCACGTCGTCAACCTCGCGACGCTAAACATCGACGGCGGGATCGAATGCGAGCCGCACCACATGCAGTACGACTGGATCAACGGTGAGAACCTGATTCTCGGCTGCCTGTTCTCCTCGTGGACGTTTGGCGTCTCCGTGCAGGACATTCCGAACATCACCGGGCTAGTCACCAACACGCCGCTGTCGGTCGTTCAAGGATCGATTCCTGACGCCTTCGACGCCGTGAAGTACGACAACTCCAATCACGCCAACGACGAGTACATCGGCACCTGGATGGGTGGGCCGCTGTACAACTTCGGCGGCTCGCCGGGCGCGCTCGCGACGCTCGACGGCTCCGGTCACATTCTCTCGGTGACCCCGGCCGGGAGCGTCGGTCAGATCTTGACCGACCCGCGGGAGGCGGCGGTGTGCAGCGTGCTCGAGGCCGAGCCCGTGGGCACGTGCGCGAACCCGCATGGGATCCAGGCACGCCCTGACCTGAACGTGTTGGTAACCGACGATTACGCCGAGCCGCGGGAGATCATTCTCGATCCCGTCAAGCCGGTCAACATCTACGCGTTCCGGCCCACGGTCCGAATCTGGAATATCGCGGATCCGCTCCATCCGACGGAGACCTCGGTGGCCGACATGCCGACCACGTGGCGCGACCCGGCGAACCCGGCGCACACCAACATCGGCATCATGGAGGGCGCCAAGACGCACGCCGCGCCGGACGGCACGACGTGCGGGGCCGGGACGGCCACGGCGGATTGCGCGCCCGGCGATGACACCAGCGCCTATAACGGCTACTTCCTGTGGTCGAAGGGCTTCTTCTCGGAGTCCATGTGCGGCGGCGGTGTGTTCTGGGATCCGGACGTGACCGCGCCGACGCCGGACAACTCCGGCGTGTCGACGACCCAGTGGCACCAGGTGTGGGATGACGGCTTCTCGCAGCTGGCCACCAACTCCACCGGCGAAGATACCGGCGCTAACGCGACCGACCCCGGGTTCGAGGACGAGCCCGGTGGCTGCTCCGGTGGTGCCTGGGTCCAGACGAGCCCGAACAACCGCTGGCTGTTCCACACGGTGCAAGGTCGCGTACCCCTGGCTGACAACTACTTCGACCAGGGCGAGGAGAAGATGGTGTACGTGCTCGACATCTCCCATCTCGTCGAAGACGGCGAGAAGGGCGTCGAGAGCTGCGACATGAACGCGCCCGTTGCCAGCGGTCCCTACGCGGGGATCAAGACGGGACTCGCGGAGGCGGAGATCGCCAACAATGTCGTGCCCACGGGCAATCCGAACAACTCGACCTCGCAGTACGCGGAGAACCCGGACACGGAGATCGGGGACTGCCCGGTCCTCCTCGACGTGCTGATCGTGCATGACCCGACCACGGGAGGCCCGCACTGGGGTGCCCTCGACAACCACTCGATCGACGCCGATGGGTTCCCGACACGGATGGCGTTCGACGACTACTTCGTCGCTCGCACGGGCGTCGACGGAGACCACCGCCTGTATGTGGTGGACATCGCCCCCAACGGAAACCTCACCTACGATCTGAACTTCGTGGATGAGGAGGACGGCAGCCTCGGCGTTGACTTCAACCGCCGCGACTGGTGGGGTCTCCCTGACCAAGGGTTCTACAAGCCGCACGCGATGACCTGGGTGTGCCCGCCGACGGACTGCGCGGACGACAACCCGTACGCGGCGGGGTGACGCAGCCAGTGAGAGTCGACGTGCACGGGTGAGAGCCGTGCGAGATAGAAGCATCAGGAAGGAGAGCCGCGGCCTTCGGGCCGCGGTTTCTCCTGTCGTAGGGGTGAGTCGCGTCCGCGCAGGCTTGCGGGGAGCACGGCGGCGGTCATGGATCGCCGCCGTCGCGGTGCTGCTTCTGCTCGCGGCGGCGCCGGCGGCCAGTGCCCATCCTTACCTCATCGCCGCGACCCCCCAAAGCGGTGTGGTCGCTCCGACCGCGCCGACGAAGATCCAGCTCGCCTTCACCGAAGCACTGGTGATCAAGGGGTGCTCGATCACTGTCAAGAGCAATAGCGGTCAGGTCGTCCACGTCGGTACGATCACCCCGACGCTCAACGGCTACGCGATGACCGCGCCGGTGTCGAAGCTCTCGGAGGGCATCTACACCGTCAACTGGGTCGCGTACGGCGACGACGGGCACACCGTCGAAGGCGCGTTCCAATTCGGCGTCCCGAGCGCGAGCGGCCAGCCACCACCCGGTGCTGCTCGGCTACTCGCGACCACGGTCGCGAGCGCCGAATCGGCTCCGACCGAAAGCCTCGTCTCGATCGCGGGGCGCTGGCTCGCCGCGTTGGCCGCGTTTGCCATGCTCGGCGCGGCGGTGTTGTTCCCGCGTCTGCGCCGGCGCATCGACGAGGACGTGCGGGCGGCAGCCGAGCTGCGGTGGGCGAAGCTCGCCCCCGTCGCGCTCGGACTCGCGCTGCTCGGGACGTTGCTCGAGGCCTTCAAGCGCTCTCAAGGTCCGCACGGGATCGACCTCGGCCTGCTGACCGCCGCCACGACCGGCGTGTCGATCATCGTCCGCCTGGCGGTGCTCGTGATCGGTGGAGCGGTGGCGATGGTGGTCGCCCGCCGCGCCAAGAGCTCCGAGACTACGGCGCTGTTTGGCCTCATCGGCGCGATCGCGCTCGGGGCACTAGCTATCGACGGGCACGTCGCGACGGTCCGTGACACTCCCGCGCTCGCCGCGATCGGCCAGATCCTGCACCTGCTTTCCGGCGGCGTGTGGATGGGCGCGGTGATGGTGCTCGCGCTCTGCCTGGTCCCGGCGGCATTGGCGGCGTCCCGCGCCGACGTGCTGCTCGTCGCCGTGCGTGCCTACGCCCCGATCGCGATCGTGGCGGCGGTGATAACGATCGTCACCGGCCTGATCGCGGCAGTACGCGAGGTGAGCCGCTGGTACTTCCTGCGCTGGTCGTCCTACGGTCACATCCTGATCATCAAGGTCGTCATCGTCGGCGCCGTGATCCTCGTCGGCGGGGCCACCACGCTGCTGGCGCGCCGCGCCCTCGCCAGGGGCGGCTCGACGCCGGCGGAGCAGCGGCGCGCAGGCTGGTTCATGCGCGCCGAGGCGGTGATGGCCGTGATCACGATCGCGATCGCCGCGCTCCTGGCCGGGACGCTCCAGGGCCGTGGGCAGGCACTGCCCTCACAGCGCGGGAACCTCCTCCCGGGCGCCGGCTTCGCCAACGTCGCGCTGCCGAACGCCACCGGCGAGATGGTGCTCGCCCCGTCGGGGGTGGGCCTGAACCGCATCATCGTCACCAACGCGGAGGGCGACGAGAGCACCAGCACCCCGCCGGAGCCGCCGAAATCGGTCTCGGTGGCATTCGCGTGCGGCTGCCAGCAGGGGCCGCTGTCGTTCCACGTCACCTTGCATCCCGGAAGCGCCGGTCCGAGTGGTCCCTGGTCGGCCGAGGTCGGGATTCCGAGAGACGGCACCTACAGCGCCGAGCTGAAGGAGAACGGCAAGCCGACGATCGGATCGCCCACGTTCGAAGTCGGCGACAGCTCTTCACCCGGGTCGACGCCCGTGACCGTCGCCTCGGTCGCTGACCTTTCGGGCCCGGACGGTCTCGACTGCCGCTCCCAGGAGATCGGGGCGCTGATCGCGATCGAGCTGATGAATGCCGCCGGTGGATACAACGGGAACAAGATCCGGCAGGTGCTGCTCGACGACGAGGGCAGCGCGTCACTGGCCCGCACCGAGGCACTCCAGCTCGCGAAGCAACATCCGGTCGCGTTCCTCGCACCCTGCGGACAGGGTGCGCAGGGCGCGATCAAAGCCGTCGGCAACTCGATCCCGACGATCGTCGCCGACGACAACGTGCCGGTCACCCCGGGCCGGATGGTGTTCCGGATGGCGCCGAATCCATACGCCGAGGGCTATGCGGCCGGCCAGTACGTCGTCAGGGTGGGGCTGCCGTCGACGCCACATGCGCCGCATCGTGTCGCGGCGCTGATCGCGAACAATGCGGACTCCCACGCTCGGCTCGTCGGCCTCAAGGCCGCGCTCGCGCCCGCCCACATCAAGGTCTACGCCTATCCTGCCGGAGGGCCTGGGCTGGAGGCACGGATCCGGTCGGTCCTTCCCGCCGGACAGTGGCTCGGCCTCTACGTCGATGGCAACTTCGATCAGCTCACGGCTGCGCTGCGGGTCGTCGGGAAGCAGACGGCTCACACGATCAATCCGACGCCCATCATCGTCTCCCAGCGTCTCGCCAGCGAGCGCTTCGTGATCGACAGCGGCGATCTCGGCGTCGAGGGCCAGGTGCGCGCGGTCACTGACGTTGACCCCACGAGCACCGACGCGGATCTGTACGCCGAGCTCGCGCCACAGATCGTCGGCGAGCTTGCCACGGTGCCGGGGCTCAGCGGCTTCGTCGCCGGTCAAGCGCTCGCCTACGGCTTGATCGGGGGTGATACGCCGTCGGAGATGGCGAACCGGCTGCGGGCTCCGGGCGTGTTCAGCAAGATCGCCACCTCTCCTTGGGACGATAAGGACCCCGCGGAGGGCACGCTGATCTTCCGCATGGTGCTCGCCGAGTTCCTTCCTGACAACCTGATCCCGTCGAGTGGTGCCGGTGGCGCCGCCTCAGAGCCATACGAGGGGCAGTTCTTCACCGACGGAGCCTGGGAGCCTGCGTCGCCCGAGCTGTTCTCGCCCCTGCCGATCAACCTGACGGGGTCCAAGTCGGGGAGTCCCAAGAAAACGCTGGGCTCTAAATGATGCCGGCGCGGGTTAGCCGCTCGTGCACGATCGCGGCACTCGCCGCAGCGCTGCTGGCGATCGCGGGCTGCGGTGGCTCGAGCTCACCGAATCGATCCAAGCACGCCGTGTTCGTGCCGCCGGGCCTCACCACCGCGCCGGCGGAGCCGTCGCCGGCCTCCTCGAGGAGCTCGACCGATGCCGTCAGCACCACCAGCAGCGGCGCGACATCCAGCTCGGCCGGCGCGACGAGCTCGGCTGGCGCGACGAGCTCGGCTGGCGCGCCTGCGGCGCAAGGCTCGGCCGGCTCGGGACACCAGCCCACCGCCAAGATCACGTTCGCGGCACCGGGTGGAGAGTCGCCGACGGCGTTCGTTTCGTCAGCCGACGCGATCTGCCGGAGCTTCCGCGCCCGGGCGCACGCGATCGGGACCGGTGCCACCACGCTGGGCACGCAGGAGACCGAGCTCCCGCGTCTGGTGGCGACGACGGAGCAGTCGCTCAGGGCGCTCACGCAGCTCTCGCCGCCGACTGGCGATGAACCAGGCCTGCGGCGCTTCGTCACCATGACCGCGGCCTCGGTGATCGCGTTTGCCGACGCGCAGTCGCGCACGCGCTCTACGAGCGAAGCGGTTGGCGCTCAGGTAGAGGCTCAGGACCTGGCGGATTCGGGTCGCTCGTCGCGTGACGCGGCCGCGGCCGTGGCCGCGGCGCGGCAGCTGGGCCTCCACGTGTGCGGATCTCCCGGCGCCGCATGGCTCTGATCTCGCGGGCGGGGGTGCCGCGCGCCCTCGCAGTCTTCCTGCTCGTGCTCCTTGGCGGCTCCGTCCGCGCCGGTACGGCCGCTGCGGACGCGGACCCCGCGAGCGACGTCCTCCTGGTCCAGAACGCCTTCCTCCCATATGAACCGAGCACCCCGCCGGTGCTCGCCAAGGCGCTCGACCAGGCGCTCACGGAGATCCACGCCACCGGCCTGCAGCTCAAGGTCGCCATCATCGGTAGCCCCGTCGACCTCGGTGGCATTCCGGATCTGTTCGGCCAGGTAAGTCGCTATGCGGCATTCCTGGAGACCGAGATCTCCTACCGCGGTCCGCAGCCCCTGCTCGTGGTCATGCCCGACGGGCTCTCGCTACAGGCCGCGGGGCCGGCGAGCGCGCTGACCGGCCTGACCGTCGACGCCCATCAGCAGTCGGCCGGCCTCGCCCGCACCGCGGTACTCGCCGTCGAGCGAGTCGCGGCCGCGCGCGGGCATCCGATCGCCGCTCCCGTGCTCAGCGGAACCTCCGGCGGCGGCGGCTCCATCGGACTGCTGCTCTTCATCGCTCCCGCTGTCCTTCTCCTCGCAGGCGTCGGATTCGTGGTGCGGCGGCGCCGCTCGATCGGCCGAGGCGTGCCATCGGGGCGCTAGCGCCACTCGTATCGACCAGTGCTCGGGTTGCCACGGTGGACGGCGCCACGACGCAGGCCACGGTGCTCGCGCACGCGAGTGCGTGGCGGAGCCGTCTGGCGCTCTCGGCGCTGATCGGGCTCGGGGCGGCGAACTTCCTGTGGCAGCTCGGATCCTCGAGCTATTTCGTCGATGAGGTTGAGAGCGTCGCCGTCGCGCTGCATCCTTTCAGCGGCCTGCTTCATGCGATCTCGACCAACGAGATCTCTCCGCCCGGTTACTTCGTGTTCCTGCACGAGTGGTTGGGGCGCGTCGGCTCGAGCGCGGAGTGGGTCGCGCGGCTTCCCTCGGCGCTGTGCGGAGCCGCGCTCATCGGCGCCGTCTACTGGCTCGCCTCGGTTCTGTGCGCTCGGCGCGCGATCGCGCTCGGCGCCGCCACGCTCACTGCGCTGAGCCCTTTCGTGCTCGAGTACGCGCAGCTCGCGCAGGAGTACGTGTTCGTAATGCTCGCCGTCACGGTTGCGGTCGCGGCGACGCTACACGCGCAGCACGCGGAAAGCCGGCGCGCGCTGTGGCTCACCGGCGGCGCGGCCGCCGCGATCCTGGCCTTGTGGCTTCACTACACCGCCGGCCTCGTCGTAGTGGCGCTGTGCGTTTGGGTGGCCACCCGCGACGCTTTCCCGCGGCGGTGGCGCGGAGCGTTCGTCGGCTCGTGCGTGCTCGCCGGCGCGATCCTCGTCCCGCTGTTGGCGAAGCAGAATCAGACGTTTCACGGGCGCCCGGGTGTCGCCGCCAGCGCCGGCGTCACGACCACCACCGTCGAGCGGATCTTCGCGACGCCGCTCGACGGACGCGTTGACGCGCTGCGAGTGCTCGGGGTGCTGGTCACCGTCGGCGCGCTGGTCATCTTGGTGGCGAGCCGTCGCGGCATCGTTCGCGAGCGGCGCCTTCTTGCCGCGCTCGCTGCGGGGGTCCCGCTGGCGCTGCTGGTGCTGAGCGTGCTCGGGGCGCACCTGATGCTGACGCGCTATGCGGCTGTCGCGGCTCCGTTCATGATCGTTGCGATCGCCGCCGCAGTCGTGGCCGCGCGGCCACGGGCGCTCGGCGTCCTCATCGCAGCCGGCGCGCTCCTCGTCTCCGGCGCCGGCCTGCTCGCCAGCCATCGAACCCGGGGGTTCTACCTCGATGCGCGCGGTGTGGCGCGATACATTCGCGCACACGAACGGCCAGGCGACGTGGTGCTCGCATCGACTGCGCCCGGAAGCGCGTTGCCGTTGCTCTACTACGGCGTGCGGCCCGATTGGATCGGCACCGGGACGACGACCACGCTTGCCAGCGAGCACGAGCATCGGCTCTGGGTGATCGAAGTCGGGTGGGACAGCTCTCCCACCGCGACGGCTGCACTCGAGTACGCGCGGAGCGCCGCCAGGTCGCTCGGGTATCGAGTGGCGCGAGTCCGCGTGTTCCCCGCCGTCGCGTCGCTCGTCGTCATACTCGACGTCCCGCTCACGTCGTACACGAGGCGTGTGCTCGCGCGAGGGCCCGCTCGTCACGCCGGTAAGCGTTCTCAGATCTCGCGCGCTTAGCTCAGGGCGCCTAGAGCCCCTTCCGAAAGAGGTAGACGCGGTGCGGCGGGACACGGCTCGCTACCTCGAGCACGATTCGCTCGTAGGGGACGAGCGGGATCGCGCGAGGATCTGTCATGAAGCGGCGTCCGTCGACGTAGGCGACAACGATCGATCCAGCGGGCGCCCGGAAGCGAGCGACGATTCGCTTGCCCAGCGCCTGTCCCCAGATGTCGAACAGCTCGCCGAGCGTCACCCGAGCACCCTTGCGTACGTCGATCACGCCCGTGGGGTCCGTGGTCCTCGCCGGGTACGAGCAGCGGCCGCCGAGCACCGTCGCATCGGTGCCGAGCGCGAGCGGCGGCGCGATTCCGATTCCCGCTGGAATCGCGACCACGTGCTGATGAGCGAATACCTCGAGGTGAGCGCCGAAGCGCTCGCCGGCCCGTCTCGAGCAATGTTGGCCGTCGATCGGCGCCGCGGCCCGAACGCGGGCGGACGCTGCGGCGGGCCGGTATCGCGGCCCTCGGCCGAGCGTCAGCGGCAGGTAGTCCGGCGGGAGTCGTGTCTCGGCCGGCGAGGAGACCGGATGGGGAGTAGCGCCGCAAGCCGCGACGAGAAGCGCCAGGCCGGCGCACACCGCGGCAGCGCCACCTGCTCTCATCCGGGCTGCCCCAGTCAGGTGAACCGGCGCCCCGCGAGCAGGGGGTATGAACGCTCCGCTCGGGTGGGGAGGATGTAATTGGCGCGGCGCAGGACGAGGATGAACTCGTTGATCCCGTTGTTGATCGTGTCGGTGATCGCAGGGTTCTCGACCGTCGCGTGAGAGGCGTTCATCGCGCTGCGCGTGGTTACGAAGTCCTTGATCGATCGCTGCAAGGAGACGAAATGCAGGCCTGCCTCACCGTTGTCGACGGTGTTGAAGTCGCGACGGATGATCAGCGGCTTGCCGGCCCGCCGGGCGCGTGCGGACGTCTGCGAGTGGCCGATCACGCCATACCTGCTGGTCGCCTGGCCGAGGAGCTGGGGATCGCTCTCGGCGTCGGTGGTGAAGCGCTTGACCTGGGCGGGGCTGACCTCGGGCGCGTACATGCGGGCCACGCGGCCCGACTCGTCGAGCGAGCCGTACCAGCTGTCGAGCCGCAGGCGCATGTAGCTGACCTGCATCGTCGTCCCGCCGGCGAACGGGCCGTCGGCGAGGGTGACGTATTCCTCGGTGGCTTGGTTCTTGCGCAGGCCTGACTTGAAGCCCATGAACAGGGGCGAGGAAGCGGGGACGGGGTTGCCCGGCGGGATCCCACCGACGTTCTGGTGGAGGGCTGGGAGGCCGGCGCCGACGAATCCCGTCCGCGTCTCGCGCCAGCGCAGCCCCGCGCCGAGCTCGAGCGACCCCCTGATTCCGGGCAACCGCTCGCCCCGGACGAGCGCTGCCTCGACCGCGGCGACGCGGGCCTCGTCGTCGCACGCGAAGTGCAGGCACAGGTCGTAGTCGTCGAGCGCCGGTAGCTCGAAGGACGAGAGCGCCTGGGGGCGCTCGATGGGCGAGGCGACCCCCAGCCCGCGCTCGAAGTAGCCGGGGCCCCAGCCGGCCGTGAAGAGCATGCCCTGAGGACCCCACGGGTACTTGCGCTCGAGCGCGCGGAGCACCGCCTCGAGCGCCCGCGCGTCCGCGGCCGCGGGCGCCCCTCGCAGGTCATAGAACAGCAGCCGATCGAAGCGAGGCGCGATGGGGTTGCCGTCGTCGTCGCGAGCCAGCGTCGCCGTCCACGCGTGCTGGCGCGCGGGCAGCCCGACGGGCTGCGGTCCGAAGGGCACGGGATCGGCGGGAGGCGCGCCGCCGCGAGCGGACTCGAGGCTTACGCCGACTGCCGCTCCGCCGACGGCTACGCCCGCGGCGGAGGCGAACAGCCCACGACGCGTCAGCCTCACTTCGGCGGGGACCAGTTGAACGAGACGTTGACGCGGTGGGGGGCCATCCACATCCCCTTGTATTCGAGGTGCCGCGATGCGGTGGGCGGGCTGATGAGCAGGCTCAGCTCGTAGTGACCCGGGCCCGGTAGCGCGACGTTGTTGCCGTAGTGCGACCCCATGTACTCGGAGAGCATCGGCCACTGCTCGTCGTCGTAGACGATCTTGCCCGCCTTGCTGATCGTCGCCCACACCTGGGCGTAGGGGATCGCATAGCCCGAATGGATGTCGTTGAGCATGACCATGAGATGGAAGCTGTCTTTCGTGGTCGCGCGCACCGTCTTCAGCTTGACCGACCCGTTGGGGTTCGAGCCCTGGTACTCGAGGAACGTCGCCGGCGTCATCGTCCGGGCCTCGATCCTCATGCTCTGCCAGGTCGCACTCGCCAGGAGCTGCGAGGGAACCGCCTTGATCCCGTTGGCCGACGGCGCCGGTCCCATGTTCATCCCCGCCGGCATGCCGCTCGAGGCCGCGCTCGAGGTGGAGGACGATGCCGAGGTCCCCTTGGTCGACGAGCACCCCGCGGCGAGCAGGGCGACGGCGACGCACGCGAGCGCCGCGCTTCGCGCTGCGGCACGAAATCGAGTTGGTCTGTGCATCTCAGTCAGTCTCATAAGACGTTGGAAAGCTCGGATCGACCACTCGCGCGTTCTATCCAGTCGCCGTGGCCGTCGAAGCGGCGACGGGGCGTGGCTCGCGTACGAGGGCCCCGGCGGGGTAGGGGATCAGCGAGTACAGCGCGACGGACAGCAGGATGAACAGTGGCCCGGCGCTCGGATCCGTCGCGCCGCCGGCGAGGATCCCGCCGAAGCCCTGCCCAACGACCCAGTACAGGAGGTTCAGGGCAATCGCGATCCAGAGAAACGTCTTCGGCTTCCCGTTGACCGCGACCGCCAGCCCGATCGTGATCGAGAGTGCCGCGAGCACGACCGAGATGATCAGCCCGTGGCCCTTGCTGGCGTTGGCGAACCCGTTCTGCAGACTCGCGAGCCACGCGGGGCCGGCAGGCGCCGCCTTGATCAGCGCGTAGGTGGCATTCGCGCTCGAGTTGACCGCGAGCAGCCACAGCACGCCCATCAGGATCCACAGATTCGCCCACAGCACGCGCGTGGCGCTCACGCCGAGCAGACCGCCCGGTCGCCCGTTCGGCCACACGATCGCGCCGATGAACGCGTAGACGATGACCCCGCCGGGCGCACCCGTAAGCGGATTGGCCATATTCATGAACAGCATCCCGAACGCCTCACCGAACCACCACACCACCAGCACCCACACGAAGGACACCGCCAGCGCCTGCTTGACCGTCGGGCGATACAGGATCCCGAGGCCGATCGCGACCTGAAGCAGCGCGCATAGCGTGTTGTAGAGCACCTGATGACTCTGCATCGTGCGCGCGCCCCAAAGCAGGGTGCTCGCAAGCCACTGCGGCTGCGAAGGCGCCATCCCCGAGAGCATCTGGATGAAGCCCTTGCCGTACATCCAGGACTGGAACTGCAGCCCGCCGTCCAGCACCCAGATCAGCCCGAGAACCGTCTGAATCGAACGACGGACATCAGAGAAGAAATAGGACCGCAGGCCATCGAGAGCCGATGAACGCCCCCGATCGGAGGCTGCCGCAGAACTAGAGATGCTGCTCATAGTCGCTCCTTTCGCGCTGGCGTAGGCATATTGATTCGACAACATTACAAATACTATCTACTTAGTGGTATTACGATCCGGCGAACGTTCGCCGCAGCACATCTGAGACGCCTTCACGCGATCAGATTCGCCAGATCCGGGCGCCCGACTGTGCGACTTCAGATCGAGCCGGTGAGGGCGAACGCGCTCCACGTCGCCATAGCTGCGAGCGTGATCACGCCGTTGAGCATGAGGATGCGTCGGCGCTTTGTGGCGTACCAGAACACGGCGATCACCAGGCTGATGGCGCCTCCGAGCGCGATGAAGAATTGTGCGTTGTACTGCCACGCTCCCCACTGATCAGCCCAGCAGCTGCATAACGATTGGCCCTCGCGGCCGACCACCGTCCAGGCAAGGGCCCAATACGTCCAGCCGAAGCCGCACGCACAGGCCAAT
>Ga0302324_100001735_pt1 | contig 52074 bp, 53 predicted proteins | sample Palsa_T0_1_FD_201949 | JGI IMG/M metagenome (GOLD analysis project Ga0302324, IMG submission 201949) | Peat permafrost microbial communities from Stordalen Mire near Abisko, Sweden - Palsa_T0_1 | ecosystem: Environmental > Terrestrial > Soil > Palsa > Peat permafrost | place: Sweden: Abisko...
CCGAGCGATCCATTCCCGCTCTCTGGGACCGCATCGGCGCCATCCTCGACGACTTCCCAGCCAACCACTGCCGCAACTTCTTCAGCCATGCAGGCTATGCGTAATCTCAAACCAAAATGGCTCTAAACCGCGCGCGCAAGGCCAGCCGTGAACTGCAAATCCGCCAGACGCGCATAGAGCCCGCCATGGGCCACGAGTTCGGCGTGGCTACCTTCGCCGACGATATGCCCACGATCCATCACAACGATACGTTTCAGACGCTGGATGGTCGCAAGCCGGTGCGCGATGACAATCGTCGTCCGACCTGCCATCAGATTGTTCAGGCCGGTCTGAACCAGGCGCTCGTTCTCGGCATCGAGAGCGCTTGTAGCCTCGTCGAGCAGCAGCAATGGCGCATCCCGCAGGATGGCGCGAGCAATTGCGATTCGCTGGCGTTGGCCTCCGGACAAGGTCGTACCGCGCTCGCCGACAGCGGTCAGATACGAATCGGGCAACCGTTCGATGAATTCGGACGCTGCAGCCGCTTCCGCAGCCCGTCTTACGGCATCGTCGCCGGCCTCCGGTCGGCCATAGCGGATATTGTCAGCAATCGTTCCCGAAAAAATGACGGAATCCTGCGCCACAACCGCGATGTGGCGGCGGAATGCTATAGGATCGAGCCGCGCCACATCGACCCCGTCGAACAGGATCGCGCCGGATTGCGGCGCGAAGAACCGCAACGCCAGTTGAAATACGGTCGATTTTCCGGCCCCGGACGGCCCTACGAGCGCGATGGCCTCGCCAGGCACGACTTCGAGCGAGAAATCATCGAGCGCCGCCTGCTCCGGACGCGAGGGATAGCGAAACGTCACCGCCCTGAACGACAGCGCGCCGCGCGTCGGCAGGGTGATAGAAACAGGGTTCGCTGGCGCCTCGACCTCCGGCCTCATGCGCAGCAGTTCGGCAAGTCTTTCAGAAGCACCGGCTGCACGTTGCAGGTCCCCCCATGTCTCGCTGAGCGCGCCCACGGAGCCCGCCACCAACCCCGCATAGAAGATGAATTGCACGAGCAGGCCGGCAGTCATCGTCTTGGAGAGCAAATCCTGCGCACCTACCCAGGAGACCCCGACGATGCATGAAACGATCGCAAAGAGCGCGACGCCCGACATCACGGCGCGGGCGCGGGTGCGCAATACAGCGACGTCGAAGGACGTTTCCACAGCGCGCCCGAACCGCGCGCGTTCGGCATCTTCCTGGGTGAAGGCCTGCACGGTTTGAATCGCGTAAAGTGTTTCGCTCGCCCGCGCGCTCGTATCGGCGATGCGGTCCTGACTACGTCGACTCAGCGTGCGAACCCAGCGCCCAAACAGGATCAGTGGCAGCATCACCAGCAACACGGCAGCCAGAACGAGCATCGTCAGTTTGACACTGGTGACGAAGAGGAGTGCCCCGCCGCCGATCAGCATCACAAAATTGCGCATGGCGATCGACGCCGATGAGCCGACGACCGTTTGAATGAGGGTGGTGTCGGCGGTCAGGCGCGAAAGGACCTCGCCTGTGCGCGTAACCTCGAAGAAGGCGGGCGTGAGCGAAAGCACATGGTTGAAGACGCCTTTGCGGATATCTGCGACCACGCGCTCGCCGATCCATGTGACAAAATAGAAGCGGGTGGCCGAGAATACCCCAAGCAACGCGGCCGCGCCGAGCAGAGGCAGAAAATATCGTCCGATAAGCGCGACATCGGATTCGGTGAACCCATAGTCGATCATCACGCGCACCGCCTGGGGCATGACCAGGCTGACTGTCGAGGCGCAAAGAAGGGCAAGTCCCGCCGCGACGATCTGCTTGCGATAGGGCCGGAGATAAGGCGTTATCTCCCGCAACGAGCGCAGAGAGCGGCTTTTTTCCCTTGCCGCCGCAATCCTTTGGACTTCGTTTGCGAATTCCTCGCCTGTCTGTGCCATGTCCCTGCCCGGATGCCGTCGCCGAGACACTATATAATGGGTCTACGGGCCGGACCGAAGAGACGCTTGGCCGCGCATGCTCGCCGCCCCCTGTTCCCGAGCCGTCTTGTCAGGCCGGAAACGATACCCTATAAGCCGCCGCCTCACAGACGTTTTCGAAAGGCCATGCCATGCAGAAGGGCATTCACCCCGCTTATCATATGATAACCGTTGTCCTGAACGATGGCTCGACCTATCGGACACGCTCGACCTGGGGCGAACCCGACCAGAAGCTTACGCTCGACATAGACCCCGGCACGCACCCCGCTTGGACGGGCGGACAGCAACAATTGATCGACCGCGGCGGCCGGCTTTCACGCTTCAACAAGCGGTTCAAGGATTACGTCAAAGGCTGAATCAGCCCGCTTCGCCGCCGAGGCCGCCGAAATTCTGTTGCAGCCGGTCGAAATGCGCGTGCACGCCGTGCGGCCTGTCCTGGCCGAACAAGGCCTCATCCAGACGCGCTATGCGCCGATAGAGATGGTCGCTGCGGCTTAGCAGGTCCTGCAACTTCTTGGGCAACTCTTCAATATTCTCGGTGCGCCCGCCGAGGCAGATATCTTTCGACCCGAGACGGTAGCGGTCGCCTGCGGCATCTTCGGCGCGCATCTCGCCGTCATGAACAGCACGTTGAATCAAAAGCCAGCTGGCCGCCTGCATAAGGCGCGTCGTCACGCGCATGCTTTCCCCGGCGTACAATAGTGCGGTCTTGCGCGGCAAATCGCGCGATTCCTGACGCCCCCGCCCATCGAGATAGTGTGCCGTCTCCTCGACAAGCGACATGCCTTCGTCGAACGTACGCTCAAATAAGGCGGAAGCCGTGAACGATTGCAGCGTAAGGCCGGGAGGGCTTCCGGCGTCGGCTTCTGGAAGCAGCATGCTTCCGCTCCTGTTCTTTACTCTTCACAAGGCTAGCAACTCACGGCAATCGCGCAAGAGCGACGCGAAGTTATTCAACAATAAATCGGCAATATGGTTGCTTGGCGTAACCGCGCCGCATCGCGCGGTCTACGTGCTCCCGCGTTAAGGATGATGAATTTTCTGGGGCTGAAAATATTTGCGCGCGCCGTCAACTGTTGCGGAAAAATGCGTCGGCCGCCGCCTTTGTCGATTTGCGCTCGAGGATCGCTTCGCGGCAACGCGCGATCTCCACTTCGAGCGAAACGATACGTTGGGCCAATTCATGCTCCGACATCGCAGAGAGATCCCCGCCGAGCGCGAATTCCGCCGGTCTTTTTTTGGGTGACAATTCGTCGAGATCAATGGCCATCGCTTCTTGTCCTTCTTCGCCCCTGCTAGTGTCCGACAGTTAACCACGCCCTGACAGCTCCAGAGAACACCCATGTCGGATATGATGAAGGCAATACGTGTCGAAAATCCCGGCCCGGATTATCGTTTGACTGTTGTCGAAGTCCCGCGACCGGTGCCCGGGCCAGAAGAGGTGCTGATCAAAGTCGCCGCTGCCGGCATCAATCGCGCCGATCTGGCGCAGGCGCAAGGATTCTACCCGCCTCCGCCTGGGGCGCCCACAACGCTCGGCCTCGAAGCGGCGGGCGAGATCGTGCGGCTTGGTCCGGATACGGAGGGTTTTCGCATGGGGGAGCCGGTCTGCGCACTGCTCGTGGGTGGCGGCTATGCAGAATATTGCATTGCATCGACACATTGCGTTTTGCCCCTTCCATCCGGGGTGAATGTCGTGAATGCCGCAGCGTTGCCTGAAGCGCATTTCACCGTGTGGACCAATCTGATGGATTCCGCGCGGTTAAGTCCGGGGGACGGCGTCCTCGTTCATGGCGGATCGAGCGGTATCGGCACATGCGCCATCCAGCTATGCGCGGCGCGCGGGCACAGGGTCTTCACGACAGCAGGCAATGAGGAGAAATGCGCAGCTTGCGAGAAACTGGGCGCCGCGCTCGCCATCGATTATCGCACTCAGGATTTTGTGGCGGCTATCAAACAGGCGACCGACGGCAAGGGCGTCGACGTTATCCTCGACATTGTCGGTGGAGACTATATCGAGCGCAATTTCCAGACGCTTGCCCGCGGCGGGCGACTGGTCAACATCGCCTTCCAGAAAGGGATGAGCGCAAACGTCAATTTCGGACCAATGCTGATGAAGCGGTTGACCTTCATGGCCACCACGCTGCGTGCCCGCTCCAACGCGGAAAAAGGGGCCATTCGCGACGCCCTGGCGCGGGAGGTCTGGCCGCTGGTCTCGGCGGGGCGCATCCAACCGGTCGTGGATTGTGTTTACCCGCTCCAGGACGCCCAGCTGGCCCACCAAAAAATGGTCAAGAGCGACCATATTGGCAAGATTCTGCTCAGGCCCTGAGCAAAACCTCTTCCACTTCGGCACCGGTCCGGGTAAAACCGCCGATCCTCGAAAGGTTCAAGCCTTGAGAGCGGTGTGAGGTTCGAGACCCTCCGCCCGGAAAGGAAACTTATGGCCGACAGCACTCCCTTGATGCCCAAAGCGACCGCCGTCTGGCTGGTCGACAATACATCTCTCACCTTCGAGCAGATCGCCGATTTTTGCGGATTGCATCCGTTGGAAGTCAAAGGCATCGCCGATGAAGACGTAGCGAAGGGTATCAAAGGCCAGGACCCCGTCACGTCCGGCCAACTTACGCGGGAACAGATCGAGGAGGCAGAAAAGGATCCAAAAAAGCGCCTCAAGATGGCGCCGCCCAAATACAAAATCCCTCCCGTCAAAATCAAGAAAACGCCGCGTTACACGCCGGTATCCAAGCGTCAGGACAAGCCCGATGCGGTCTACTGGATCCTGCGCAATCATCCGGAATTCGGAGATGCCGATATCGTGAAGCTGATCGGTACCACGAAGGCGACGATCCAAAAGATTCGCGAGCGGTCCCACTGGAACGCGACAAACATTAAAGCCGTCGATCCGGTGACACTCGGCTTGTGCTCGCAGCTCGAACTCGATCTGGCGGTAGAACGTGCATCGCACCGCCGGGAGAAGCTGATGGGCAAGGCGGTCAAGAAGGGCGAAACACTCAAGCCCATTGAAGAACCAACGCCCAAAATCGCCGAAGAAGATGTTGTGCACGCTTCTGACAGTAGCGATCGCTAAGGCACGATTCCGCACTTAGCGGGTTCCGCTTTTGGCATTTATGCTGCTTTGGGCGCTGTGTCCTTTGCGTGCTCGGGACCACGCGGATCAAGTTCGAGTGCCGTGGGCGAGCCCTGTTGCGGCACAGCGATATAATGCTCCCGCGCCGTTTCCGGCAATGCATTCCCCGGAACGATGCGCGCGACCGTAAATACCGTCATCAGCAGATGGATCGTCGCGGTGTACAGAAACAGGGCCGGCATGCCCATGCGTGCCGTCACAAACGCTGCCAGGATCGGCCCCAGAACGGAGGCAAGCGCGTTGACGAGCAGCAACGTCGCTGAGGCTTCGATGAATTCGCTGCGAACCATACGGTCGTTCGCATGCGCGATCGACAGCGAGTAAAGCGGCAGCATCGCCGCCCCGAAAAGGAATACGCAAGGATACAGAAAATGGGGTGCAGAAATGCCCATGCGCCCGAGCAGCGCCAGCCCGACGCCTGCAATGGCGCCGGCGCCGCATGTAAAAGACATGATCCAGCGCCGATCGACCCGGTCGGAGAACCGCGCTAGCGGAAATTGAATAAGTGCGCCACCCACTATGAAAGCGCTCATGAATGACGCCACACCAGTGGTAGAAAAGCCCAACAGCTGCGCATAGACAGGGGCAAGCGTCCAGACAGCTCCATTGGCGAGCCCCACCGTAATGACGCCCGCCACGCCGACGGGCGCCCTGCGCATGAGACGGCCGATCCGCAGAGCCGGAACCGGCTGCGGCACGGGCTGCGGCAATTGCGTGAGTCCTACGGGCACGATGCAGCAGATGTAAAGGATCGCCGCCACGCTGAAGAGCTTGTAACCCGAAGGCGACGCGCTCAGCAGAAACCACTGCCCCAGCGTGAGACCGCTCAGATTTACGATCACATAGGCTGCGAGAACGCGTCCGCGGGTCTCGTTGGTGGCGCGATCGTTGAGCCAGCTTTCGAGCGCCATGAACACATTCGCCGCGCAGAATCCAAAAGCCATGCGCACGATGAACCAGGCGACCGGCTTGTCGAGCAGAGCCTGCAACAGGACCATCGCCGCCGTGAGCGCCGCCGCAACCGCGAAGGTGCGGATATGACCCACACGGGCAAGGAGCCTAGGTCCTACGAAGCAGCCGGCGACGAACCCCGCATAGTAGAACGAGCCCATGGCACCAATGGCGAGGTCGGAAAACCCTTCGAGATGCGCACGGACCGGAGTGAGCGTTCCTATCAGCCCGTTGCCGAGCAGAAGGAATGCCGTGGAGAGCAGGATTGCCCCGATCGAGAAAAGCTGTGGACCCATAAGACGCCCGGAACTCCACCGCTAACGGGCCGGCGCGCGCGGACCGATCTACTAGGCAGCCTATTTCGGACTTTTCTCTTTGCGCTGAGGCGGAAATAAGGCGTGCAACGTCCTATCTGCCATTCCATTCCTAAAACACATATCTCACCAACAGAAACCCAATGACAATCAGGCCGAGGAACACCGCGAGCGTGAGTTCGAGGCGTTTCTCGATGAATTCGCGCACCGCTTCGCCAAACCAGCAGAGAAGTCCTGCTTCAAGCGAAAACCGTGCGCCGCGCGTAATCGCAGAGAGCAGGATGAACAGCGGAAAATTGTACCCCGCGAACCCGGACGCGATGGTCACGAGCTTGTAGGGAATGGGCGTGAGCCCCTTGATCAGGATGATCCATGCGCCCCATTTCGCATAGGCTGCCCGAAAAGCACCCAGACTGTCTCCATAGCCATAGGCCTGGATGAGCCAATGACCAACCGAATTGTAGAGCAGCGCGCCGATCGCATATCCGAGCAGGCCGCCCAGAACGGAAGCGAGCGTGCACCAGGCCGCAAGCAGGAAAGCGCGGCGCCTGTCGGCCAACACCATCGGCACGAGCAGGACATCGGGCGGAATGGGAAAGAAGGAGCTTTCGGCGAAGGCCACCGCCGCCAGCGCCCACCAGGCATAAGGTCCCGACGCATGGCTCAGGACCCAGTCATACGATTTGCGCACGAATCCCCGGCGCGGCGGTGCTGCGATGCCTTCAGTCATGCTTGCGATCCCGATTTCAGTGTTTCCTAGCAATGCGCGCGCCTGGCGTCCATGCGCGGGAAACGCGCTTGCCGCCCACCGGACGTTTTACTAGCCTTCGCATATCGCAAGATTTTCCGAAAACCGAACCTGCATGGCGCCGCGCAGAACGAAGAAATCACCGCCGGTCCGCGCCGCTTCCCGAAAGAAACGGGCAGCGGCAAAAAAAGGACGTGGCAACCCCGCGAAGAAAATCGCAGTCAAAAAGATAGCGCGCGTGCGGCTCAAGCCGGCAACTGCGCAGCATCCGCGCAAAGCTTCGCTGCATCGTCCGCGCGGCGGCCCGCGCCTTGCGGTCCGGCGCAAACCTGCCACGCGCGGCAATTTCTACGAAACGGATCTCGAACGGAATCCCGCGAATTTCCAGCCGCTCACGCCGCTCTCCTTCCTCGAGCGCGCCGCCAGCGTGTTTCCCGACCGGCCAGCCATCGTGCACGGCAAAACGGTGTTCAGCTATGCGCAGTTTTATGAGCGCAGTCGCCGTCTGGCGTCTGCTCTCGCAAAACGCGGTGTCGGGAAGGGCGACACGGTCGCAGTCATGCTTCCAAACACGCCGCCGATGCTGGAGGCGCATTACGGCGTGCCCATGACGGGCGCCGTGCTGTGCGCGCTCAACACGCGCCTCGACCCCGCGGCGCTCGCTTTCATCCTCGACCACGGGGAGGCAAAGGCGCTCATCACGGATCGCGAATTCGCGAGCACGATTGAAGAAGCGCTCAAGCTGGTCAAAACACGGCCTTTCGTCATCGACTATGACGATCTTGAGTTTCCGCAGGAAGGCTCAAGGCTCGGAACCATAGACTATGAAACATTCATTGCGAGCGGCGATCCCCAATTCGAATGGGAGCCACCCGGTGACGAATGGGACGCCCTTGCGCTCAACTACACCTCCGGTACGACGGGCAATCCCAAGGGCGTCGTATTCCATCATCGCGGCGCCGCGCTCATGGGGTACAATAATGTGCTGGCGGTCGGTCTGGGGAAACATCCGGTCTATCTCTGGACGCTTCCCATGTTCCATTGCAACGGCTGGTGCTTTCCCTGGACGCTCTCAACGGTTGCCGGCACGCATATATGCCTGCGATGGGTACGCGCGAAGCAGATTTACGAGCTTATCGTCCAGCACAAGGTAACGCATTTGTGCGGCGCGCCCATCGTCATGTCGACACTGATCAACGCCAAAGCTGAAGATCGGCGCGCGCTGGCCCACCGCATCGAATTCATCACTGCGGCGGCGGCGCCGCCCGAATCCGTGCTGGCCGCCATGTCGGAAGCCGGATTCAACATCACGCACGTCTATGGCCTCACCGAAACCTACGGCCCTGCCGTCGTCAACGAATGGCGGTCGGACTGGGATGATCTCGAAAAGGGCCCACGCGCAGCGAAGAAAGCGCGTCAGGGTGTGCGGTACCAGGCGCTCGACGCCCTTGCCGTGATGGACCCGGACACGATGGAGCCGGTTCCTGCCGACGGCGAAACGCTGGGCGAAGTAATGTTTCGCGGCAATATCGTGATGAAAGGCTACTTCAAGAATCCCCAGGCGACGAAAGAGGCCTTCGCGCATGGCTGGTTTCATTCCGGCGATCTCGGTGTCGTTCATCCCGATGGTTATATCCAGCTAAAGGACCGTTCCAAGGACATCATCATTTCGGGTGGCGAGAACATTTCTTCGATCGAGGTCGAAGACGCGCTCCTGAAACATCCTGCCGTGATGTTCGCCGCCGTGGTGGCCAAGCCGGATGAAAAATGGGGAGAAACCCCCTGCGCGTTCATCGAACGTAAAGCGTCATACGAACACATCACCGCCGAGGATATCATGGTCTATTGCCGCTCCACGCTCGCCCATTACAAATGCCCGCGCCACATCGCTTTCTGCGAATTGCCGAAAACCTCGACGGGAAAAATCCAGAAATTCAAATTGCGCGAGCAGGCGAAGCTTCTGGGGTAGGAGGGCCGGCAAATTTTTCCAAGACGGGCGAACCGGACCGGGATTAGCGTCACGCGCGAATTGTCACCAGGGGTCAAAGCGTGGATCAACCGCAAACGAGCAGATACGCTCTCATCTTCATCTTCGTTACGATCTTCATCGACACGGTTGGCCTCGGCATCATCATCCCCGTCACGCCAAAAATTATCGAACAGTTGACACATGAGGGCCTGAGCGAGGCGGCGCGCTATGGCGGCTGGCTCATGTTCGTGTTTTCGGCGATGCAATTTCTTTGCGCGCCCCTGATCGGAAACCTGAGCGACCGTTATGGGCGCCGACCGGTGCTCATCCTTTCGCTTCTCGCCATCGGCGTGGACTACGCGATCACAGGTCTCGCGCCCACCATCGCCTGGCTGTTCGTGGGACGGTTTCTGTCCGGGATCGCGGGGGCTTCCTACAGCACCGCAAACGCCTACATCGCGGATGTGACGCCGCCCGAAAAGCGAGCGCAGAATTTTGGCCTCGTCGGCGCAGCATTCGGGCTCGGGTTCATAGCGGGCCCCGCGCTCGGCGGGATTGTCGGCGAATATGGCGCGCGCCTGCCCTTCTTCGTGTCGGCCGGGCTCGCCTTCCTGAACGCGCTTTACGGGTTCCTGGTATTGCGCGAATCCCTGCCAAAGACGCAGAGGCGCAAATTCGAGTTGTGGCGTGCAAACCCGGTCGGAGCGCTGGAAGCGCTCAGCCGCTATCCCGCCATCTTCGGTCTGTGCGGCGTCACAGTGCTCATGAGGCTTGCCCATGACGCAAACCCGTCCATCTACTCCTACTACACCATTCTCAAATTTCATTGGACGCCCGCGCAGCTTGGCTATTCGTTGATGGCGCTGGGCGCGATGACGACCCTCGTGTTCGGGCTGCTCACGCGGCTCATCATTCCCCGCATTGGCGAGGTGCGTGCCGTATATCTGGGCCTTGCCTGCGGCGCGCTGGGCTTTTTCGGTTATGCGTTCGCCACCGAAACATGGATGTTCTATGCTTGGATGACGGTCTGGTCGTTCATGGGACTTGCCGGTCCCGCATTGAGTGCCATCATGTCCCGGCATGTGCCCGCGACTGAGCAAGGCGAATTGCAGGGGGCGCTTGCCAGCATGGGCAGCCTGACATCGATCATCGCTCCCCCGCTTCTTACCAACATCTTCGGCTATTTCACGCGCGCGGCGGCGCCACTCTATTTCCCCGGCGCTGCGTTTTGCGCAGCAGGCGTGTGTCTTCTGGTGGCGGCGCTCCTGTTCGCGCGCACGCGACCGCAGCCGATTTTCAGTCCGGCGGAGTAGACAGGATGATCAGCGCGTTAGTGGACGCTGCATCGCAATCGTTCTATTTCGTCTTTTAATCTGAGTTTTTCTTTTTTGAGGGCTGCAACCCGGGCTTCATCCCAATCCGGGTGGGCCATCTCGGCCTCAATCAGTTCCTCGATTTTCTGATGCTTTTCGGACAATTCCTGAATATGTCCCTGCAGTGCCATCTTCCGCACCTCAATTGTGAAGGGCTCCGATTAGAACACCATCCAGGCCGCCTGTCACGGGCAAGTTTGAGTTGTACGGAGCCGCGGAACCGTCCGCAGGGACCCTATTCGTTTGCCGAGAATCTCGAATTTCACGATATACACGTCGGTTGTATGCTGTCGCCAAGCCGGTTGTCGGCGGGACCGAACCGATCACTGGCCAGGAGGGGTTATTGGCAGAGATTCGCCGGACGACGCGTACGAAGCCTGCCAGGCGTTGGGTCGCTACGTGACCGAGGCTGAAGAGCAGGCCCTGCGCACCGCTCTGGCGGTGCTCGTCCAGGAGCATCGCGACCTCGACACAGCCATCGCCGCGATGATCGAGCAAAGTGCTCGCGATCAGCTTCAACTCACGCGTCTGAAGAAACGCAAGCTGCAGCTCAGAGACCAGATCGCCCGTATCGAAAATGCACTCCTACCGGACATCATCGCGTAACGCGTTTGCGCCGATACATCGCAGCGTCCGCGCGCGCCATCGCCGTTTCGGCGCTGTCGCCCCGCACAAGTTCGAACGAACCGCTTGAGAACCCCAGCGGAATCTTGCGCCCATTCCACAATGCGGGCCTTTTCTTGAGTACCTCCATCAAATCGCCTGCTTTCTTTTCCGCTTGCGCCTGACGGGCATGGGCGAGAATGATGCCGAACTCGTCTCCACCCAGCCGGCCAACGACATCGCTGTCGCGCACATTGGCGAGAAGCACATCTGCAAAATGCGCGAGCACCGCGTCACCGCCGGCGTGGCCCAGCGTGTCGTTTATCTGCTTGAAGCCGTCGAGATCGAAATAGAGCAAACATGCCGGCGTACCGTAGCGCGCGGCAAACCCAACATGACGCGTAAGCTCGCGCAGGAAAGCGCGCCGATTGAGCAACGGCAAAAGGTGGTCGAGATCGGCCGCATGGCCGGCCTGTTCGAGGTGCGCGCGCGTCAACTCAAGCTCTTCGCGGAGGGCTTTGATTTCCGCCCTTAAACCCGCGATCGCCTTGCGCACATGCGGCGTTAATTCTGTGGCTGGAATACCCGCGAGGTCGGAAGCCGCTGGAACGACCGGTTGGCCAGGATCTGCAATACGGCGACGGTTTTGTGCCCGTGTCGCTGTGTATCGGCGCGTCACCTGCTCACCTTTAGGTCCGATCCAAAAAGCTCGGCAGATCAAGGTTAACGTCGAAGCCTCTGAATTAACAACCGATTTACAAAATGACCTGTGCGTTAACGTTCCGGACCTTTCTTTGCCCGCCCGGCCGCCTATAATGAGTCGCTTCTTATTTGGGGCTCTTTTGCTCCCAGAGGCAGGAAGCATGACCCCTCCCGTTATCGGCCTTATCATGGGCAGTCAGTCGGATTGGCCGACACTGCGTCCGGCGGCAGACATCCTCACGGCCCTCGGCATCTCGCATGAAAGCCGCATCGTCTCGGCGCACCGCACGCCAGACCGCCTGTTCGCCTATGCAAAAAGTGCGGCCGGGCGCGGGCTTCAGGTGATCATCGCCGCCGCGGGGGGCGCGGCACACCTGCCCGGCATGGCGGCCTCCATGACGACGCTGCCGGTTCTTGGCGTGCCGGTCGAAACCAAGGCACTCAAGGGAATGGATAGTCTTCTTTCCATCGTGCAGATGCCCGGCGGCGTTCCCGTCGCAACCTTTGCGATCGGCGAAAGCGGCGCCAGGAATGCCGCACTGCATGCGGCGGCAATTCTTGCCCTGTCCGATCCCGCCCTCGCAGAGCGGTTGGCTGCATGGCGTCAAAAGCAGACTGACACGGTGGCCGAATTTCCCGCCAACGACGCCACACGATGACGGCAACAGCGAAGGCCCTCCCGCCCCTTCCACCCGGGGGCACGATCGGCGTTCTCGGCGGGGGCCAATTGGGCAGGATGCTGGCTCTGGCTGCTGCGAGATTGGGATTGAAAGCGCATGTCTACTCGGACGAAGCCGATGCGCCGGCGTTCCAGGTGGCGACCGCGCGAACGCATGCAGCCTATGACGACGAGCAGGCTCTCACCCGCTTTGCAGCCGCATGCGACGCGATCACATTCGAATTCGAAAATGTTCCGAGCGCAACAGTTGCCGTTCTGGCCCATGCCACGCCCACGCACCCCAATGCGCGCGCGTTGGCGGTGATGCAGGACCGTTTCGGCGAAAAGAGTTTCGTCGCGGGGCTGGGGCTAAAGACAACACCGTTCGCGCGTGTGGACAATCTTGACGATGCACATTTGGCGGCCGGGAAGATCGGCGTTCCGGCAATCCTGAAGACGAGGCGCCTAGGCTATGACGGGAAAGGTCAGGTCAAAGTCGCCCAAGCTGCCGATGCGGCGTGCGCGTTCGAAGCAATGCGTGGCGCGCCCGCGATCCTGGAATCGTTCGTGGATTTTGCCTTTGAGGCTTCCGTTATCGCCGCGCGCGGGTTGGATGGTTCTTTCGCGGCCTACGATCCACCGGAAAACCTGCACGGGAACCATATCCTTCTGCGTTCGACTGTGCCCTCGCGGCTCAGCCCGGCGCAATGTGAAGAGGCGCAGGCGATTGCCCGGCGCATCGCGGATGCGCTCGACTATGTTGGCGTTCTGGCCGTGGAATTATTCGTGACGAAAGACGGCAATTTGCTGGTGAACGAGATCGCGCCGCGCGTTCACAATTCGGGACATTGGACTCTCGAAGCCTGCATCGTCAGCCAATTCGAGCAGCATATTCGCGCCGTCGCGGGTTGGCCGCTGGGAAACCCGGCGCGCCATTCGAACGCTGTGATGGAAAACATCATCGGCGAAGAGGCAAAAGAGTGGCCGGCGTTTGCGGCGAGAGACGGTGCCCTGCATCTCTACGGAAAGACAGAAATCCGGGCCGGCCGCAAAATGGGTCATTTCACGCGATTGTCGCCTAAGAGCGATGCGCGCCCACACGATTGAAAATATCTGCCAGTGTGGGCAATGACCTCGCCTGTTCACGAAGTTCAGATTTGAACTTTTCGAACCGCATTACATCCCCGATCCGGCGTCGCAGGAATTCTTCGGTGATTGCGTGATCTGCGCTATCGTCGGTGAACCAGCGCATCAATGTAGCGGAATAAACGCCCGCCAGAATGGCGCGCTTGGTGTAGAAATTGAAATCGGTCGAGGTGTCGCCGATAGTCCGCCAGATCGTGTCGACCGTGCGATAGAGCAGCCGCACACCCAAAGCCGCGTGTGGCGGCAATGTCAGGAAAGCAGTCGCGCGACGGGCAGCTTCTTTCTGCGGTTCGAGTACGGCGAGACGCGTGCGTATGGCGGTCGTGATGCGCTCGCGCACTTTGAGCGATGAAAGCCTGGCCCGGCCCAGCTGCTTCACCATCGCCACGTCGGCTTGTTCCGAAAACGCTTCGATGAGGCTGAGCGACCCTTGGGGAAACAGGCGCGAAAGTTTCGGGCGATCCACGCCGACCTCGGCGCCAGCTTGCTCCAGAACCTTTTCGGTGAACCCTTCGAATGGAACATGGACAAGTGCGGCCTGAAGCACCGCGGCCTTGAGCGCGGCTTCGTTGCCATTACCACCAGCCGCTTTTTTTTTGCTACCCCGCGGCTTGCGGGGGTTCGCGGCGGTCGCCGTCATTGTTCGTCCTCGCGTTTCGTCCAATGCCGCGCCTCGGTTTCGAAGATCAACTTCGTCAGATCGCCCATCCGCTGCGGATAAAGTATCCCGTCCAGATGGTCGCATTCGTGTTGCACGACGCGTGCGTGGAACCCTTTTGCTGTGCGCTCAATCAGTCGCCCCTCATGATTGTGGCCGCGATAACGGATATATGCCGGCCTCTCGACGAAACCGCGCAGGCCCGGCACCGAGAGGCACCCCTCCCAGCCGCCTTCAAGCGCCGGGTCCAGGACCTCGATTTCAGGGTTTATCAGCACCGTGAGGGGGGCCGTATGGTCAAATCGCTCGGCTTCCGAAAGGTCTTGCTCGGTTCTCTCCCCCGGCGCCTGGAAAACGACCAGCCGCAGGGGCACATGGATCTGGGGGGCGGCCAGACCCGCGCCATTGGCGTCCCGCATGGTTTCGACCATGTGTGCGACAAGGCGGCGGATTTCCGGGGCCGTTGGATCGGCGACCGGTTTCGCCTTTGCCGCCAGTACCGGATGGCCCATGCGGGCTATTTTAAGGATGGCCATGACCCAGAATATGGATAGCGGGTGGGCTGGGTCAAAGCGCCATCCTGTCATCCGTCTGGGATAGACACGCAGCAGAGCCTCTGATATCTAGCCCGGCCCTTGAGGGATCCCAGGAGAGAAGCCTTTGCAGATCATCGTTCGCGACAACAATATCGACCAAGCGCTGAAAGCGTTGAAGAAGAAGATGCAGCGGGAAGGCATCTTCCGCGAGATGAAGCTGAGAGGGCACTACGAAAAACCGAGCGAAAAGCGGGCTCGCGAGCGGGCTGAAGCCATTCGCCGCTACCGCAAGCTCCAGCGCAAGCGCCTGCAGCGCGAAGGCGTTCTCCCCCGCTAAAACCTTTCAGGCCGCAGTTTTTTAAGGCACGTCTGTCACCCGATAGGCGCAACGGGCCGCACCAGCCAGGATATGGGACACACGCTCGACACGGACGTCCTTTCCCAGCACGCTTTGAAACAGCGCCAGTTCCTCGCGACAAAGGCCGGTGCATAGACGTGCTGCCGCGCAGATCGGGCAGTGGTTTTCAATCAGAAGCCAACCACCCGTCTCCCCATCGCGCTTGACCTCCGCCATATAACCCTCGGCCGCCCGCATCCGGGCGAGCGCATCGAGCCGCGCCTTGAGGCCAGGTTTGGGCCCGACACGGGCGGCATAGGCTTTTTCCTGCGCCGCTGTGCGCAGCGCGATCAGGCGGTCCAACCCCTCTTCGCCGAATGCCTTGCGCACCTGCCCGATGAGATCGCCCAGCAGCGCCGAATGCGCATCGGGAAACCGGTCATTCGCTTTGGGGGTCGCGCACCAAAGCTTTGCCGGCCGTCCACGGCCTTTCGCCTCGGTCCGGTAAACAACGAGCCCCTCCGTCTCCAGCCCTGAGAGATGCTGACGCACCGCCATGGCGGTCACGCCCAGCCGGTCGGCGAGCGCTTCGGCCACGACCGGACCCTCCCGTTTCACCAGATCGAGTACGGCGGCCCGGCCGGCAAGCGGCGTTACGTTGCTCTGCGTCCTGTGCATGACTGGAATTTCTAAAGTTCGTGCTTGCGAAACACAAGATGGCCCGGTTATATTTTCGAAAGTAATAGCTTTATAAAATGGAGCCGCCGATGTTTACCGCCACGGGCGTCACACGCGCGGAACTTGAAACCAGAGGCCGCAAACTCATCCGCCGCGCGGGCAAGCAGATTCTTCTCCTAGCAAACAACGGGCGCATCTTCGCCATCGCCAACCGCTGTCCGCATGAGGGCTATCCGCTGAGTGAAGGCACGGAAGGGCCCGGCTGCGTGCTCACCTGCAACTGGCACAATTGGAAATTCGATCTGGCCAGCGGCACAGCAATCGTCGGACGCGACCCCGTGCGCACTTACGCGATCCGGGAACGCGACGGCCAAGTTCTTGTCGACCTGTCGGACCCACCAGCCGACGCGTTGTTCCAGCGCGCCATCGCCGGACTGAACGCGGCGCTTGCCGACAACGACATGGCGCGAATGGCGCGGGAGGCTGCGCGACTCGAGCGTGCCGGATTCGACGACAGATGCGCGCTTGTCCAAGCCTTCGCTGCACGCAACGACCGACTCGAAAACGGCATGACGCACGCATATGCTGCGGCAGCCGACTGGCTTGCTCTGGCGGACCGCGCGCCAACGCGCGAAGCGCGCTTCGCCGCGCTGCTCGAACCTGTGAGCCATATCGCCTGGGACACCGAGGGCGCCGGCGAATTTCCCTATCCCGACCGCATCGAAGCCTGGAGTCCGCAGGCATTTCTGATGGCGATCGAAGCGGAAGACGAGATAGCCGCTATGGCGCGGGTGCGCGGCGCGCTTGCGGATGGCGAGCCCTATTCGCGTCTACGACCGATCTTCGCCGAGGCCGCCCTTTCACACTATGCGGATTTCGGCCATTGCGCGATCTACGCGCTCAAGGCGGGTCAATTGATCGAACGGTTGGGCGACAGAATCGCCGAGCCCGTGTTGCTCGCCTACACGCGCATGCTGGTGAGAGCGACACGGGAGGAACGCCTGCCGGAGTTCCGTTCCTATGCGAAAGCGCTTGAAACATGGGATGACGAAGGCGCCAGGCCGGCACGCGAGGCTGAATTCCTCGATCTTTCCATTGATGGCATCTTGCGACGGACGCTCGCATCATCCGGGCGGCCGATGCGGGAGCTCTACGATGCGCTGTTGGGCGCCGCGGCCTGGAATCTCGGCCGCTTCCAGACCGCGTTCGAGCGGGCGACCGACAATGCGGTCGCCGACAATGTCAGCTGGCTGGACTTCACCCACGCGCTTACTTTCGCCAATGCCTGCCGTCATCTCTGCACGGAACGGCCGGAGCTCTGGCCGCGCGCAGCGCTGCAGATGGCCCTGTTCGTGGGCCGCAACCGGAAATATGTGAACGCGGCGGAAGACGTGTCGCATTGGCATGTCGGTGATCGCGAAGGCTTTCTCGCAAGCGAGATGAACAAGCTCTACGACCACGGCATCGTCGAACCCATCGTTTCCTGTCACAGGGTCAAGATGCTGTTTGCGCTCGAAGACGAATTACGCGTCGCGCCCGATGCACCCTGGGCCGACGAAATGTGCCTAGCCGTCAATCGATACCTCAACACACCGATGAAACGCCATCAGGGATTGCGAACGGCGTCGCAGGCGCTCGACTTCATCGCTAAAGAAGGCTGACGTTCAAGGCGTTGCGCAATCCGCACAGATCGCCACTTCGACTGTGACATGGCTGAAATCGGGATGGCGCGCCCGTAACGTGGCCTTTACGTCTTCGGCCGTCGTCAGGTCCGGGCTCACCAGCGAGACGATCAGGCCGTGATGGCCAGGCCCGAGCCGCCAAAGGTGCAGATCGGCCACGCGCGCACCCATCTCGGTCTCGATGAGCTGGCGAACCTCGCCCGCGAGCGCGGGATCGGCTTCCGCGTCGAGCAGTATGAGACCGCTATCGCGCACCAGCCCATAAGCCCAGGATGCGATCACGCCCGCGCCGACAAGGCCCACTAGCGGATCGAGCCAGCGAACGCCGTAAAACAGGCCACCGGCCAGCGCCAAAAGCGCCAGCACAGAGGTCGCGGCGTCGGCCAGCACGTGCACATAAGCGGCGCGCATATTGTTGTCGCCACTTCCGTGGCTATGGCCATGACTGTGGTCATGGTGATGACCATGGTCATGCGCATCGCCATGGGCGTGACCGTGCGCATCCGCGAGGATGAAGGCGCATATCACATTGACCGCAAGGCCGATGCCGGCGATGAAAAGCGCGTTGCGATAATCGACGGCGACGGGAGACAGAAGCCGCTCAACGGATTCGATCGCGACACCGAGCCCCGCCACTCCCAGCACGATAGCGCTCGCGAATGCGGCCAGGTCGCCGAATTTGCCGGAGCCGAAAGTGAACCGCGTATCCGCCGCATGGCGCCGTGCCAGCCAATAGGCGCCGGCCGCGAGCCCGAGCGCGCCCACATGCGTCGCCATGTGTACGCCATCTGCCAGCAGCGCCATGGAGCGAAACACTAGACCGGCCGCAATTTCCACGGCCATGAAGACCGCCGTGACAATGGCGGCAAGCCGCGCGCGGGATTCAGCGCGCTCATGCCCATGGCCCAGAAAACGGTGGTCGTGAGTCCAAAGGCCGTGATCGTGGGTGTCGGTCATCGCACAAAGATAGTACGGCGCAGGTCGCAAAACCACCCTGCGGTTGCAGCGGGCGCAGCGGCAATCTACCCCAGTGCTTTCACGATCCCTTCGGTCATTTTCTTGGCGTCGCCGAACAGCATCATCGTGTTGTCGCGGAAGAACAATTCGTTCTCGATGCCGGCATAGCCGGAACCCATGCCCCGCTTGACGAACAGCACGGTCCTGGCCTTTTCGACATCGAGGATGGGCATGCCGAAAATGGGTGATTGCGGATTGTTCTTCGCCGCAGGATTGGTCACGTCGTTGGCGCCTATCACATAGGCCACGTCGGCGGTTGCGAACTGGCTGTTGATGTCTTCCAGTTCGAACACTTCGTCATAGGGCACATTCGCTTCAGCCAGCAACACGTTCATATGGCCGGGCATACGGCCCGCCACGGGATGGATGGCATAGGAAACTTTCACGCCTTCCTTCTTGAGGATGTCCGCCATTTCGCGCACGGCATGCTGCGCCTGTGCGACCGCCATGCCGTAACCGGGCACGATGATCACCGAGCCCGCATTCTTCATGATGAAGGCGGCATCTTCCGCTGAGCCAAGCTTTACCGGTCGCGTTTCCACCGCGCCCGAACCGGCGGCCACTTCGCCGCCGAAACCGCCCATGATCACGGATATGAAGGAGCGATTCATTCCCTTGCACATGATATAGGAGAGGATCGCGCCCGACGATCCCACCAGCGCGCCGGTGATGATGAGTGCCGTGTTCTCCAGCGTGAAGCCGATACCGGCGGCGGCCCAACCCGAATAGGAGTTGAGCATGGATACAACGACCGGCATGTCCGCGCCGCCAATAGGAATGATGAGCGTGATGCCGAACACAAAGGAAAGAGCCGCGATCGCCCAGAAGGCCCAGTGCAATTGCGCCATCACGAAATAGACGACGAGCGCCACGATCGCGGCGGCAATGACAAGGTTCAGCACATGCCTTGCCGGCAGCAGGATCGGCGCACCGCTCATATTGCCGTTGAGCTTGGCAAACGCGATGAGCGAACCTGCGAATGTGATCGCGCCGATCGCGACGCCAAGGCTCATTTCCACCAGGCTCTGCGTACGTATCGCGCCTTCGACGCCGATTCCATAGGCTTGCGGGCTATACATCGCCGCGGCCGCCACCAGCACCGCCGCGAGCCCGACAAGGCTATGAAACGCAGCCACAAGCTGCGGCATGTCTGTCATGGCAATGCGGCGCGCCACGACCGCGCCGATCCCGCCTCCGATCGCGATGCCGACGACTATCAATCCCCAGGTTAGCGAATCCGTGACGCCTGCAACCCACAACGTCGTCACGGCTGCGAGCGCCATGCCGATCATGCCGCGCGTATTGCCGGCACGGGACGTTTCCGGGTTGGAAAGCCCGCGCAATGCCAGAATGAACAGCACGCCCGATACGAGATAGGAGAGCGCGGCGATGTCGGCTTTCATATCGCCCTCACCGCTTCTCTTTTTTCTTGTACATGGCGAGCATGCGGCTCGTGACGAGGAAGCCGCCGAAGATGTTCACGCAGGCGAGAATGAGGGCGACGAAGCCGAGCCCCTTGGAGGCCCAGGATGTGCCCGACAGCGACGCAACGGATACTGCAATCAGCGCGCCCACGACGATCACCGACGAGATCGCATTGGTGACGCTCATGAGCGGCGTGTGCAGCGCCGGCGTGACGCCCCAAACGACAAAGTAGCCCACGAAGATCGCCAGCACGAAGATGGAGAGCCGGAAAACGAAAGGATCGATGGTCTCCATCACAGCTCCTTCAGCGCCGGGTGGATGATCTGTCCATCGCGTGTGAGGCCGGCGCCTTTGACGATTTCATCGTTCCAGTCGAGTGCGAGCGCCCCCGTTTTCTTGTCGACGATAAGGCTCACGAAATTGAACAGGTTGCGCGCGTAGAGGCTGGACGTGTCGACTGCCAGATGCGCCGCCAGATTGGTGTAGCCCATGATCGTCACGCCATGGGCTTCGACGGTCGCGTCCGGCCGGGACAGCGGACAATTGCCGCCCTGTTCGACGGCAAGATCGACGACGATGGAACCGCGCCGCATCGTCTTGACCATCTCTTCTGTGACGAGCACCGGCGCCTTGCGGCCGGGGATGAGCGCGGTGGTGATGACGATGTCCTGCTTTTTGATCGTCTCGGCGATCAGCGCGGCTTGCTTCGCCTGATATTCCTTCGACATTTCCTTGGCGTAGCCGGCCGCGGTTTCCGCGGCCTTGAACTCATCGTCAATGACGGCCACGAAAGTCGCGCCGAGCGATTCCACCTGCTCCTTTGTCGCGGGACGTACATCCGTCGCCGAGACGATAGCGCCCAGACGACGCGCGGTCGCAATCGCCTGCAGACCCGCCACGCCCACGCCCATGACGAGCACGCGCGCCGGCGCGATCGTTCCGGCCGCCGTCATCATCATCGGCATGGCGCGGCCGAATTGGGCGGCGGCGTCGATCACGGCCTTGTAACCCACGAGATTGGACTGGCTGGAAAGCACATCCATGGCCTGGGCGCGCGATATGCGCGGCAGGAATTCCATCGCGAAAGCCGTGACTCCCTGCGCCGCAAGCGATGACGCCATTTCTTTCTCTGTATGCGGAGCGAGGAGGCCGATCAGCGCGGCACCCTTTTTCATACCGGCGATTTCCGCAGGCTCGGGTCCGCGCACCTTCAATACGATATCGGCGTCTTGCAACGCTGCGGCGGCGTCCGGCGCAATCGAAGCACCCGCCGCCGCATAGTCGGCGTCGACGATGCATGCACCATCGCCTGCGCCCGTCTCGATCGTAACCTCCAGACCGAGCGCCTTGAGCTTCTTTACGGTTTCGGGTGTCGCCGCAACGCGCGACTCGCCCGTTCGGCGTTCCTTGAGGACGGCAAGTTTCATCGTTTTATGGACAGCGCCGCATCAACCATGCGTGCGGAAGATGGCCAGGAAAACCAGCACGCCCCCGCATCCGATGACCATCCATTTCATGAAGGCCACGAACCCATGCCAGGTTCTCAGATGTTCCTTCAGGTCCATCGTGCCGGTGTCCGACCCGTGCCCGGTATCTGTAGTCATGATTTTCGTCCCCAATAGGCCGGTTCCTGAAGCTCGCGGACTATAGCAAAGGCCGACTGGCGGGCAACGGCGGCAGGCGCGACTTAATGAGGCAAATCAGAAGGCTGCTTTATAGCCGCCGCGTCGCGATCGAATGATCCCAATCGGCCAAAAGCGCGCGCAGCGCCGACACGAGCGCGAGCGGCTGATCCAGCATCACATGATGCTTTGCCTGGGGAATTTCCACCACCGGTGCTGCCCGACCCAGGAGATTGAACATGTATTCCCCGATCTCGGGCGGCAGCAACACCGAGCCTTCGCCGCGAAAGATCGCAATCCGGCATTTGGTGGCCCGGAGCCGGGCGGCCGTATCGCCGATCGAAAAATCCCGCCAGATCGCCGGATCGAATTTCCAGGTGAAACCGCCGTCCACCGGTTTGAGCGAATGACGCGCTACCCAATCCACCAGGTAAAGATTGTCGCAGGTTTGCGGCGGCATGAGGCGGAAATGACTGAGCGCGGCAGCCATCGTCGGATAGATGCGATTGGGCCGGATCTCGCGCGCGGGCGGACCGCCGCGACGGTCCGGTGGGTTGACCGGCGAATCGACGATCACCGTGCCTCCGAGCCTGTCGCCGTAGAGTGCGCCCGTGAGGATCGTGACGAAGCCGCCGAAACTGTGGGCGACAATGGTCGGTGGCTCGGCAGCTGCGAACATGCCCGCTTCTTCGGCCACGGCAAGCTGCTCGCGAACGAACAGTTCCATCGCATAATTCGTCCGCCAGCCGGAATCCCCCATGCCGGAAAGATCCATCGCGGCGACGTTGTAGTTCTGCGCCAGGTAAGGCGCGATGAAGGACCACCAATAGGCATGCGCAGCGTTGCCGTGTACGAGCAGCAGGCCCGGGCGCACACGATCGCCCCAACGCAGGTAATGGATAGGCGCGCCCTCCACGTCCACGAAATTGCTTTCGGGCACGGTAGAGACGGCCGCCTCGAACCAGCCGGGCGCGGGCGGAACATCGCCATGAAACGGCGTCAGCGGTCCCTCTCCGAGAACAGACTGTTGCGGCGGCGCCCCGGTGTCCATTGTCCTAGCGCCGTTCGCGTCTCGGACCCAGCGTCTTGAAGACGCCCGTGCCGGTCATGACCGTGTGCACTCCGCACCAGATACGGCCCTGCACAGTGAAAAGATCGTCGTCCACTCCCACGACTTCCCCCGTTCCTTCCACCCAGTCACCCTGCCTGGCTGCGGAAACGAAATCGGTCAGCAGGCGCACCGTCACCCAGTAATGCCCACGCATCCTGAGCGAGACGGCGTGACCGAACGCCATATCGGCAAACGCCATCAGCATTCCGCCATGGCAATTTCCCATGCCATTAGTGTGGTGCTCGCCGACCAGAAACGCGCGCGCATATCCACCCTCTTTATCCAGGCGTTCGTAAAGCGGACCGATCTGGCGGCCGAAACCGCGAAACCAATCCATCCGCTTGTAGCCTTCCGGAATCGGCGGCCCGTCATCTTCGAGAAGATCGTCGGTCATTGCGAAAGCATCGTTCAATTTCGCCAATCTATCCAGACGCCGTGAGGATGGCAAAAAGCGAGAGTATTTTTCTCTTTGACGCCGTCGCGATAAAGGTAAAGCAGAAGCGGTGTCTCGCCCGACAATGTTCCCTCAAGACTGAGCCGCCAGATCGGCCGGCGCAAACTGACCGCGATCAGCAGATTGTCGAGCGCGGCACGCATCTCCTCCGAAAACTGATAGGTGACGAAGCTGTGATAGACGCAGGCCGTTTCATGTTCCGGAACGATGCGCAACGTCTCGGGCAGCAGGGAAAGCGCATCGCCCGCGCGGATTTCGGGTCTGGCCGGCGCATATATTTCCAGCGCTTTTTCCAATCGCGCGAACCGCGCCACCTGGTCCGGCCAGACCAGCGCCTTCAGCCAATCCCGTTCGTCCGCGCGCGACAGATCCACCGGATTGCGTTCGAGCCCAATACGGCTCGCCACGCGCGGCGCGGGGCCGTGCGGCGGCACCCTGTCGCCACGCAATTCCGCCTCGAGAACGAGCTCGGCGCTCGTGTCGCCCGCTGCGAAACTTTCGCGTCCGCGCACATAGCGTACGCCGTAGCGATCCCATATGAGGTTGAGGCCCGCACTCGGACCGATCTCCACCAGATGCAGTGGTTCGCCGGCTTCCTGCGCCAGCGCACGAAAACCCGCATGGAGAAACGCAGAGCGGGCGACCTCATTCGTGTTGGTGATGCGGCTGGCGATGATCGGTTCAAGCTCCGCACGATGCGTCTGCACGAAATCCCGAAATACAGGGAACGAATCGTCGGGCGGCGTATGCCGGCCGTCGCTGAGATTGGGATAGAAATTCCGAAGAGGATGCCTGTCGCCACGCAGCAGCAGAAAATGCACGGCAGCGAACAAAACCAGCGCCGGCGGCTGTCCCGCCCGCACGGTATTAGCGAGCGCCTTCAGGTCTTCGTCTTTTCCGACGCCCTGGCAGAACTGCGTATATAACGGTGCATTGGCCCGGCGCGTCTCTTCAGCGACGAAATCCCAATAGTCGAACGATTTTTCCTGTTCCGTCATGCGTCCTCCGGCAACGGGACTCCAGCTTTTCTGAACGCTGTGGCCTGACGGCGGGCGAGTGCGGTCACATCGAAGCCCGCGATCTCCTCCTCGAACAATGCGTGGAAATTGAGCTGCGCGCCAAGCCGGATCAAGGCGCCGCCGAGGCCTATCGCTGCGCGATCCATGAACACGAATTCGCGCGGCGGCTTGACGCCGCCCAGCGTCTTCAGCTTCGCATGCACTTCATTGGCCTGCCTGATGCCATATTCCGCCGCCGGCACGCCGTCATCCACCATGCGCACGCGATCGTCGAGCAGCGGCGTGAAAATAAACCGCGCCCACAAATTGAGGACGTGCACGAGTTCGGGCGTGACATGGGCAAAACCCCAGGCGCGATAGGATTTGGCCGCGAGATCGTCGTCGTTCGCCTGCAAGGCACGATAGAGTCCGATCACGCCTTCCACGAACGAGGGTGCGAAGCTGCGCACGCACCCGTAGTCGAGCAGATTGAGGCCATCGTCCTTCCGCACCGCATAATTGCCCAGATGCGGATCGCCGTGAATGACGCCGAACAGGGCGAATGGCCGCCACCAGGCTTTGAACAGCGCGGTGGCGATTTTGTTGCGCGCAGCCAAAGCGGCGTCTTCGAAGGCCATGATGGGACGGCCTTCCAGCCAGGTCATCGTCAGAAGCCGTTTTGTGCAAAGCGCATTGACGGGTTCCGGCACAGAGATGTCTTTGCGGCCGGCCAGCATGATCGCATAGAGCCGCATATGCGCGGCTTCGCGCGCATAGTCGAGTTCCTCGCTCAGGCGCGCAGCGATCTCCTCGCCGAACTCGCGCGTATCTATTGTGGAATCGAAGCCCCGCTGGATGCGCAACGCGGCCTTCAATTGCCGGACATCCGCATCGACGGCTGCCGCCATATCGGGATATTGCAGCTTGCATGCAAGCGCGCGGCCATCCTTGGCAACCGCGCGATGAACCTGCCCGAGCGACGCTGCAGCCGCGGCCTCGCGATCGAAAGATTTGAATTTCCGTTCCCAATCCTTGCCCAGTTCCGCCGCCATGCGACGCTTGACAAAAACCGCTCCCATTGGCGGCGCGTTCGCTTGCAAGGTGAGCAATGGCGCTGCGACTTCTTTCGGAAGTATGCCCGGCACCGTTGCCATAAATTGCGCCACTTTCATCACCGGTCCGCGCAGATTGCCCAACACCGAAGTCAAATCCACCGCGTTCTGTTCGCTGATGACGCGCGTTCCGGAGAGCGCGCGTCCTGCGCCGCGCGCAACCACGCCCGTGAGTCCCGCCGATACGCGTGCGAAACGCGTCAGCCGGCGCGCAAAGCCGTCTTCGCGGTCGCCTTCAGCCATGGGTAAACATATTCTGCGGATTCATTTCTTGTTCACCAAATCCGACGTGCGACCGGTTTCGCCCGCATGTCTATCGCCGTTCCTGCCTCTATGTCGCAAAGCGGGACTTTTAAGCCCGTTTTTACCTTTCCCGGTCAATCTCACCCCACAGGAAAGAACCCCATGCAGCAAACCATCCTCATTGTCGACGACGATCCCGTTCAGCGCCGGCTGCTCGAAGCCGCGATCACGCGCGCCGGCATGATGGCCATGACCGCACCCGGCGGCGCGCCGGCAATAGAACTGCTGAACGGTCCGCGCGGCGCACAGATTTCTCTGGTCCTGCTCGATCTCGTGATGCCGGACATCGATGGCCTGGGCGTTCTCGCGAGATTGCGCGTCAGCCATGCGGAAATGCCTGTGATCGTGTTGACCGCAAAGGGCGGCATCGATTCGGCCGTGGAAGCGATGCGGGCGGGTGCGAGCGATTTTCTGGTGAAACCCGCAAGCCCCGAGCGGATCGGCGTCTCCATTCGTAACGCGCTCAAGATCGGCACATTGACAGGCGAAGTGACGCGCCTGAAGAAAAAGGCCGACAACCGTCTCAGCTTCGACGACCTGATCGGCAAGAGCGCGGAAATGCGCCAGGTCATTCGCCTTGGCCAGCGCGCGGCGCAATCGAACATTCCCATCCTGATCGAAGGCGAATCCGGCGTCGGCAAGGAATTGATTGCGCGAGCCATCCAGGGCTCGTCCGATCGCGCAGGCCGGCCTTTTGTCACCGTGAATTGCGGCGCCATTCCGGAAAATCTTATCGAATCCATTCTGTTCGGGCACGAGAAAGGCTCGTTCACGGGCGCCACCGACAAACATCTGGGAAAATTCCAGGAAGCGGACGGGGGCACGCTTTTTCTCGACGAAATCGGCGAATTGCGGCTCGACATGCAGGTGAAACTCCTACGGGCGCTGCAACAGGGCGAAATCGATCCCGTCGGCTCCAAACGCCCCGTTAAGGTCGATGTGCGGATCATTTCCGCCACGAACCGCGATCTGGCGGAGCGCACTCGCGACGGCCTGTTCCGCGAGGATCTCTATTATCGCCTCAACGTGTTTCCCGTTTACATTCCGGCGCTCCGGCAACGCCGCGAAGACATCCCTAAACTTGCGCAGCATTTCATCGCGCGGTTCGCCGCCGAGGAGAGTAAACCCGTCGCGGGAATGACGCGGGAAGCGACGGATCTCATCGAGGCTTTCGACTGGCCGGGCAATGTGCGCCAGCTCGAGAACACGATCTTTCGCGCCGTCGTGCTCTGCGACGAAGCTACGCTCGACGTTTGCGACTTTCCGCAGATTGCAGCCGCGATGGGCGTCGAGGCACGCCAGCGCAAACCCGTGATGGTGAGCGCGCCGCCGCCCATGCAGGCGAGTCAGCACACAAATCATGTACCCATGCCCGAGATGCTCGCGGCGCCCTCACCGCCTCTGCCGGCAGTGGCCGCGATCGATGGCGCGGGCCATATGCGCCGGCTCGAAGAAATCGAATCCGAAATGATCCGCATGGCGATCTCGCACTATGACGGCCACATGTCGGAAGTCGCGCGCCGGCTGGGCATCGGGCGCTCGACCCTTTATCGCAAGCTCAAGGATTTCGGCCTCGACCAGGGAATGACCCTGGACGATGCGTCCGACGAAGCGCCGCGCCAGGCGGCCTCCTGATCACGGTCCACCGAACAGGGAATTTCGCGGCGGAACGTTCCGAGATCGAATTCCCTGCTAGCAGGGAATTTAACAGGGAATAAAAATAACAGGGAATAACAGGAGCGGCGGGCGAGCATTTCTCCTGCGCAAACTTCTCTCACAAGTTGCATATCTCGGCATCTCCGCGCATGCGGCGAAACCGTTGCGGGTCGCAGCCTGCACCTGATTTTCGCAGAAAACGGTTGACGCAAAGCGCCGTTATAACCAAATTGGTAGTACGTTTGATCAACCGAGTCAAGCGGAGAAATTCTGTGGTTTTGGGGAGCGACTCCGCGCCCTGAGAGCCAGGGCGCGAAGTTCGTCGCTACACCCGCAAGTGGGATTCCCAACGGGTATAAAACGATACCATTTGGTAACCAAAAAGAAAGAACGGTCTGCAAAGCAGCTTTACAATCCACAGAAACACGCGCACGATCATTGCGCTTCTGCAAAAGCACATCCTCCGATTGAGAGCGCCAGGGGCTCTCTCGGAGGGTGAAGAACCCTCCCACCGCCGTGACGCCGTCGCTCAGTAGAAGAACTGCTGAAGCTGCGAGAACCCGCCGGGGCCGCAGAACAGCCAGCCCATGCGCTTTGAAGGATTGAGCACCGGCGCAGGCTCGCCGAGGGCGAAATTGAAGCCCGTGATCGTCTCGATCAAATTGCCCGCTTCGTCGTAGACCACCAGCGCGCTGCCGCTGCCGCACGCATTGTAGGTCTCGGTGACGAGGAAGAGCTTGTTGACCGGGTCCACCGCGATGCCCGAGCCGCTGTTGATCTGGTCGGTGTCGCCCGTGCAGGGCAGCTGCACGAACGTAATGCCCGTCTGCTTGTTCATATCGTAGAATTCGACCTGCGCGTTCAGCTCCGTGTCCGTCACGGATACGCCAGTGTTGGGATCCACCGCTTCCCCGTTCACATCGCCGGCGTGATAGAAGCCGTTATTGTAGCCGTTGAATTGTTTCGTCTTGCCCGTCTTCAGATCGACAATCACATTGACGGGCGGAGAGCCGCCGACCGCACCGCCGTCGGGCGAGGCCGCCAGGATCGCCTCGTTCGCCGCCGTGTATTGTCCGAGCTGCGGTCCATTACCCAGGCTGAGCAGATTGGGGTTGAGCTTGATCGTGTTGCTCACCGTGTTGGCGGCCACATCGGTGACGACGAGGATCGGGTTATCCTGCTTTTTCAGCTCGATGGCGAAGACGACGCCGGTCGTCGTCGTCTGGTTCTCGGCCCATTGCTCGATGTCGATGTCGTTGATGGGCGAGGTCCAGGGCCCGGTGAATTTTTTTGCCGTCACCGGGTTCATCTCATCGTAGAACCGCTTGGCGTAGATCGTGCCCTTGGGCGTCACGAAATGGGTGACGAGCGCCACGTCGCCGGCAAAAATTCCGTCGACGCCATAGGAATTGCGCAGGCCTTTGTACTTCGCGAACAGGCTGGTGATCTTGCCCGTATCCTGGTCGAAACTTTCCATTGAAACGAGCAAATCGCCCTGATCGTCGATGGTCTGCGCGCTGGCGAGCACGCCGTCATCGCCGTTCTGGTTGATGTCGAAGCCATAGATCTGGCCGCCGTCCTTGGTGGTGAGCACCTTGCCGAGGCCTGCCCGCGCATTGGCATACGGACCATAGGGATAGGACCTCAGATGCGAAGCCCGGAGCGGTGTGGCGGGTTCCGCCATGCCGGCCGTGACCAGCAAAGCGACCACGGCGATGCCTGTGAACAGATTGGTCGTGCTCATGCGAGTTTCCCGCCTTTCGCGCGGCGTATTGATCGCCGCTCAATAGAAGAACTGCTGCAGTTGCGACACACCGCCCGGGCCGCTGAATGCCCAGCCCATGCGCTTTGAGGGATTGAGCGCCGGCGCTGGCTCGCCGATGCCGAAATTGAAGCCCGTGATCGTCTCGATGAGATTGCCCGCTTCGTCATAGACGATGAGAGCGCTGCCGCTGCCGCACGCATTATAGGTCTCGGTGACGAGGAACAATTTGTTCACCGGGTCCACCGCGATCCCTGAGCCGCTGTTGAGCTGGGCGGTGTTGCTCGTGCAGGGCAGCTGTACGAAAGTGATCCCCTTCTGCGCGTTCATGTCGTAGAGCTCGACCTGCGCGTTCAACTCCGTATCGGTCGCGGCGATGCCCGTATTGGGATCGACCGCCGCCCCGTTCACGTCGCCGGCGTGGAACGGGCCATTGTTGTAGCCGTTGAATTGCCTGGATTTGCCGGTCGCGAGATCGAACGTGAAGTTGATCGGCGGGTCGCCGCCCACGGCGCCGTAATCGGGGGATTCGGCGATGAACGCTTCGTTCGCCGCAATGTATTGCCCCAGTTGCGGACCGTTGCCCAGGGCGAAGAGATTGGGGTTGAGCTTGATTGTCTTGCTCACCGTGTTGGCCGCGATATTTGTGACGACAAGGATCGGGTCATCCTGCTTCTGGAGTTCGATGGCGAAGAGCACGCTGGTCGTCGTGGACTGGTTCTCCGCCAATTCCTCGACTTCGATGTCTTTTACGGGAGACGTCCACGCGCCGGTGAAGGCGTCCGCCGTCACCGGGTCCATCGTCGCATAAACCCGCTTGGCGTAGATCGAGCCCTTGGGCGTCACGTAATGGGTGACAAGCGCCACGTCGCCGGCGGCGATGCCGTCGACGCCGTAGGAATTCTTCGCCCCGTTCTTCGTGGCGAACGAGCTGGTGATCTTGCCCGTGTCCTGGTCGAACGTCTCCACCGATACGGCCGTGCCGCCCACCACCGCGCTCGCCAGCACGCCGTCATCGCCGTTCTGGTCGATGTCGAAGCCGAAGATCTGGCCGCCGTCCTTTGTGGTGAGCACCTTGCCGAGGCCCGCCTGCTGATTGGCGTGCGGGCCATAGGGATAAGACCGGAGGTGCGAGGCCCGGAACTGCGCGGGATTGGTTGGCGCTACCGGCCCGGCCAGACCGGCCGTCACCAGCAGGGCGGCCATGGCGGCGCCGGCGAAGAGGTTCGTGATGGTCGTGTTCATGGGATGTCCCCCGTCTTCTGGGCGGCTGGCCGCCGCGCGATTGCTGTCGCCTACAAGACGCTCTACCCGGCCATTTTATTCCCCACGGCGCCATCGAATCCATGATTGTCCGGCGCCATGCTCGCGCGACCTCCGGATGCATGAAGGCAGATTTTGCAGCATGATCCCATCCGCCTCTTTCGACTCCGGTGCGTGCGTCGCCGATCAGGATCGGCATGACCGCTTCCGACCTTCTTGTCTGGCACGATTTCTTCGGATTGGTGGCCGAAGTGGGCGCAACACTGGCGGGGCTTCTGTTCATTGGGCTGACTATCAGCCTTCAACATGCGCTGGAAGCGCCAGGCTACCTCGCGCGCGCCTTCGCCGCATTGTTCCTGCAACTTGAAATGTTGCTGATCGGCCTGTTCGGTGTCGTTCCGGGCCAGTCAGCCACGGTGCTTGGGTTGGAATTCATGGCCGTAGGGCTGGCACTGTTCGGAGGGATCGCGGTGTTCGCGCGCAATTTTCCCGAATGCGACCGATCCCATGTGCTGGGATCGAAAGGCCCGCGCCGTTTCCGCACGATGCTGACGATCGTCGCAACGTTTTCGCCTGTCATGGCCGGAGCGTGGCTTGTTGCCGGCTGGCAGGGTGCACCCTATTGGCTCATTCCCGCCGAAATCGCCTCGCTCTATCTGTCCATCGGCAACGCTTGGGTCTTCGCGGTCGAAATTCCCACGAGGGACCACGAAAGACTCAAGGCACTGGCGGGGGAGTGAGGTTGGCTGGATTGTTTCACTGAACAGCGGGAAAATTTCGTGACAGCGGCGGAAGATTTAAGTCGAAAAATCGCCTAATGCTTTCCCTTCGTCCGAACATGCTCCGCAATCTTCTTAATTGCAGGCATCGCGCGCGGATCAAGCGTCAGAATGCCATCTGCCTTGCGAGCGATTGTCTTCGGCTTGGCGCCAGAGTTGTCATAAAGAGTGGCACGGTCTGCCTCCTTCAGAAACCAAGGCAGCTGCTTCAAAGAGCGATAGTAGCGAGAGCGTATCTTTTCCTCAGGAACGTCGTGGCCGCCATTGGCCACCCTCAGTTTCACACGTTCAACGTTCAAATCGGCGTTCTTTAATATCACGTATATAAGCCGAATCTCGAAATTCAATTTCTTTGCGGCTCTAACCAGCCGTCGATATTTATCTGTTGAAAGCACTGTCTCGACGCCGATTGTCTGATGCGTCTGAATGGAAGCCTCCAACCATCGCTCAATCCGCCTGACTGCTTCCAGATTGGGATTTGGCCGCCGTTCGACATTCGCGATGCGGGCAGTCAAAAGATCGGGGTTTATGATCCAGACTGTTCCGCGTATTTCGGCAATCTGCGCGGTCTCATAAACTGTGCTTTTCCCTGATCCGTTAGGGCCGGCAAATATCCAGAACGTCGGCCGGTCAGCCTTTTTTTTGCCTCGGTTTCTTGTTGTCACGACGCGCTTTCTCGACATTCTTTTCAAAAACATACCGGAGATCGTCCGAGAAAGTTTTGCTATCCGCGTCGAGCCGCCGAACGGTAACGGTGATACCGGAGGACGACTTCACCCCTTCCTTGGCCACAGATACCTTACGCGGCTTTAGCAGTTTGTATTGTACTTTCACTGAGTCTTCTCCTTCCTTGCGCGTAATATAAGCATTCGCGAGCGTTTGTCAGCACGAAAGAATCGACCAGTCCTCCAACTTTTTCATGCTGGAGAGAAGGACATGCACGTACGAAATTGTCAGGTCTGACCGCGCCCACCCCTCACACCTCCAGCCTGTCCCCCGGTCTCGCCACAATCGTGTAAAGCGCAGGCATCAGGAACACGCTGATGAGGAGCCGCGAGAAAAGTCCGCTCACGATCACGAGCGCGAAGGGCCGCTGCGAATCCGTGCCCACGCCCGTGGCGAGTGCTGCCGGCAGCAAGCCCAGCGCCGCCACAAGAGCAGTCATCATAATCGGACGCAGCCTGAGGATCGCGCCGTGCCTGATGGCCTCATGGAGGTCCATGCCGTCGCGGCGCAGCTCGTTGACATAGGAGATGTAAACGATCGCAGTCTGCACCGAGACGCCGAACAGCGCGAGAAACCCAATGCCGGACGACGCGGAGAACGGCGTGTCGGTGATCCAGAGCGCAATGATCCCGCCCACGGGTGCCGAGAGCAGCACGCCCAGCACCGTGATGAACGGGAATTTGAAATTGCTGTAGAGCGCGAACAAGAGCAGGAAGATGAGGAAGAGCGTCAGCGGCAAGATCACATTCATCTGCGCGCGCGAGGCGGTGTATTCGGTATATTCGCCGCCCCAGTCCACGCGATAGCCCTGGGGTACCACGACCTTCGCCTTGACCTGGTCGATCGCGTCGCCCACCGCACCCGCCAGATCGCGGCCCTGCACCGAGAACTGCACGCCGATATAGCGCGAATTGTACTGGCGGTAGATGAATGACGCGCCGTTCTCCACCTGGATATCGGCCAGTTCCTTCAGCGGAATCTGCTGTCCGTCGGGCGTCGCCACCGGGATGTCGGCGATCTCCTCCGGCGTGTCGCGATATTTCCGGTCGAGGCGGACGACGAGATCGAACTGCTTTTCCTGCTGCACCACTTCGGTGGCGACGTCGCCGCCGATCGCGGTCTGGATGAGCGCATTGACGTCGTCGACGTTGAGGCCGTAGCGGGCGATCTTGGCGCGGTCGATCTTGATGTCGAGACTGGGTTGTCCCAGTTCCTTCACGAGCGTCACGTCGCGGATGCCGCGCACCCGCTCCAGGATCTGCTTGATCGCCTTGCCCTTCTGCTGGAGCGTATCGAGGTCGGGACCGAACACCTTCACGGCCAGCGCGCTTTTGAGGCCCGATTCCGCTTCGTCCACCGCGTCTTCGGCCGGCTGGGTGTAGTTGAAGATGATGCCGGGAAAAGCCTGGAGCTTTTTGTTGATGGCCTCGATCAGTTCGGCCTTGCTGGCATAGGCGCCGTTCCAGGTCGAATAGGGTTTGAGGCCCACATAGAACTCGACATTGAAGAAGCCGGTCGAATCTGTGCCGTCGTCGGGACGGCCCAGCTCGGACGCGACGGTCGTGACCTCGGGGAAGGATTTCAATATGGCGCGGATCTGCGGCGTGATCTTCGCGGATTCGTCGAACGAGATGGTGTAGGGCATCGTCGCGCGCACCCACAGCGCGCCTTCGTCCAGCTGCGGCATGAATTCGGCGCCGATGAAGGGAATGAGTAGCAGCGAACCCGCGAGCACGCCCGCGGAGGCGAGCGTCGTCAGCCACGGACTGACCAGACAGAAATCGAGGGCCTGGGTGTAGAACCCCTTGATCGCTTCGAAGATGGCGTTGCGGCGCTCGCGCACGCCGTCGCGCATCGCCCAGGAACACAACACCGGCAGCAGCACGAGCGCGATGATGAGCGAACCGATGAGCGCGAACACCATGGTGTCCGCCATCGGCCGGAAAAGGGTGCCGGACGGCCCCGAGAGCACATAGATCGGCAGGAAACTCACCGTGATCACGGCCACTGCGTAGAAAAGCGGGCGATCCACTTCCGCCGCGGCTTCCTTGATAACGCCGATGACGTCGAGCGGTCCTCCCCGGCGAAACGCCAGCTGGCGGAAAATGTTCTCCACCATCACCACCGCCCCATCCACGAGGATGCCGAAATCCACCGCGCCGATGGAAAGCAGATTGGCCGACGCGTGCTGGATGTCGAGACAGATGAACGCGAACAGCAGCGCGAGCGGGATGGTGACGGCGACGATCAATCCGGCCCGGAAATCGTAGAGAAAGAAGATGAGGATGACGACGACGAGGAACACGCCCCGCAGCAAATTCTGCTCGACCGTGTCTGTCGTCAGCGCGATGAGGTCGGTGCGGTCGTAGAAGGGCAGAACCTTCACGTCTTTCGGCAGGATCTGTTCGTTCAGCTCCTTCGTCTTCGCCTCGACGCCTTTGAGCACGTCCTGCGTTTTTTCGCCGGTGCGCAGGAGGATCACGCCTTCGACGGCGTCGTCCTGTTTCTCATAGCCGAATTCGCCGAGGCGCGGCGCGATGCCGATGGCGACGCGGCCGACATCCTTGAGCAGGGTCGGCGTGCCGTTGTGCACCGCCAGCACCACATTGCCGATGTCTTCCGGCGTCACCATGCGGCCGATGCCGCGCACGTAATAGAACTGGCCGCCCTGCGAATAGAAGCCGCCGCCGGCATTGCTGTTGTTGGCGGTGAGCGCGCTTTCCACCTGCGCCACCGAAAGGCCGGCCGCCGCCACCCGGATGGGATCGAGCAGCACCTGATATTGCATCGTGCCGCCGCCGAAGCCGGAATCGTCGGCCACGCCGGGCACGGATTTGTATTGCGGCTCGATGGTCCAGGCCTCGAGCGTCTTGAGCTCCATCGGCGAGCGGTCGGGGCTTTGCAGCACGTAGCGATAGATGAGGCCCGAGGGCGACGAGAGCGGCGACACCGAAGGCGCCACGCCGGCAGGCAAAGTGAGATCCGGCAGGCGGTTGAACACTTCCTGGCGCGCGAAATTGTTGTCGGTGCCGTCCTGGTAGGTGATGATGACATCGGAGAGGCCGTAGAGCGAGATCGAGCGGACATTGTCCGTCTGCGGAATGCCGTTCATGCCCACTTCCACGGGCACGGTGATGAGCCGCTCCACCTCCTCCGCCGCATGGCCCGGCCATTGCGTGATGATCTCGACAATGGCGGGCGACAGATCGGGATAGGCGTCGACCGGCAGGCGCTCCAGCGCGCGAATGCCCGCGCCGATCAGCACCAGCGTCATCATGCCGACAAGAAAACGCTGCCCCAGCGACGAGGCCACGATCCGGTTCATGAACGACGGCGTGCGCGGCGGCAGAGGAGGTGGCGTCTCGTCGGTCATTGGCTTTGCATGAATTGCAGGAAGAGGCCGCCATCGACCACGACGCGGTCGCCCTGTTTGAGGCCCGACGGGATGGCGTAGAGATCGCCGGTGCGGGGCCCGAGCGTCACGGGCCGGCGCGCGAAACCGCCGTCGGATGCCGCGACATACACAAACGGCAGATTCTCGTCGTCGCGCAGGATCGCCGAAACGGGTGCCAGCAGGCCGGTGTTTTCCTGGCGCGAGCGGATGCGCACGCCGACATACATCTGTTTCCTGAGGAGGCCGGCCGGATTGTCCACCGACACGCGCACATTCACCGAGCGCGTGTCGGGATCGACCAGCGCCGGAATGTTGGTCACCGTGCCCGCAATCGGTTTGGCATCGTTGCCCGTCACCACATCGGCTTCGTCACCCACGCGGATCGCGGCGATATCGGAATCGAACACCTGCGCCAAGACCCAGAACCGCGAAACGTCGGCGATCGTGAAACACGCCGTGCTGCCCGCCTGGAGCAATTCACCGGGCGAGATGAGCCGTTCGACCAGCGTGCCCGCGATGGGCGCGCGGATGACGCCCGCGACATGCGCGAGCGCGTGGCCCGCGCGGATGGCGTCGAGGTCTTTGGGATCGATGTTGAGCGAGACGAGACCTTGCAGCGCGGCGTAGCGGTCGGCCTCGGCGCCGACGGCGTCGGTCTCCGCCTGATCGGCTTCGCGCTTGGAAACGCCCTGATGCTGCACGAGATCCTTGTCGAGATCGGCGAGCCTGCGCAGCGTCGCCGCCGTCGCCACCGCCTTGCGATACGCATCGACCGCCGCCGCGAAGTCGGGCGAATCCACCATCGCCAGCGGCTCGCCTTTGCTCACGCGTTCGCCGGGCGCCACAAGCAGCCGCGAGACGGGACCGGAGAAAGGCGCCAGCACGCTGGTGGCGTGTTCATTGTCGAAATCGACGGTGCCGGTGGCATCGACCGTTTTGCGCCACTGGCTCGGTGCAACCGTGTAAAGGCGGATGTGCTTCAGCTGATCCGCCGTCAGCGTCACATTGCTGCCGGTCGTTGACGACTGCGCAGTGTCGTCCTTGGGCGAACACGCGCCGAGCGCCGCCAACAGAATGGCGGCAATTGCCGCGCGAACATGCGCCAGGCGCCGCGATCTAACTTTCATGTTTTCCTCCGGCCAGATCCGCGCGATTCCACCATCCGCCGCCCAGCGCCTGAAACAATGCCGCCGTATCCGCATAGCGATTGGCCTGCGCCTGCACCCGCGCGATGACCGCCTGCCGATAGGCCTGTTCGGCGTTCAGCAGCGCGAGATCGTTGGTGTAGCCGCCCTGCAATTGCCGCTCGGAGAGATCGAGCGTCACTTTCGCGGCATCTTCGGCCGCCGCCGCCGATTTGAGCGCCACGGCGTCCTGCTCCAGCGCCGACAGCGTGTCGGCGACATTCTGAAACGCGGTCTCGACCGTGCTGCGATATTGCTCCAGCGCCTGCACGTAAGCGGCGCGCGCGGCATGCTCCTGATGCATGAGATTGCCGCCGTCGAAGACGGGCGCGGTCAGCGCGGCGCCGATATCCCAAAAGCCCGTGCCGGACGCGAAGGTCTGGCCGATGGCGAGCGCCGTGCTGCCGGCATCCGCGGTCAGCTGGATATTCGGCAGGCGGTTGGCGACGGCGACGCCGATGCCGGCACTCGCGGCGTGCAGGTTTTCCTCGGCCTGCAGCACGTCCGGACGCTGCGCCACAAGTTTCGACGGCAGGCTCAAGGGAATCTCCGTCGGCAATTGCAGGCTCGAGAGATCGAATTTTTCGTCCGGCGCCTCACTCGGAAAGCGTCCGACCAGAACGGCCAGAAGATCGCGCTGCTGGTCCAGCTGTTTGACGAGCGGCGGCAGCGTGGCTTCCGCCTGCTCGAGCTGCGCCTGCTGCGCGGCCAGATCGAGTCCGCTCGCATAGCCCTTGGTCAATTGATATTTGAGGATTCCGACCATGCGCGAATTTGCGTCGATGAGTTTGTGCGTCGCTTCGAGTTGCATCTCGGTCGCGCTCAACTGGATCGCCGTGACGACGACGTTCGACGTCAGCGTCGTGTAGGTCGCGACCATCTGGAAACGCGTCTGCTGTTCCTGCGCTGCGAGCTGCTCCACCGTCCTTCTGTTCAGGCCGAAAACATCGGGCACATAGGAAACGCTGACCTCGGGCGTGAACAGATTGTATTGAAAGATGTTCGCGTCGGGCGTGGGCGAGATGAGCGTCGATTGTTTCTGGCGGCTCGCCGAATAGCCCGCGGTGACGCTGGGATAGTAGGCGCCCTTCTGCGCCAGCAAATGTTCGCGCGCGGCTTTGAGCGCTGCCTGCGCTGCTTTCAGATCGTGATTGTTCTTCAGCGACTCGTCGATCAGCGCATTGAGCGGGCGGGAATGAAACAGCGTCCACCAGTCGCCGGAAATATCGCTGCCCGCGACAAAGCTCTGGGATTCGCCGCCGGCGATGCCCGGCGTGACGATGGTGGCAGCAAGAGGCTCGCGCGTGTAGGCGTCCATGGCGGGCGGGGCGGGTTTCTTGTAGTCGGGCCCCACCGCGCAACCCGCGCCCACAAGGCAGCCCAGGATCGCAAGGGAAACAGACACATTCGCCTGTCGGCGCATATTCATGAATTCACGATTGTCCAAATGGCCCGCAATGCGGGTGAGGAACAGGCGCGGGCTTTTAAAGCCGGCGCGGATCGAAATGATCTGGTGTCAGTGGCGCGGTGGCGCGCGGCTCTTCCAGTCATGCGCGGCCGAAACCGAATCCGCGCGCGTCGTGAAGATGAGTGGGGCGGTTAAGACCCACACGAAGGGCAGGGTCAGAAGCGGCGCCGGCGACGCGAGCGCCGCGCCCACATGGAGGACGGCCTGGCAGAACGGACAATCCGCCCGGTTATGGTCGATGGGCGATTTGTCCGGCGATGGCTGTGTGGCGAGCCGGACGATGCCGCCCGCGGCCTGCCATGCATCGTGGATATGCGTCTGGGCGATATAGGATTGCAGCGCGAACGCCAGCACAGCGACGAACATGACGATGCGCCGCGCCGGGCTCAGGCGCCGCAGTCCCGACAATTCCGTCGCTATACCGTTCAAGCAGATGCAACCGCCAGTAATCGCGGCGTTTTATGCCGCATCGGGCACTCTTCCGCAATTGCCCCCGCGGCGGGACGAAAGCTCAGTACGATTCGGTAAACGTGATGGCGGGATTCGTTCCGCTCTGCCCCTTGCACGTGCCCAGGGTGAGATTGTTCGTCTCGTAGGTGAAGATGGTGTTGGTTTCGCAGCTGGGTGCGGTCGTCGCCCCGTCCGTCAACTGGATGTTCACGGTGATATCCGTGCCCTTGTTGAAATTGGCCTGGCTGCCGGCGCCGTCGCCCAGGATGTTGAATTCCGTGCCCTGCCACGAACCCGCCAGATCAAGAGCGGAATCCGCTGCGCTGACCGCATAGGCTTTCTTCGCAGTCGTCAATGTCACCGTGTCGTCGCCGCCGGAGACCGCGGCGCCCGACAATTGCAGATCGCCCAGCGCGGAGAGCTTCTGGTGGGGCACGTCGACCGCGGAGCTGTCGATCCAGCAATTGAGCGCGGCCTGGCTCCAGCCGCTCGGGCAATAGGGACCGTAATTGATGAGCCAATAGACCATGAAGGCGCTGGAGGCGCCGTTCTTGCCGCCGCTCTGCGCGAAGACGAATTGCTGCCAGGCGGAGCAGCCCGGGGGATAGGGTGAGCTCTGGCAGGCGGGCGAGGAGAAATACGGCACGTTCATCTGCAGCGAATATTGGTTGGCAACGCCCCCGCTTTTTTCCGACGTGAGACCCGAGATCACGGGAAAACTTCCCGTCGCCGAGGAGATGGAATGGCTGACGGTGGCGGCGTAATCGTCGCCGAAGCCGACGGCCGGCCGGTGCGCCGGTTCAAAACGGCGGTTGGGCGGCGTCGTGCAGGCGATTTGCGTCCAGACTCTGTCGGGATAGTCCGTCGTGAAGCAGCCCTCGCCCGGCAGCGCCGTGCGCGAGATCGCTGCACGCCAGGCGTCGCGCGACTGGGCCTGCGCTGCACTCGCAACGGAGAGGCAAAGCAGAACGAGGAGGCCCGCGGCCGGCGCGATGCGAAGTTTCGGCGGTTCGAAGAGCATTGCGTCGTGTCTCCCTGTCATTCGCGGCCTAATTCGATTCCGTGAATTCGATCGACGGTTTTTTGCCGCCTGCCGTCTTGCACTGGTTGAGGCCCAGATTGTTCGATTCCAGCGTGAAGCCGTCGGTGATACAGGTGGGCGCGAGCGTCGTTCCGTCCTTCACCTGCACTTTCACCTTGATGTTCGTTCCCGGATTGAAGTCGGCCTCGCTGCCGCCGCCATCGCCGAAGATGTTATATTCCGCGGTGTTCCAGTTGCCCGCCAGATCGATCTTGGAATCCGGCATGGTCACGGCATAGGCCTTCTTCGACGCCGTCACCTTCACCGTGTCGTTGCCGCCGGACACCGTGGAGCCCGACACTTGGATATCTTTCAGCGCGGAGAGCGCCTGGTCGGGGATGTTGACCTGGCTGCTGTTGTAGAAACAATCGGTGAAATACGAACCCCATTCCGGCGGACAGTTCGAGCCGTAATTGATCAGCCAGATCTCCATGAACGCGCCGCCGCCATTGCTGTACACATATTGCATCCAGGCGCGGCATTCGGACGGGATCTGCGCGTTGTCGCAGACCGGCGCCTGGTAATAGGACGAATTCAGCTGCAGCGAATATGTGTCGGGCGTGCCTTCGTTGGTTTCCCCTGTGAGCCCCTTGATCGACGGAAAACTTCCCGTGGCCTGGGAGATGGGGACACCGGTCTCGGCCGCGTAATCGTTGCCGTTGCCGACGACAAAGCCGCTCGGCCCATGCGCCGGCAGGAAGGGGCGGTCGGGCGCCTTCGTGCATGCAACCCTGGTCCATGTCGTGCTGGGGTATTCGGCCGTGAAGCAACCCTGCGCCGGTACATCCGTGTTCGCGATCGCCGCGCGCCACGCTTCCGTCAGCCGGGCTTCTGAGGTCTGCGAGGCGGACGCGGCCTGCGCCGCAGCACCCAGGCACAGCGCGAGCGAGAGGGCCGACAATCCGGCGAGTTGGAAATATTTCACGAGGGCTCCCCTGTCGCTGCGCCCCGCCAAGGTGCGGGCAAGCGCCGCCGGATGCAAGACGGGGCGGCTTCTCGAATTCCTTGGGGCTTTTTGTTATTTTTTTCGTATCGCTTTTACACGCGCCCGCGTCATCGGATCGATGACACGGGTCGGCAGCGCGATCTTTCTCTGCCTGTGGGCAAGAGCTTCGCGCGCGGCCGCGATCAGATCGCGCCCGAAATCCGTATCCTTCGCGGACATGCCGAATTTCGCCTTAGCCATCGATCAACGCCTTCACAATCTCCAGCCGATCTTACGGCAAACGCCGAACTCCCGACACATCAGGTTCGTCCTCTGAACGACGCGTGGCCATTCACACGATTGGGCACATAATAATCTGTCCGGTTGGGTGTGCGAAATCCGCAGGGCAGGAATTGCTCATTCCCACTTGTATTCGAGCTCATTTGTAACTATTTTCAGTTACGAAACGGGGTGGGCATGTCTGCGATCGGAAAGCTCATTGAGCGGTTCAAGACTGGCCCTTCCGACTTTACCTGGGACGAGCTGGTCCGGCTGTTGAGAAGCTTTGGCTATGAAGAGAAGAAAGGCGCGGGATCGCGGCGGAAATTTCGCGGCAGGAACCTGCCGTCGATCAATCTGCATGAGCCTCACCCGGGTCGCATTGTGAAGCACTATGCACTTCGACAGGTGCGGGAGACGTTGGAGAACGAGGGCCTGCTATGAAACATCTTGAGTACAAGGGCTATCTTGGAACCGCCGAATTGAGTGAAGCGGACGGCGTGTTCAACGGCAAGCTCGCCTTCATCCGCGATCTCGTGACTTACGAGAGCGACACGGCGGAGGGACTCGTCCGTGCATTCCACGAAGCTGTGGACGATTACCTTGCGGATTGTGCCGGCGAGGGCCGCGAAGCGGAGAAGCCCCTGAAGGGGCTTTTCAACGTGCGCACCAAACCGGAGCTGCATCGCGCCTATGCGAGGATCGCGGCGGAGCGAGGGCTCTCGCTGAACGAAGTCATCACCGAAGCCCTGGAGAGCGCACTTCCAACGATACGTGACCGCGCTGCCTGAGGGCGATCTGTATCGTGTCGACCGATTACCGCATTACGGGACTAAACTGCAAAGCCGCGACATGGGCCTCAATCGCAACTAGGAACGCATCCAAGGGAACAAGCGCATGGTGCTTCACGAATTGCAATTTGGCGGGAGCGTTCTCCGGCGCGGGTTCTGGTTGTATATTTGGGAAGTGACGCCTGTTGGGGGAACCCCGCTCTACTATGTGGGCCGCACCGGCGATAGTTCCTCCACCAACGCTCAATCGCCGTTCAACCGCATGGGCCAGCACCTAGGCTTTGCCAAAAACAGCAACATGCTTCGCAAATATCTGGGCCATCACCAGCTTGAACCCGAAGCGTGCGCTTTCCGTCTGGTTGCGCTAGGGCCGCTTGAGCAAGAATCTGAGGAGGTTGGGCGAGCGGAACACGACAAGCGCCGTGACATAGTGGCGGCTTTGGAAAAGCCTCTTGCAGGCGCGATGCGAGACGCCGGATACCGTGTGATGAATAAAGTTTCGTCGCTCAAGGCGTTGGACCGGGAGCGATTCAACGACGTGCTAGTCGCCTTTGCGGAGAAATTTCCCGCACTAAATTGTGTCGAGTAGACGCCAACTACCTTTATGCACGATAGAGCAATGTAGTTAGCGTCACCGTGATTTCCCGTATGCCGTCACCGGATCAACGCTACATGGTGTCGATGCTAGGCTGTAATACTTTGAGCCCGGCTATAAAGGGCTTCACTGCCGCCGCTAATTTTGGTCCCCACGCGATAAGCCATTCGTGTTGCTTATTCCACGAACCTTGTTCGCCCCTTTTCTCGTACCCCGGCATGTAAAACGCGATTCGTGACGCTTGCCTCTCCGGAAGTTCTTCCCAAGCTAGTGCTTGGCCAAACGCTTTCTCGATTTCTTCCCTGTAGTCGAGAAGAGCTGTGAAAGCAGCTTTCGCCAAAGATTTATCGATATAAATTTCGAGGCGCAAACTCTTATCCCAAGGAAAACTCGCATTGAGTGTGAAGCTGGGATTTCCACCTTTCAACGACTCAAATGTTTGCCAATTACCACGATATGGCTCTCGGTCCGCGAGGGCCGGATAACGCCCATTGGCTGCCTCAATCAGCGCGCCCCAATACTCTCTCCATTGACGCTGGTTCTCCTTTTCGTCGTCTCCTGCCGCCTGCTTCGCGGTCTGCGTTCGCTTGCTCCAGTCATTTGGTTTCGCAACAACCGAGAAATCTGGAGCAAACGCGCTTTCACCGATCTTATAGAGTCCTACTTGCACACCGAAGAATGCGAAATCCTCGGTGGTAGCGCGGTTCAGAAAATCGATCGCAGCTCGATGCTCTTCGCGAAAAGTTTCGGCAATCCAGATTATCGTGCGAGCATCTAAACCCGCGGCGTATGTCAACAACTGTCCCAGATGCCCATGGTCCGTGGGCGTTATTTGATTTTCGATTAACACCCAACGGTTTGTATCGGGTTCTTTTGCAAGGATGTCCGCATAGAAAGTGCCGACTTGCTTTTCGACGATCTCCAACTGAAGCGGAATGCCGATCTTCTCGGCAAGAAGATCGAGATTAGCCTTTTCCGCAAGCCACGGAGTGAAGTTGGTAGCCTCATTGGGCCACGCTCTGCGGAGAGGGGCACGTTCAAGCCGAGCTAGCGAAATTACCGCTGTCATTCTTGCCCCGTTTGTATGCGTAAGCGGTTCTATACCCGATTTTGTTAAGAATCGTTATTTGATTGCCTAAACTTTGGCTTGGTGAGACCCTGCATAACGGCCTACGCGCGGGCAGGGAAGATTTTTATGAAAAAAGCAGCGGCGCTGATTGCGCTTGTTCTTTGGAGTGTGCCTGCCTGGGCCGCGGGCGACGCGGGGCTTGAGCGTCTGGCGACCTGCCAGGATTCCTGGCTCGTGTGGAGCAAGACCGATCCGGCGCGCATGAAAGCGTATGTCGATCAAATCCATTCCGGCTTTTCGCAGAGCGACAACGATGCGTTCGTCTTGCCGAAGACAGCGACATCGATCCTCGGTCTGCATGTCACGCAATTGTTTCCCGAAAGCGTCGGCATGGGCGTGGGTTTTTCCGTCATGGTCGGCGGGAGTTTTGAGACGGCGCGCAAAGCGGTCGAAAAGAAGCTCGGAAAATCGCTCGGCAAATGCGACGACGGCGAAAACATGCGCAGCTGCGAGCTTGAGCTCGGGGAACAGCGCACCCTCACGCTGCTGGCGCAGGACGTTCCACAAACCAACTCCACGCTCATCGGCTGTTTTTATTATTACGGAAAATGAAGCGCTGCTAGGGCGGGTGTGATTTTCAGAATTGGGTCGTGTCGTAATTTGAGTGGCGCGCGGACCTCGGTCCTATTTTCCATGCGACACGAATATCGACAGCCCCAGGAGGAATGCGCCGACCACAATGACGAGCGCCCCGGCCTGCGTGGTCTTTTCACTCCTCTCGGCACGGGACCATGTGGAAGCGCCCACCAGGGCGAGCCCGGCAACAATCAGAACTGTTCCCATAATCGCCGGTAAATCACTGATGCTCATTGCTTCGCCTCCCCGTCTGCCACGTTTGCTCCACCAATTCCTCAAGCGTCCGGAGTCTATCAGAAACACCAGCCGCCATGAAATTCCGTGACAGCGTTCCCCCCGCGCGAAGCACAAGCGGCGACACTACCGCTGTCACTTCATATTGCAGCGGGCACTCGGCACGGTCAGCTATCGGCGCTGCTGCCGCCTTTCAGCGTGCGCTGTTTCACCTGCCGCACGGAGGCGAGCTGGCCGCGCAACACATCAAGCGCGTCCTCCTCGGCCTGGCTGAGCCCTTCCAGTTTGACATGCTTGAGCAGCACTTCGAGGGCGTCGCCGATGCGGCCCAGTTGCCGACCATAGCTGCCGACCTCGTCGAGGATGGATTGCTCCACTTCGGGGTGCGGCGTCTGGCCGAGATCGATGTTGATGAAACCGAATTGCGCGCCCTGCTGATAGAAGGTCCAGGGATTGATCGACTGCCACAATTTCTGCGGCGCCAGTGAAAGCTGGAAATTCGACATGTCTGCCTCCTGCCGAAAACCGGATTATGCCGCAATGCGGGATGGCAATGTGTTTGCCTATGCGCGACAAATGAACCCGAGGCGAGCGAACATGACGACGGACAAGTTCAAATCGGTCGACGACTATATCGGCGGACAGCCGGAAGCGGCGCGCGCCGTTCTCGAGCGGGTGCGCGCGGCCATCCGGGATGCGTTGCCGGCCGCCGAGGAGACGATTTCCTACAACATGCCCACCTACAGGCTGGATGGCGGCGCCGTCATCCATTTCGCCGCGTGGAAAAAGCATTTCTCCCTGTATCCGGCTTCGGCAAAGCTCCTGACATTTTTCAAAAAGGATCTCGCGCGCGCGACGATCAACAACAGTACGATCCGCTTCTCTCTTGCCCAGCCCGTGCCGGCCGATCTGATCGGCCGCATCGCCAGGTTTCGCGTCAAGGAACAGGCCGAACGCGCCACATCGCGGAAATCCTTGTTGGGGTGACGCGTGCCGACTACGCCGCGCGCGCGCGGGCCGGCAGGAATCCGGTATTGCGCAGGAGGGCCGCGCTCACCAGTGCAATCAGCACGCCGACGGGGAATATCTCCATGAAGGTTTCCGGCATGCGGTAGAGCGGGTTGGCATATTGCTGGCGCATGGTCTCCATTTCGGCGACCGCTTTCTGATATGCGGCGCCCGTGACGCCGTGGGCCCGCTTCGCCGCCAGCATCGCGTCGATATACTGGTCCATGAACGTGTAGTGGGTAAGGGCCAGATACGCCTCCCAGATCAGCATATAGGCCAGCGACGCCACCGTGGCGATGCCGAGGCCGATCAGGAGCGCCCGGCCGAATTTGATCGCCCCGCCCAGTTCGCGGTCGCGATACTGCTTCACGCCGACGAGGATCGAAGACAGCGCCACCAGCATGATCAGATAGCCGAGCCAGAGAGAGTGGCCGCCGGACAGATTCATCGTGCCGAGAATGCCGAAGATGATGACGACGCCCGAGATCAGGCCGTAGGTGAAGATGATACGCGTCATGGAATGGCTCCGTTGGGTGAGAAACGCGGGCCGATTATGCGAGGCCGGCCGGTTCCACGATATCGCCCAAACGGGTGAGATCGTGCGTTTCATGCGATCAGATGAAGATCGCGCGCCTTGTTCACCGCCTGGCCGCGGCGGCCGACCTCGAGCTTGGCGAACAGATTGGCGATGTGGGTCTTCACCGTGTTGGGCGAGAGGCCGAGCGTGCGCGCGATCTCCTTGTTGGATCGGCCGGCGGCCAGATGTTCCAGCACCTTCATCTCCTGGCCGGTGAGCCCGAGCGAGGCCTGCGCCGCGGCATTGCGGGCGAAGGGCTGGGGCGCCTGGCGGCTGGTGAGCTTCCAGCCCACCCAGACCCCGCCGGCGGCGAAACCCGCGCCGATGATGGCGATGTAGATGTCCTCGGAGAACACGCGAACCAGATATTGGTATTGCAGCCATTGCAGCGCGAAGGCGCCGGCCGCCAATACGAGCGCCCAGAGGAGGATGGTGCGGGTCATCGCGGGGAAGATTGATGATCCGGTTGCTGTCCGACAAGAGCCCGGGCTTGCGTCGCAAGCTAACGCCTCGGAGGGTCTTTGTCAACCGAATTGGAAATATATATCCAAATTGGTCTTCAGCGATTTCTGTATACAGAACAGGGCTTCTGTATACAGAAACTGCCGCTGCCGGGCCAAGGCCGCCGTAATGTCTGATACATCAAACCGAAATGTTTCACGTGAAACATAAATGGTTATATAAAATCCAAAACGGTTCTATCGCGCCGCCAGCTCGTGGATATGCGAATTGGCGAGCGTGAGCTTGGCGATGGAAAGATCGCCCGTGCGTTCCAGCTCGACAAGGAAGCTTTTGGTGCGTCCGAGCGCATCGGCCGCAGATTCTTCCCACCGCGCGGCTGCCTCCGCGCCGTCCTTGCGCGTGCCGCTTTTCGCCTTGGCCGGATCGAGCGCGGCCAGCGCCTCGCCCGCCAGCGCCCGCTGGCCGGCATAAAGGTCGTCGACGATGCGGCGGATCGCGAGCCGGTCCCAATGCTCGCCGCCGGGAATGCGCAGCGCGAGGCCGCGCAGGCGGTCGAGTCCCACAGACGCGCCGATGGCGAAATAGGCGCCCGCCACCAGATCGATCGGCAGGCCGCGCGCTTGGGCCAGCAGCACGATCTCCGGTGCGCCGCCCATCAGCGACAACACGGCCACATCTTCGGCCACGTCGAGCGGCACGCCTTCCTTCTGCAATTCGGCAATGCGCGTTTCAGTGTCCTGCGCTTCGTAGGACGAGACGAGCGTGGAAAAAGTGCCGCGCAGGATTTCCACACCGGCACGATATTGCGCGATCGTGTCGCCGAGATCGGCGGTCACCGGCACGTTCACGAGGAACCAGAGTCCGAGCCGGCGCAGCAGTTCCGCGATCGCGGCATACATGGTCGTCTGCACCTGCGCTTTCACCTTGCCGTCGAGCGCGTCGATGCGGGATTTCAGCGCCGTGAGACCAAAAGCGCCTTCCGCCAGCACGAAGGCGCGCGCCACGCGGGCGGCCGGCGCGCTCGCGATCTCCTCGATGCGATGCACGAAGATGGGGCCGCCCAGATTGACGATGCGGTTCGACAGCACCGTCGCCACAATCTCGCGCCGGAGGCGGTGGTGGATCAACTCGTCGGGGAATTGCGTGACGGCGGCGCTCGGAAAATACCCCGCGAGTTCCGAGGTGAAGAAGGATTGATCGGGCAGATCGCTCGCCACGATCTGCGCATCGAGATCGAGCTTGGCATAGGCGAGAAGCACGGCCAGTTCCGGCCGCGTCAGGCCGAGGCCCGCCTGCCCGCGTTTGCGCAGGGCCTCGTCGTCGGGGAGGAATTCCACCGCCCGGTCGAGCTTGCCGCGGCGTTCCAGGTCGCGAATGAAACGGCCATGCGAATCGAGATCGCGGGGGGCGCGAGAGAGTGCGGTGGAGAGCGCCAGCGTCTGATCGTAATTGTCTTTGAGCACATGGGCGGCCACGTCGTCGGTCATCTCGCCCAAGAGCGTATCGCGCGCATCGGCCGAAAGCGTGCCCAGGCGCAACGGCGCGCTCAGCAGGATCTTGAGATTGACTTCGTGGTCGGACGTATCGACGCCGGCGGAATTGTCGATCGCATCGGTGTTGAGGCGCCCGCCGGCCAGCGCATATTCGACGCGGCCCAGTTGCGTGAGGCCCAGATTGGCGCCCTCGCCGATCACTTTCGCGCGCAAATCGCGGCCATCGATGCGCACCGCGTCATTGGCGCGGTCGCCGGCATCAAGATTGGTCTGGCCGGAAGATTTGATGAAGGTGCCGATGCCGCCGAACCACAGGAGGTCGATCTCCGCTTTGAGCAGCGCACGGATGATTTCATTTGGCGACGCTTTCTCGGCGGAAAGTCCCGTCAGCGCCTTCACCTGCGGCGACAGCACGATCTCCTTCGCCGTGCGCGGATAGACGCCGCCGCCCGCGGAGATCAGCGTGCGATCGTAATCCGCCCAGCTCGAGCGCGGCAGCGCAAACATACGGTCGCGCTCGGTCCAGCTCGCTTCCGTATCGGGTTCGGGATCGAGGAAGATATGCCGGTGATCGAACGCGGCGACGAGTTTCGTCTTGCGCGACAAGAGCATGCCGTTGCCGAACACGTCGCCCGACATGTCGCCCACGCCCACACAGGTGAAAGGCTCGCTCTGGATGTCGCGGCCGAGTTCGCGGAAATGCCGCTTCACCGCTTCCCACGCGCCCTTGGCGGTGATGCCCATCTTCTTGTGGTCGTAGCCGTGACTGCCGCCGGAGGCGAAGGCGTCGCCCAGCCAGAAGCCGCGGCTCTCGGCGATGTCGTTGGCGATGTCGGAGAACGATGCCGTGCCCTTGTCGGCCGCCACGACGAGATAGGGGTCGTCTTCGTCGTAACGCACCACGCGCTCGGGCGGCACGATCGAGCCGTCGGGATGGATGTTGTCGGTCAGGTCGAGCAGTGCGTTGATGAGCGTCTTGTAGGCGGCGATGCCTGCGGCCTGCACCTCTTCGCGCGTGCCGTTCGCCGGCAATTGCTTGGGATAGAAGCCGCCCTTGGCGCCCACCGGTACGATGACCGCGTTCTTCACCTGCTGTGCCTTGACGAGTCCCAATATCTCGGTGCGGAAATCCTCCCGCCGGTCGGACCAGCGGATGCCGCCGCGGGCCACCTTGCCGAACCTCAGATGCACGCCTTCCATCTGCGGCGCGTAGACGAAGATTTCGACCAGCGGTCGCGGCGCGGGCAACTCCTCGAGCTTCTGGCTGTCGAGTTTGAAGGCGAGATGGGTCGGTTCGGCGCCCTTGGCGTCGCGGCGGAAATAATTGGTGCGCAACACGCAATCCATTGTGTTGCGCAGGCGGCGCACAATGCGGTCGTCGTCGAGGCTGGGCACATCGTTGAGTGCGGCGTCGATGCGCGCATGCAGCGCTTTCGCAGCGCCTTCGCGATCCGTGACCTCGGGATCGTTGCGGGTCTTGAACAGAGCGACCAGCAGCGACGCAATGTCGGGGTTGCGGGCCAGCGCCTGCTCCACATAGTCCTGGCTGAAGGCGAAGCCGGCCTGGCGCAGGAATTTCGCCACCGCGCGCAGGATGGTCACCTCGCGCCAGGAAAGTCCCGCGCCGACAATAAGGCGATTGAAGCCGTCATTCTCGGCGTCGCCCGACACGACGGCGTGGAACGCATCTTCCAGACGTGCCTGCACCTCTTCGAGCGCGGCCGGACCGCTGTCGGCGCGTTCCATCTGGAAGTCGAGCACGGCGGCGAACGCATTGTCGCCATCGCCGGAGTCGAGCGCGATGGGATAGCTGTCCTCCGCGATCACCTTGAAGCCGAGATTCTCGAACACCGGCAGCGACACCGATAGCGGCAGCACCTGTCCCAGCACATAGAGTTTCAGATGCAGGGCGGAATGCGCGTCGGCGGGCAACCGATAGGCGCGCGCCTTGATCGTGGCATGCCGGGCGGCGAGGTCTTCGAATTCGCCGAGATCGCGCAACGCTTCATCGGGCTGAAACGCATCGCGATAGCGGGGCAGGAAGGCCGGCGCGTAACGGCGGAAGCGGCGAAGGCCCTCCTGCGCGCCGAATTTTGCCGTCAGCGCGTCGACGAAGCCGTCCTCCCATGTGCGGATGGCCGCACGGATGTCGGCTTCCAGCAGGTGAATGTCGACATGGGGCCGCGGGCCTTCATTGCGGCCGACAATATAATGCACGCGTACGAGCAAAGACTCGTCGAAGGCGGCCGTCGAGGTCGTGCGGCGTCCGTCGAAGGCTTTCGCCAGGATCGCATGGATGCGGTCGCGCGCCTGGGCGTCGTAACGGTCGCGCGGCACGAAGACGAGTGCGGAGACGAAGCGATCGAAGCGATCGAAGCGGACGAAGACACGCACCTTGGGACGTTCGGTGAGCCGCAATATGCTCAGCGAAATGGCAAAGAGTTCGTCTTCGCTGGCCTGGAACAGATCCTCGCGCGGCAGGCTGTCGAGAATCTGCGCCAGCGCCTTGCCGTCATGGCTGTCGCGCGCAAATCCCGCCCGCTGGCGGATATGGGCGACCTTGAGGCGCAGGAGCGGAATCTCGCTCGCGCGCCGGCTGTAGGCGCTCGTCGTGAACAGCCCCACGAAACGGCGCTCGCCGATCAACCGGCCCGTGGCGTCGAACGTCTTGACGCCGACATAGTCCATATAGGTACGACGATGGACGACGGTGCGTTCGCTGGCCTTCGTGATGATGAGCGGTTGTGGCTCGGTGAGGAAGGCGCGCACTTCCGGTGTGAGCCGGGCGCGATCGGGCCCGCGTCGGATCACGCGCTGTTCGGGATCCGAGAGCAGGCCCAGCCCGCTTTCAATGATGGGTTCGTGGCGGCCACCGTCTTCCTCATGGAATGCGTAGTCGCGGCAGCCCAGAAAGGTGAAATGATTTTCGCCCAGCCATTCGAGGAACTGGATGCTCTCGTACAATTCTTCCGCCGGGATGGGCGGCGGGTTGCGTTCGAGATTGGCGATCGTGTCCTTGAGCTGGTTCTGCATCGCGCGCCAGTCGCGCACCGCCAGGCGCACCTGCCCGAACAGATAACGCGCGCCCTGCGCCAGGCGTGCGAGACGATGCTCGTCGAGGATCGGATCGATCACGAGCACGATCAGACTCTCGCGCACCGCCTTGCCTGCGGCGCTGCGCATGCCGTGGCCGTCGCGCGTGACGGTCACGATCGGATGGAAGAGCCCATGCACACGCGCCCCCAACGCCGCCAATTCGCCCATCAGCGAATCGAACAGGAACGGCATGTCGTCATTGACGGCGAGAAAAATTGTCTCGCTGCGCGTGCTGCCGTTCGTCTGCGCGTGAAAATCGAACAGCGCGACCTGGGTTTCGTCGGGCTTGCGTTCAGCCGAATGCGAATAGACGAGGCGCGCCAGTTCCACGAGCGATTCCGGCGTATAGCGCAGCACGTCACCCGGCGGCGCGCCGCGATAGAACGCATCGAAAAAGTCGGCGAGATCGGGCTCGGCCGATTTCAGCAGGCGCTTCGCCGCTTCCAGCCGATCGGCCGCGAGAACATCATCGTCCGACGCGGCGATGGCCGCATCCGTCGCATGGTCGCGGAGCGCTTCGGCAGCTTGAGGCGTCATGATGATCCATTCGCAGGTCGGCCGCGGTCTTTGCGCCGCGCGCGGGGCTGGTGCCGGACCATTCTAGAGCGGGCCGTGCAAAGTTCCGTGAACGGCGCGGAGTTTAGCGCCGCGGGCGCAGGTTCGGAAGGCGTCCTGGCGTGAAATATGGCGTTCGAAAACATCAAAAAACCATGTCGGTTGAACCAGATAGCTTCAAATTTTAGGGCGTTGCCGCGCTGATATTGTCTCAGCTTTTTTTCGACCGCACCGCGAACAACGTCCCCAGGCCGCGCGCGATCGCCCGCGAAGACGCGCGGCCGACATAGCCGTGACCGGGGTTGAACGTGACGACCAGAGTCCTGCCTCTGAGCGCCACGGTGGGGCGCTGGGAGGTTTCGAGCATGACGTTGTCGAGACGGCGGGCGATCGCCTGGCGGCCGGCGGGGATCGCGGCGAAGCGCATCAGGCCGCGCGCGGCATTGTCCATCGCGTCCTTCGCGAACGCGCGCGCGTCGGCATTGTCCTCGAAGGCGTTCCAGTCTGCCGTGAAGGCGAGCGCTTGGCGGCGGACGGAAACGAGTTGCTGGGCGTCGTTCTGGGCCGCCGTCTGCATTTCGGGAACGGTCACAGCGACAGGATCCGGCGGAACGGACTCGCCGGTGCGCGCGGCGGGCAGTCCGCCGGGGTTCGTGTCGGTGTAGAGCGTGACGCCGCCCCAGCCGGAAATGTGCAGGACGGTTTCGCCCGAATCGTATTTCAGCTCGCGGCCGCCGAGCGAGGCGCGACCGGCATAGAGCACGAACACTTCCGGCGTGGTCTCGAAACGCAGCAGATAATTGCCGTCCACCAGGTCGAGCGTGAAGGCGAGCTTGTCAGCCGCGAGGTAGTTGCCCGGCTGGATCGTGCCGATGCGTTCGGACGCGATGCGCTGCTCGAAGTCTTCCTGCGCGCGCGCAGGCGGCGACAGCGCGAGCAACAACGCAGCCGCGCATCCAGAGAGAATCCTGGCCAGTGGCGCCATTCGATCATCCAGCGCCCGCAAACGCCCCATGGCCCCCCGAGCTTCGAGAGTCTTATCGGCTGCGAATGGGGCAAAT
>Ga0302324_100001742_pt1 | contig 52002 bp, 47 predicted proteins | sample Palsa_T0_1_FD_201949 | JGI IMG/M metagenome (GOLD analysis project Ga0302324, IMG submission 201949) | Peat permafrost microbial communities from Stordalen Mire near Abisko, Sweden - Palsa_T0_1 | ecosystem: Environmental > Terrestrial > Soil > Palsa > Peat permafrost | place: Sweden: Abisko...
AGCACTTCGCCGCACGCAAGTTGCATAGATCCTTCGCGTTGCTCAGGATGACAAGCAGATTATTGCTGATGAAAAAGTACTCATGAAAAAAGAAAAGCAATTTGGTTTTGCCACGCGCGCCATTCACCGCGGCCAGGAGCCCGATCCTTTAACCGGCGCCGTCGCCGTGCCCATTTATCCGACTTCAACCTACGTGCAGCAAGGCATAGGCGAGAACAAGGGATATGAATATTCCCGGGTTTCGAATCCCACGCGCACGCGACTGGAAGAAAATCTCGCCACGCTGGAGGGCGCTGTCGCCGCCCGCGTATTTGCCAGCGGCATGGCAGCGATCAATGCCATCGTGAGCACGCTGAAGTCCGGTGACCACGTGGTGTGCGGCAACGACCTGTACGGCGGCACGCCGCGGTTGTTCAACAACGTGATGACTGGATTCGGTCTGGAGTTTTCTTACGTTGACACTTCCGACGCGCAGAACGTCGAACGTGCCCTCCGCAAGAATACGCGCATGGTGTACGTGGAGACGCCCACGAATCCGTTGATGCGACTGAGCGATCTTGCGGCCATCAGCCAGATCTGCCGTGGAAAAAAAGTCCTGCTCGTGGTGGACAATACGTTTATGTCCCCGTATTTTCAGCAGCCGCTGGCGCTCGGCGCGGACATGGTGGTGCACTCCACGACGAAATTCCTCAACGGCCACAGCGACGGTCTCGGAGGAGTCGTGATGTGCGCCCGGCAGGAGCATGCCGACAAGTTGGCGTTCCTGCAGAAAGCGGCGGGCGCGATTCTTTCTCCGTTCGAATGCTGGCTGGTGCTGCGCGGAGTAAAGACGCTGGCCGCCCGGATGGAGATTCACGACCGCAGCGGCCGCATCGTCGCGGACTTCCTGTCGAAGCACAAGAAGGTCAAAGCCGTGTTCTATCCGGGATTGCCGGATCATCCCCAGCACGCGCTGGCCCGGCGGCAGATGACCGGCTTTGGAGCCATGATCACGTTCGAGACCGGCTCGCTGAAGAATGCGAACAAGATGCTCAAGAAGGTGCGCGTGTGCTCGCTGGGCGAATCGCTGGGCGGCGTCGAAACGCTCATCTCGCACCCTGCAACCATGACGCACGCGGCACTCGGCGTGAAAGGCCGCAAGGCCATCGGTCTCACCGACGGCCTGGTGCGGATTTCCGTGGGCATTGAGGATGTGGATGACATTCTCGACGACCTGGACGCGGCGCTGAACGCGATTTAAGTTGTGCCTGCAGCACTGGAGGAACGGTAGTGACGAAAGACGGGGCCTTGAAGCTGGCCAACCATTGGGTCGCGGCCTGGAACGCTCATGATCTGGATCTGATCGTGTCGCACTATGATGACGCGATCGAGTTGACTTCGCCGGTCGCCGCTCAACTGCTGGGGAAGCCCGATGGCAAGGTGGCCGGAAAGGCAAACTTGAAGGCTTACTTCCAGCACGGGCTGGAAACGTACCCGGATCTCAGTTTTCGTCTGGACTCCGTGTTTTGGGGCATAAGCAGCGTGACGCTCGTGTATGCGAATCAAAAGGGGACACGAACGGCGGAGTTCATGGAAATATCAGCGGCTGGAAAAGTGTGCAGAGTTGTCGCGAACTATACTGCTTAACTTATTCACTCACCTTACTGAATCTGCGAGCCATTGCAAATAGAGCGGGCTGCCGTCTTCGATGTTGATTGCGACGCACTCTGGCAGTTCATAGGAGTGCAGGCCGGTAATGGCGTCTCGCACTGCGGGAAATTTCTCAGCGGTTGTTTTGATGAGCAGCAGCCATTCCCGGCTCGATTCAATTTTCTCCTGCCAGCGGTAGACCGACTCGATCTGCGGGAGGATGTTCACGCAGGCGGCCAGCCGGTTCTCGACCAGATGGCGCGCGATTTTGCGGGCCTCATCTTCAGACCCCGCGGTGCAGAGGACGATTCGTTTGTCAGTCATATAAAATCAGCCGTTGCTCTCGGCGATCAGATTTAGTGATCAGATCTAGCGATCAGATACCAGGCTGGTCGAGGGAGAGATTAACACTCATTGCCGGGAATGAGGTCGAATATGCAAACCGAAATCAAGTTTGGCACGTCAGGATGGCGCTCGATCATGGCGGAAGAGTTCACTTTTGCCAACGTGCGGCGCGCTGTGGGCGGAATCGCGCGCTATGTGGCGGCGCAGAAGCCCCAAGGGGCCAGAGTGATTGTAGGGCGCGATCCGCGCTTTCTGGGTGAAACTTTTTGCTCGATGGCGGCGGAAATTCTGGCGGCGCATGGAATCGTTCCGCTGGTGGTGACCGAACCCGCGCCCACTCCGGCGTTTGCCCACGCCGTCATTCAGAACAAGGCCGACGGCGTCATCAATTTCACGGCCTCGCACAATCCGCCCGAATATAACGGAATCAAGTTCTCGACACCCGATGGCTGCCCCGCCTTGCCCGAAGTCACGAAAAAGATCGAGGCCGAAATTGTTGCCGGGGATAATGATAATGCCAACGCTCCGTTAGCCAATCCTCTGGCCGTCGCCGCCGCGGAGCACCCGACGCTCGATCCCAAGCCCGCATACTTGAAACGCCTCGCCGAGATCGTCGACTTGGAAGTCATTCGCAAGGCGAACCTTCGCGTCGCGTTCGACCCGATGTGGGGCTCGGCGCGGGGATATTCCGACGAACTACTGTGCAGTGGAGGCGTAGAGGTAACGACCGTGCACGACTACCGCGATGTCCTGTTCGGCGGACACGCCCCGGAACCTGACGATCACTTGCTGGAAGATCTGCGAAAAAACATGCGCGAGACCGGAGCGCAAATCGGCATCGCGACCGACGGCGACGCCGACCGCTTCGGCATCGTCGATGCCGATGGAACCTTCCTGCAGCCGAACTACGTGATCGCGCTGCTCTTTGACTATCTCGTCGAGAGCCGCGGCTGGAAGAACGGGGTGGCCAAGTCCGTCGCCACCACTAACCTGATCAACGCTCTGGCCGAGAAACACGGCGTCGAGCTGCACGAAACTCCGGTGGGCTTCAAGTACATCGGCGAGCTCATCATGCAGGATAAGATCGCCATCGGCGGGGAAGAGAGCGCGGGACTGTCGATTCGGCATCACGTTCCGGAGAAAGATGGCGTGCTGGCCGGCCTCTTGTGCTGTGAAGCGGTCGCGCGCCGAGGCAAGTCTCTAGGCGAGCAGTTGGGTGAGCTATGTAACCAGGTTGGTTCCTATTATCCGGAACGGCAAAACTTCCGCTTGACGCCCGAGGTCAAGACGAAGTTCACTGAGAAGCTGCGGCAAGATCCGCGGGACTTCTGCGGCCATCCGGTGGGCGAGGTCGTCCGCACCGACGGGCTGAAGCTGGTGTTCAGCGACGGGTCCTGGGTCTGCTACCGGCTTTCGGGCACCGAGCCGGTGGTGCGCGTCTACACCGAGGCGCGCAGCGAAAAGGGTCTGGAGAAGCTCAGCACGGCGGCGAAGCACTGGATTTTCGAGTAGCGGCGTCCGCGAAGCTCTTCCCGAGTGAAGTCATAAGAGTGAAGCCATAAGCGTGAAGCCATTTTCCAAAATCGCGAAATTTCCCAGCACCGAAGACGGCCTGCGGGCGGTGGTCGATCGCGCTCCGCAAGCCGAGGCGTTTGCCGCTCTCTGGATCGAGCGCGTCCGGCCGCTGGCGGTTCACGTTTATAGATTGCGCCGCCGCATCGCCACCATTGCCGTGGCCGTGCTGGCCGCGTCGCTGTTTGTCCATGTCATGTTTGGCGCGAATGGAATGGTGGTTTACAAACAGAAACGGGACGAGTACGAAGCGCTGCGCCAGCAGATGATTCAGGTGCAGCAGGAGAACGACCGCTATACCCAGCAGATTCAGGGCCTGAAGAGCGATCAGAAGGCCATCGAAAAAGAGGCGCGCGAACAACTGGGTTACGCCAAGCCAGGAGAGTACGTGTACGTCCCTCCGGCGCCCGCCAAGCCTGCCGTCCCCGCCACGCACTCGGCGAAGAAATAGCTGCGCGGTCTTCCTGGCGTGCAACTTCCAAAGATTCGCTGGTGCGCTGACAATTCTTTTGTCGCGCTGTGGTATATTTCCGGCTGCCTCATTCGTCGGCGCACACGAGTGCTCGCGTTGTGGGGCCGCAATCTGAATTTCGAAAAAGGAGAACAACCGGGCCATGAGAAAAGTTCTGCTGATCTGTCTGGCGTTAAGCTTCGTGTTTGCCTTGTCGGCGATGGCGTTCGACGACATGGGCAAAAGTGTTACGGTCAACGGCTGGATCACCGACGCAAAATGCGGCGCCAAAATGGCCAGTGCGGGCGGCGCAGCCTGCGCCCAGAAATGCGTGGCCGGGGGCGAGAAGATGGTCATCGTGACCGATGGCGATTCGAAGGTCCTCGCCGTGGATAACCAGGACGCCCTGACGGGGCACGCGGGACATCACGTAGCCGTGTCTGGTGCCGTGACCAACAATACCATTCACGTGAACAGCGTTAAGATGCTGTAAGGGTGAAGCTAAGTCTTTGTGGCTGGGGCGGCCAAGCGGCCGCCCTTTGTTTTGGTGGGGATTGAGGAATTGGGAAATTTGGTAATTGAGAAATTGAAAACCCTCAACCGGCGCCGTCTTTCAATTTCCCAATTACTAAATTCCCCAATTTCTCAATCTATCTTACGACCCCTTCCAGCGGTGAACTTGCTGTGGCGTAAAGCTTCTTCGGCATGCGCCCCGACAGATAGGCCTGCCTTCCCGCGAGCACGGCATGGTGCATGGCTTCGGCCATCAGCACGGGATCCTGCGCGCTGGCGATGCCCGTGTTCATCAGCACGGCGTCGGCGCCGAGTTCCATCGCGATCGCAGCGTCGGAGGCCGTGCCCACTCCCGCATCCACGATCAACGGCACGCCCGAAATCATTTCCCGCAGAATGCGGATGTGGGCCTGATTCTGAATGCCCAGGCCGCTGCCGATGGGCGCACCCAGCGGCATGATGGTCGCCGCCCCGGCATCAATCAGGCGCTTGGCGAAAACGATATCGTCCGAGGTATAAGGCAGCACCGTGAACCCTTCTTTCACCAGCACGCGCGTGGCCTCGAGCGTCGCCTGCACGTCAGGATAGAGCGTGGCTTGATCGCCGATCACTTCGAGCTTCACCCAGTCGGAGAGCCCGACTTCGCGCCCCAGGCGCGCCGCGCGGATGGCTTCGTCGGCGGTGTAACAGCCGGCGGTGTTGGGCAGCAGAAAATACTTCTTCGCGTCGATGTAGTCGAGCAGCGATTCCTTGCTGCGGTCGAGGTTCACCCGCCGCACCGCGACCGTCACCATCTCCGCGCCGCTGGCTTCCAGCGCGCGCGCTGTTTCCTGGAACGACTTGTATTTTCCCGTGCCGACGATCAGGCGCGAGCGGAAGGAACGCCCGGCAATAACTAATGAGTCCGACATGGAAGTATTGTAATGAAAGCCCCAGCTCGACGCACAAGGTAACTGCGAGGAGTTTTTTCGCGCGGAAGAAGTTTTCAGACGTTATCAGCCGCGAGTAGTACAGCGGAAACGTAGGGTCGACGCGACGTACCTACTGGTTTCGTCCAACGGGCTGGTAACCATCCGGAATCTCAAAGAATGCGGCATCCGGCTCCGTGCGCGTGAGTTGCTCTACCGTGAAAGCCACGCTTCCGGTGCGCGGGTCGTTGTGCTTGATCACCAGATAGATGCGGAGATCTTCCGAGTACCAGTATTCGTCGGTGATGACGATCTCCTTGCCTGTCTCGCTGCTCTCGGCCGGGATGGTCTGGGTCTCACGAATCCCGTGCGCTTGCACACCTTCAATCTCATGAAGCCCCAAATCTTCCTGCTTCGCGAACTCATTTTGCGGCAGGCCCTGGCTTGCCGGGGAAGCATAGCGAAGCGTGGGCGGCACCGCTGACGGCGGGTGATTCATCGTCTCAGTCCAGTAGGTATGTTCCTTCGGGTTGAGGTTGGTCGAGATTCTGGTCTGCGGGTCATACAGATGGATGTGTAGCAGCTGGGGCGTCTTGCTATACGTGACCGGCACAAGCACCCGCTTCTCGTTGTGGATGCGGCCCCGGTTGTCGCGGCCAATCTCCCGCATGGTCTTGAACTCGACCACAGAGCCGTCGCTCTGCACCCGCGAGCGCTCGATGTTAACGATGGCGCTGAACGGTGCGTTAGCGATGGGCGTGACAAAAATGTCCTGGGCCGACGCGCCCGGAGCGGCAATACCGAGGGTGAGGAGAACCAACCCGGAGACTGCAGGCAGAGAGAATGGCGAACGCATCTGAGCCCTCCAACGACGTTCTCAGGCGACAGAATACCCCGGCTTCCCCAGCTTTTGCAAGAAAATCTGAGGGCGGGAATAACCTTGGCGGCGATCGCTGAAGCGCACTATTTCTCGCACGCTACGAGCTCGCAGCCTCGGCCTGGGCGTAGAGTTCATCAATCTGCGTGCGGTAGCGCTCTTCGATCACGCGGCGGCGGAGTTTCATAGTCGGTGTCAGAGCGCCGTTGTCGGCGGTGAATTCGTCGGCCACCACCAAGACCCGCTTGAGCTTCTCGAAGCGCGCCAGATTCTGGTTGATGCCCTCGACAATCCCTTCGTAGAGCGACTGTACCTTAGGGTCGGCAACCAGTTCCGCGCGCGAGGCAAACGCAATGTTGTTCTCCCTCGCCCATTCTTCCAGTGGAACAAAGTTAGGCGAGACCAGCACCGCCGCGAATTTACGCCGGTCGCCGACGATGGCCGCGATTCCCACCAGCGGATTCAGCTTCAGGGAATTCTCGATGGGCTGCGGCGCGATAAATTTCCCCCCAGAAGTCTTGATGAGATCTTTCTTGCGATCCGTGACCGAAAGATATCCATCAGCATCAATGTTGCCGATGTCGCCGGTCTTGAACCAGCCGTCAACCAGGGCGGCTTTCGTTTCTTCCGGGCGGTTCCAGTAGCCTTTGAAGACGGACGGTCCGCGCACCAGAATTTCGCCGTCTTCGGCGATGCGAACTTCAAGGTTCGACAGAATCTTGCCCACGGTTCCGATGCGGTGGTTGACCGGCGTGTTCACCGCGATCACGGGTGAGGTTTCCGTAAGCCCGTAGCCTTCATGAATGCGGATGCCGACCGTCGCGTACCACTCCGCGAGCTCGCGGCCCAGCGGCGCGCCGCCGGAGATGAAGGTCTCCACTTTGCCGCCCATGCCTGCGCGAATTCTGGAGAACACAAGTTTGTTGGCCAGCCGCCAGCTGCGCGAAGTGGGAATCCTTCCCTCAAGAATCTCCGGCTTGTGATTTTGTCCCACCGAAAGCGCCCAGTCGTAGAGAATGCGCTTGCCCAGGCCCTTGGCTTGCTGCTCGGCCTGCGCGTAGATTTTTTCGTAGACCCGCGGCACCGCCACAAAAACAGACGGCCGAACCTCCAGCAGACTCGCCGGCAGCCGGTCAAGAAACGGGCAGTAGGCCAGCGTGACGCCGTGGTACAGCATGGAGAAATCCACATGACGCGCAGTGATGTGGCAGAGCGGCAGAAACGAAATACTCACCAGTCCCGGCCGCATGTCGAACCCCAGCAGCGAGCATTCAATGTTGGACGCGATATTGCCGTGGGTCAGCATCGCACCTTTGGAAGCTCCCGTCGTTCCGGACGTGTAAACGATGGTGGCCAGATCATCCGGGCCGATCGCGCGGGCCCTTCTTTCGATCTCAGCGTCCAGATCTCCCGAGCCCTGCGACGTAATCTGTTTCATGGGTACGCACTTGCCCGCGAACTGGGCGAGCTCTCCGGTGAACTCCACTGCATCCATGACCACGAGTTTTTCGATCTGCGTCTGGGGCAGCACAGACAGGATCTTTTGCAGTTGCTGGTCCGAGGACACGAAAATGGTTCGGCAGCTGGAATCATTCAGCGCAAACGCCGTCTGCTCCGCGGTAAGCGTGGTGTAGAGCGGGACCGTGACCGCCCCGAGCAACAGGCTGGCGATATCCGCCACCGGCCATTCGGGCCGATTTTCAGCGAGGAGGGCGACTCGGTCGCCGGGCCGAACACCCCATGCCTGCAGCGCGCGTGCCGTTCGCGCCACGCTTTCCCCAAACTCCCGGGAGGTAATCGGCAGCCATTCTCCGGCCTCGCGGTACAACATGATGCGGTCAAGATTGCGTGCGACGGCAGCGAAGAAAATGTCGTTTAGAGTGGTAATGCTCATTGCGTCTTTCAGGGGCCTAATTCGCCGCACGGTGGCGCGAAATTGCTTCGACTGAACTTTACTGTTTTGTAAGCGGTTTGAGCAATCTGAAAGGTCACCAGCCAGGGTACTGAGTCGCTTCCGGGTTTGCATTATCACCGTAACCCCCGTTTTTTCACGCGAAGAACCTTGCATCTGGCCAGGATTGGACGGATCTTTCGGCTTTGCCCAGGATGACTACTGCGCTCTCGCCAAGTCCGTCGTCGCCAAGCACTTCCTGCCCGGGAAACTAAACCGTCTCTATTGTGTTTGAAACGATGTCGGTAAAATCGAGGCGAACGGATTCTTACTCCGTTGGGGCAAGGATGATGAAAACGCAAAAGTTGTGGTCCTGGATGGTTCTGCTGGCGAGCTTTGCGCTGGTGTTGCAAATTTCGACTCTCGCGATGGCGCAGGATGACGCGGGCGCTCAAAATCAAGATCCGAATCAAGAGCAGGATCAAAGTCAAGATCCTCCCGGCCGCGTGGCGCGGTTGAACTTCATGCAGGGAGATGTGCAGCTTCGGCCAGCCGGCGAAGACGACTGGGTCACCGCCGTGGCGAATCGTCCAATGATTACCGGTGACGACCTGTGGGCGGACGAGGATTCCCGCGCCGAAGTTCACGTGGGCTCGGCGGCCATCCGGCTCGGCGCGAAGACCGGCATCACTTTCCTTGATCTCGACGACCGCACCACGCAGATCCGCCTCGCGCAGGGCTCATTGATTTTGCGCGTGCGTCACGTCGATGACGATGACACCTACGAGATCGACACGCCCAACATCGCGTTCAGCCTGCTGCAGCCGGGCGAATACCGCGTGGACGTGAGTGAGGACGGGAGTCAGACTATTACCACCGTCTGGCACGGGCGCGGGCGCGTCACCGGCGGCGGCCTTACCTATACCGTGGTCGCCAATCAGTCCGCCACATTCATCGGCAGCGGCACCGCCAACGACCAGCTGAACTACGATCTTGGCCAGATTCCCGACCAGGATGATTTCGACAACTGGGCTTTTGACCGCGACAGCACGGAAGATGACGCCGACTCCGCGAATTATGTTTCGCGCGAAATGACCGGCTATGAAGATCTCGACGAATATGGCGACTGGAGTTACGTGGCCGGCTACGGCCCGTGCTGGCGGCCGCGCGCCATCGTCGTGGGATGGGCTCCCTATCGCTTCGGGCACTGGGTTTATCTCGGGCCGTGGGGCTGGACCTGGGTGGAAAACGAGCCCTGGGGATTCGCTCCGTTTCACTACGGCCGTTGGGCGTCGGTGAATGGCGGATGGTTCTGGGTGCCCGGGCCGGTGGTCGTCCGGCCCATCTGGGCGCCTGCGCTGGTGGCGTTCGTGGGCGGCGGGGCGGGTTTCCGCTTCTCGGGGGGCGCCGGTGTGGGATGGTTTCCGCTCGCTCCGGGCGAAGTCTATCTGCCTGGATATCGCGTGAGCCGGGCTTACGTGAACCAGGTGAACATCACCAATACAACGGTGAATATCACGAAAGTCACGGATGTCTACAACACCGTGATCATCAACCGGAGCACCGTCAACAACTCCACTTACGTGAATGAGCGTGTGACGAACGGCGTGACCGTGGTGTCGCGCGACACGTTTGTGAACGCGCGCCCGGTGGCGGTGAACGTGATGAAGGTTGATCCCAAGGAAATCGCCGCGGCTCCGGTGGGTCACGTCGTGGCAGCCGAGCCGATGCACGCCAGCGTCGTTGGCGCCGGACGCCCCGTGTCAGTCAGCCCGCCGGCCGCGGTTCTGACCCGCCCCGTGGTTGCTGTGAAAACGCCGCCTCCGCCTCCGCGCTCGATCGAGCAGCGGCAGGCGCAGGCCGGAGGACATCTGAACCAGCAGGCGCCGGTTCAGCCTGGTCTGGCTCAGCCTGGTCTGGCTCAGCCTAACTTGGTTCGTCCTGCGGGTGCGTCACGGCCGGCTCAGACGAGTCCTTCAACCCAGGAAGGTTTCAGACCATTTACGCAACCAGGGAACAGCAACAGTCAAGTGCGGCCCATGCCGCAGACCCAACCGCGGGTGTATGAGCAGCAGGGAAGTTCGGAATCCGAGCAGAACGTGCCGACGCAGCAAAATCGCAATGTCCAGACGGCGCCGCCAGCAGCCCATCCGCTGGTGCGGTCCGCGCCGCCGGTGCAGGAGCGCAGTCCGGAACAGGAGCAGCAACAGGAACAGAAGTTCAACCAATGGCACCAGCAACGCCCCGCTCCGGCTCCACCCGCGCCTAGGCCGGCTCCGTCTCCGGCACCCAGGGCTCCAGAGCCGAAGCCGGAGAAGCCGCCAACGCCAAAGAAGTGACGTTGACGGGGACGCGTTTTTTGCGGTGTGATAGGGTTCGCATGGGACGCGCGCCGGAAGAAACAAGAACGGCAACGCCGGGAGACGCGACAGTTCTCCCGGCGTAGTCATTTTGTGCGCAGCGTTCCATCCGGCCAGAACAGTCGTCAAAGCAAAGTGATCGCAGCCCTATGGTTCAAGAGTCATGATTGAAGAATTAATGATCGAAGCACAATGATCGAAGCCAAGCGTCCCACGATAAAGATGAACTGGATGGATGTGTTGTGGCTGGTGCTGCTGGCCGCGCTGGCTCTGCTGCCGCCCATCGAGGAGATTCACAAGCAGCTCATCCTGCTGGCCTTCGGCGTCATCCAATTGGGTGAGGGCTGGCTGATTGCCCGCGTGCCCCGCCGCGGGCCGGCGTACCTGATTCTTCTCAAGATCGGCCTGGCCACTTTGCTGCTGCTTCACACCGGCGAAATTCCCATCAACAGCTATTACTATCCCATCTACTACCTGCCAGCGGTGAGCGCGGCGGAATACTTCGGCCCCTGGGCCACGTTGCTGTGGACGTCGCTCGCCTCGGCTGCGTACTGTTCCTATCTTTATCCCGCGCTGCAGGAGTTCGAGATATCTCCGGAAGACTACGGCCGGCTAGCGATCCGCATTGTTTTTTTCTTTCTCGCAGCCATGGTGGTCAACCGCTTCGTGGTCGAGAACCGGCGCCAGACGCAACGCTATCAGGATCTGGCCGAAACTCTTGCCGAGACCAACCGCCGCCTGGAGCAGGCGCAGGCCGAAGCTCGCCGTTCCGAGCGACTGGCCGCGCTAGGCCAGCTTTCGGCCGGTCTCGCCCACGAGATTCGCAATCCGCTGGGCGTCATCAAGGGCTCGGCGGAGATGCTGACGCAGAAGCTCGGCGAGTCTAATCCGCTGGCGACGGAACTTGCAGGATACATCTCGACCGAAACCAACCGACTGGGCGCGCTGGTCACGCGCTTCCTCGATTTTGCGCGCCCCTTGCACGCCGATCTCACGCCGCAATCCATTACTGCCGTGCTTGATCGCGCCTTGAACGATGTTGCGCAGCTCTGGAAAGGTGCACTCGTTCGCATCGAGAAGCAGTATGAGACTGCGCTGCCGCTCGTGCCGCTCGATGAGAGCCTGTCCGAGCAGGCCTTCCTGAATATTGTGCAGAACGCCTACGATGCCATGAGCGCGAGCGGTGGCGTGCTGCGCGTGCAGGTCAGCAGGGCGCGAGCCAGCGGCGCTGAAGGTGGCGCCATGGATGGAGTCGAAGTGCGTATCGAAGATACCGGACCAGGCATTCCAGCCGAATTGCGGGAGCAAATCTTTAACCCGTTCGTGACCACGAAGAAAACCGGCGTCGGACTGGGATTGTCCATCGTCTCAAAGATCATCGACGGACATCACGGCAGCATCCGTATCGCGAGCTCTGATAATCCTGCCGGGCCCGCTTCGGGCGCTCAATTCGTCATATTTTTCCCCGCCGCCAGCGAGACGAGTAAGGTGGGAGAAACGGCTCATCTGGTGATCTCGTGAGACTCGTCAGTGAGCAAGACGTGGAATCGAGGACGACGCGCTGATGCCCGCCATTCTGATTGTCGAGGACGAAGCCAAGATGCGCCGGTTGCTCGAGTTGAATCTCGGCGAGGACGGGTTCACCACGTTCTCCGCGGGAGACGCCGAGTCCGGCCTCAAGCTGCTGCGCGAGAATTCCATTGATCTGGTTCTGACCGATCTGAAACTTCCCGGCATGAACGGTCTTGAGTTTCTGCAAACCATCAAGCGGCAGAACGCCGCTCTGCCCGTGGTGGTGATGACGGCATTCGGCAGCGTCGAGACCGCCGTCGAGGCCATGAAAGCGGGAGCCAGCGACTACGTGCTGAAACCGTTTTCGCTGAGCGAGATGCGGATGGTCATTCACAAAGAACTGGACGTCCGCAATCTGCGGGAGGAGAACCGGACTTTACGAGAGGCGTTGGGCAAGCGTTATGCGCATCCCAACGTCGTCGCCCGCAGCCCGAAGATGCAGGAGGTGCTGGCCACCGTGGAGCGCGTTGCCCCTACCAATGCGACTGTTCTGCTGGGCGGCGAAAGCGGCGTGGGCAAAGATTTGATCGCGCGCGCTATCCATGAAAAATCGCGCCGCGCGTCCGGACCGTTTCTGAAGATCAACAGCACCGCCATCCCGGAGAATTTGCTGGAGAGCGAATTGTTCGGCTTTGAAAAAGGCGCGTTCACGGGAGCCGTTGCCAGCAAACCGGGGAAGTTCGAACTGGCTGACAAAGGGACGCTATTCCTCGACGAGATCGGAGATGTCCCTCCGGTTACGCAGGTGAAATTGTTACGCGTTTTGCAGGAACGCGAGTTCGAGCGCCTCGGCGGAACGCGCACCGTGAAAGTTGACGTGCGCCTGATTGCCGCCACCAACCGCGATCTGCGCGCCGCGCTGGAGCAGGGCACGTTTCGCGAAGATCTTTACTATCGCCTGAACGTCGTGCCCATTGATATCGCGCCGCTGCGCGAGCGTAAAGAAGACATCCCCGATCTCGCCGACCTGTTCATTTCGCGTTTCAGCGGAGAATCCGGCAAGCCGGTCGAAGGCATTACGCCCGAGGCGATGCAGATTCTGGTGAACTATCACTGGCCCGGCAACGTCCGCGAACTGCAGAACATTGTCGAACGTGCGTGCGCCCTGGCGAAAGGCAGCGTGCTCACGCCGGCCGATATTCACCTCGACATCCGTCCCGCGAAGGCCGCCAACGGCGGAGGATTTCTTCCCGACGGCATGACCCTGGAACAATGGGAAGATGAAATGGTGCAGGAAGCCCTGCGCCGCGCCAACGGCAACAAGAGCCAGGCCGCGCGCCTGCTGGGTTTATCCCGCAATGCGCTGCGTTACCGGTTGTCGAAGATCGGCATTGCGGATGAAGGTGAGAAAGAATCCTAGGTTAAGATCCGCTTGCGATACGACTCAAGTGAAAGGGAGACGAAACTATGAAGCGCGGCATGAGAACCAGATTGACATTACTTCTTGCTTGCTTCTTTGTTGTATACATCGTGGCCGCGTCGGCCGTTGCTGCGCAGACCGCGAAAAGCGATTTCTTCAAGACTTCCGACGGCGTCCGGATCCACTACCTCGAGGCCGGCAGCGGCCGCGCCATTGTTTTCATACCAGGATGGACCATGCCGGCCTGGATCTGGCAGAAACAGATTGACGAGTTCTCGAAGAAATACCACGTCATTGCCGTCGATCCTCGTTCCCAGGGTGAGAGCGACAGCCCAACCTACGGCCACACGCCCGAGACGCGCAGCCGCGACTACAAAGAACTCGTCGACCACCTTGGCCTGAAGCAGCCCGTCCTCGTCGGCTGGTCGATGGCCTGTGGTGAACTGGTGAAATACGCCGAACAGTTCGGCACCGACAACGTCGGCGGCCTGGTGCTCGTGGATGGATTTCTCGCGGACAAGATCAGCCCTGAGATGTTTGCCGGTATCTCCGGATGGATGAACATGCTGCAACAGGATCGCCAGAAACAAGCCGACGGCTTTGTGCGCAGCATGTACAAGAAACCGCAGACGGACGACTACATTCACCGCGTCATTGATGCTTCCGCTCGGGTTCCGGCCGACACCGCCGTCGTGCTGATCTACGACATGATCGCCGTGAAAGATTTCTCCACCGGCCTGGCCAAAATGAATCGTCCGGTGCTGTTCGCCTACCAGCCGGAGTCGCAGCCCACCGCCGACTTTCTTAAATCGAAACTCGGCAACAGGCTGCGGCTGGAACGCTTCGACGGCGACGGCCACGCCCTGTTTGTAGACGATCCGGAAAAATTCAACCACGTGCTCGAAGAGTTCATTCAGGGCCTGCCCAAGTGACGGAACATGGCGGTGGTGAATCGACGAGTCCCCATCGGGCGGCGGGCCACGCGCCATGTCCTGGCGCCCGACTGGCTGAAAACCACCACTCTTGGCTGAGGGCAACCAATTCCGTCGGTTTCGCCCTTTCAGCGCATTGCGTCGGTCTCACTTCTCGCTGAAAACAAATGGCTTACCAGTAGCCTTTGCGACCCTCTTTGGCACCGCAGTTGCCCACACAATTGCCAGAGATATTCCTCACCGTCAGGGGTTTAAGTCATGTTCGGTTCAGGGATGTTCGGTTCAAACAGGTGGCTTATGAAAAGTGGATTCATAACGGGTTTTGCAATTCTGACTTTGGGGCTCGTGAGCACAGTGGCGGTCGGCGCTATGGCGCAGACGACCCAGGAAACCCCAGCGCCCTCGGACCAGCCCAGTGCGCCGATGGAGATGGGGAAACCGAGCCCGGCCGGGCCACCGACGATGCAGTCCGGGCCGCAGGGGCAGCCTGGCAACGGACAGCCTGCCGACGGACAAACTAGTGAAGCTCAGCCCACCGAGGCTCAGCCCGGTGGACCGTCGGGCGAGGCTCCGGCAACGACCGACCAGGGCGTGGCGCGCGTCAGCCTTACTCATGGCGACGTCTCCACGCAGCGCGGCGACTCGGGCGACTGGTCGGCGGCGGTGGTGAATCAACCCGTCATGACCGGCGACAGGATTTCGACTGGCGACAATGCACGCACTGAATTGCAGCTCGATTTTGCCAACATCCTTCGCCTCGGCGCGAACTCCAAGGCGACCCTCGCGAATCTCACCCACAAAGACATTCAGGTTCAGCTGGGCCAGGGCTTGGCGAGCTTCACCGTCTCGAAAGACAGTGAAGCCGAGCCAGAGATCGACACTCCCAACGTTTCCGTGCATCCCGCGCATAAGGACGGCGTGTTCCGCATCGAGGTGCGCCCCGATGGCGACACACTCGTGATTGTGCGCCGCGGCGAGGCGCAGATTGCCACGCCACAGGGCAGCGCCGAAATTCACACCGGAGAAATGGCGACGGTGCGCGGCGACAGCCAGTCTGCGCAGTACAAAATCTCGCCGGCCCCGGAGCGTGACGATTGGGACCGCTGGAACAGCGATCGCGATCACATGATCCACAACGCCAGTTCCTGGCGTCACACCAATCACTACTACACCGGAACGCAGGATCTGGATGCCTACGGCAGTTGGCAGAATGTTCCGGACTACGGCGACGTGTGGGTTCCGACCGAAGCGAGCGGCTGGGCTCCGTATCGCGATGGCAACTGGGTGTACGAGCCCTATTACGGCTGGACCTGGGTGGGCTACGAGCCCTGGGGATGGGCGCCGTATCACTACGGGCGCTGGTTGCCCTACGGCGGTGCATGGGCGTGGTGGCCCGGCCCGATCTATGCTGGTGGATATGCTGGCGGATTTTACCGTCCGTTCTGGGCGCCGGCTTACGTTTCGTTCTGGGGATGGGGCGCGGGCTTTGGTTTCGGATTTGGCTTTGGTGGTTGGGGCGGCTTCGGCTGGCTTCCGATCGGGCCGGGCGACTACTTCCATCCGTGGTGGGGTGGATACGCTGGCCGCTTCGGCCTAGTCGGCCTCCGTGGTGGGTTTGACCGCTTCGGCGGCTTCGCGCCGCTGCACGCCGGAACGCGCTTCTCGAATATTGCGAACATTCATGACGACCACGTTTTCCGCGCGATGTCCACGGTCAACGCGGGTCACTTCGGTGCGGGCCGGGTCACGCCTGCGGCGGCAAGCCGTTCGCAGTTGAGCGGCGCGCGCATGATGGCGGGCAACTTGCCCGTGGTTCCTTCGCGGGCCAGTTTGTCGGCGAGTGGACGCGCGGCCGCGCCCTCCACGGTGCGCAACGGTTCGGAACATTTCTTTGGAGCAGCGCACAACAGCGCTTCACGACCACAGTCGTTCCAGCAGCAGACCGCGAGTCTGCGGCAGGGCATGGCGCAGAACCATGTCGGCGCGATTCCGGCTGGCGGCCGCGAGAGCGCGGGTGAATCCGCGGCGCGCGGCACTGCTGCGGCCAGTACGGCGCAGCGGGCTGGCACAGGCCCGTCCGCGGGTACGATCCGCTCGTTCACGCCGCCGGTCAGCAGCACTCGTTCGTCGGAAGCGAGCACCGAGCGGAACAGGCTGAGCTCCAACGCGGAGGCACAGCGTGGCGCGGGCCAGTCTGCTGCAGCTGCCAACCACGATGGATTCCGGCCCTTCACGCCGCCTTCTCACACCGCGGTATCGCGAGGCGAAGCGGGCGCGTCTAGCGGATCATCTAGCGCATCGTCGGGCATGTCATCGGGACGCGGCAGCAATGGCAGCTACTGGAACCGGACTGCGCCGAGTTCGACGGAATCACGTGCGACGGAATCACGCGGCACCGGTTCGACCTCAGACGGTTATGGGCGGGGATCGTCCTCGCGCCCGCAGTTGGACATGCGGCAGCCCATCGCGCGCGGTCCTTCGTACGGCGGGTCGCGCGGCAGCTACGGCGGCTATCACGCTCCGGCTTACGGCGGGTCGCGCAGCGCTCCCAGCCACAGCAGCGCAGGCGGTGGTCACGCGAGCGCTCCCAGCGGCGGTGGACACGCCTCCAGTGGCGGCCATTCTGGCGGCGGGCATCGCTAACAGCTGAAGACGTTGCCGGTAACTTCTCGTCACCGGCGCTGTGTTGATCCCGACGGGGTGACTGAAACGAGTTGATGTAAACGAAGTGAAGACAGAGGCGAAGAAGGGCGTGCTCAACGGCACGCCTTTTTTCATGTTTGCCGACTGCTCGCTGCCGCCAACGCTGTCGTAGAATGAAGCGCTTGCCAGACCTTTCCGAACTGGACGGCCTCGTTGTGGTGCTGGTGCGTCCGCGCAATCCCTTGAACATTGGTGCGGCGGCGCGCGCCATGAGCAATTTCGGAGCCCACCGCCTGCGCCTGGTGAATCCCTTTGCCGAGGGGTTTCGCGAAGCTCGCTCCGCGGTCGGTGCGTCTGACTTGCTGAGCGGTGCCGAAGAATACAAGACCTTGGCCGAGGCCGTTGCCGACTGCGCCCTGGTTGTGGGAACGACGGCGGTGCGCCAACGCGTGCTGCAGCAGCCGGTGCGGCGGCTCGATGAGCCTTCCGGCAGCGCGATCCGGCAGCAACTCAAGACCGGTCGGGTTGCTCTGTTGTTCGGCTCCGAAAAAATCGGATTGACGAATAAAGACTTCAGCCACTGTCACTGGCTGCTGAACATCCCGACCAAACAGAAGAACATTTCCATGAACCTGGGGCAGTCCGTCGCGGTCTGTCTCTATGAACTGGCGCGCAGCGCGCCACTCCCACCACCCGCGCAGGAGTCTGAACCGGCGACCGCCGGACAAAACGAGCACATCATCGAAGGATTGCTCGACGCGCTGCGCATCAGCGGCTACGTGAAGCCGGGGACCGACGCCATGTTTGAGAAGAAAGCGCGCTGGCTCATCCTGCGTTTCAAGCTGGAAGCCTACGATGCGAAGCTGCTGCTCGGCATGGTGCGGCAGATTGTGTGGAAATTGCGCCAGAGTGAAAAACGCTAACGGTTCACCCGCTGTGATGAAGCCTGGGTTGACGAAACTTGGGTTGACGAAGCTTGGGTTGAGGTTTTCTTGAAGCGGAACTGCAGAATCCACGCGCTGGCCGCTGGCGTTCCATCCCCTTCGGGGGGAGTGAAGTCCCAGCCCCGCGCCGCTTTCAGAGCCAGCCCGGCAAAGTATTTGCTCGGCCCCGCAGACTTTAACTCTGCAGAGGTCACCTTGCCCGAGGAATCAACGTCAACCCGTACACTGACCTTGACCGTCCCGGTAATCGTATTCCGCGCACTCTGAGAAACGTCGGGGAGAACCTGATGCGCCACCTCACCGCGCGTCGCCTCAGCCGCTTTTCGTGGTGGTGGAACTGGAGCGGGACTCGATGCCGCGGGTTTGGAACTCAACGGTTCGGCGGGGGCAGGGGCAGCAGCAGGAGGAACTTCCTCAATCTTGATCGGCCCGGATTGACTGGAGATCTTCGGCGGAAAGATCGTGCGGTAGAAGAATAGCCCCAACACGAACATCAGCAACACGGCGATCGGGACGATAATGCGCCATGTGTTGCCGTACGCCGGGACCGGAGGTCTTGCCGGAACCGGAGCGGGAGCCGGCACCGATCGTCCCGCAGGCTGCAGCCGCGCCTGGATTTCCTCCAGGGAGCAGCGGCGCTTAGGATCAAGGTGCAGACATTCGCGCGCGATGCCGCGAAACGGCTGCGGCACCGTTTCCGGCGGATCAGGATCGCGGCTCGTATTCGCGCCTTGGGTTTGTCCTTGTCCTTGGCTTTGTCCGTCAAACGACACGTTCTGGGTAAGCGCCGCGACCAGCGTCACGCCGATGGACCACACGTCTCCCGCCGGCGAAATAATTCCCGCGGCCGTCTCCGGCGCATCGTAGACGTCGCGCCGCCGCCGCGCCGAATCCAACTCGGTTGCAGAAGAAATCTGGTCCGCCGAAAGCTTCAACTGATCGCCCGTGGCGTGCACATTCGAGGGCTTCACGCGCCCGTGCACAAATCCCTGGCTGTGCAGATAGGAAAGCGCATCGAGCAGCGGAGGCAGCAATTCTGTCACTTCGTTGGGCGCGAGCGGACGCTGCGGCAGAATCTCCGAGAGATCTTCCTCCGCATATTCCAGGACCAGATAAAGCAGCGGAGTGCCGTCCAGCCGGCAACGCCCGGCTTCAAAAATGCGCATCAAGTGAGGATGAGAAAGCAGCGCCGCGGCCCGCCAGCGCGCCAGTTGACGCTCGGCGTCGGCGTCAGCAGAGATCAACTTGATTGCGACCTTCTGCGTTTGCCCAGAGCGCTCGGTGACAAACACGGCGCTATGGTCGGAACCACCAAGCCACTGTCGGAGTGGAAATTTGCCGTCGACCCGTCCTTCCCACTTTTTCCAGTCCTCCGATTTACTCATGCGCCGCTCCCGCGACACATTCTATGCCATCGGCCAAAAACCGGTAGCACGCAGAGGTTCTTCGCAGGGGTGCGAATCAAGGTTCCAGCAGCTAGTGACCAGTGACCAGTGACCAGGGCCTGCCGCCAGTCTTTGACTGGCCACTAGCCACTCTGGCCACTGATTTTCTCACCGGCTCCTGTAATTGAACGTCACCTTCGTTTCCTCATCCAGCACCAGCGGCCGGACGAAGCTGAACGATGTGCCGGCCCGTGGCACATCGATGGCGACGGGCAACACTCCCGCCACGCGTTTCTGCAAGTTCATCACGTTGAGGGAGGCGCTGTTTGAATTGGAGACGCCGGGAGCCAACTTCACCAGATCAGCGGAGTCGCGCCCGTTGAGCGGAGCCTCCCTGACCTCCTGTAGGCTGGTGAGGGAGTTGACCGAATACGCTCCGGCCTGCATCTGAGGCATTTCCGCACTGACTTCCACGGTCTCAGTCACGTTGCCAATATTGAGAGGGAAGTGATAGTCGGACGGTTGGCCCGCGTTGTAGCTCAGGTTGTAGGCGCCGCTCTTGAAGCCCGGTGCGTCGGCGCGTGCCCTGTAGTTTCCCGAGGGCAGCCCTGCGATCAACCACCGGCCCTGATTGTCGGTGGTTGCGGTTCGGGTCGCCCCGTTGTCGGCCGTAATCGCAATGCGAGTGTTGGGTATAACGGCGCCGCTCGGGTCGGTGACATAACCTCCCATCTGTCCGGGAAGCGCTTGCACCTTCCCATTGCTCAACCACCCCTCGTAACCACCGTTCGGATGGCTCATCGCGTTCTCCTCGCGAAACGGCGGCGGCACGAGATTGGCAGCGATTACATCGCCGCCAAAATCTTTCACCTTGTATTGCTCTGGCAGAAAGACTTCCCAACTCATCAGGCTGATCGGGATGTCCATGCTCGGAAGACTCAGGTCCGCTCCGCCCTTTTTCGCGAAAGGAGCGCCGGAGTGCATGAACACGAACGAAACCGTGTAGGAATCGGTCGGATGAAATCCCACTCGCAGTAGCGGCACGCGGCTTCCATCCGGACCCTGCACCGGCTTCACGCGCTCGCCGCCCACGTCGGCCGATAGAATAATCGCGCCGGCAGGCAGAGCGACTTTGAGGAACGGCTGCGCCTGATTTTTAAGTACCAGGCGCACTTCGGTCAGCGACTTGCCCTCCGATGTGACGAGCGTCGTCACCGTCGCGCTCTCGGCGACGGCAGCGAGCACGCTTCCGTCAGGGAACCGCACCCATGAGAGAGCCAGCGTGGGAGTTTCGCTGGCCTGCTTGTGGTAGCGAAACGCGGCCTGGGGCGGAAAATGCGCCATCGAGCGCAGATAAGGATTCGCTTCCTTCACGTCCATGCGCTTGAGGCCGCCGCCTTCAGTCGCCGTCAGTTCCATGGTGCCCGCGCCCTCCACCAGCACCTCGCCGGTTTCGCGCTGGGCTCGCTTGAAGCTGAGAAACGGCACATCGGCTTTCGCGCCACTGATCGATCTCTCCATCGAGATCAGGAACTGGTGGTTGTGCTGGCCGGGAGCATTCACCTTCAGCGTCAGGACGCCCGAGTTCGTTTCCGTTGAATCGAGCGTCGCGCCGGTTACGCCGGTGACTTCGTAGCCTTCCGGCAGATTCACGTGGAATTGCGAGGGTTCGCCCTGCACCACGGTGATGTCGGCCAGCACAGCCACGCGCATCTCTGCCTCGCTGACCGACACGAGCGTCTTTTCATCGGCGAGGAACCGCACTTCGCGCAGCACTACGGGTGTTACGGCTTCCCGCGTGGCCCACCAGATGTTCGCAGATTGTCCCGGCACCAGAGTAGCTTCAATCGCAGTGTGTCCGTTTTCGGATTTCCGGCTGGTAATTATGCCGGGGCTAATGTTGGCGAAGGTGTGGTCGCCGGGAATCACCAGCGCCAATTCCACGCTGCCCGCGGCCGGAGCTGGCAGGCTGAAGGACGCGCGGCCAGCCTCAATTCGCAACGGCAGGCCGGCATCGAGCGCGACCGAAAATTCGCCCGGTCCGGGAAGCAGCGCCATGTGCGTGCCATTTTCCTGCAGCAGCGGAACTCCCTTGCCATTCTGATGCGCATCGAGGACGGTCATTCCGCTGGTGAGTGGAACCTTGCTCACTCCCTTGCGGAAAATTTCGCCTTCGATTTCGACCGTGCCCCGCACGCCGTCCTCATCCACATGCAGCTTCACGTCGGCGTGCTTGATGGAGTAGGGAAGCGGCGCCACATCCGGCGTTTTCGGCGGCTTCGCCCCAAGTTCCACCAGCCGGTTGTATTCGTCGAGCGACAGCGTGACATTGCCGGAATCGGGCAAGGGCAGCGTGGATTTTTCCTGCGCGGCACACACCGTCACCGCAGACACACAGCCGAGCAGCAACATCCCAAAGAATGTGTTCTTCATCGCACACCTCCCTTTTTATCGCGCTGAAAGCTGAACTCGGCAGCGGGAAACTGGTTCTCGCTGGTGAGTTCGGAAACCAGGAATATCGACGGTCCGAATGCCGGAAAAGAAACGTTGATGGGCAGAATGCCCGTTACCTTTCCGCCCCGCGATTTCGCTTTGAAAGCATCGAGCAACGTTTGTGTTGAGTCCTTCTTGTCTCGATCATCCGTGCCTTGCAGCTGCGCGTACTGTTGCAACCGGTCGAGCTGTTTGACAGGTCCACCCAGCGCAGTGCCCGAAGCCATGCCACCTCCAAACCCACCGCCGCTTGCTGGTTCCAACACCGCAGAAATCGGATTCTCATACTCCTGCGTGCGGAATGTTCCCGGCTCCGCCGAAACTTTGAACAGCGGCGGGTAATAGAGCAGCAGTCCCGTGCGGGAAATGGGCAGATCCAGCGCCGGCAGCGTCACTTTCTCGCGACCTTTTTCCTCCCATGCTGTGGCCTTGGTGATATAGAGAATCTCGACCGCGAACGCCGGCGCATCGTCTCCGCCGCGCGATTTTTCCAGCGGCAACAGCAGGCTGCCGTCCGGCGACTGGCCGGGACGAACCGGCCTTCCCGCCAGGGTTACGCTCCACACCGTCGCGCCCGCGGGCAGGGTCACCTTTACGAAGTTGCGCTGGTTGTTGCGCACTGCGTAGTGCGCCTGCACCAGCGCCTTCCCGTCGGCGCTCATCAGCACCTGGTAGCGCGCCTCTTCAATGTTCGCCATCAGAACCGCCTGCTGGTCGTAGCGCGCAACATTCACACTCAACGACCGCGTCTTGCCGGCCTCGCCCGAGCGGGCACGAAAGGCGACCAGCGCCGGCGATTGCCGGTTGGCCACCATCTCGCCCAGATCGGTGGCGTCGGCATCTTCGAGCCCCTGCGCCTTCTGATCTTTGATCTCGCCGGCTCCCAGAATTTCCACCGCGACTCCTCCCGTGTCACGCTCCGTGTTCAGCAGCCGCAGCAGAGGAACGTCGATGATTCCATCGCGCGGCAGCCGGGCTTCACCGCTGATAGTGAATCGGGCGCTGTGTTCGACCGGTTCCAGAAAGGTCACCGCCAGTTCGCCATTTTTCATTTCCCAATCGGCCACCAGCGCGCCGGAAACCTGATTGATGGTTATTTTTTCCGGCAGCTGAATTCTCACTTCGCGCGCCGCCCCCTGCACGACTTCAAAATTCGCCTCCGCATAAATGGACGTCGAGTCCTCTGCCAGGCTGGTCAGTTGCGTCAGCGATCCGCGCAGCCGCAAAGGCAGATCAACGTGATGATCCTCCGTCTTCTTCCGCCAGGTGAAGGTGAGGGCTTCGTTTCCGTGGGCGTAGGCCAGCCATCGAGTCTGGCTGGGTATTTCATATTTCTGCGAAAGCATTCCTCCGCCAACCTTCAGATCAACCCCCAGTTGCGGAAGCTCGACCTGGGCCCGCGTAACGCCTGATTCCGTGGACGGCAGCGAAATGCTTTCGTCGCCCCCGGAAATCGCGACCGGAACATCAATGTCCAGTTGCAACAGCGACCGCCCCGCATGCGAGAGCAGCGCCGACAACTGATTTCTTTTTCCCGACGTCCCCGGCACCAGCGAGACCAGTTTCCCGTCAAGCCGCGCTTCGCGCACCAGCAATCCCGCGGGCACGGGCACGCGCACCCACCCGTCTTTCAATACGTCGACGGTAAGGTTCGCGCGTCCCGCAGCCAGGTCGCCGTCAATGTGCAAGTCATAATCGACGCGGGTGAGCGTAGCATCCGTCGGCGGCGGCTCAGGATCATGCTCGACCGGGTAAGCCTTCGCCCGCAGCACGCGGTATTCCTCGACCGGAATCACCACCCATCCCGCGTTGTGCGATGGCTCGGCGGGCTTCTCGTCTCCAAGGCCAACTCCCGGGCCTGAGGCTCGGGCCGGAGCTCCCCAACACATGGAAGCGGTCACGATGCAGAGGAACAACGGTCTCAGAGCCAATCGTCTGAGTTGCGGAAACACGGAAACAATCGAATTTTTCATCTTCAGCCTCGATCTGGTTCAAGCAAAATCGGGTTCAACCTCGACCTGGTTCAAGCCTCACTCCAGCTATTGGGGGGATGCGCTTCTTTCACTGGGGGATGTTTCGGCGGAAGCGGCCATCCAGAGTAAGAATGCTGGACCACGTGAGAATTGCAGGCAATTTTTGGTAATGGTTACGTGGAGGGCACGTAGCGCCGCCGTTTCGGTGGCAGTCGTGGCGGCGTCGCCCCGCCACTGCCGGGCTTCAGCCGGTGCGCCGTTGCCGGGCCGCTTCGTAAAGCACGATGCTCCCAGCCACACCCGCATTCAGAGATTCAACCTGCTGCGTGTGGGGAATCGCGATCAGCTCATCCGCCTGCGCCAGCACAGCCCGCGGCAAGCCCGAGCCCTCGCTGCCGACAAAAATCGCTGCGGGTCCGGTGAGGTTTGCCTGATCAAGCGGCGTCCCTTTATGCGACGAAGTCGCGATCAGCCGCACGCCCTGCGCGCGCAGCTTCGCGGAAATCTCCTCCAGACTACCCGCGGCTTTTCCAATCGGCGTTTTCCCAGTAACGACCGGCAGCCGGAACACCGATCCCGCCGAAGCCCGAATCACTTTCGAATTAAACGGACTCACCGTGCCCTCGCCCAGCACCACGCCGGCGCTGCCGAAGGCTTCCGCCGAGCGCAGGATCGTCCCCAAATTTCCCGGGTCCTGCAATCCCGCGAGAACGATTACAGGACCAACCTGCAACCGCTCCAGCACGTCCGCCAGCGAGAATTCTTTCATCCGCACCAGCGCCGCCACTCCCTGCGGAGTCTCGCTCGGAACCGTGTCGTCAAAAAGCTTGTCGGGAAGCAGTAGCGTTTCTACGTTGGCGCCGATCTGCGGCAGCAGGCGCTCCGCCAGGTTCTGCGCCGACTCCTTGAAGAAGACCGCGCGAAAACGCAGACCGCTGCGCGTGGCCTCTTCCACAATGCGCAGGCCTTCAACGGCGCAGCTTCCGTCGTCAGTCCGTTCCGCGCGGGCGAACGTCTGCCGCAGTTCTTTCACCAGGGCGTTGTGGCGGCCCTCGATGCGGCGGAGCCGGTGCTGGGCGCTGGGCGCGGATTCTGAGTGTCGGGTCATTCGAGAAACCATGAACCACAAAGGACACGAAGGATCACAAAGGATTTGGCATGCAGGTGTTTCCTTCGTGTGACTTCGTGTCCTTCGTGGCGGAGGTCGACACGCTGAGCCATTACCGAATCATACGCTGCCGCCTCATCTTGACGCGGTCTTGCCGTATTATGATAGGTTTCACTATCCAAATGAATCGAATCTGTGGCCAAGCAGAGAAGGGAGCGCCGTGCGCGCCGAGATCCTGAAAATTAATAGCGAGACTCCTGAATCGTCCCTGATCAAGTACGCCGCCGATCAGATTCGTTCCGGTGAAGTGCTGGGCATGCCCACCGACACTTTTTATGGTCTGGCCGCCGATCCCTTCAACCTGCGCGCCGTCGACCGGGTGTACGACATCAAGACGCGCTCGCGCCACAAGCCGCTGTCACTCCTTATTGAAAGCACCGACCAGGCGGAGGAGCTCGCCAAACCATTGCCCGAAGAATTCTATGCCTTGGCGCGGAAATTCTGGCCCGGCCCGCTGACCGTCATCGTCAAAGCCGGTTCCCGCCTGCCTCTGAAAGTGACGGCCAACACCGGCAACGTTGCGCTGCGCGTGCCCAACGCGAAAATTCCGCTGGCCGTGGTGACCGCGGCCGCCATTCCCATCACCGCCACTTCCGCCAACCTGAGCGGCGCCTCAGAGTGCACCAGCGCCGAGCAAGTGCGCGAACAACTCGAAGGCCGCATCAACATCATCGTGGATGGCGGCGATTCCCCGCGAGTTGTAGCCTCGACCATTATTGACCTCAGTGACGAAACCACCCGCTGGCGCATTATTCGCGAAGGCGCGATCCCAGCCGACGAAATTTCAAAGTTCTTCGCTCAGGGTTGAGCGGTCGAGATCGAAGTGTCTGCAATGAGCCGGCGAGGCATGCACCAGCAAAGCATGATCGCGCGAGGATGACCGCTGAAGGATGAATTTTCAGGAATGACCGACAAATCCGCCAACCAGCCTTCCCCACCCCGCTGGTGGCTTCGTATGCTGGTTCTGGCCGTTCTGGCAGTGGCATTGTTCCTCGCGGTCACAGCTCTTCAGATTGTGCACACCGCATCGCTCCAGGAGCTTCACCCCGCGGATGCGATTGTTGTCTTCGGCGCCGCCGAGTACTCGGGTCGTCCGTCTCCCGTACTGCGCGCACGGCTGAATCATGCCTTTGATCTTTATGAGCGGCACCTTGCGCCCGTCGTCATTACCACCGGAGGCGCCGCCGCCGACCCGACTTTCAGCGAAGGTGGAGTTGGCGAGGAGCACCTGCGCAAGCGCGGCATCCCTGAGAATGCCTTGATCGCCGAAACCCAGGGATCGAACACGGCCGAATCCGCGCAGCGCGTGGCCGTCATCATGCGCGCCAACGGTCTGCGCAGTTGCATCGCCGTCAGCGATGCTTATCACGTCTTTCGCATCCGCAAACTCCTGGAGTACGAAGGCGTTTCCCCGGTCTACGTGGCGCCGCGCCCGGACTCCAGGCCCCATAGCGTCTGGCAGCGCTCCGTTGCCGTCCTTCGCGAAGCGACCAGTTATCTGCTCTGGCGCGCGGGCATCCGATAAGAATCATTGCGGGAAGAATCGCCGCGGGAACGATCACCCGGGGGAAGGATCAGAACGTGTCGATGCCGTTGGTAGTGCGGATCTTGAACCAGTCGTAGCGCAGGCCGTTCATCTGCAGTCCATTGCGGACTTTCATGAAGGCGTGCTGAACTCTCACTTCGAGGTTCGAGTTCTTGGCCATCTCCACCTGATCGTTGCGCGCCCCGCGCAACTCGGCCATTTGCCGGCTGTTGCATTGTTGGTAATCCTGGCTCTGTTGGCAGAGTTCGTATCCGTTGCTGTAGTTCGCGTTGCGCAGCACCGTCACGTCAAGGTTTTCCTGGATGGCCGCCGCCAGCATCCCGTCGTAACGGTCATACCAGATGTGGACCGCGGCTTCGGTCTGCTCCGGTGTGTGATCGGCTTTGTACTTGGCGATTGCGGCCACAACGTCGTCCGCGTTTTCGGCCCCGTCCATCTTCAAACGCGGCAGCGGACCCGCGATGGCTTCCATGTCCTCGTCAGTGAATACCTTCTTGGCGCGGGCAGTCTTTTGCGCCTTGGCGTCCCGCGCTGCCCCTGCAATCGATGGGGCCGAACTGCTCGAGGTTTGTGGCTGGGACTGTGGCTGGGCCTGCGTATCGGACGACGAAGCCGCCGGGGCATTCTGAGCCGCTGCTGCGTGCAGCAGTCCAAGCATTGCAGAAACCAGAATCAGACTCCGTTGCACACTCCGACGAAATGGTCCCAGGGCGAGCATCGTGACAATTCTACGAAACAGGCCGACCGCGGAAAGATGACCAAAGTGCACGCCGGAAAGGTTCCCAACGTGCTCTACCAGCCCTCGCGTCCGCGCAGTGCGGTGATGTGCGCCACATGGTGGCGTCCGTGCCACGCATAGAGGGCAAGCGTCTTCTCCAGGGTCATCGCCCCCATTTCAGGATGGCGGAACGTGCGCTGCCAGTCTTCTGGGTTCAGCGACCGCAGCAACCGGACCCACCGGTCATGCAGCGAGTCGAGCAGCGTCAACGAAACTTCCAGCGGTGTCGATTTCGTGTCCGTCAGTTCCGCCCAGCGGTCTTCGGCATACGGCTTAATGGTCGGATCGTTTTCGGTAAGCGCCAGCTTGTAGCGGATGTAGGCGTTCATGTGGCTGTCAGGCATGTGATGTGTGACCTGCCGCACCGTCCATCCCCCGGGGCGATACGGCGTATCGAGCTGAGCCTCGGAGAGTCCTTTGACGGCCGTGCGCAGATTCGCCGGTGCGCTGGCGATGTCGTCGAGGGCCTTCTGCTTCTGTTCTTCGGTCAATGGTCCCTCGAAGTGAAATTTGCCGATGGGATAACGCAGGTCGTTCATTTTAATCCTCCGCGTCGAGAGCGCTGACTCACAGATGATCGGCAATGCCTGAAAGGTGCAAGAAAGCGTTGGGTCCGGTTGACCCCACTCTTGTTTTTGATGTACTATTTGAATGTGTACATGGAGGAATCACCGCAATGCCGAGAGCAGCGGTGGAAGACAACAGCCGGATGTCCCTGCGGATTCGGGCCGAGGAAAAGGCGCTTCTTTTGCGTGCGGTAGCGCTGAAGCATACTGACTTGACAGATTTCGTACTTCATCACGCTCTGCGCGCCGCTAAGGCCGTCATCGAGCAAGCGGATCGGGTGCAGCTTTCCGGGCGCGACAGCTTGCGGGTCCTCGATCTGCTGGAGAATCCTCCTGCACCGAACGCGAAACTATTGGCCGCCGCTCGCGCATTGCCGAAGCGGCCGTAGCCTTGACTGCATGGCGATTGCATGGCACGAAGAACCGATTAGCAAGAAACATGATCGGGAGGCCTTCGACTGCGGCGATGCTGCCCTGAACGATTTCTTGCGCCGCTATGCCTGCAAGAGCCACGAGCGGGGCGGAGCAAAGACCTTCCTTGCGATTAACGATAGCTCCAGCAAAGCCATTCTTGGCTTCTATAGTCTGAGCCCCGCATCGGTGGACTATGCTCGGACCCCGGAAATTGTGCGGCGTGGGCTGGCGCGTCACGATCTGCCCGGCTTCCGCCTCGCGCGCCTGGCGGTGGATCAAGGGTGGCAGGGGCAGGGAATTGGCGGACAACTTCTGCTCACGGCGGGCCGGCGCTGCCTGCTGGCCTCAGCCGAGGTTGGTGGCGTTGTGCTGGTGATCGATGCCAAGAATGAGCGGGCAGCGGGATGGTATGCCAGCTGCGGCGCAGCGCCCTTGTTGGACGCTCCCTTATCTCTGCTGCTACCCCTTGCTACTATCGAGGCCGCACTCAAGAAAGCGGGGACTATTCGTTGACTTGCGCTTCGCCGGATCCCGTCGGCATTGTTATGTTGTGAAATGGCAGGAACGCGGAGTAGAAGGTAAGAACATGCCCATCCTGCCCTACGTCAGCCAAGTAGAACCAAGCGAAGACGCCGTGATTTGGCGTTTCATGCCTCTCTATAAGTTCAGAGATCTAATGGCGAGTGAGGAACTCTATTTCCGACGGGCTGACTTGTTCTCCGATAAGAGTGAAGGTTTGCCTCTTGAGCAATATGCGCTGCGGGTTCTGGGCTTGGACCCATATAACATCAGCGACCGTGTGGCCCTCAATAATCACCTCGGTTCTCTTGCCCAGCATCGCGAGTCCTATTACATGAGCTGCTGGCACCTCTACCGTCAAGAAACTCTCGAGATGTGGGAGCAATACGGCCCTGACGGAGTGGCAGTCTGCTCACGCTATGGGCTGCTGAAGTCGGCCCTAGACGGATTGCTGGATCAGGCTCATTCGGGATTGGTTCAGTATGGCACGGATCATCTGGCAAACAGGTTCAATGCTTTAGCGTTTATTACTACCAAGCAGGTTCAGTATTCCCAAGAGCACGAGGTTCGGGCGTTGATAACCGCCTATGACCCGCTGGCTGGTGGTAATCGGCATTTCGACCTGAATAACTTCCCGCACCCCGTACCGCTTGATCTCAATCCCCGCAACTCGTGGGTGCCGGAATATAAGCGAAGGCGGATTGACCTGCGCTCGCTGATTACCGATGTCTTCATATCGCCGTGGGCTGAGGACTGGGCCATTGAAGAGATAGAACTCTGGGTGCAGACGAAGGGCTTTCCCAACTCCGCTAAGCGCTCCGAGTTAACCTCTGACCTCTTGCCCTGTCGGCTCGTACCTAAGCCTGCGTCCATCGAAGACAGTTCGGTGACCGAGGAGGAACTGGACCGATTTCGCGTGGAACTGTCCGGACTGACCCCCGACCGAGTTCGATTTTTGTATCGTCAGCGTTGGGAGGCCTGCCGCTTGAACCCCGGCGGCCGTCCCCGAGCGACAGACATCCAATATTTGGAGATGACCTTGCGTGTACTCGATGGTCTGGAAGCGTTAGGGAGTTGATGGGGACGAGGGTAAGGTCTGCCGGTCAACAGGGACAGCGGCCTCTTGCCCAAACCGTATAATCAGCTATACTCATAAGCAGATAGATGCTTATATGACTAAAAATGCTGCGCCTGCCTCAGAAACTACCCGTCTCACCATTGCCTGGTCGAAAGAAACCGATCATGCCTTGCGCACTTTTCTGGGATCCCAGGGCATGAAGAAAGGGGACCTCTCAAAATTCATTGAGGAGGCTGTCCGCTGGCGCATCTTTCATCAGACCGTCCGCGAAGTTCGCGCCGCCTTTGCCGATGTCCCCCCGGAGGAACTCCAGAAGATGATTGACAGGTCCGTCGAAGAGGTGCGGGCGAAACGCTACCGCGAGCGGGCTCAACGGGCCTGATGCGCCTCATCCTCGACACCAACATCCTGCTCTCCGCGCTTCTATCTCCTCGGGGCGCGCCTGCGAAACTGCTCCAAGCTTGGGAAGGGAAGACCTTCACCCTCGTCGCCTGTGATGCACTCATAGCAGAACTCCGCGAGGTCTCCAGCCGACCCTTTTTCCGGGCTAGACTTCGCGCCAGCGCAGCCGAGTTGCTCGCGGCAGGCATCCGGGAATTCTCGTTCTTTTGCCGTGATCTTCCATCCGGAGCCGTCGCCCCTGACCCAGGAGACAGTTATCTGCTCGCGCTGGCGGAAGCCAGCCAGGCCGAGTTTCTCGTGACCGGCGACAAGGGGCTCCTCACCCTCAAGCATCACAAATCTACCCGGACGATTACACCTGCGGCAATGGTCGAGGGACTCATGGCCCGCGAAAGAGAATTGTTTGCGACAAAGATCACTGCGGCTCGGGAGATCCGGAATCCCCGCAGTTAACTACAACCCCTAGTGCCCGCACCCGAGCAACCCCATCCCCTCCGGCTTCGCATTTCGGTTCCTCGATGCCCTTGGATTGGTGCAAACTCACCCGCTTCTAGGCTAAACTCTCCCTGCTGTAAGGTTTAGCATCTGGTTTGACAACTAAGTCCCCGAAGCCGGTCGAGGCCGCGCTTCGAGGACTGCTTTCGAGGGGAACACTATGCCATCGTCGACTTGGTCAGGTCATTTAACCTTCGGACTCATCTCCATGCCCGTGCGGCTTTTTTCTGGTGCGCGCAGCAGCGGCATTTCCTTCAACATGCTGCATCGCACAGACAAGTCGCGGCTCAAGCAGCAGTACGTTTGCCAGGCCGACGGCCAGGTGGTCGAGCGCGCCGACATCGTCAAGGGCTATGAGTTCCGCAAGGACGAATACATCATCATCGAGCCCGACGAGATCAAGAGGATCGAACCGCAGACCGCCAAGACCATGGAGATCCTCGAATTCGTGAAGGCCTCCGACGTCGATCCCGTGTACTTCGAATCGTCGTACTACATGCTGCCGGAAGAAGCCGGCCGCCGCCCCTACGCCCTGCTGACCAAGGCGCTGCAGGAGAGCGAATACGTCGCCATCGCCAAGATCACGATGCACAATCGCGAATACACCGTGTTCCTACGCCCGCACGAGGGCGGCATGATGCTCCATACCATGTATTACGCGGAAGAAGTCAAGAAGGTAGAAGGCTTCGGCGCGCCCGACGTTGAGTTGAAGGATGCTGAAGTAAAGGTCGCCCACCAGCTCATCGAAGCCCTGGCCGACGAGTGGGATCCCGAGAAATATAAAGACAACTTCCAGGAAAACCTGAAGAAGCTGATTGAGGCCAAACTCGAAGGCGGAGAAGTCGCAGCCGTCGAGAAGCCGAAGAAACTGGCTCCCGTCGTCGACCTGATGGCCGCTTTGAAACAAAGCCTGGCGCAGATGGAAGGCCGGAAGAAACCCTCCGCCACGATTAAGACCGACGAACCAGCCGCGGCGACGGCGAAGTCGCGGCGACGCTAGAAGAGGCTTCCGGCTTCCGCAACAGAACCAGCAGCTCACTCCGCGTAATCCCGCCGAATAGCCGTGTCAGGCATCCCCCCTCGACCGCGACGCATCCCTTTGCTGAGTGCTGAGTGCTGAGTGCTGAGTGCTGAGTGCTGGAGCGGAAGCCGGACGGCGGACGCCGACTCTAGCGCGGACGGCGCACAATCGTTACAATAATCCCTTCGATCTCAATCATTCGAATGACTCTTCCAATCAATTCTTCTTCGGGGTGCCGATGAGTTTGCGACGTGTGGGCTGGGTGGCAGCGATTGCGCTGGCAACTTTGCTCGAACTTTCCTGCGGCCAGGTCTATCGCCCAGTAGTCATTCCCATCGATGTTGTTCCCCCGAGCTCGCAGAACTTCCACGCCGTCTTCGGCATCAGCGCCAATGTTCCCTTTACCCCCGGCACGGCCCTGCAGATTGACGTCTCCGGAGACAGCGACCTTGGCCAGGCGAACATGGGGATGAATCCCACGCACGCCGCCATTCTCCCTAACAATTCGCGAGTCTTCGTGGCCAGCGCGGGCAGTCTGTTTCCCGGAGACGCCGACGTCGTCACGGCCTTCTTTCCCGCGGGGGACAGTTCCGTCGCAACCGGCCTGGGGACGACCACAACCTTCACGCTTCCCAATGTCGGCCCCAATCAGTCCGCCGGCGTTCTCTCGATCAGCGAATCCGGCAATGTGGTGACCATGACCATCAGCGCTCCGCTCCTCAATGCCCAGGTGGGCAGCGGGATCGTCGTCTCCGGGGTCATCATCCCCGGCACCGGTGTTGCCAACCCCGCCGGATATGACGGAAACTTTTCCATTTCATCCGTGAGCGCCAACGGGACCACCATTCAATTTTCTGATCCCATCGCAGGTCTGGCCGCGATTTCCACTCCCAGCGGAACCGCGACCATCCCGGTTCCGCTTTTCTGTTCATACCTGCCCGATTTCGTCGCGACCGCCCAAAACAATGCCGTCTTTGTCGCCAACTACGGCGTGGAAGCTGCCCAAAACTCCCACTGCACGATCGGCAGCACCGACTCCGTCATGGAACTCAGCGCAGTGAACAACACCATCAGCAATACGGTTTACCTGCCTGCAGGTTCGCACCCGGTTGCCATGGTCGAGACGCCCAATACTCAGAATCTGTATGTGCTGAACCAGGCAACGAATTCGGTGTTCGATCTTTCGCCCACAGACTTGTCAACCCTGGCCACCATTCCTGTCGGGAATACACCCACGTGGGCCGTGGCCCGCCCCGACAGCCAGCGCGTCTACGTCGTCACCCAGGGCGATGGCGAACTCTATACCATCAACACCGCCACCAACACCGTGCTTGCAGGCTCGCCGCAAGCCGTGGGCGGCGCCGGCGCCAATTTCGTGCTCTATGACACGAGCCTGAACCGCCTGTACGTGACCAATCCCACGGCCGGCGCCGTTTACGTGTTCGATGCCACGCAGGACCCGCCGGCTCCTCTGGGCAGTCCGACCGGAGCGGTCAGCATTCCTCTGCCTTCGGTCTGCAGCAGCGCGTCCTGTTCGCCCGTGGCGCCCGTATCGGTGGCGGCATTGCAGGATGGCAGCCGGTTCTATGTGGCCAGCTACGCGACTGCGGCGACTGGAGTGCCGTGTCCTGACCCGACCCAGACCGCGGCCGGATGCGTGATTCCGCAAGTGACGGTTTTCGACGCCCTGAGTTTGACTGTCAAGACGACCATCTTCCCGCTGCTGCCGCCGGTGGTTACGGTCAGCGGAACAACCTCTACGACAACCTACCCGTATGCGCTGGCTCCGACGCCATTCTGTGCGCCTGCGTTTCCCTACACGCCAGCCGCGGCGCGCTTCCGCATGTTCGCCGCCGCTGCGGTGGGTAGCACCCGGGTCTATGCCAGTCTGTGCGATAGCGGCAACGTGGCCATCATCAGCACCACCACCAGCACCACCGCGACCGGCGGAACCAATACGCCCGACGTGCTCGAGGGCGATTTGCCAGCACCTTTCAGCGCGGCAGCCGTACCAAGCGGCGAACCTGCCCCGCAGAACCCTATTTTTCTGCTGACCGGGCAGTAGCCGAGCCGGATTCCTTAAGCGCTTGCAGGGGAATGGGTTAGGGCGCGGCAGGGTAGTTTTTACATATGTTCCTGCAGGAACATTCTTATGTACTATGTTGTACGTACATTTATATAAATCTCATATAAGCGCATTCTTTGCAACGACTTAGGCGGGGCTCAGCGGGGCGCTATACCTTGACGGGAACTTCTTCTTTCACGGCTTCTCGCGCCGCGTAGTGGGAATCGACGTATTCGTCGAGAATGTCGATGAACTCGGCGACGATGCGGTCGCCCTTCAGCGTGGTGAAGAGGCGTCCGTCGACGTAGACGGGAGCTTTGGGCTCCTCGAAGGTGCCGGGCAGGGAGATGCCGATGTTGGCGTGCTTGGATTCGCCGGGGCCGTTGACCACGCAGCCCATCACGGCCAGCTTCATTTCTTCGACGCCGACGTAGCGGCCTTTCCACGCGGGCATCTGCTCACGCAGGTAGGTCTGAATCTGCTCGGCCATTTCCTGGAAGAACGTGCTGGTGGTGCGTCCGCAGCCGGGGCAGGCCGTAACCTGCGGGGTGAAGCTGCGAATGCCCAGCGATTGCAGAAGTTGCTGGGCTACGCGAACTTCTTCCGTGCGGTCGCCGCCCGGAGCCGGAGTCAAAGACACACGGATGGTGTCGCCAATGCCTTCCTGCAATACCACGCCCATGGCCGCGCTCGAGGCCACCACGCCCTTGGCGCCCATGCCGGCTTCGGTAAGCCCGAGATGCAGGGGATAGTTGCAGCGGGCCGCCAAGGCGCGGTAGACGTCGATTAAATCCTGCACGCCGCTGACTTTCGCGCTGAGAATAATCTGGTCGGGGCGCAGGCCGAATTTCTCGGCCAGTACCGCGGAATTCAACGCGCTCACCACCATGGCTTCCATGGTGACTTCGCGGGCGTCTTTGGGGTCGGCGAGAAGGGAATTCTCGTCCATCATCTTCGTCAGCAATGCTTGATCGAGCGATCCCCAATTCACGCCGATGCGCACTGGCTTCTGGTACTTCACCGCGACTTCGATCATGGTGCGGAAGTTCGAGTCGCCGGTCTTTCCAATGCTGGCGTTGCCGGGATTGATGCGGTACTTGGCCAGATCGCGGGCGCACTCGGGATACTTCGTGAGCAGAACGTGGCCGTTGTAGTGAAAGTCGCCAATAATGGGCACGCGGATGCCCTGCTTGTCGAGTTGTTCGACGATGTGGGGCACGGCCGCGGCCGCGTCATCATTGTTGACGGTGACGCGCACCAGCTCAGATCCGGCGCGGGCGAGTGCCGCAACTTGCTGCACCGTGCCCGGAATGTCGGCGGTGTCGGTATTGGTCATGGACTGCACCACAATCGGTGCATCCGAGCCGACGCGCACACCCCCAACCACGGCGGTCACGGTCTTTCTGCGTTGAATGCTAGCCATTGGAACTAATAGTTTAACATGTGCAGCAGGGGACTCAAATCCGATGTCTTTAGCCGGAAACGCTTCCATGAAGGCCATAGAAGACTGTGATGTCGAAGACCGTTCCGCGCTGAAAGAGTTCCGACACAAGCGTGAGGAGTGGTTGTCCTGGATTTGGAGCGACGAATATCATGCCCTTCAGCGGCAGATCGTCCGCATGATCCACAATGATATGGCCTACCGCGTTCTAATCGAGGCTCGTCGGTGCCCCGAGGATGAATCGCCGGGAGCGGCGCTGAATGGATTGCTAGCCAGTTTCATGGATCAGGCCTATGTGGAAACCCAGGTTCTCGCCATAGGCAGGCTCACCGATAGGGGAAATGACGTTGTTTCGGTCCGTCGTCTTGTCGACGACGTGCACGCTCACTGTTATCTCTTTACCAGGGAAATCTACGTCGCGCATGACGGCGTGCCGTATGAGCCGCAGATCGAGGGCTCAGGACTCCTCATTCCAGGTTCAAATGAGGATAAGAGTTTCAACGCGTGGATTCGACACGAGAAGTTCGACCAGATATCCGGGATCTCTCCCGCAGGACGAAGTCGCTCCAACTGCATTCAGTGCCACGTCTTCAAGGCAGTCGAAGACTGCATGAGGGAGATTGAAGAAGAGGGCCTCAGAAAGCTTCGCAACAAGTTCGTGGCGCACGCCGCTAGCACGACCTCACGCGGCTCACAAAGGTATTCTGGGCCCTCTCCCGAGATTCTGGAGAAGGTCGCCAAGGCCCACCGGCAGATTGTTCGCGCGTTCACCGCAATTGCCGGGCTGCTGCGCGCTGAGAGGCTGGACCTTGCCGTTTATCCCCCGCTCGGTTTCCTGAATGGGCTTGATAATGCATACTCCACCGTTCCGGTCGCCGGCCTCCAGAAACGTTGGGACGAGCTTCGACAGGAGCGAGAAACGTGGCTTGAGTGAGTTGAAAAAAAGCGTTTGACCCGCAGTTTGTGCCTTACGACGGGGCGAGACACTCAATCTTCCGAACTGAGGTCGGCCATCAGTTCCGCGACGCTGTTGAACGTCGGAAGTTCGCCCTGCCGCGCTTCTTCGATCGCCGCCGCAGTGGCAGCATTCGGGATCTCTAATTCTTGAGGAAGGTGATTGTCTGTCATCGCAGTTCTACTCCAGCCTACCCGCCCGCCCCGGAAATCTTCATCAGGTCGTTCACGATCACCATCACCGCGAACAGCACCAGGAAGACAAATGCGGCCTGGTAGACGCGTTCTTTGATGTTCATGCTGATGTCGCGGCGCATGACTCCTTCGATCAGCAGGAAGAGGATGACGCCGCCGTCGAGAATCGGAATCGGCAGCAGGTTGAAGATGCCAAGATTCAGGCTGATGGCCGCGGTCAGCCCCATCAAGGGTGTCCAGCCTTTGCTGCGCGCCGCCTCGCCCGCCGCCTGCCCAATCCGGATGGGGCCCTCAATCGATTTCAGCGGCATCTTGCGTTCCAGCATCTTCTTGACCAGTCGCAGGATGAGCAACCCATTTTTCCGGTTCTCTTCCAGCGACTTGTCCAGCGCCGCCCCAAAGGGCAGCGTCTTGACCTTCATCTGCATGGTTCCGATGCCGATGCGGTAGCGTTTTTCGTTGAGCACCGGCTGCAGGGTAAAGTTTTTCTGCTCGCCATTGCGCAGCACGGTCAGGGTAATCGGCTTGTCCTTGGTGATTTCCAGGCTCTCAACCATCGCGCCCAGAGCGGGCACCGGCTTGCCGTCAAGCGCCAGGATCTGGTCGCCTTCCTTCAACCCGGATTTTTCTGCCGGCATCTTCTCCTGCAGATCAGTAATCGTGACCGTCTCTTCTTTCGGGCTCCAGCCCGCGTATCCGATCTGGTCGATTCCCATCGGCTCGGGAGCGACCGTCTTCTCCAGGGTTTGCCCGTTGCGTTCAATGTCAACCACCAGCGGCTGCCCCGGGCTCAGCGCCTGCTCCTGGTCCACTTGCTCCCAGGTCGGGTTTTGCACATCCCCGATGCGCGTGATGCGGTCGCCGATCTCGAAACCGGCCTTGGCGGCCGGCGTGTCCTTCGCCACCCATCCGATCACCGGCACTTCGTCGTACACCGCCGGATACTCGTAATGCACCATGTAGATGGTGGTGAGCAGAACGATGGCCAGTAGAATGTTCATGGTGGGCCCGGCAATGGCGATGAGGAAGCGGTGCCAGCGCGAATGGTTCATGAACTCGCGCGGATCGTCGGAGCGCTCGTCCATGGGGTTCTCGCCGCTCATCTTGACGTAGCCGCCCAGCGGGATCGCGTTGATGCGATAGTCGGTCTCACCCCGGCGGAAGCCCACCAGCCGCTTGCCGAATCCGATGGCGAACTGCTCCACCCGAACTCCCAGCAGCTTGGCCACGGCATAGTGGCCAAACTCATGGATCAGGATCATGAAGCCCAGCACCGGGATGATGTACAGGTAGTAGAGACTTGAAAAGTCAAACATAATAGAGGTACGTACCTTCTTACTGCTTAGATTGCGAAACTACGCGAAAGACGTTGCCCGGGGCCGTTCGGTTTTCTTATTTTCCGCGACCCGCTGCTGAGCACATCGGCGGCCTACGGCGTCCGCTTCAAGAACTTCCTGAATCGATTCCGGCTTCCTGGAGCTGGTTGCGGCCAGAACGTCCTCAATCACCCTGGGAATGCCGTTGAAGTCGACGCTGCCTTCCAGGAAGGCCGCTACCGCGACTTCGTCGGCTGCGTTCAGCGCCACCGTTTTCGCGCCGCCAGCCTCGGCCGCTTCGTAGGCCAAACGCAGACAAGGGAATTTTTTCAGGTCCGGAGGGGAGAAGTCCAGATGACGCAAGTCACGCACGGCAAAACGCAAATCCGACTGAATTCGTTCCGGATATGTTAGCGCGTAAAGAATTGGTAACCGCATGTCGGTAACCGAAATCTGCGCCAGCAGGCTGCCATCCACGAACTCCACCAGAGAATGAATGGTCGACTGGGGATGGACCATCACCTCCACTTTTCCCGGCGGCATGTGAAACAAACGACATGCCTCGATCACTTCAAAGCCTTTGTTCATCAGCGTGGCTGAGTCAATGGTGATCCGCCTCCCCATCTTCCAGGTGGGATGGTTGAGGGCCTGTTCGACGGTGATGGTGGCGAACTCGGCCTGGGGAGTGTTGAGAAACGGGCCGCCCGAAGCGGTCAGCCAGATGCGCTCCACTTCCTCCATGCGTCCGCCGCGCAGGCATTGATGGACCGCATTGTGCTCGCTGTCGATGGGCAGCAGCGGCTTGCCCTGGCGCCGGGCTTCAGCGGTGATCAGTTCGCCGGCGGCGACCAGGCATTCTTTGTTCGCGAGCCCAACAACTTTCCCGGCACGCACCGCCTCGTAAGTGGCTTCTAATCCGGCCACGCCGACGATGGCGCTAACCACGAAGTCAACTTCGGCATGGGTCGCAACCCGCACCGTCCCGGCCGCGCCGTGCACGACTTCGATTTCGCCGAGACCTTCTTTCTTCAGACGTGAGCGCAGAGCGCCGGCATCGGCTTCAGCAGCCATCGAGATGACTCGCGGCCGCCAGCGCTGCGCCTGCTCAAACGCCGCCTCGATATTGGATCCGGCGGCGAGCGCCACAATCTGAAACCGGTCGGGATACGACTCGGCCACACTGAGCGTGCTGCGCCCAATCGAGCCGGTCGAACCCAGGATGGCGATGCGTTTCATGATGATTCGTTGAATCGTCGTACGCTTACAATTCGTTCATTTCGTCGCGGTCAGCGACACTGCGTAATGATCGATCCAGTCCCGCTGCTCCGGGGTCTCGGGAACCGAGATTCCGCGCGCGGCTGAGGCCAATTCTACGGCAGCTCCCGGGCTCATACCTTTTCTCACCAGCAGACAAGCCACCGCCAGACCGCTTCGCCCGATTCCCTGGCGGCAATGAACGACTACATTCTTTCCTTCCGACAGAGTGCGGGTGACCTCCTCCAAAACTCCTGCCCACTTCGGTTCTGAATTCGGAATCTGGCGGTCCGGAATTGGAAACGAAATGAATTCCATCTGCTGTTTCTTAGCTTCGCTAGCTTCCTCGCGAAGATTCATATCGTGCTCTTCGTCTGGTGTGAGCAGCGAGAGAACGGCGTCGATCCCTGCCCGCCTCCAGCTGGCGATGTCATCGCTTAACCACTCACCCCCGCGCGGACGGGCGGACATGGCGAGCTTTCCACGCCATGGTCCGTCAACCCAATAGAGTTCTTTGCGCATTGCCTTACTCTTGATCCTTTACGACTATTTCCCGAGGCAGTCGGTCAACCTCCACGCCTCGTTGGCGAAGAATGTAGATGCGATGATGTCCATCCAGTATAGTTCCTTCCGGCCGCGTTTTCAGACAACCTTCCTGTCCGGGCAATAGCGATGTCCGCAGGGCTTCGGTCGAAAGTCGCGCCAATTGCGCAAGCTTAGCCGCGTTCAGTGAACTATCGGGGTGAAGCGGTTTCAGCGGAGGGTGCTGAGGTGAGCCCACCATAACGTCGAATGAGAGTTACTGCATCACGTGCCAGCCCATATAAAACCACAGCACCGGAGCCGCAAACAGCAGTGCGTCAATGCGGTCGAGCATGCCGCCGTGGCCGGGAAGAATTGAGCCGGAATCTTTCACTCCGGCGCCGCGCTTGATCAGCGACTCGACCAGATCGCCCAGCTGAGCAGCTATGTTGAGTACGATTGTTAGAAGAATGATCGGCGCCATGTCGGGAACTTCCAGCCCGTACATGCCCCCCGGCCGCGTGATCAACCCCCAGCGCAGCAGCGCCGAACTGATTTGCTCGGCATGGCCAAAGAGCAACCATCCCACACCCACGCTCGCCAACACCGAAGCCGCCGCGCCTTCCCAGGTTTTCTTTGGGCTGATGCGCGGGGCCATCAAATGCCGCCCCATGGATTTGCCCACGAAGTACGCAAAAATGTCGCCCGCCCACACCACCAGCAGCAAGTACAGAAGATAGATCGCGCCCGCGGCTTGTTCGCGCAGTTGCACCAGCATGGCCATGGGCAGCGCGATGTAGGTGAACGCGAAGACCGAGGCCGCCGCCGCCGGATAGCCTCCACTCAACTCCGCTCGCCGCATCGCCAGCGTCAGAAAAAGAAACGGCGCAAGCGCTGCGGCGAATGCCAGAGCAACCAGGAATTTTCCCGTCGAAAGCAGCGGCGGGTCGCCGCCGGCACTGGTCGCCAGTCCACTGATCGCCAGCGCCAGGAAAAATAATCCCGTTAAAAGATACGTCGGCCAGCGCAGTGGCTGCACGCCGTAGCGTTCCGCCAGCTTCAGGAATTCATGAATGGTGACCAGCGCCACAATCGCTGCGACTGCGGCTACCACCGGCACTGGCGCTCGCAGAATCAGCGCCAGCACAATCGGAATGAGTACGACCGCGGTCGCGATGCGTTTCAGCAAGGGAAGTTTTTCTGAGCAGGGATGGCGGCCACAGCCGCGACGCTACGATCTTTACACGAATTCAAGGATTTCACCACAGAGGACGCAGGGTATACAGGGGACCTCTTGGGTTCCCCTGTGTCCGCTGTGGTTAAGATTTTGCGTCAGACGCCTCCGGGGTGTGCGCCAGAGCCCGCCCATCCCCGTTCGACTCATAATGATTCGATTCGTGATGATTCAGTCCGCCGTAGCGCCGCTCGCGCTTCTGAAATTCCGCAATGCCTTCCAGCAGGTGCAGGCCGCGAAAATCCGGCCACAGCGTCGGAGTCACCCAGATTTCCGCATACGCCAGCTGCCACAGCAGAAAGTTACTCAGCCGCATCTCGCCCGAAGTCCGCACAACCAGGTCCGGATCCGGCAGATTCCGCGTGTACAGATGGCGGCCCACCATATCCTCATCGATGTGCAGGTGCTCGATGCCGCCGTTCTGCGCGGCCGCGTTCACCATGGAGCGGAACGCGTCCACCAGTTCGCTGCGCGCGCTGTAGTTCAGCGCCAGAGTGAGCACCATCCCGGAGTTGCGTGCCGTCGCCTCGCGCGCCCAGGCCATGCGCTCCTGCACGTCGTCCGGCAGTTCCTGCTGCCGCCCGATATATTCCAGGCGAATATTGTTTTCGTTGAGCGTGGGAACTTCCGCTTTCAGATAGCGGCTCAACAGTCCCATCAGAAACCCGACTTCACTCTTAGGCCGCTTCTTCCAGTTCTCTTCGGAAAACGCGTAGAGAGTGAGCGCGGGAATATGAATGCGCGCCGCGGTCTCGACCGTCGAACGCACGGCGGCGACTCCGGCGCGATGCCCGGCCACGCGCGGCATGTGGCGCCGCTTGGCCCAGCGTCCGTTGCCGTCCATGATGATGGCGATATGTTTGGGGAGCCGTGCCGGATCCAGATGCCGGTAAACTTCGCTTTCCTTGCGGTCCAGACCCGATGGTACCGATGAAGCTACTTTGTCGTGCAAAGTGGTCACAATATGAGGCTACCACAGGGAGGAAAGGGATGCAATCGCCGGGCCGCAGTTTCGGGCGGGCACCACCGCCAGATGTCGCCAGGCCGGCGGTTTCCGCCGCCCGTGGTATAGTCTGACCGCAGGCCAAGTACGTGGAGGCGATCGGGCTTGAACCGACTGGCACGGGTTTTGCAGGCCCAGTCAGCAAACCTGCCGCCCCCTCGAACTTGGCCGCAATTGTAACATTCCGCGGCGAATCCACATACAGCTAAATGCTCGCGTCCGACTCGGAACAACCGGTCCATGTATAGTGACTATGTAGTCACTATGTTTCCTTAGTGTTCCAGTGTGGCAGTAACTTGCTGTGGCGTAATACTTAGTTTGACAACATCTGAGTAACATAATACAATCGTGCAGTCTAACATCACCTAATCGGGAGGTGGGGAGTGGACGATAAAGAAGTATTGAGAAACGCTCGAAATCTTTACATCCAGCAGTTTCGTTCGAAAGCCGAGGAGATGCGGCCTCTGATCCAAAGGATTCTCTCCCTGGATCAGGACATCGGAGAGGCGACAGATCTGAGCGCGATCCTCACGGAAAGTGCCGCTTTAAGCACGGAGACGGAAACCGCCAGCCTGGCGACATCTGGCGGTGGTGCCCGCCCGAAACTGCGGCCCGACGAGTTCATGGGGAAGACATATTTCGAGGCTGCCAAGAGCTACCTTGAGAGAGTCGGACACGCTGTGTCGATGGACGAACTTCTGGAGGTTCTCAAGAATGGCGGCTGCCCAGTCGGTGGCAAGACACCAAGGAAGACGCTCTACATTTCGTTGGTCAGAAGCAGAGAGTTTGTACCGATTCCGGGCCAGTCAGGATTCGTTGGGCTGAGGAAGTTCTACCCGAATCGTGGAATGGAAAAGAAGAGTAAGAAATAGGCCACAAACAGATCAAAAGAAATGCCACGTCGATGGAAACCACCGAAGGCTGAACGGACTGACGCCGAGACACTGCGCCGGAAGAAGGAACTTGCAGAAAAATTAGCTCTTGCGGTGGAGTACGGAACTGAGGACGAATTCGTGGCGGCAGTGAAAAAATTCAAACCAGACGTCGGAAAGGAAGAACTCAAGACCTGGATTATGCGGTTTCACGACGCCCGCCGCGCGAAGCGCGGGCTTTGACCTTGTCCACGATCTGGTCGAATTCCTTTTCCGCTTGGCGGAACTCTTCTGGGGACATGCGCTCTCTGGCTTCCTCAACGAGATCGCTAAAGGAATCAACTAGCGCCTCCATAGCGGACTTCGACTTGGGCGCAGCCTTTGTCATACACAGCCAAGTATAGTTCACTCTGGCGGGAAAACCTATAGCGTAGAGCATTCCCAAAGGCATGTTCCCTTTGGTTACCGGCCCTTGGCGGGAAGAGTGCCCGCCCCACATAAACCCTACTTCGCTTCCTCCGGCACCACCTTCATCTCCAGTTTCTCCGTCCAGCGCAGCACCGTCAGCGTGCAGCTCACGCCCACCCGCACGTCCGTGAGCACGCGGTGCAGATCGTCGACGCCCGCAACTGGCTGGCCTTCCAGAGCCACGATGATGTCCCCTTCGCGCAGGCCTGCGCGCTTTGCGGGGCTGTTCTCTTCGACCCCGAGCACGACCACGCCCATCTCCTTCGGCAGATCGTAGAAGCGCACCACGCGCCGGTGTACTGGCACGGTCTGTGCGGAGACGCCAATGTAGCTGCGGCGGATACGGCCGTCGCGGAGCAACCGGCTGGCTACAAACTTCGCGGTGTTGATGCCGATGGCAAAACAAATTCCCTGCGCCGGCAAGATCGTCGCCGTATTCACGCCGACTACGCGTCCGGCGGAATCGACCAGCGGGCCGCCCGAGTTGCCCGGGTTCAGCGACGCGTCAGTCTGGATTACGTCGTCAATCAGCCGCCCGGAATATGAGCGCAGTGACCGTCCCAGCGCGCTCACCACGCCTGCCGTTACCGTCGACTGAAATCCGTAAGGAGCGCCAATCGCAATCACGATCTGCCCTACGCGCAGGCGCTGCGAATCGCCCAGCGCCGCCGCCGTCAGGCCGGGTTCGTCGAAGCGCGGCTGATCCAGGCGAATCACGGCCAGGTCGCTCGCTGGATCGTCGCCGATTACAGTCGCTGGCATGCGCCGCCCGTCGTTCATGGTCACGGCGATGCGTACCGCATCATGCACCACGTGGCTGTTGGTGAGGATGAGCCCGTCGGGCGTGAACACGAATCCCGATCCGCCGCCGCGCCGTTCTTTATCTTGATTTTGCGGCTCGCCGGAGCGTGCGCGGCCAGCCTTAGCGGGCGCAGCTTGGTGCACTTCAATATTCACCACCGACGGGCTCATGCGCTCGACTGCGCCGGTTACGGCAGTTGAATAGGCGTCGAGCAGGGACGGGTCACGTTCGACGTTGGGTGCGTCGGTGGTGTGATCCGGCCCGTTCCTCGTCGAGTCATCGAACACGCTTGCGCCAAACGAGTGGCCGAGCGGTGCAGAAAATTCCCTTCCAACTTGTTCCGGATTCATGGTGAATAGATGTCGTGCGATCCAGGTTAGATTCAGGCTGCGGAGTTTCGCTCCGCGGACAGCCGAGGGAGGCTGCCTCCACATGTTCTCGTCGGTGCAACGTTCTTGCTCGTGGTTAGAGTCGCGGGCAGGAGTGCCCGCGCCACACAATCAAACGAAAAAAATCCGGGACCAAAAATTCGGTCCCGGCGTTAGTTGGCTGGTTGCCCGGATAAATTGTGGACAGCAGCAGCCGGGCTTCGCCCGGCCCAATCGAGGGCGGCTGTCCGCACATAAATCTCCTCTACGCGCTCCGCCTCGGCCGCACCGTCAAGTCCCGCACCTGGGTGAGGATGCTCGACATCTGCATCCCATTCAGTTGCGAAACGAACGGCAGCAATTCCGCGATGAACTGATCCTTCATCAGTTCCATGACTTCTTCCTGGCGGGTGCGTTCCCCGCCGCTGAGCAAGTCGGGCACGGTAACCTCCAGTGCGCGCGCCAGCCGTTCCAGGGACGACAACGTAGGCGTGGCCTTCTCGTTTTCGATTTTAGATACGTATGTCCGCGGGACCGACATGCGTCCCGCCAGTTGGCGCTGACTGAGCCCGTTGCGCAGGCGCAGGGAGCGGATGGAGGTCGCCAGGTTCAAATGTCCACGACCATTATTGCCGGGCACGGGCATCATCATCGGTGGCGCTACCATGATGGGCTCGGGTTCCGGTTCCTCGTCCATGGACGCGTGGCACCGTCGGCAATTGTTGTTGGATGTACGGAATTGAACTAACAGGCAGTGATCGCAACGGACAACTTCCCTAGAATCTACCGGGGCAAGGTTCGTAGCCATCGAGTTGTGGGAGTGCCAGAGCTAGCAACTCCTTAATGCTAAGTGCAAGAGCGGGAACCACTTGGGGGAGTAAATTCCTGCTCGCAGGCTCAATCTGCGGCATCTGCCCTGTGGATGTCAACATAAAAATGCTAAAACCCCGCGAATTTTGCGGGTGAAACCCAATATAGGACGGCAAATAGCCGGAGAAAGCAGGCGAAAAGCAGGATTGATCGCGGAAATCGCACGACGTTTACCAAGTAGGTTCGCCTCCTAAAGTCCGAAGGAAGCGGTTTTGAATGCTATTGGTTGACAACAACAGATGTGTGGAAATCGAAGTCGCGATGCGAGCATAATCTCAGCATGCCTCGATGTGCGCTATTGATTCTCGCCGCTTTGCTTGCGCCTCCACCATCAGCGCATGCTGCGGACGCTGTCATCCGTCGAATCGAAATCAAATCTTCATGGGGCGGGCTGGGGAGGCCTCAGAATGTCGAGTTGCGCATCCAGAGGGATAACGGAGAGTACAGACTAGGAGATACCCGGATCGATTCGGCTAGAGTGGAATCCCTGCGGTCCTCGATTCGACACGCAACACAGATCAAGCCCACCGTCGAGAATCTCGGGCTGACTGCAGAATGGCTAGAGAACGCCGTTGAGAACCTCGAACGAGAAGCGGAGCATAACGATGGTGGCGATTCAACGCTCTATAAGCTCGGCCATGGTAGCGCTGACCAAAAGGCGATATTCCACCACTCCTATACCGATCCGAATCTTATAGCAAAGGTTCTGCCAGACCTATTCCGATGTTGTCACACGGATGATTACCCTGGCGTCAACGTGACCGTCTTCTATGCGGATGGGAGCCGCGCAGTCCTCTCGTCGCACTCTCAGAGCGAGTTCATGTTGCCTTGGAGGGTAGCAGTGGGCGGCACGACTGTGGAAACTTTCAACAAGAGTATCTCTGTTGCCGTCGCCGCGCTGATGCCCGAGAAGGCAACCAATCGTGACCGCATATCGGGCGATGGACTAGATCTCGCGCTCGCGTGGGTCGTCATGAGTGCGATTGAGAGTGATTGGAACCTCTCCAACGTGAACGCTCATGGGAGCGCGGCACTCGCGGAGATCGGCAATGTTTACAAGATCCTCGACGCAGATATCAATCCATACCACGACGTGACGTTTGGTGTATATGTGAAGGATAGCGGTGCTGAGGGAGAAGAAAATCTCCATATTCACTTGAGGCGAAAGGACTTTCCGCCCGGATTCGTCGTCACAGCTATTTTGCTGTACAAGGACGGCAAGGTGCTTGGTGTTGATGAATTTCTCCGAGACGGCTCTCGCTACGAGGACCTAGTCTTGGCGGTTCCGTGGCTCGCGCGGCCTCGTGCGAAGTCTCCGCGGGCAGGAACAGCTCTCCTTTGGGTGCACGACAAATCTCTCAGCGATAAAGCAATGCAGAACTTCGCGGCTGACATGCACGCGTTGGGAAAAGACGCGCTCGTGAAGGAAGTCCGGCAGGTGCAGTCTCAGGTGGCCGTTCTGAATGTAAGTTACGGCGACTGGTGGCTTGTGCTGCCAGATCGGCGAATGATCTTATGGCGGTATGAGTCAGTCATAGGGCTCTTGGGATGGAAGAAATCTGACTTCCGCGCGCACGAATGCACTGACTATCAAGGTGTGACGGGAGGATGCGTTGGAGCTGTGTTTTCTCCCGAAGGCGAATTGATTGATTGAGGCAATGCACGCGGGGACGTTTTAGCCGATGAACGAAACCAACAACAGAGAAGCAGCCTGGAAGCTCCTAACTGAGTTCACGCAATCCGAAAGCCTGCGCAAGCATGCTCTGGCGGTTGAAGCTTGCATGCGCGCCTGCTCCCGCAAATTCGGCAGCCGTTCGCCCGATCTTTCCCAGCAAGACGAGAATCTGTGGGGCATCGTCGGCCTGCTGCACGACTTTGACTACGACCGCTGGCCCAGCCTCGAGGACCATCCCTACAAGGGCAACGAGATTCTGAAGGAGCGCGGATACCCCGACGAAATCCGTCGCGCCATCATGTCGCACGCCGAATACACCGGCGTAACCCGCGACACGCCCATGGAGAAGGCTCTGTTCGCCTGCGACGAACTCGCCGGATTCATCACCGCCGTCGCGTTGATCAAGCCGGGAAAGTCGCTGGCTGAGGTCGACACCAAGTCGGTGCGAAAGAGAATGAAAGACAAAGCCTTTGCCCGCAAGGTGAACCGCGACGACATCATTCAAGGCGCCGCGGCTCTGGGTGTTGATCTGGACGAACACATCGCTTACTGCATCGAAGCCCTGAAACCAATCGCCGACAAGCTCGGGCTGGATGGCAGCGCGGTCAAGACGGGATGACGATCCCTCACCTGATGTGGCTGGTGCGCGGATGCAGTCGCAAACCTGTGCTAATATCGCCTGGAATTTCTTGCATCGTTGGCCCGTCGTCTTCTGAAGTACGGAAAGCCGCTACGGAGAGCCGCTGAGTATGTCCACAAACCGAGCCACACCGCCGACGAACAAGGTCTTGCTGGGATGCAGCGAGTGCGGCACCAGTCTGCCGGATGGGGCGCAGTTTTGCCTGAAGTGCGGCAAGCCGGTGAGTGCGCCGCCGAAAAATGCTGTCGTGGTTGAAGCGCAGCCTCCCGCGCGGGCCACGGTGCCGCGCCGCAAGCGCCGCGTACTTTTTTGGCTGCTGGTGCTGGCCGTCCTCGCCGGATTCATTTTTTGGGTTGTGATCAGCGACAGCACAGCGGCGCAGGAGGTGCAGGAGTTTGTCGGGATGAAGCAGGATCGTCCGATCCTCGACTCCGGGTTTACGGTTGGACCGCATACTTTCCGCTACTACAAATTCGCTTTGCCGGAGGGCTCGGTGAACGTGGCGGTCGTCGGCCAGTTCAAGTCCGAAGCAGGCAGCCAAAGCGCCGGGAACCACAAGAGCCAGGTCGCCGACAAAAGCGCGAACGACAAAAACAAAGACAGCGAAAAGGAGCAAAATAGCGATACTGGCATCGAAGTCTTCGTGCTCACCGAACCGGCTTTCACCGTCTGGCAGAACGGATACGCGACCAGTTCGCTCTACGACAGCGGCAATGTGGCCGAGGGCAACGTGCAGGCGGAGATTCCCGCGGGTGCGGGAATTTATTATCTCGTCTTCAGCAATAAGGCCGCGCCAAAGACGGCCAAGGCCGTTCACGCAAACGTTATGCTGCGCTATAAGAGCTGGTTGCCCGACTCATTACGCCGATTGAAAGGCCGCGTGGTGGATTGGTTGGGGCTCTGACCGGCTGAATGCTTACCGCGTGGTCTCTTCGATCTCCGAAATCCAGTCGGGACGCTTCAGCACTTCGCGCGGTTTGGGACCGTCGGCTGCGCCGACGATGCCGTCCTGCTCCATCAAATCAATGAGGTGCGCGGCGCGGCCGTAACCGATGCGCAAGCGCCGCTGTAGCAGGGAAGTGGAAGCCTTGCCGAACTCGACCACCAGTTTCACCGCGTCGCCATACATGGGATCGTCCTGGGCTTCGCCATCTGCGCCAGCTTCGCCGCTCCCGTCGGCTCCGGCCTCGCGCTCGCCTTTCGGTGGGTCGAGGAACTGCTGCTGATATTCCGCCGTACCCTGCGCTTTCCAGAACTCGACCACGGCGGCGATTTCTTTTTCGGTAACAAAGGGCGCGTGCAGCCGGTGCACGCGCGCCGAGCCTGACGGCAGATACAGCATGTCGCCTTTGCCCAGCAGAGCCTCAGCGCCGTTGGCGTCGAGAATGGTGCGCGAATCGACTTTTGTGGCGACGCGGAACGAAACGCGCGCGGGGAAGTTGGCTTTGATGAGTCCGGTGATTACGTCGACGCTCGGCCGTTGGGTTGCAAGCACAAGGTGAATGCCCACGGCGCGCGCCATCTGCGCCAGGCGGGTGATCGACTCCTCCACATTGCTGGAATCGAGCATCATCAAGTCGGCCAACTCGTCGATGATGATGACGATGTAGGGAATCGGCTTTTCGTCCGACTCTTCGGCGAACAGGCTTGGCGTGCCACTTTGATCGAAGAGCCGGTTGTACTGGTCAATGTTGCGCACGCCTTTGGCCGCGAGTAGCTTCAACCGCCGTTCCATCTCGCGCACTGCATTGCGCAGTGCATTGGCCGCGAGTTTCGGCTCGGTGATGATGGGCGTGTAAAGATGCGGAACGCCTTCGTAATTGCCCAGTTCGAGCCGCTTGGGGTCGACGAGAATCAGGCGCACCTGATCAGGCGTGGCCTTGTACAGAATCGACATGATCATGGCGTTGATGGCCACGCTTTTTCCCGCGCCAGTCGAGCCAGCAATGAGCAAGTGCGGCATTCCCGCCAGATCCGCCGTGACGATTCTGCCGTTAATGTCTTTGCCCATGGCGATCGTCATCTTCGACTTCGATCCCATGAACTCCTGCGACTCGATGTTTTCCCGCAGCCAGATGATTTCGCGCTGGCGGTTCGGCACCTGAATGCCGACCGTGCTTTTCCCGGCCATCCGTTCGATCAGAATGCTCTCGGCTTTCAAGGCGAGGCAAAGATCGTCGCAAAGATTGGTGATGCGGCTGTATTTGATTCCGGCTTCGGGCTTGAACTCGAAGGTCGTGACCACCGGTCCAGGATTGATTTGCGTGATTTGCCCGTGAATTTCGAACTCGGCGTATTTTTCGGTGAGCACTTGCGCCAGCAGTTTAAGTTCGTCCGCATCGACTTGCTGCTGCTCGTCAGGACGCTGCAGCAGGCTGCTGGAGGGCAGTTTGTATCCGCCGGCGATGCGCGGCATGGTCGTCTTGGCTTTGTTGCCGCTGTCGGCGCGTTCAGTTACTTCAGGATCGGCGGACGATTCCGCCGCAGCATCCATCGCCAAAGGTTCGGTGAGAATTCCGCCGGTTGCCGGCGCCGGTTTCGGCGCGTCTTCTTCCAGCATGCGCTCGATCCCAGTGCGGCGCGGCGCAGACTCTGCGGCTGGCGCCACTGTGGCAGGACGCGTTTGAATTAATTGCGTCTTCACGATCGGCTTCGAGATTCGCCGCTGTTCGAGTTCTTTTTGTTGACGTTTCTTGGCGCGCTCTCCCTGCCAATCTTTGTAGCGATTCCACAGCGCGGTCACGAAGGCGAAGCGTGTCGGAGCCCAGAGCTGAATCGCCGAGAACGAGAATGCCGTTGAGAGATATAACGCTACGGCGAGCACGGTAGCGCACACGATGTAAGCGCCGACCAGATTCAGGTAGTGAATCAGCAGGTCGCCGACGACGCGGCCGAGCAGGCCTTCGATGGGGATGACGTGCATCCAGCGCAAGTGTCCGGGAAGCAGCGCGAACAAGGCGGGGACGAACATGACTAGCCAGATTCCGCCCAGACTTTTCGCCAGCGGAGACTGCACCTGCAAGGAGCGGAACCAGCGCGTGCCCAGCATCGTTGGAAAAATCACCAGCAGGAATGCGCCAATGCCGAAAAACTGCAGCAGCATGTCGGCGGTGTAAGCGCCGACGATGCCGATCCAGTTGCGGGCGGCGTGCGAACCGGTCAGAACCGAGGCGCTGTTCCACGAAGGATCGAGCGGAGAATAAGAAGCGAGCGCGAGGAACAGGAGGAGCGCGGAGACGCACATCAGGAATCCGACAAGCTCGTTGAGCCGCCGGTTCCCGGTGGGAATGAAAATGCTTGCCAGATAATCCATGTAGGCAGATTCACGCTGAAGACACTGCAACCTTCAGCGCCGCAATCGGCCAGAGCCCTTACATTATGCCAAGAAGCGGAACATCCGACAATGAAGGAATTTCCTATTAGTGCTTAGCTGGCTTCCTGCCAGGTGCGTCATCCCGAGCGGAGTCGCTCGGGATGACGCAAGACGAGGATTGGCGCCGCTTTACTGCAAGTGCCAGACGAACGCCAGCGCGATCACGACAACACCGACGACGATGCGGTAGATGATGAACAGGCGCAGGCTGTTCGATTGCAGATAGCGGACGAGCCAGGCAATTGCGCCGTAGCCGACGATTGCCGAAATCAGAATGCCGACCAGCAGCGGGGTGTGCATGCCCGCCGGAATTCCTTCTTTGCGGAGTTCGTGGGCCTTCAGCAGCGCTGCTCCTGCGATGAGCGGCGTCGAGAGCAGGAAACTGAAACGCACGGCGGCTTCGCGCGTCATGTTGCGGAACAGGCCCGCGGTGATGGTTGAGCCCGAGCGCGAGACGCCAGGAAGCAGGGCGAAGGCCTGCGCGCAGCCCACGATCAAGGCATCCGTAAGAGAAATGCGAGTCAGCGGTTTTTCCATGCGGCTGACTTTTTCTCCCAGCCACATGAGAAGCGCAACCACGATGAGCGCGCCGGCGATGAGGATGATGTGCTCGCGGAAATAATCCTCGGCGGAATGTTCCAGCAACTTCCCGGCAATCGCTCCGGGAATGGTCGCAGCGGCCAGAAACCACAGCAGCAGGCGCTCTTCTTTTTGTTCCTCAGCGCTCAGGCTCACGTCGGAGCCGCTGGCCTCGGAGAAGCGAACGACCTTTCCACCCAGCGCGGCGCGGATGATCTGAAACCAGGTGCGCCGGAAATAAAAGAGCACGGAGAGCAGAGTTCCGAAGTGCAGAGCCACATCGAACGAGAGTTCGTGGGCGGGCGACAGTTCGTTCCAGCCCAGCAAGCGCCGCACGATGATGAGGTGGGCGGAACTGGAGACAGGGATGAACTCCGCGAAGCCCTGGACAATGGCTAGAACAACAGCTTGATAAATTGGCAAGGTTTTAGTCCGTCGTGTTGCCGAAGGTTGGAATGCCCTGATGAATGTAAAAGATCAGGCTCTGGGCGCGCAAGGCCCAGTCGCTTTGGCCGTATTGGCTGACGATTTTTTGC
>Ga0302324_100001743_pt1 | contig 51978 bp, 48 predicted proteins | sample Palsa_T0_1_FD_201949 | JGI IMG/M metagenome (GOLD analysis project Ga0302324, IMG submission 201949) | Peat permafrost microbial communities from Stordalen Mire near Abisko, Sweden - Palsa_T0_1 | ecosystem: Environmental > Terrestrial > Soil > Palsa > Peat permafrost | place: Sweden: Abisko...
CGGTTCGCTCGGCCTCGTCGACCCTGCCCTCGCCGGCTGTGACGCCGAGCACAGCCTGCGCGAGCCGGTCCCCTACGACGCTCCCAGCCCGCTCGGGGACGTCCACATGCTCGCCCCGCCCGTCCGCTTCTCACAGACCCAACCCAGATGGCCCGACCCGATCCTCGTCCCCCGAGGATCGAGCCACGCCGAATGGCGCATCTGACATTTCGGGTCGGCGTCGACGCCGAGCCCAGCGCACGGATGACTTCTCTGTACTCGAGTGGGCGAAGACGAGCACCGAGAGAGGCGCTAGTCCCGCGGCGCCCATCCGAGCGCCGGCGAATGAACCGGGGATCTCACCGAGGAATAGCCCCAACCTGAGCGGCGTTGCCAGCAGTGTAGTTGTAGGTGCAACTACATTGGCCCGTACGAGGGGAGAGTAGTCGTGGATCAGGTCGTAGAGCTCGGGATGGACACTTTCGGTGACGTGACCGAGGACGGCCGCGGCGTGCTGGTGTCCCACGCGAAGACGATCCGGGACGTGATCGCCGAGGGGATTTTGGCAGACGAGGTCGGTGTCGACTTCTTCGGCGTCGGTGAGCACCACCGCCCGGACTTCGCCGTCTCTAGCCCCGAGATGGTGCTGGCGGCGATCGCTTCTCGTACTCGGCACATCCACCTTGGCTCCGCGGTGACCGTGCTCAGTTCGGACGACCCAGTACGCGTGTATCAGCGTTTCGCCACTGTCGACGCCGTCTCGGAGGGCCGGGCCGAGGTGATTCTCGGCCGGGGCAGCTTCACCGAGTCGTTCCCGCTGTTCGGCTTCGACCTCGAGCGCTACGACGACCTCTTCGAGGAAAAGCTCAACCTCTTCGTCGAACTGATGAAAGAGGGCGAGGTCAACTGGTCGGGAGCGACCCGGGCCCCCTTGCACGGGCAGAGGGTCTTCCCGACCACCGAGGCGGGGTCGCTCAAGGTCTGGGTCGGGGTGGGCGGAAGCCCCGAGTCGGTGGTCCGCGCCGCCAGCTACTCGCTGCCGTTGATGTTGGCCATCATCGGCGGCGACCCGGCCCGTTTCGCCCCCTACATTGACCTGTACCGTCGGGCCTTGGCCGAGTTCGGCCATCAAGCCCAGCCGATCGGCATCCATTCGCCTGGATATGTGGCCGAGACAGATGAGCAGGCCCGGGAGGAGCTGTGGCCCTATTTCAAGGAGGGCCGAGACCGCATCGGCGCGGAGCGGGGATGGCCGCCGATGACCAGGGCGCACTTCGACCAGGAGGCGTCTGCGCACGGCTCGCTCTATGTCGGTTCTCCCGGCACCGTCGCAGCCAAGATCGCAGCCACCGTCTCCAAGCTCGGGGTCGACCGCTTCGATCTGAAGTACAGCTCAGGCCGGCTGCCTCACGACCAGATGATGCGCAACGTCGAGCTCTACGGCACCAAGGTCATACCCAAGGTCCGCGGGCTGCTCGCCCAGCAGGAGCGCCTCGCCAGCTGACAACGACTGCATCGCTCCGGTTTTAGGGCTCGAGCTATGGGTCGGCGCTCAGGCCGTAGCCAACCCCGGGAGCGGAGCGGATCAGCGTGCCGGATGGGTCGTTGAGCTTCTGGCGCAATCGGTGCACGTAGGCATGCACGTAGTTCGTCTCGCCTTCGTAGCCGGTGCCCCAAACTGCCTGCAGGATCATCTGGTGGGTGCAGTTCCGTCCCGCGTGACGGGCCAGGAAGGACAGCACCTCGAACTCTTTCGCGGTGAGCTCCACGACGGTGCCGTCCAGGAGGGCCTGGTGGTACACCAGGTCGAGTCGGAGCGGTCCGACCGAGATTGTCGTCTCCTCGTCGGGTTCGGTCTTGCGGTGGCGGATGGCGGTGCGGATCCGCGCTTCCAGCTCGGCCATGCCGAAGGGTTTGGTCACATAGTCGTCGGCGCCGCCGTCGAGCGCGGCGACTTTGCGGTCCTCGGCGCCGGTGGCCGAGAGGACCACGATGGGTACCTGGCTCCACTGGCGGATCCTGCTGCAAACGGTTAATCCGTCGATATCGGGAAGGCCGAGGTCGAGCACGACGACATCAGGCGCCGCAAGGGCGGTTTGCGAGATCCCTTGCTCGCCGTTGACGGCGGTGATGACCTCGTGGCCACCGGCGCGCAGGCCAACACGAAGAGCCCGCAGCAGCGAGGGGTCGTCGTCTACGACGAGGATCTTGGCCACCCCCCTAAGCTATGAAGAATTTATTAAGGCCGACGGGCTTTTGTTGAGAACCTATTAAGACGACCCCGCCCAAGATTGGGCCATGGCCGATTTCCTCGCAGTGTTGGGCTTTATCGCGTTTGCGATGGTGATGCTTGGTCTCATCTGGGCGCTGGACCGAGTATGACCGCCGTCCAAGCCATCCTCCTGGTCGTGTGCATCGTGGTGTTCATTTACCTGGGTGTGGCCATGTTCAAGCCGGAGTGGTTTTAGATGGGTTTCGCGCTGACCATCATCACCCTGGTGGTTGCGTTGGGGATCACCTGGCGCTTTCTGGGCTCGTACATGGCCGCGGTCTTCGACGGTCGCGTCCACTTCCTGGGGTGGGCGGAGCGACCGGTCTACCGGGTGTTGGGGACCGGGCCCGACCAGGAACAGACGTGGAAGCGTTACGCCGGATCGATGATCATCTTCTCGACCGTCTCGATGGGGGCGACCTACTTGATCATTCGGATCCAGGGGTCGCTGCCGCTCAACCCGCAGCACCTGGGGGCGGTGAAGCCGGCGCTGAGCTTCAACACGGCCGCATCATTTTTGACCAACACCAACTGGCAGAACTATGGCGGCGAGACGACGATGTCGTACTTCTCGCAAATCGGCGCGCTGACCATGCAACAGTGGGTGAGCCCGGCGGTGGGCATCGCGGTGGCGATCGCCATGGTGCGGGGCTTCCAGCGTCGTAACTCCCCGACGATCGGCAACTTCTGGGTCGACGTGACCCGTTGCATCTTCTACATCCTGCTGCCGATGGCGTTCGTGGCCGGGATCATCTTCGTGGGCCAGGGCGCGGTGCAGACCTTGGCTGGCACCGTGTCGATCAGCGACAGCCTCAACGGCGTCACCCAGACGATCGCCCGCGGCCCTATCGGCTTCATGGAGGCCATCAAGCAGTTGGGCACCAACGGCGGCGGCTTCTTGGACCAGAACTCGGCTACCACCTTCGAGAATCCGACTGCTCTCACCAACTGGCTGTCGATCTATCTCCTGCTGTCCATCCCCTTCGCCCTCACCTACACCTTCGGCAAGATGGTCGGCAGCGTGCGCCACGGCGCCGCCCTGCTGGGTGCCATGGTCATCATCTTCGGGGTGTGGGTGGGCTTTACCAGCTACGGCGAGCACACCAACAATCCCGCAGTCGTGGCCGCCGGCCAGTGTGTGGATGTGCCGGCCGGCACCACCTGCACGCCGACCCCCAGCCTGGTCCACACCTCGACGGGTAACACCGAGGGCAAAAACGTCGAGTTCGGCGACACCACCACCGCCCTGTTCGGGGTGGCGTCGACCAACACGTCCACCGGGTCGGCCGACGCCTCTTACGACTCGTTCACTCCGGTCGGCGGCCTGGGCCTGCTCACCGGCATGATGCTCGGCGAGGTCACCCCGGGCGGTACCGGCAGCGGGCTGTACACCATCTTGATCTACGCCATCCTGGCCGTGTTCATCGGCGGCCTCATGATCGGGCGAACTCCCGAGTACCTGGGTAAGAAGATCCAGGCCAAGGAGGTGAAGCTGGCCGGCCTGGGGTCCCTGGTGATGCCGATGATCGTGCTCATCCTCACCGGTATCGCGGTGTCGATCCACGCCGGGATGGTCGGCCCCGAGAATGCTGCGCCGCATGGCTTCACCGAGATCTTGTACGGCCTCACCTCGCAGGGCAACAACAATGGTTCAGCGTTCGGAGGCCTCACCGGCAACTCCGCCTTCTACAACACTGTCGGCGCCATCGACATGCTGATCGGCCGCTTCGCCATCATGATCCCGGCCCTGGCCCTGGGCGGGGTGCTGGCGGCCAAGAACGTGGTCCCCGCCGGTCTGGGGACCTTCCGCACCGACAACGGCATGTTCATCGGCCTGACCATCGGCGTCATCATCATCATCGGCGGCCTGACCTTCTTCCCCGCCGTGTCGCTCGGCCCCATCGTCGAGCAGCTCTCCCACGGAAAGTTCTTCTGATGACCGCTACTACCAACCCACCGCAGCCGGCGCCCGCGCCGCAACCGACCGTCGCCCACGGGGTGGCCGAGGCCCGCGGCCTGTTCGACCGCGAGATCATGGCCCGGGCCCTCTTCGACGCGTTCAAGAAGCTGGATCCGCGGGTGCAGGTCAAGAACCCGGTCATGTTCGTGGTGCTGGTCGGCACCGTGGTCACTTTCATCGAGGCGATTTCCAATCCGACCCTCTTCGCCTGGTCCATCACGGTATGGCTGTTCTTGACGGTGATCTTCGCCAACTTCGCCGAGGCCATGGCCGAGGGCCGGGGCAAGGCCCAGGCCGACACCCTGCGGCGCATGCGGTCCGAGACCGAAGCCCGCCGGCTGCTCCCCGATGGGCGAGAGGAACGCGTGGCCGCCTCCGGGCTGGCCAAAGGCGACCTGGTCGTCTGCGAGGCCGGCGACCTGATCCCCTCCGACGGCGAGATCGTCGAAGGGGTGGCTTCGGTCGACGAGTCGGCCATCACCGGTGAGTCTGCACCGGTGATCCGCGAGTCCGGCGGTGACCGCTCGGCCGTCACCGGCGGGACGAAGGTTCTCTCCGACCGGATCGTGATCCGCATCACCGCCGAGCGCGGCCACACCTTCCTGGACCGCATGATCACCCTGGTGGAGGGAGCCAACCGCCAGAAGACCCCCAACGAGATCGCCCTCACCATCCTGCTCGCCGTCCTCACCATCATCTTCCTGCCGGTGTGCGTGACCCTGCAGGTGTTCGGCCACTACTCGGGAACCAACGTCTCGGTCGTCATCCTGGTGGCATTGCTGGTGTGTCTGATCCCGACCACCATCGGCGCCCTTCTCTCGGCCATCGGCATCGCCGGCATGGACCGCCTCGTCCAGCGCAACGTGTTGGCCATGAGCGGCCGGGCCGTCGAAGCCGCCGGCGACGTGCAAACCCTGCTGCTCGACAAGACCGGCACCATCACCCTCGGCAACCGGATGGCATCGGACTTCTTCCCCGTCGGTGGCCACACCGAGCAGGAAGTGGCGGAGGCCGCCCAGTTGGCCTCGCTGGCCGACGAGACTCCCGAGGGCCGCTCCATCGTGGTGCTGGCCAAGGAACGCTTCGCCATCCGCGAACGGGACATGGGCACGGATCACACCTTCATCGCTTTCTCCGCCCTCACCCGCATGTCCGGCTTGGACGTAGACGGCCGTCAGATCCGCAAGGGCGCCGGCGAGGCGGTCAAGCGCTGGGCGACCGAGCAGGGCGGGACGGCCCCTGCCGACCTCGACCCGCTCGTGGAGGACATCTCCCGCCGTGGGTCGACCCCCCTGGTGGTGGCCGACGGGCCCACGATCCTGGGCGTCATTGAACTCAAGGACGTGGTCAAGCAGGGCATCCGGGAGAAATTCGACGAGATGCGCCAGATGGGCATCCGCACCATCATGATCACCGGCGACAACCCCCTCACCGCCGCGGCCATCGCCCAAGAAGCCGGCGTCGACGACTACCTGGCCGAAGCCACCCCCGAAGCCAAGATGGACCTCATCAAAGCCGAGCAGGAGGGCGGCAAGCTCGTGGCCATGACCGGCGACGGCACCAACGACGCCCCCGCCCTGGCCCAGGCCGACGTCGGGGTGGCCATGAACACCGGCACCACCGCCGCCAAGGAAGCCGGCAACATGGTCGACCTCGACTCGAATCCGACCAAGCTGATCGATGTCGTGGAGATCGGCAAGCAGCTGCTCATCACCCGAGGCTCGCTGACCACCTTCTCCATCGCCAACGACGTGGCCAAGTACTTCGCCATCATCCCGGCCCTGTTCGCCTCGCTATACGTGCCGGTTGGCAAGAAATATGGTCCCCTCAACGCCCTCAACATCATGAAGCTGCACAGCCCGCAGAGCGCGGTCCTGTCCGCGGTCATCTTCAACGCCCTGGTCATCGTGGCCCTCATCCCCCTGGCGCTGCGGGGCGTCAAGTTCCGCCCGGCCTCCTCGGCCGCCATCCTGCGCCGCAACGTCTACATCTACGGGGTGGGCGGGATCATCGTCCCGTTTATCTTCATCAAGCTCATCGACCTCATCCTCGTCGCCCTGCACGCCTACTGATAGAGGCACACGCTGATGCTCGCCCAAATCCAACGCTCCGTCGTGTTCACCGTCATTGCCGTGGTCTTCACCTTCGCGGTGGCCTACGTCGGCACCGGTGTGGCCCAGGTGTTGTTCCCGCATCAGGCCGACGGGTCGATCACCGCCAACGGGTCCACTCTCATCGGGCAGAACTGGGCCGCGGCCAAATGCCCGGGACATGCAACCGGCAGCTGCGTCTTCCACGGCCGTCCCGACGACACCGGCCCCTACGCCGCCGTCGTCTGTTCGTCCACGGCCAAGAACTGCTCGCCCGCCTCCGGCGGTGACAACCCCCTGGTCGCCAATGGCGTGAGTGGCGAGTCCGCCGCGACCAACCTGGGCCCGAGATCCAAGGTGCTCCTCGCCGACACCGAGGCGCTCGTCGCCTATTGGAAGACGTTGGGCGTCGACGACCCGACCCCAGACCTGGTCACCACCTCCGGCAGCGGCTACGACCCCGACATCACCCCCCAGGACGCCACCGTCCAGATCCCCATGGTTTCCGCAGCGACGGGCATCGCGCCGTCGACACTCGCCGCGCTCATCAAGAAGCAGACCCACAGCGAAGAACTGGGATTCATGGGCAGCGACTACATCGACGTCCTTCAGCTCAACGAGGGCCTCGCCAAACTCCAGTGATCCCAACTGTCCAACCTGCCGACGACTCGGGGACCAACGACTAGGGAGAAAGCCGGCGACATGAGCGAGCCGACCAGGACGACCGTCTCGGAGAGGACCGACGAGGGAGTCAGCCAGGCCGCCGCGATGGACGACGACGCTACCGACGTGGTCGAATCCGCGGGTCACTTTCGCCTCTACCTTGGAGCCGCGGCGGGGGTCGGCAAGACCTTCGCCATGCTCAGCGAGGGCCACCGGCGCCAAAAGCGCGGCTCCGACGTCGTTATCGGCTTCGTGGAATGCCATCGGCGGCCCGTTACCGAGGAGCTCATCGACGGCCTCGAGGTCATCCCCCGGCTGGTCATCGAATACCGGGGGAGCGACTTCGAAGAGATGGACCTCGACGCCGTGCTCGCCCGCCGCCCGAACGTCGCGCTAGTCGACGAACTCGCCCACACCAACGTCCCCGGGTCCCGCCACCACAAACGTTGGGAAGACGTCATCGAGATCCTCAACGCCGGCATCGACGTGATCAGCACCGTCAACATCCAGCACCTCGAAAGCATCGCCGACGCGGTCGAGCAGATGACTGGAGCCCAAGTCCAAGAGCGCGTACCCGACTGGGTCGTACGCAAAGCCGACCAGATCGAGCTCGTCGACTCCTCACCCGAACAGCTCCGCCGCCGCATGCTGCACGGCAACATCTACCCCAAAGAGAAGGTCCCCCAGGCCCTCACCCACTTCTTCCGCACCGACAACCTCATCGCCCTCCGAGAGTTAGCGCTGCGCTTCCTGGCCGACGAAACCGAAGAAGATCTCCTCGAGCACCTGCGGCGCTACCAAGCCAAGAATGTGTGGGAGACAACCGAGCGCATCATGGTCACCGTCACCGCCGCGCCCGGCACCGACATGCTCCTACGGCGTGCCGCTCGCATCGCGGCCCGGGTCAAAGGCGAGCTCGACGTGGTCCACGTAGTTCCCGTGGACGGCAACCGCGCGCGGGACAAGAAGGCCATCGAATCGTTGCGCGGCCTCGCCGTCGACGTCGGGGCCCGCTGGCACGAGCTCCAAGAAGAAGACACCGTTCGAGCGATCACCGGCTTCGCCCGGGACCACCAGATCACCCAGATCGTTATCGGGTCCAGCCAGCGCAGCAGGTGGCAAGAGCTCCGAAGCGGAGGATCCATCGTGCGCCGGATCATCCAAGAGGCCGGCGCGATCGGCATCGACGTCCACGTCATCGCCAGACGGAAGATGCCCCCCGCCGAAGCCAACGAGGCGGCCTTCGACAAGGAATCGTGAGAATCCACTCCCGTGGACCCGGAGATGCGCTGGCCGGCGGTCACGGTGGCGTCGGGCCGGGGGCCTCTGGTGTCGGTGCTGGCTGTGGCCCCGTGGGGGGCCGGACGGTGAAGGTACGCGTGGCCGGTGGGGGTCCCTCGTTGCCGTAGATGTCGACGCCGAGTACCCGCCAGTACAGCGTCTCGCTGGGCAGCGAGGCGAGCGCCCACGCCTGGGCGGTGTCGGTGTTGAAGTCGGCGATCGGGTTGGTGAAGCCGGGATTGTCGGCGACTTGGAGAAGCGAGGACAGCCCGGTCGGAGTGTGCCATCGGAGGATGACGACACGGCCGGTGGCGAAGCTCGCTCCCGCCGACGGCGCTATCAACGTCGGGGGTGGCTGCAGGGTCATCTTCACCTTTACGGTCCTGTCCCGCCAGGTGGCGGTGATCACCACGGGCGTATTGGTGGTCACCGGCTGGGTGGTGATGTTGAAGCTGGCGAGCTGGTCGGTGGCGGTCACGCTGGCCGGCACCGATGCCACGGGCGAGTTGCTGGCCATGGTGATGACGCTTCGGTTGGGGGCGTTCCCGTTGAAGAGCAGCGTGGCCACCACAGCCGTCCCGCCGGAGAAGAAGTTGGGCAACGACCTGCCGTCGAGCTGCTGGTTGGATTCGATGAACACCTGGTTGAGACTGGCGGGGTCCACCGCCAGCGGGGCGGTGACGGCGTGGCCGGCGAGCGTGCCGCTCAAGCTGAGCGTGGCGGGGAGGGCGACCTGCAGCGGCTGGATCGTGAAACTCCCTTGTGCTTGTCCGGCGGGGATCGAGACCGACGCGGGAACTGTCGCCGCCTTCGGGTTGCTGCTGGCCAGGGCGATGGTTGTGCCTCCCGCCGGGGCGGGGGTGGTGAGCTGCACGATCCCGAATGCCTCGTTGTCCTCGTTGGTGCCGCTGAAGACATGGGTGTGGCTGCGCAAGACCACGCCGCCCTCGGTGTACACGTCGACTGTCAGCGTCTTTATTGTGGGCGGGGCGGAAGAAACGCTGAAATGCCGCGCCGCGGACCAGGCCGTTACTGCGCCCCGATCCGGCCCAGCGAGCCCGTGGGAGCTTTGTACCCGCCAGTAGTGAACGCCCGCCGGCAGGGAGAACAGGGTGTCGTCCGGTTGGCTGAGCCCGGTGACGCACTCCTCGATATCCCCGCAACCGGCCGAGAAGTTCGGGGTCGAGTTGATCTCCAGCTCGTAGCCCTCCACCTGCGGGTTGGGGTCGGGCGTCCACTTGAGGGTGACCGGCAGCAACACCGTGGCTCCGTTCGCTGGTGCCAGCAGGGTGGGCGCGGCCGGCACGGGCGCCTTGTAGGTGAGCCGAATAGGCACCGTCGGCGACGGCAGGCCGAGAACCCCGCTGGCGTTCACGGCGAACACGCGGATGAATAGCGGTGTTTGGAAATCCATGAGCGGGGCGTGGGCCTCGGTGCCGGACTCGGGCACATCCACCAGCAACGTGCCGGGAGCGAACGTAGAGTTCGTGGCCAGCTGCAACTGATAGCTCGCGGCCCCCGTGGCCGTGGTCCACTGAATCGGATAGGTCTCAACGGGGTGGTACTCGCTGCCCGCCGTGGGGGCCACCACCGTCGGGCTCCCCGGCGTCCCGACCGCCTCGCCGGTGATAGTCAGCGATCGCTCCGGTGTCCATTCCCCGAACAACGGAGAATATAACGGCTCCGGCGGGAACCTCACCGACTGAACCCGCCAGTAGTAGGTGCCCAGGGCCAGCCCGCTCAGTGTCGTGCTGGTGACCTTCGGCGAGGTCGTCGCCGTCAACACGAGTGTCGTGAAGCTTGGGTCGGTGCTCACCTGCCATTGGTAACTGAGTCCGGGCGGCGTCGCCGGCGGCTGCCACGACAGAGTGACGGGCTCCATCACCTGCGTGCCTGGGAGCGGCCCGACTGGCGATGGGGGGGCGGGGACCGCGGGTGGCGGCGAGATCGTCGCGGTGCAGCCCGACAGGGTCACCTCCACCGATACCGAACCGTCATAGAGCGTGGCCACGCAGCTCGGCTCGCTGAAACCGCTGGCCGAGATGGAAAAGTCGCCGTTCGCGTCGGCCGGCCCGATCGGTAGGCCGTCGTCCACCGACACCGTTGAGTGCGGCACGGCCCCCGACCCGACGATCGTCAACTGCCCGTCGACCAAGCTGGCCTGAGAGGTGACAATCGACGCGCTTGCCGCATCGGCGACGATCAGGCTCAGGGCCATAGTCACCATTGCCACGAGACCGATCGTCGCCACGGCCCGGAACCTGTGGTGATCACCAGGGCCGAAGCGGCGTCGCCGCGCCGGGCCGTGGGCGGTCATAGCCAGGTTTGCTCCGTCGATGCCCGTGCCTTCGTGTTCCACCTCGCGACCTCCCCTGTCCACACCTGTCGACGCTTTGTACGATCGAGGGGGCCGAGGCGGATTGCACTCCGACCGACCTGCTTCGCCTCGCGCTCTCCGGAGTCGCTCGCGCGCTGGTCGCGCATGCGGGTCATCGGCCAATCCAAACCCGTGTCTGAGTCGTATATCCGCGACAAAGGACACCATTAGAAAGCTAGGAGGAGCACCATGAGCACCTTCAGGAGAACTCCACTCGCCACGCTCGCCGCCGCCCTGTCTGCCGGCGGGCTAATTGCCGCTTTGAGCGGTGTCGCCCCCGCCGCAGCTGCATCCTCGAACGCAGCGGTGCACAGACCGGCTGCCAGCAACTGTTATCCGGCGCAGCTCAACGGCAGCGGGGGCTTCCTCGGATCGTTCACGACCGTCTGCCAGATCGCCTCGACCGTGCCGGCCAAAGGCGATGTCAATCCCTATGGCGTGGCGGTGGTGCCCAAAACCGTCGGCGATCTCGTCGCGGGCGACGTTCTGGTGTCGAACTTCAACAACTCGAACAACCTGCAAGGCACCGGGACCACCATCATGCAGGTCTCTCCGTCGGGCACCGCCACGGTATTCGCCGACCTGACCGGACAGACCCATAACCACGTGGGCCTTACCACCGCTCTGGCGGTCTTCCGCGACGGTGACGTCGTCGTCGGCAGCCTGCCCACGACGAACGGGATGGCCGCCACCGCCAGGGCCGGCGCCCTCTACGTCTTGAACAGCCAAGGCACACTGATCGAGACCATCAACGGCGCCGACATCAACGGACCGTGGGACCTCGCCGCCTACGACGGCGGCGGCTTCGGGGTCCTCTTCGTCACCAACGTCCTCAACGGCACGGTGGCCGCCGGGGGCGGAGTGGTCGACAAGGGCAACGTGGTGCGGATCGTGCTCGACCTCACAACCTCGCCACCCGCCGTGTTGCAACGGGTCGTCATCGCCTCCGGTTTCGAGGAGAGGACCGACCCCAACGCGCTGGTCATCGGACCGACCGGAGTGGCCGTCGGCCCCAACGGCACTGTCTACGTCGCCGACACCCTTGCCAACCGCATCGCCGCCATCCCAGACGGAATGTTCCGCACCAATAGCGACGGCACGGGCACCACGATCACCTCCGCCGGCTTCCTAAACGGGCCGCTCGGGCTCACCCGCGCCCCCAACGGCGACCTGTTGAGCGCCAACGGCGGCAACGGGGAGATCGTCGAGTCCACGCTCACAGGCGGCCAGCCGGAATGGCCAGGGGTCGATACCTCCGGTTCGCCTCCAGGCGCCGGAGCGCTGTTCGGCCTAGCCGTCCAACCAGGGAACAAGGGCATCTACTTCGTGGACGACGCCACCAATACGCTCGACATCTTCAAGTAGCACCCGGACCACAAGACTTCCGCGAGTCCGCGCCTTCGCCCGGGCGCGGACTCGCGGACTCCTGCCAATGCGGGTGGCGTCCCTGGTGGTGTACCCATTGTTTCGTTGGGGTCAATCCCCCTGGTCTTCCTGGTCGTATCTTTACCAGTCGATGAGATGCAAATAGGAAAGAGAGCAAAATGAGAACTGTTCGCTGGTCACCTCGGAATGTGCTGGTTGGAGCTGTGCTGACGATTGGGCTCGGATTGGGAGCCGCGGCGTGCGGTTCGTCAAGCCACAACGATCCGGCGACGCAGACCAATACAGGATCGAGCACGCCGACCCAGACCGCTCCCCCCACGACCGCCCCGAGCGGCGGCGGCGTCTCGTACTGACGTTCGGTGCTCGCTCGGACGGTTGAGTCGGACCGCCCTCCGGCTCCCGTACACCGCCCACGGACCGAGCCTGCGTCGCCGCCGGCTCGGGCTCCGTGGGCGGTGTGGTGCGCCGCCGTTGCGCTCATCGGCCTGTCGGCCTGGCTGATGGGTACGGGGCTGTCCGATCTCGTGCGGGGTCACGTCCTTCGGTCCGATCTGAGCTCGGCGGAGGCCGACACGGTGGGCCCGGCCCTGTTGGTCATGGTCGTCTTGGTGTTTGCCGCCGAGCGGTTGTGGCCGGCGGTGCCACGACGGGTCACCGCCAGGGGCCATATCATCGATGCCGGCTACCTCGGGGTGTACGCGCTGGTCGCCCCGGCCGTCACCCTGCTCAGCACCGGCTTCGCCATCGCCGTCGAGCGCTACGCTCCTTTCCTGCGTCTGGCCCGGCTGCCCCTGTTGCCCCAGGTGGCGGTGGTCGCCATGATCCTGCTCGGTATCGACGCCATCAACTGGGCCGCCCACGTGGCCAACCATCGCGTCGGCGTCTTCTGGCGGTTCCACGCCCTGCACCACTCGCAGGAGGAGATGAGCGTGTTCACCACCTTCCGGACCCACCCTTTGGCCCACGTCTCCTACTTGCCTGCTGTGCTTCCGGCCCTGGTGCTGGCGGCCAACGGGTCGGTTCCCACGGTCGGTCTGGTCGCGTACGGGTGTCTGGTCACCCTCCCACACGCCAACCTCCGGTGGAACTACGGGCGGGTCGGTCGCTGGGTGGTGAGCCCGGCGTTCCATCGTCTCCACCACGCCAACACCGACGTGGACGGGATGCGGGCCGTCAACTTCGGTTTCGTCCTCGCCGTCTGGGACCGCCTGGCCGGCACGGCGGCTCTGCCCCACGGTCGGGTCGTGATGGAGACCGGCATCGGCGGGCGGCCGGTGCCGCTCGAACAGGACTTGGCTCGCCCCTCAGCGGGACGGGTAATTGTCAGCCAGCTGGCCCAGCCGTTCCGGTTGCGTTCGGGATTGGAGAGTTAGAGATGACAGGAACGGTCGATCGTGCTGCGGACCTTTACCGGCGTTCGCAGGAGGCCAAGCAGTCCGGCGCGGCGCGCCACGCTGCCCTCTTGGCGGCACGGATTGGGTTGGCGTGGATCTTCATCTACCACGGGTCTTACACCCTCTTCGGAGCCTTCGGAGGTCCAGGCATCCAACAGGCGTCGATTTTCTATGGGACGGTAGCCCACCTGCATCCGGCCACGTTCTTCGCTGTGCTCGGGGGCATCATCGAGTGCTTCGGCGGCGCGGCGGTCGGCCTCGGGATCTTCGGCCGGATCGCGGCCGCCGGCATCGCGGGCGACATGGCCATGGCAATGGCCACGGTCACTTGGGCCAACGGCATCTCGTCGACCAAGACCGGTGGTGGCTACGAGCTGAACCTGGCCCTGTGCGTGCTGGCTGTGATGGTCGCCCTCCTCGGCACTGGCCGTTTCTCCCTCGACCAGGCGATCAAGGCCCTGTGGGAGAAGCGCCAGTCAGGGACCCAACGTACTGCTGACTCCGGCCCATCTGTGGCCGACGGGAGCGCGGATGGCCACAACCGCCACCCGGGCCGGATCGCACCTTCGTAGCCGGACCGGGCCGTCCATCCCGTCTCCGCGGGATTCCCGGTGCCGCTGGGTCGGTTGCGCCGCGATCATCTCCGTCGTCGTATTCCCGGTGACCGAGATGATCCGCGTTCTGGCCGGGAGCGCTGGTGTCATCCTCTACGGCGATCAGGCCCTCATCGCAATCGCGTCGCGACGCGCCGCTGACTTCGTGCAGCTGCTCGGCCCCTACAGCCGGACCGGCTTCCATCATCCCGGTCCCACTGTCTTCTACCTGCTCGCTCCCTTCGTGGAGTTGGCCAGCTCGGTCGGTTCCGGTCTCTACCTGGGTGCTCTGGCCATCAACCTGGTCGCTCTCGTCGCCACCGTGGCGATCGTCTGGAGGCGGGTCGGGCCGCTGGCCGCCCTGTGGACGGCGGCGGCCCTGGACCTGTTCGCACTGTGCCTCGGGCTGGGGACGCTGCGCGAGCCGTGGAACCCTTACCTCGTGATCACCCCGATGCTGCTGTTCGTGGTGGTCTGGGCCGCAAGCTGTACAGGGCCAAGCTCCTATGGGTTGTGGGCGCTCGTCGTCGGCTCTTACGAGATCCAGACCCACATCGCGACAACCCCCGTCGTGCTTGTGCTTCTCGCCGTGATGGTCGTCCGGATGCGCCTCCGCCGCCTTCGGCTCTCGGGCGGAGGCGTTTGGGCTGGCGCCGCCGTCCTGGTGGCGATGTGGGTGCCCACCGTCGTCGAATTGTTCCGGAACCGGCCCAACAATCTGCAGGAGATCTGGGACTTCTTCACCTCGTCACACCAGGCGACCGGCTGGGGAGAGCTCGGTCGGGTCGCGGCGTCGGTACTGACCGTCGTGCCCTTCGGCAACCATGACTACACCCTGAGCCTGCACCGCACAGAGCCTGAGCTGGTCCTGGGATTCCTGCTGATCGCAGCCCTGATCGTCTTCTCTGTCCGGGTCGTCCGCCGGCATCACAGTTCGTTCGCGGCGCGCCTGGTCGAGGTCGGGCTGGTCGCCGGCGGGCTGGGGGTGCTCTCCCTCGCTGGCAGCGACGGCCCGGTGCTTGTCTACTTCGCCTTGTGGCTGGCCTCCGTCCCGGTGATGTTCCTCATCGCCTCGGGCGTGGCCCTTTTCACGCCCGGGAGTCTGGCAGATGTCCCGACCCGCGCAGTCATCGCACCAGTGCTGACTGGCGCCATCATCGTCTCCGGCCTGGCGACGGGCGTCGGTTTCGCGCTCCCCCCAGTGGATCACACCATCGGATCAGGACCGTGGCCCGCCCAGGACGCTGGGTCGGCCCAGGGACGTCATCGCACCGTGCAGGACACCGCCGAACTGGATCGTGCGTCTCTCGCCGCGCTCGTCCTGGGCGAGCGCTCGGTCCGTTTCGTGATCGGCTCGGAGTCGGATTGGCCATATGCAGCCGGCGTGGTGCTCTACCTGGAGGAGCACGGGGTCGATGTGACCGTGAGCCCGACGTCCTGGGAGTTCTACTTCGGGCCCAACCAGGCGCCGGCTAACAAACCGGCAGGCGAGTTCGGCCTGTACCCAGCCGGATCACCCGCTGGCGCGGCACCCGGCGGCCGGGTGATAGCCAAGGTCGACGGGACCGAACTCACCTTGAGGCAGTTGAACCGCTAAGCGCCCACCGGAAATTTCGTTGCCATTACTGCAATCCCGATCGACGGGAGCGGCGTATTGCAAGTGACGGATCGAGGAGGAAACGATGTTTCCGAAGCTGATGATGACCTGCTCCCCGGGGCGCTCCAAATGGAAGAGAGCGGCATTCTCGGTGGTGGCGGTCACTGCCATAGGACTAGTGGCCGCGGCCTGCGGCAGCAGCTCGAAGCACTCGGTGTCCAGCGCCGCTTCCGCTTCCGCCGCGAACTCGGGCAACCCGATCGTCGTCGCGATGGACTCCAGTAGGTACGGGGTGATCCTGACCACCCCGAGCGGATTCGCGCTCTACACCTACACCGCCGACGATCCGGGCGGCCCAGGATGCACGGGGGCGTGCCTCAAGTTCTGGCCACCGCTGCTCCTGCCCGCCGGCACGTCGCAGCCCGTGGCCGGCCCAGGTGTCACCGGGCTCGGAACTTTCGCCCGGGACGGCCTCCTGCAGGTCACCTTCAAGGGCCTGCCTCTCTACACCTACGTGAGCGACAAGAGCCCCGGCCAAATCACCGGGGAGAACGTCGTCGACGCTGGCGGCAAGTGGCTCCTGGCGATCGTGACCCCTGCCACCGCCTCACCGGCCTCGACGACTCCGGCGCCTGCTAGGACCACGCCGGCCACGGCAGTGACCACCCCAGCTACGGTGCCCTCTGTCCAGCAGCCCCCGGTAACCCAGGCTCCGGCTGTGACCGCACCCCCGGCGACCGGCCCTCCCATGACCTCCCCGCCTATCACCAATCCCCCGGTCACCAGCCCACCGCCGACCGTGCCGACGACCTCGCCCCCGACCACCGCTCCGCCCTTGCCCAGCTACTGACTGTCACCGCCACGCAACGGGTGCCCCCAGATTGTCTGCGATGACAACTACCGTGAACCGGCGAGCGTCGAGAGGTCACAGGGACGGGGCCTTCGTGCTGTCAGCCCATTGCGTCTGAGGAGGAGGAGCCGGTGGTCGAGCTTGTGATCATTGGCTTCGTAGCTGGGATTGTCTGCGGGATCTCGCCGTGCATCCTCCCGGTCCTTCCCGTCATTCTGGTTGCCGGGGCCACTTCGGCGAGCGTGCCGACGGTTGGGGACGATGTCCGGCCGGCCCGGAAGGTGTCGCGTGGTTGGTTCACGACCCGGCCGACGCCCGAGGCCGAGGCGGTCAGCGCCCCGGTCGTGACCCGATCGAGGTGGCAGGCTCAGGCCCGGCCGGTGTCGGTGGTCGCCGGGCTGGTCGTGAGCTTCAGCCTCCTGATCCTGGCCGGTTCGGAGTTCATCTCCGCTCTGGGCTTGCCCCAGCAGTTCCTGCGCGACGCCGGCATCACCTTGCTCGTCGTGGTAGGAGTGAGCTTCCTTTTTCCACCGCTGTCGACGTTGCTCGAGCGGCCCTTCGCCCGGGTCAACGCACGGCAACCCAACGGCGAGGCCGGCGGTTTCGTGGTCGGACTGGCTCTCGGCCTGGTGTTCGTGCCGTGCGCGGGACCGATTCTCAGCGCCATCACCCTGGCCGGAGCGAAACACCATGTCGGGTGGACCGCAGTGTTCCTCACCGTAGCCTTCGGTGTCGGGGTGGCCATCCCGCTGCTGGTCGTGGCCGTAGCCGGCAGTCAACTCACCCAGCGGACCAAGTCCTTGCGCCGCCACGCGGCCCGGGTCCGTCAGGTCAGCGGGGTGATCGTGCTCGTCATGGCCCTCACCATCGGGCTGAACACCTTCTCTGGTCTACAGAAGGACCTTCCTGGCTACACCACCGTGGGCCAGACCGGAAACCAGATCCGCAAGCAGCTCGCCGGCGTCGAAGGTGAAGACCAGCCGCCCCCGGCCGGCACCGCCGATCTGTCCGACTGCAGCTCTACGGCCACCACTCTGATCAACTGCGGCGCGGCCCCGAACTTCACCGGGATCGTCAGCTGGCTGAACACGCCCGGCGGCCAGCCGCTCAGCCTGACCCAGCTGCGGGGCAAGGTGGTCCTGGTGGACTTCTGGACCTACTCCTGTATCAACTGCCAACGCACCCTGCCCCACATCGAAGCCTGGTACAGCGACTACGCCAAGGACGGCCTGGTGGTCGTCGGGGTGAGCACCCCGGAGTTCAACTTCGAGCACGTGGTATCCAACGTGAAGAGCCAGTCGGCCAGTCTCGGCATCAAGTACCCGGTGGCCATCGACAACAACTACAAGACCTGGGACGCCTACAAGAACGAGTACTGGCCCGCCGACTACCTGATCGATGCCCAGGGCGACGTCCGCCACGTCAGCTTCGGTGAAGGGGGCTATTCCGACACCGAGGGCCTGATCCGTCAGCTGCTCACCGCCGCGCATCCTGGCCTCATCCTGCCGGCGGGAACCGACGTGGCCAACAAGACGCCCGAGCACGTGCAGAACCCGGAGACCTATGTCGGCTACGAAGAAGAGCAGTATCTGGACTCGGCGACCGAGCCGGTGCACGACAGCCCGGCCGTCTACCAATTCCCCTCCCCATTACCGCTCGGGGCCCTTGCCTGGTCAGGGACCTGGACCGACCACGCCCAGGAGGCGACAGCGGGGGCCAATGCCAAGATGGAGCTCGGCTTCGAGGATGACGACGTATACCTGGTGATCGGGGGATCGGGGACGGTAGACGTGTCGATTGACGGCACGCACACCCAGACCATCGCAGTCGGCGGAGTCCCGAAGCTCTACACGCTCTTTCACGCCGCCAAGTTGACGACGGGATTTCTGGAGTTCACCGCAACGCCGGGTATCCAGGCCTACGACTTCACCTTCGGGTAAGAGGCCGCACTCCGAGGACCTCCCGCCCGGGCGTCGCGACGTGGGATCACCGAGCGCTCTGGCAGGGAGACGCAGCCTCTTGAGCCTTAGGTGCAATCTGTCCTAAGCGGAGATACGTATTGAACGACACGGAGCCCCTGGCCGGGTCGGAGTCGCTCGAACAGATCGAAGAGCATGGTGTGGATTCGCGGGATCGCCGGTGTCGTCCTTTGCGCGCTGGGGGCGGTGTGGATCGCCCAAGGCTCGGGCGCCATGAGTGGCTCGGGCATGTCGGGTCACGCACAGTTTGCCTTGCTCGGCGGAGCGGCAGTCGTCTTCGGATTGGCGCTGCTGGTGTGGGCCGCCCGTATCCGCCGCCGGCAAGTTACGTAAAGGGGGGAGAGCGACTCGTCCATGCTTCGGCTTTCCAGCTCGATCCGGCGGGACCACGGCGCGGCTGACCCCACCGAGCCGGGTTGTGTTAATGAAAGCACCGAGGTCGTGCTAACCGTTGAGTGAGAGGACCCCGTTCGGTGGCTGAGGCAGTTCGTGTCGAGACCGATGGCGGCGTGAGGCGGTTGGTCCTTTGCCGGCCAGCGCAGTTCAACACGATCACACCTGATCTGCGGGATCAACTGGATGACGCCTTGGAGCGAGCCGACCGGGACCGGGATGTCAAAGTGGTTCTGCTAGCCGCCGAAGGTAAGGCGTTCTGCGCCGGTTTCGGCCTTGACTGGTCGACGCTGGCCCAGGCGAGCGCGCCAGGTGCTGCCGGCGAGCGGGTCTGGGACAGCGTTGACGACGTGCAGATGATCGGCAGGTTCGGTAACACCTTCGCCAAGCTCCACTCGATCTCCAAGCCGACGCTCGCAGCAGTCCGAGGCTGGTGCGTGGCGGGAGGTACCGACATGGTGCTCAACGCCGATCTCATCATCGCAGGCGAGTCCGCCCGATTCGGTTACCCGCCGGCCAGGGTCTGGGGAGTGCCCGAGGCTCCGTGGGTGTGGGTCGCGAGGCTCGGCTTGGAGCGCGCCAAGCGCTATCTGTTCACCGGCGACGAGCTGACTGGGACAGAGGCCGCCGCCGCTGGCATGGTCCTTGAATGTGTGCCCGATGATGAGCTGGACGCAAGGGCCGATGCCCTGGCCCATCGGATAGCGCTGCTCCCACTCAACCAGCTTCAGTTCAGCGGCGACGCGCGAACGCAGTCTGCTGAACGTGTCACGGTCAATGCTCGCCAGAAACGGGGTGAGCAACCATCCGCCAATGCCCCACGCGAAGCCGAAATTCCGGGTCAGCAGGGTGGGGCTGGGGTCGAGGCCGCCATAGATATACACCTGCTTGTGAACCGATGAGCCGTATCTCGAATATTCCCGAGCCGATGTATTGGCGGCAGCCTCCGGAAGAGTGCCTCTTTCCCCGCGAAGTTGGATCCCGTGCGAAGGTGGACTCCGTATGCGGACGATTCGTCGCGTACAGCGACGGCGCAACGGTGGGGGGACCAACGCGCGATGCTGGCATTTTTTGGGAGTGGATTGATATCAGAAAGGGCGCTAGGTGTTCACCAAACTGAGTGCAAGCTTCGAAAAGTGGCTCGACTCGCATCCCGCCTTGAAGGCCTGGCTGCCCACGCACGCCAAGACCGTGATCACGTCGATCGGGGCACTGGCAGCCGCCGTGATCGGCGTTCTCACCTCCCTGGGTGCAGTGCATTGGTCGGGAGCTCAGACCTCCCTCGTCTCAGCGGAAACGGCTGCCACCATTGCCTTCCTCTCCGCAGTGGTGGCCCATATCTGGCCTGATAGCAAGAAGGAACCAGTAGCCGTCGCGGCCGCTTTCACCGCATTGGTGACCACGACCCTGACCATCGGCACCGGCTTCTCGTGGTGGACACTCGACAAGGAGCAGCTGTCCTCCCTGACCGCGGTCGTGTCAGCAACTGTAGGTCTGGGAAGTGCCCTGTTCGCTCGCTCCAAGGTCACGGCGGGCTCGACTACGCCGGTCGCGCCTACTCCCGGCGCGGCGCCTGATGCGGGAGCGGCGGTATGATCCGGCGACCTGGGAGTGGTTGTGCGGTTAGGGCGGTCCCCGCCGGGCGAAGCCTCTAGTCCGCCTGATCGGGGTCGCGGGTGTACTTCCTAAACAGGTCGATCAGCTCGTCGCGGGCGGCGGGCTCCAGTGACTCGGGCGTCATCTGGCCTGTGAGGTTGATGGTCTGGCGTATCTGATCCAGGTAGGCGGAGCAGTTGGGGCAGCCGGCGAGATGGCGCTCGAAGCGCTTGCGGTGTCGTCTGGACAGGCGTCCCTCGAGGTAGTCGGTGACCAGCTCCACCGCCTGCTGGCAGGCCAGGTCGCGCGTCAGGAAGGTCATGTCGAGCCGCCTCTGCTGGCCGGGGCGATGGCGGCGCGGACGCGCGTTCGGGCCCGGTGCAGCAGAACTCGCTGGTTGGCTTCGCTAATGGACAGCACCTCGCAGGTCTCCTGGCTGCTCAGTCCCTCGACGTCGCGCAACGTTACGACCTGTCTCTGCGGTTCGGGCAGACCGTCTATGGCAGCGAGAGCGAGCGGGGCCAGGGTCGCTGCGGCCAGGCGGTCGTCGATGTCGGGCCACGGTTCGGGCGGGTCGATCCAGGCTCCCTTCGAATCGAAGTGGTCTCGGCCGACGGTGGCGCCGGGCGCTCCGATGGGCAGCAGCCTGTAATCGATTCCCGACCGGGTCCTGGCCCGGTTGGCGCAGATGCGGAACAGCCACGTCTGCAACGAGGATCGCTCCTCGAAGCGCTCCAAACCCTTGATCACCGCCACCCAGGTGTCCTGGGCGACGTCCTCGGCCGCCGGCCCCGACGAGACGAAGGTCTGGGCGAAGCGGACCAGGCGGGTGTGGTAGGCCTCGACCAACTCCACGAAAGCCGTCTCGTCGTGCTCACGCAGGCGACCGAGCAGATCCGCTTCGTTGCCCACGGCCCGCACCATATCGGCTCGAAATGATTCTGTAACGGCGAGGTCCCCGGGCGGACTGCACCTATGAAGCCCCTATACCTGGAGAACCCAAACGTGAAAGTACTTCCAAAGATCCTGGCGTCCGGTCTGCTCTTTGCCGGAGCCACCGGCCTTACCGCCGCCCTACCCGCCGCGGCGTCGGCCGCCCCGCTGGGTGTGGTGTCAGCCCACGCCGTGTACGTGGAGACCGACGACAGCGCAGGCAACCAGGTCGTCTCCTACGAGCGAACGGACACCGGCGCCCTGACCCTGTACGCCACCTACCAGACCCAAGGGCTGGGCGGCCAGCTCGACGGTTCGGTCGTCGACCACCAGGCTTCTGAAGGGGCACTGCTCTACGATGCCGACCACCAGCTGCTGTTCGCCACCAACGCCGCCAGCAATACGGTCACGGTGTTCTCGGTCCATGGCCCAAACCTCGAGCTGCGCCAGGTCATCGGATCGGGCGGCGACTTCCCTGTCAGCGTGGCCCGCCACGGGGAACTGGTCTATGTGCTCAACGCCCGCGAAGGCGGCACCGTGTCCGGCTACCGGATCGTAGGAACCCGTCTGGACCCGATTCCGGGATCGACCATCGAGCTCGGGTACACCCCGGTGACCGGCGCCACCGAGTTCACCAGCACGCCCGGGCAGGTGTCATTCTCTCCCGACGGCACCCAGCTGCTCGTCACGACCAAAGCCCTCGGCGAGAGCGTGCTCGTCTTCCACGTGGAGCAGCGCGGCAGCCTCGACGCCAACCCGGTCGTCAACCCCGTCGGCAACGTGCCTTTCGCGGTGTCGTTCCTCTCGCCGCAGAAGCTGCTCCTGGCGGAAGCGGGCGGCGATGTCGCCAGCTTCACACTGGACCGGTTCGGCAACCTGCACGCGCTCGACTCCGTGCCCACCAACCAGGCGGCCAGCTGTTGGATCGTCCGGGCCGGCCACTACTGGTACGTGTCCAACGCCGGCAGCTCGACCGTGTCAGGCTTCAGTGCCAAATACACCGGAGCCCTCACCGATCTCGGTAACACGGCGACCGACCCTGGGACCGTCGACGCCGCGGCCACCCCAAGTGGGGGCTACCTCTACGTCCAAACCGGTCTCGACGGAGTGGTCGATAGCTACCAAGTGGCCTCCGATGGTGCTCTGACGGCCATCGGCTCTCCCATCACCGTCGCCGGCGCGGCCGGCGGCGAGGGCATCGCCGCCTCCTAGCCCGACCATGACCCAACCGGCTCGGGGTCGCGGTGCCATCACCGCACCGCGACCCCGAGCCGTGGTTACCTGCGGCGAAGGCTAAGGAGGCACACAGTGGTCTACCTCTTCTGGTAGTGGTTGTCGTGTGTACGGACCAGGTTGGCTCCCAGCTCGGCGAGGTAGATGCGCAGCTCGGCGGGACGTTCGACCTCGAAATCGACGCCTAGCCCGACGAGGTAGCCGGCGATCCACTCAAGGCTCTCCGCGCCCAGCTCGAGCGAACACTCCTCTGGCCCGAGGGGTTTGACGACGCCGACGTCGGGTGGCACCCGGCGAATCATGTCGACCGCTGACGCCGCGACCCGCGCCGTCGCTTTGTGGAGGAAGGGCGCCACGGAGATCGACTCGTTGACGAATCCGGCCGGGTCGGCGAGCGAACGAGGCCGGAAAGTGTGCCCGGTCACCCGGATGTTGGACATGCGATCTACCCGAAAGGTGCGCCAGTCGTTGCGGTCGAGATCGTGCGCGACGAGGTACCAGCGCCGATCCGTGGCGACCAGCCAGTGAGGTTCGGCTCGCCGTACCGCTTCGTCACCTTGTCGGGTGCGATAGCCGAACACCACCCGCTCTTTGGCGTCGCACCCTCGGGCCAGGGTCACCAGGTGCTCAGCCGGCACCACGTCGTGGTGTGACATCAGCGGTATCGTGCTGGCTCGTAGGGCGGCCAGCGGGGATCGAAGCCGGGGCGGCAGGAGCCGGTCGACTCGGGCCAGGGTGGCCAATGCCGGCCGCTCGATACCGGGGATGGCGGCTCCCGCCGAGACGCCAAGTAGCACCGCCACCGCCAGGGCTTCGTCGTCGTCGAGGAGCAGCGGTGGCATGTCGGCGCCGATCCCAAGTCGGTATCCGCCGTGCGGGCCGGGCGTCGTGTCTATGGCGTATCCGATCTCACGCAGACGCTCGGCGTCTCGGCGCACGGTGCGGGGACCCACGCCCAGCTGATCTGCCAACTCGTCTCCCGACCAAGAAGGGCGGCGTTGCAGCAGCCCGAGCAAGCGCAGGAGACGGACCGCGGTATCTGGCACGATCCCCAAGATTATCTGGAGATGCGGACCGATTCTGACCGCATCTGTCCGTAGGTTCGGAGTCATGACACATCCCCGATTGCTGGAACAGTTGGCCAAGTACCACCAGGAGGAGCTGCGTCGTCTCGGGGACTTTGATCGTGGGCAGCGGCGTCCGTCGAGTGGACCACGACGGGCGCGCCGAGGTGCGCGTGGGAGCCGGCAGGCACGGGGTCTTCTCCCGCCCTATCCCGCTTGGCCCAGGTAGCGTCTCGGCGACACCTGACCCATGGCACGGCAGACCGATTGCGACGAGTCGAGCGCAGTAGGGTCTCGGGCGAGCCGGCGTTCAGGGAGGGATTGCCATGGCGATAGTAGGCAGGGCATGGCGCGTCGCCGCGGCCGCCGCGGTGTTGATAGGCATGACCACCGTGGCGAGCGAAGCCGCATCCGCGCAGCAGTACCCGGAGAACTGGAACGTCCTTAGCGCCTTCGCCGGCGGCGTATGGGAGCCGGGCACGCCACCCGCCGGCGCCAATGTTTCGTCGTGCCAGCTCACCTCCACCCATCCCAACCCGGTCGTGCTTGTCCACGGCACCTTCGAGAACCAGAATGACAACTGGCAGGCCATCGCTCCGTTCCTTGCCAATGATGGGTTCTGCGTGTACACGTTCACCTACGGCCAAACCTGGTATAGCGGCGGCATCGGAGGAGTCGGGGATATCTACTCGAGCGCCAAGCAACTCGGCTCCTTCGTACAGCGCGTGCTCACCCAGACGGGTGCCGGGCAGGTCGATCTGGTCGGCCACTCCCAGGGCGGGATGCTGCCGCGGGTCTACCTGAAAGACGGCGGCGGCGTGCCTTTCGTCCACCAGATCGTCGGGCTCGCCGCCGACAACTACATCCCGGGTGTGTCAGGCGTCACCGAGCTCGCCGAGCTGATTCCCGGCGCGCAAGCTGTGCTGGATTTCGGCTGCCCGTCGTGCTCGGAGCAGACCAGCCAGTCGTTCTTCAACCAGCTCAACAGCGGAACCGTCACCTACCCGACCGTGCAGTACAGCGAGATCGAGTCGACCCACGACGAGGTCGTCACGCCCTACCAGCACGCCTTTCTGCCGGCGGCGCCGAACGTGACCGACGAGACTGTCCAGCAGTACTGCCCAGACGACCCGGTGGGCCACATCGGCATCGTCTACGACTCCGACGTAGCCCAGATGGTCGCCAACGCCCTCGCCCCAGCCTTAGCTCAGCCGGTGCTCTGCTCCAGCGGGTTCGGCTACTGAGGCGGGGCGGGGGCCACCGCTTCGATATCACGTGAGAGTGTCTCAGCCATCGTGGACGGCGCTATCGAGTTGGGACCGGCCGCGAGCGAAGACGCCGCCGACTCGTTCGGCTATGCCCTCGACCCCTCCGCTTCGCCTCCACTGACGGCTGGTATCGGCTTCGACCTGCAACCCGTCACCGACCGCCTCGGACTCGATGCGGCGATAGGAGGCGAGCAGGGCGCGAATGGCTGGGCCGGTGTTGGCAGCGATCGTCGCGGCCAGCCGCCTCGCAGTAGGGAGGAGCTCCTCGTGGGGCGTCACCTCCGTGACCAGCCCCGCGGTCAGGGCTTGGGCTGCGGTCATGAAGTCGCCCGTGAAGCTCATGCGGCGGGCCATCGAGAAACCGACCCGCTGCGGCAGGATCACCGACAGGCCCCACCCGGGTAGCACGCCCACCCGGGCGTGGGTGTCGGCAAACGCCGCCCGCTCGGACGCGATCAGGAAGTCGCAGTTGAGGGCCAGCTCGAAGCCGCCTGTGATCGCCACGCCGTTGACGGCGCCGATCAGCGGCTTGTCAAGCGGCTTCCACGGGGCGCCCGTCGGCAGGTCGGCGGACGCGTCGTCGTCGAGCTGGCGACCGCCGTCGGCGCTCATCTCCTTCAGGTCCAGTCCGGCGCAGAAAGCGGGGTCGGCGCCGGTCAGGATCACCGAGCTAACATCGGCGTCGGCGTTCACGTCGGCCAGGGCCTCCCTCAACTTCGCCAGCAGGGCCCCGCTGAGGGCGTTGCGGGCCTCGGGGCGATGCAGGGTGAGCACAGCCACACCGTCGTCGGTCCGATCAATCAGAACGAGATCGGACTCGGTGGGTTGGGCGATCTGCATGCGACGACCCTACCCGGAGCTATTACGACCTGACCGCCGGCGGCCTACCGGTAGGTGTTGTTGCTGGTGTGGTCACCCGCGAGCCAGCGGGCGAGGTCCTCCCGGGCGCTTACCTTCCGCACCTCGTTGATCCTCTCGGCGTCGGGGTGGTCCACGGTGAACTCGAGGAGCAACCCGTTCGGGTCGGTCACGTAGAGAGAGACGCAATACCCATGCTCGAGCACGAAGGTGTCGGGCTCTGTTATGCCGGCCTCCGCGATGCGCTTTCTTATCTGGTCCTGAGTGTCCTGATCCACGGCCAGGGCGATGTGACGGAAGGGGCTGGGCTCGAATGCGGTCTTGAACAGGTCCTGGTCGGCAGGGTCGGCGAACTGGAAGAAGGCCAGAGCGCTCCCATCGGCCAAAGCGAAGAAGGTGTGGCAGTAGGTCCGCTCCGCCCCGAAGAGGACATCCTTCTCCGCCCACGTGGCCACGAGGGGCATGCCGATGACGTCCTCGTAGAACTTTCGCGTGGCTTCCTGATCGTCGGTGATGAAGGCGTTGTGGTGGAGGCGCATCGGCCTGGGTGTGGTCGTGGACATGGATCCGTTCCCTCTGATCAGATCGTTGGCAGTAAGGATGACAAATCTTGTTCGACGTGGCCTCTCCGGATGGGGAGGCACGACTCCGGGAAGTCCGGTCGGACCTCCGCCTCCATGTCGGCCAGGGCATCCAGGAAGCGGGGGAGCTGCTTCATGGCTCCGGTGCCCACGTCGTGCAGGACGACCACCGTCCAGGGCTGGCCGGCCACGTCGGCGCAGGCTGGTTTTACCCACCCGTCGGGGTTCTCCCAGTCGCGGGGCAGGCTGTTCCAGAGGACGCAGGTGTATTCGTGGGCGACGAGGTAGGAGACGGCGGCGCGATTGAGCACCCGGTAGTCCAGCACCCCTCCGGCCGCGTAGGGGCGGAACAGCTTCTCCTCCCCGTCGAGGCCGGCCAGCCGCGCCGCAGCAGGCTCGATCTCGGCCACCACGGCTGCGGCCGCGTCCTCGGCTGCACCCAGCAGAAGGGTGTGGGTGTGGGTGTGGTTGCCGAGGCGATGGCCCTCGGCCACGGCCCGCCGGGCCAGGTCCATCCCCTCGTCGACCAGACGGTCCCCGACCACGAAGAAGGTGGCGGGCAGTCCCCGCTGGGCCAGCTCGTCGAGGACGGCGTCGGTCACGCCGGGCCACGGCCCGTTGTCGAAGGTGAGACTTACGACCGGTCCCGGCCGCCCCTGGTTGGCCATCGAGGTTCCTCCCCGTATCCATGCTAGGCACCCGGTCCGAGCGGTGGCGATCGTATTTGTTCAGTCGGCGTCTCGTTGTCGGAACACAACCGAGCCCGTTCTAAGGTGGTCAACCTTCTTGACTACCTGGCCGTCCGCTCCTAGTGTTGACGTATGACCAACGGGCACGCCGATGCCAAGACAGAGGTAGACAGCGAAGAGCCAAACGACGACACGGCGATACCCACCCTGATGCAGGGGGCGCGGGGGGCATACGCGCAGGCTATCCGGGCCGAACTGGAGTCGATAGGGATCGCCGACCTACCTCGCAACGGAGCGGGCGTCCTGTTCGCGACCCTGTCGGCCGACGATGGCCCCGGCGAGCGGGGACTCAGCCTTCCGGTGCAGCTCGGGATCAGCAAGCAGGCGGTCAGTCAGCTGGTCGATACCCTGGTCCGGCGGAGCTACCTCGTTAGGAGGGACGACCCCGAGGACGGTCGAAGAGTTGATTTGGATGTAACCGAGCGGGGGCAGGAGGTTGTTGACGCGGTGGTTCGAGCGGTCGACTCAGTGGACCAGGAGTTGGCTCTAGCCGTCTCCACATCGGAGCTGCTGGCGTTCCGCAAGGCGCTCACCGCTCTGGCCGAGATCAAGACTGCTCGGGTCCTGCGAGGCGCGAGCAAGCGCCGGCCGAGTAGGGACCGAGCTCGGTTGGAGCCGATCTTCCCCGTGCGAGAGCTCACCGCTGCCCTGATGCACTACCAAAGCCTCGGGTTCGAGACCCATTCCTTCGACGAAGGCTACGGCTTCGCCAACTGGCGGGGGTTGTCGATCCATCTCGCGGTCCAGCCCGGCCACGATGCGGAGGCCAACCGGACCGCGGCCTATCTGAAGGTAGGCGATGCCAACGCCGTCGAAGCGGCTTGGAGCAAACCCGGACTCGGCGGCGTGACCCGTCCGGTGGAGGAAACGCCCTGGGGGATGCGGGAGGGATCGCACACCGACCCGGATGGCAATGTCATCCGGTTCGGTTCGCCGGGTGGTGGCGAACGGTTGGGTTTGAGTAGGCCGAGGCGATGAATTAAGCCTGAGCGGGACGTCTACCTATTGGCGTGCGGTCTGTCGACGTCCGGCGCCAACCAGAGGTCTTCCATTCCAGGTGCTAAGGAGTTGCCCATGTCCCGCGCTCGCGTCCACGGTTTCTCGGTCTCGCTCGACGGTTTCGGCACCGGTGAGGGCCAGAGTCTCGATGACCCCTTCGGGCACGCCGGTAGCCGGCTCCTGGAGTGGTTCACGGCCACCCACACGTTTCGCCGGATACACGGCGAGCCGGGCGGGAGCAGCGGCGTGGACGAGGCCTTCGCTGACAACTGGGGCCTCGGCATCGGCGCGGAGATCATGGGCCGAAACAAGTTTGGACCACAGCGCGGCCCATGGGTCGACGGGGAGTGGAAGGGCTGGTGGGGCGATGATCCCCCCTTTCACACTCCGGTGTTCGTGCTGACCCATCATCCCAGGCCCTCCATCGAAATGAACGGCGGGACGACCTTCCACTTCATCGACGCCAGCCCGGGCGAAGCCTTGGAGCTCGCCCGGCAGGCCGCCGGGGGATTGGACGTGCGCATCGGCGGTGGACCGTCGATGTTGCGCCAGTTCCTCGAGGCAGACCTGATCGACATGATGCACATCGCGATCGTGCCCATAGTCCTGGGGCGGGGAGAACCGCTCTGGTCCGGACTGGAGGAGCTAGAGGCAAAGTTCGATGTGGAGGCGGTCAGCTCCCCCAGCGGCGTCACTCATCTCACCTTCACCCGCCGATAGTCGCACCTCAGGAAGCGGCCGACCACGAGCCGGGTGATCGACGCGGTTCGAGGTGGACCTGGGGCCGGACGGGCCATCTACGTTGGACGCCCATGACGACACAGCTGCTGCTCTACGGGATACTCGGTGTGCTCAGCACGGCCTACGCCTTCTACGTCAATCGACGTTTGTTCGGAGGTCGAGTCGGGCCGGTCTCGCTCCTCGAGGCCGTCTACTACGGGTTCGGCGTGGTGGCACTCGTCCTGGGCTGGTACTTCAACGTGCGCTACGCCCACCAGTACGGACACCAAGCGAGCTACATCAACTACACCAAGAAGCTGTTCGACAACTGGGCTTCGGATTCAGCGGCGCAAGACTCGATCATCGTCAATGTCGTCTTACTGCCGGTCTGGACAATCGTCGACGGACGGCGGCGGGACCTACGCTCACCGGCCGTCTTTTTCGTGATGAGTCTTTTTACGAGTCTGGCCTTCTCGATCGCCATGTATCTCGCCTTCGTTGAACGCCAGCTGCGCTACAACCGAGCGGTGCTCGCAGACTCCAGCACCTCGTATCCGCAGTTGTAGCCGGGGATGAAAGTGATCCCCGGTCCGCCGTAGCAACCGGCACCACATAGGTAGAGGCCCGAAATGGGGATGGGCAGGTCGGGCCAACCCCGAGGTCCCGGGCGGAACGGGCCCATGAACTCCGGCTGGAGCAGCCCGTGGGTGAAGTCCCCGCCAGTGCATCCGAACATGAGCCCGTACGTGTACGCCGGATAGTTGAGCTGGCGTTCGATCAGGTCGGGGAAGTTCGGGGCGACCCGGGTGATCTTGGCGACTATGCGCTCGGCCATCTCGTCGCGGAGACGGATCTGTTGATCGTGGGTGGCCCCGATCGGGAAGTAAAAGGCAAAGGTGCTTCCGGCCTGCTTGCCCGGTGGGGCCAGGCTGGGCTCGTGGATGCTGGGGATCTGCAGGTTGAACGACGGTGACGCTGGCACATGACCCAACACGCAGTCGTCGAAGTCCCTTTGCATCTGCTCGGCCGTGCCGAAGAACGTCACGTTTCGGCCGTATGACGGATCGTTGAGCACATCGTAGGGTCGGATGTACTCCGGAAGACCGTTGAGGGCGAAGTGGATCTGGAAGTACGCCGCACGGTGATCGATGGCGCCGACCCGTCTGACGAGAGCGTCGGGCAGGTGCTCGCCTTCGAGCAAGCCGAAGAACGTGCTGCTCGGGTCGAGGTTCGACGCGACGACGGGGGCGGTGATCACCTCACCGTCGGAGAGTTCGATACCGCGGATCCTTCCCTCAGAGACCAGGATCTTGGCGGCCTTGGTGTGCAGGCGAAGGGTGCCGCCGTGAGCTTCGAAGATGCCGAGGACGTGCTTGGACATCGTGCCCAGTCCCCCCTCGACCTTTGACATCGTCGCGTCTCCGGGCGAGGCGAGGGCAAAGGCCAGGCACAGTGCGCTTCCCGGGGTTGCTGGACCCTTGTAGGTCGAGTTCACAGCGAGGAAAGCGAGCATGCTCCGGACTGGCGCGTGCTTGTCCCGATCGGGAAGGTACTTGTCGATGACGTCCATCACGCTGCCGAACATGGCCAGCCGGATCGCCTCGCGTTCGGTCTCGTTAGCCGCGCAGCCCCACATCTCATCCAGAGTCTTCGGCGGCTTGCGCACGTCGAAGCGTCCGATAGCTCGGGCTGGCGCTTCCGCCCAAGCCTGCACTTCGGCCATTCCCATGACTGCGTCCAGCCCCAGAGTCTCACCGAGATGATCCAGCAGACGCTCGAGATCGGAGTACAGCAGTAGCGGCGGCTGATCCCCCTCGCCCACACTGGCCGACATCACCTCCGGCTCGTAGATCGGGCAGGCGTCGAACCCGAGGTCATCGTAGATTTCGTTGGGCAACGGGAACTGAATCGAACCAGCGAGCTCGAAGCGGTAACCGCGGATGAGCTCGGTGGTGGACGCCATCCCGCCGACGAAGTGGTTCTTCTCGACGCAGAGGACCTTCAGGCCGCCACGGGCCATGACCGCCGCGGCCGTAAGGCCATTGTGGCCCGCTCCGATCACGATGGCGTCGAAGTCGTTCAGCTCACCTGTCACCCCGCTTAGGATATGAGCTTGGCGAGGAGCGAGTTGAGTCGACGTCTCGTGAACCTGCTCCCGGAATGAACGCCCGGATGACACTCCGCACGGCGACGTAGAGCTCCTCCTGGCCCTCCGGAGTCCCAGGTGCGGGGGAGTTTTCCACGGCTACCGGCTGAGCTGAAACCCTGAATATAGCCATTCGTGTTTATGGCTGCCGCGAACAGCGATACAATCAGCCACTCGATCCCCAAGGTTCGGTTGGTCTGGTGTCCCATCAGCGCTAAGGCGCTTACAATAAATACCGCGGTGAAGCCAGAAAGCATGTTTATAGCTCTATATCGGTGTGTGGCATCCTTAGCTACCGCTTTTAGGTTGATAGACATAGCCACAAACACTAGGCCCGTCAGTGCGGCAGAGCCGGTACCTACGAGGACGAAGAAGTTGTTCCATTGCTCAGGATTATAAATTTCTGAACCGACCATAAGACCTACCCTCCACCTATTTGTACGCTCAGTCACTCTCTCCATACGGCACAACATCGACCCGATAGATGAAGGTCGACTCGTGTGCCAGGTCCGCCTCAATGCGCCGAATGAGTCGTGTCACCTGGCCGACGCCGAGGCTGCGAGCGACAGTGAGTCTGGCGAGAACCCAAACTTGCTCGGGTCCGAGATACGTGACAAGAAGTTCACCGACATCCGTCACCTCGGGATAGGCGAGCAGGAAGGCACGCACCCGATCTTGGTCGGTGGACGGAATCGGCTGGCCGATCAGGAAGTCGTGGTTACGTCTCACTAGGCGAAGGCTGATACGGATAAGCAGCAGCGCGATGAGCACTGCAGCTACCGCTTGGGGTCTCGACGACCCGATGAGTTGGCTGACACCGAGGCCCGCTAGTGCCAGCAGGTCTCCGACGACGGACACGGCGTCTTCATTCAATACGGCCCGCAGGTTCGCGTCCGAAGTGATCATGGCCTGATCCAGGAGGCTCCGGTTCGCCAGACGCGCGGTTACGCGCATCTGGTGCGCCGACTGGCGAAAAGAGAGAGCGTCGAAGACGGCGGAGACGGCTAGCACGAAGTACGCCACCAGGAACGACGAAGTGGCGCTGGGATGGATGAGGTCGGTTATCCCTTGCCGCAGCGAGAAAGCGGCGCCGGCTATGAATACGCCGAGCGCTGCGATGAGGGTCCAGAAGTAGGCTTCCTTCCCGTATCCGAACGGATGTCGCTTGTCGGGCGGGCGGGCGCTGCGATGCTGAGCGACCACCAGAAAGAGATCGTTGGCGGTATCAGCCAGTGAATGTGCTGCCTCGGCAGCCATCGCCGGAGATGCAGTGACCACGGTCGCGACAACCTTGGCGACGGCGACGGCGAGGCCAGCTCCCAGGGCCACCAATATGGTCCGGGTGGTGTCGCCTCCGGGCATTGTCAGAAGGCGAGGTACTGGTGCACGGATCGCACTGAAGCCGAACCCTCACCCACGGCCGCCGCTACTCGCTTGGTGGATCCTGATCGCAGGTCGCCGACGGCGAAGAGGCCGGGATGGCTGGTCTCGAACGGCAGCGGCGTGCGAGCTAGCGTCAGCCAAGTCTGGCCGAGCTGGTCGGGAGTCAGCGAGAGGTCGGTCAGCACGAAGCCTCGGTCATCGAGAGCTGCGCAGCCATTGAGCCAACCCGAGGACGGGTCTGCTCCTATGAAGGAGAACAGGCCGGCGCATGGGAGGACGATCTTGCCGTCGGGGCCATTGAGATGCACCGCTCGTAGGGTCTCGTCCCCGTCAACCGCGACGACGGTCGTGCGTGCTCCAAGGGTGATGTGGAGGTCGGCCTCGACCCGTTCGACCGCCTGGGGTGGCCCGGCGCAGCACGGTGCCGGTGGCGATGACGAAGGGCAACTCCGTCGCGGCGAGGCCGAACTGCTGCAGGAGAGCTTCCACGTGGGGGTCACGATCTGCATCCAGCCACTCGTGGGGTACCCGGGTCCGGGTCAGGAACTCCCTGATGTGGAGGGATTCCGGAGAGAACTGTGACCCGATGACCCGGATCGCAGGCGCAGCTCCCGTCATGAGCAACCCTCGTCGGGCCACGAACGCGGCCAGGATGGTGTCTCCCAGCCGAGGGTTCGTCGCCATCAGTTGCCGCAGCCGGTCTCGGGAAACCACGACCACCTCGCCCGCCGTGACGACCCGAGCCGAGACGAAGACCCGTAGCCCGCTCAGCATGTTGAGCTCGCCGAGAAACCGGCCGGGTCCATGGCGAACGATGACCCTCTCGGCACCGTCGACGGCAACCACTATTTCGACCTCCGCGCTGACGAGGACGAAGAAGTCGTAGGTGACGTCGCCCTCCCGGAAGAGGTACTCCCCCTCCCGGACCTGGCGTCGAACCCCCAGCTGGGCGACCAACGCCATGTCGGTTGCGTCGAGCGTCGCACTGGCCTCTTCCTCATCTCCCATGCTGCGGACCCTCCATTTCTGCGCACCCACTTTCTAGGGTAGGGATATTCTCAGGTGAAGGCGCCCACCCCGGTGATGTCGCGACCGACGATCAGGGTCTGCATCGTCTCGGTGCCTTCGTAGGTGTGGATGACCTCGATGTCGCCCATGTGGCGGATGATGTGGTTGTCGAGGAGGATGCCGTTGCCGCCGAGCAGGTCTCGGGCGTCGGCAATGACTTGGCGGGCCTTGCGAGTGTTGTTGAGCTTGGCCAGGCCGGCGATGGTGTCGGTCAGCCGCCCGGTGTCCTCGAGGCGGGCGAGTTGCATGCAGTAGAGCTGCATGCTGGTGACCTCGGCCAGCATCTTGACCAGGCGGTCCTGGACGATCTGGAACGAGCACAGCGGTTGGCCGAACTGCCGGCGCTGCTTGGTGTAGGTCAGGGCGGTGTCGTAGGCCGAGACGGCGTGGCCGAGCGCGGCCCATGCGCAGGTGGTGCGGGTGGTCACGAGCACCCGGCCGGCGTCGACGAACCGCTCGGCCTCCGGAAGCCGCGCCTCGTCGGGCAGGCGAGCTCCTGCGAGCGTTATGTCCGCCTGCCAGATGGCCCGGGCCGCGCCCTTGCCCTCCATGGTCTTGGCGGTGAAGCCGGGGGTGTCCTTCTCCACCAGGAACCCCTTGACCTGACCGTCTTGGTCCGAGCGGGCCCACACCACCACGACGTCGGCGATCGACCCGTTGCCGATCCACCGCTTGGCGCCGTCCAGCACCCAGTCGCTCCCGTCTCGGCGAGCCGTGGTTTCGAGCGAAACCGAGTCCGACCCGTGCATCGGCTCCGTCAGGGCGAAGGCACCGATGGCGTCGAGGTGGGCCAGGGCCGGCAGCCAGCGTTGCTTTTGCGCGTCCGAGCCGAGCAGGGCGATGGACTTCATGGCCAGTCCGGATTGGACACCAAGGAAGGTGCCGAGGCTTCCGTCCCCCCGGTGCAGCTCCATGTTGACCAGCCCGCGCGCCAGTGGCGTCATGCCCGGACACCCGTACCCGGCGATGTCCTCGCCGAGCAGACCCAGCTCTGGGAGGCGGCGCATCAGAGGCCACGGCAGTTCGGCCGCCTCCCAGTAACTGTTGATGGCGGGAAGGACTTCGGTGTCCACGAACCGGCGGGTGGCCAGGAAGTGCTGCCACTGTTCGTCGCTGAACTCCTCCCGTACGTAGAAGTAGTCGGTGGCGAGGGCGTCGCCAAGGTTCTCGTAGGGCATGGCCGTGGCGGTCATGGACGGCACCTCCTAGTGGTCGCTGGTGAGGAAACTAGTGACGAGCGGTGCGAGCTGTTGCGTGTCGGTGACAAGCTCCACGTGCCCGCCGTGGTAGATGTGCAAGGTGGCGTGTGGGAGCAATCGGGACATGATCCTGGAGTTGATTGCCGGCACGACGGGGTCATCGTCGCCGGCGAGGAGCAGGGTCTGCTGGCGGATGAAGGGCAGCCCGGGCAGGCTGGTCCAGCCGGCGCCGGCGAGCAACTGGTGTAGGTAGCCGATCCGGGATGCCGGGCGCATGTCGTCACCCAGGAGCCGCAGGACCCGCTCGGGATGAGTGCGGGCGGTGCCTCCGTAGATGTCGCCGATGATGGAGGCCGCGAAGTTACGATCGTTGAACCGGCGGGTTGTCAGCATCTTGGTCAGCACGCGCAACCCTCCGGGGACCATGATCGAGCCGGTACCGGTGCTGACCAGGACGAGGCGACGGACGAAGCGGGGCGACTGGAATGCCATCTGCTGGGCAAGCCCGCCACCCCACGACAGCCCGAGTACGTCGGCGCGCGAGTACCCCAGTTTCCGGAGCATCCTCACGGCCAGATACGCGTTGCCGGGGAACCCGTACGGGACCGGACCCGCCGGAGACCCTCCGACTCCAGGGACATCGAAGCGCACTACCTCGATCGCCGGATCGACAGCGTCTACGAAGGGCTGTAGCACATCGAAGCCGACGCCTATGCCGCAGCACAGAAGTAAGGGCACCGCACCGTCGGTGCCCGGCCGGATTCGTACTCGCAGATCCTGGCCCAGGACATTGATGACCCGGGTGGCCTCAACGGTCGAACACATAGGTGCCCGGCGCGGCCTCGAGAGCTGGGAAGCTGGGGGTGCCGAGCAAGGCGGGTGCCTCTTTTTCCTCACTCGAGCGTTCGGCCAACCAGTTGGCGTAGTCGGGCCACCAGCTACCGGTCTGCGAGCGGGCTGTCTTGAGCCACTCGTCCGCGTTGGGGATGTTGTCATCGGAGCTCTGGAAAGTCGCCTTGGGATTGCTGGGTGGATTTACAAGGGCGGCGATGTGACCCGAGTTGGAGAGCACGAAGCGGGACTTGCCGCCGAGCAGTTGGGTGGTCGCGTAGCACGACTGCCACGGGCAGAGGTGATCGGCCGCGCCGGCGACGACGTAGGAGTCGACCTCGACCTTGGATAAGTCGACGGGCTGTCCAAACACCGTCGCTGCCCCGGGCGTAACGAGGGCGTTGGTCATCGCCAGGTCGATGAAGTCCCGGTGGAGGTGGGCGGCCATGCGGGTGGTGTCGGCGTTCCAGTACAGGATGTCGAACGCCGGAGGCTGCTTGCCTTGCAGGTAGTTGTTGACCCAGTAGTTCCAGATCAGGTCGTTGGGTCGCAGCCAGGCGAACACCTCGGCGAGTGACCGGCCGTCGAGATATCCTCGGCGGGCCGAGGCGGCGACGGCCATCTTGGCGACCCGCTCGTCGATCAGGGCGCTGGCCATTCCGGCCCGGGACTGGTCGAGGACGGCGACCGCCAAGGCGAGGGAGGCCACTCTGTCGATTCCGCCGGTCTCGGCCAGGTAGGCGAGAAGCATCGTGGCGATGATGCCGCCCGAGCACAGTGCGGCGAGGTGGGTCTGCTCGACGTCTGCGATTTGCAGCACCGCGTCGAGGGCGTCGAGGATGGCCTGGGCGTAGATGTCGATGCCCCAGGACCGGTGGCGGGCGTCGGGGTTGCGCCACGAGACGACGAACACCTGCTGGCCTTGGGCCACCAGGTACTCGATGAGGCTGCGGCCAGGAGCGAGGTCGATGGCGTAGTACTTGTTGATCACAGGCGGGACGATCAGCAGCGGCACGGTCCGGACCCGGTCGGTCTGGGGCGTGTACTGGATGAGCTCCAACACGGCGGTGCGATGGACCACTGCGCCGGGAGTGACGGCGACAGTCCGGCCCACCTCGAAGGCCGACGGCTCGACCATGGTGGGTATCCGGGGTGCGGCCGCCAGGTCCCGGGTCAGGTTGGCGCCGCCCCGCAGGAGGCTGGTACCGCCGCTGTCAATGGCGGACTTCCAGGCCACCGGGCTGAGAATCGGGTTGTTGCTCGGGGCGGCCGCGTCGATCAAGTTGTCGATCAGGAACCGGACCCGCAGGTCGTCGCGGAAGTCGAGGTGGGCGTCGGTGACGACCGTCTCAGCGGTCTGGGCGGCGGCAAGATAGGCCTGCAGCACGCGGTGCAGCATCGGGTTGCCCGTCCAGGCGGGGTCGCCGAAGCGCCGGTCCCCTTTCGGCGGCGCCAGTGTCGAGGCGCCGACGGCGATCCGGCCGCACTCGCGGACAAGATCGCTCCCCCGCATGATCATCTTGCGGGGCCGCCGGCCGAGCCGTCCGGCCAGGCGGACGGTCTCCCAGCCGGGCCGAAAGCGACGGAACTGGCTGATCGCCGCCCCCGTCAGGACCAGGTCCAGGGCTCCGGCGCTGTCGGCCCTACTGTCGTCGATGGCATCTATCCCTTGGTATGTCTGCGTCATTTCGCGCTCGTTTCTTCGGGGGCCACCACCAGGCGGCGCATGATCTTTCCGGTCGGCCCCTGCGGCAGACTGTCGACCAGCCACACCTTGCGGGGGTATTTGTAGGCGGCCAGCCGGGCCTTGACGAACTGCTGTAGCTCCTCGGGAGACGCCGATTGGCCTTCCCGCAGTGCGACGGCGGCACCGATCTCCTCGCCGAGTGACTCGTGGGGCAGCCCGATGACCGCCGCCTCCAGCACGGCCGGATGTTCGTAGAGGACCTCTTCGACCTCACGTGGGTAGACGTTGAATCCGCCCCGGATGATCAGGTCCTTCTTGCGGTCAACGATGTAGTAATAGCCGTCCTCGTCCACCTTCGCTATGTCTCCGGTCCGGAACCAACCATCGACGAACGCGGCGGCCGTCTCGTCCGTCTTGTGCCAGTAACCCTTCATGACATTGTGGCCCCGGATGGCGATCTCACCGGGCTCGCCCGCGGGCACGTCCCGCCCCTCGTTGTCGATAAGTCTGAGGTCGACGCCCGTTATCGGGGTGCCGATGGAACCGGCCTTGCGTCGTCTGCCTGGATGGTTGAAAGAGGCGACCGGTGATGTTTCGGATAACCCGTATCCCTCCAAGATGGCGCAGTTGAACGTCTCTTCGAACCGGTGGAGGGTCTCGACCGGTAGTGCCGCTCCGCCCGATATGCAAACGCGAAGAGAACCTGTCTGGCGGGGGTGTCGGGTCTGCTGCTCGAGGAGGGCCGAGTACATGGTGGGGACACCTTCGAACACGCTGACACCCTCGCTGGCGATGATATCCAACGCTCCGGAGGCATCGAAGCGTGACATCAGGGTGATCGTGGATCCCGCCTGGACGGCGGCGTTGAGACAGCAGGTCTGGCCGAAGGCGTGGAAGAAAGGCAGGCATCCGAGGATCACGTCTGCCGTATCAAGCCCAAGCAGGGTCGTAGCGGTGACCTGGGCGTTGCGGCTCAAGTTGAAGTGGGTGAGCTCGGCACCTTTCGGATGGCCGGTGGTGCCAGAGGTGTACAGGATGACAGCAGTGTCCTCGGCAGCCCGGCTGGCGATGTCGAGCTCAGCGTCAAATGTGGCGATAAGCCGCTCGAACTCGCCCGGCGCCACCTCGATCAGCCCGGCGCCGGCGGTTCCGGCCGCGTCGGTGGTCGCAGCCGGAACCTCGTCCCACGCGAACAAGAAGCGGGCGCCTGAGTCCTGCACGTAGTAATCCACCTCCCGCTCCTTCAGCAGCGGGTTCATCGGCACAACCACTCCTCCGGCCCGCAGGACGCCGTAGTAGGCGACCGCGAACTGGGGAACGTTGGGCAGCATGACCCCCACCCGGTCACCCGGTTGGAAGCCGCGTGACCGGAGCAGGCCGGCGACCCGGGCAGACGCCCGGTCCAGCTCGGCGTAGCTAAGACCACTCTTTTCGAGGCGGATCGCCGGGTGGCTTGGATACATGGCAGCGGTCTCGCTCAGGGCCAGGGCAAGGTTGGGCATAGAGCAATATTCGCTGTTCCGGGCGCGACCGTCCAGAGTGCCGGCGACACATGTTTCCGGGCTCCGGTTGTGCTGGCTGACAACTTCGTGCTGGCAGGGCTGGTGGCGGTCCGTTGGGCTGTGGCCCGCGACAAGCCGATCCGGCCGCGCGTTGTTCCCGGCAACAATCTCGGCGGTAACTAAGGTCGCGGCGATGGCCGTCCCAGCCACCCAGCCGCTGCGCAACCCGGAGATAGTTGTCCTGGCCCGCTCGCTGCTGGAACGCCGGCAGGAGATCGCCGACGGGATGGCGGAGCGGATCCGGAGGGAAATCGACTTCTACCGGAGCGGCGCGGTGAGCCTCGACGACCTGCGGGCTTCGTGCGACCGGAACGTAGAGATGATCCTCTGGCCGCTGGTCAACCCCGCCCCAGTCGATCTGCGCCCGCCGCAGGAGACCGGACGGCGACGGGCCCGCCAGCGCGCTCCCCTCTCGGAGGTCATGGCCGCTTACCGGGTCGGGTTCCGATTCGTGTGGGAGACCCTCGTTGTCGAAGCCCACGAGCGGGGGCGCACGTCGAGCGAGGCGTTGGTGGCGGCCGCCTCGGCGCTCTGGGTCAGCAACGACGAATACACCGATGCGATGGCCACCGCCTACCGGGAAACTCTGACGGCAGATCTGCGCCACGACGAGCGAGAGCGGACGGCGATGGTCGAGGCGCTGCTCGACGGCACCGTCTCGGGTTCCTCGACCACCTGGGAGATCGCCGATATGCTCCGGCTTCCGGCCAGCCCCAATTACGCAGTGGTGGCAGCCGAAGTGTCCGATCTGGCTCGCGAGGCGCTACCGGGGGTCGAGGGTCGACTGATCCGCAAGGACATCGCTTCGGCGTGGCAACTTCGCCCAGAGATGCAGGTCGGGATGGCGTGCCTGAAGAATCCGGCGAAGCTCGACGCCCTGGTCGCCACGTTGCGCGAGGTGAACGCCGGACGGGTGGGAGTTAGTCCGCCGTATCCCGCCCTAGAGCACACCGCGAGCGCCCTCCGGTTGGCCCGACTGGCGCTTGCCGCTTCGCGCCCGGGCCTAGTAACGGTGTTCGATTCTGCCCCGCTATCCGTCACCGCGGCGAGCGCCTCCGAAGTCATGCCACGCGTGGTCACGGCGATACTCGGTGCCCTACTCGAACTCCGACCCGACGACCGGGACATCCTGCTCGAGACCCTCGAAGCATGGCGCGACAACAACGGCTCGGCCACCACCGCCGGCGCGAAGCTCTTCTGCCATCCCAACACGGTACGGCACCGGCTCCGGCGGGTAGAGAATCTCACGGGAAGATCACTCTCCGACCCACTCGCGATTACCGAGTTGTGCCTGGCGCTAGAAGCCGTCCGCCTCCGGCCGGAACTGCTCACCTCGTAAATAAGGTAGGAGTGCGACAAACGTGAAACCCAGTGGCAAGGTCATTCGCGGGAAGGTACGTCGATGCAACCGCGCCCCTCTAACCGGAAAACGTCGTGCCGTGCCGGGATCTTGGGCGACACTTGCTGTCATATTATTGATGCTGGCGATAGTCCAGGCGCCTCGAGACTCCCTCTTGACGGCCAGCCTGGCACGGGTGACGACGAGCCCATTCCGGGTACCTCCCGGATTGCCGACACACTTTGCTTTCGGCTTGGCGGCCGACCCGGATCAGGCTGGGATCTATGGCTGGATGCCGGCATCGGAGAGTGGGAAGAAATCAGACATTCGCTGGGATTACGCATATCAATACCTATCCGGCGGGGTTGACACCAATGGGTCGGGCGGAGATACGGGTTGGGAGACGTGGAACAGCGACGGGCAATTTCCCCTGTACTACGCTAAAGGTGCCGCGTCCGCAGCGCCACACCCCTACATTCCGGTGTTCACGTACTATGAACTGCTGCAGAGCGGGCCACCCTGCAGCGGCGACTGTCCTCCGGCATCTGAGGTCGATCTCAACCACTTAAATGATCCGACATTAATGGAGGCGTACTTTAAGAATTTTACCGAACTCATGCAGCGGCTCGGACCACACACCTATACCGTCCACGGACAAAAGAATACCGGATTCGGTAAGACGGCCATCGTACATATTGAGCCGGATTTGAGTGGTTACGTAGAGCAAGCGGTCAACGGAATGAGTCATTGCTATGGGCATTGCACACACACCGGCAACGACCCTGCGTATCTCAGAGCAGCCGTAGCCAGTTCCGGCGATTCTGACGTCAGCCGGTTTGCCAACACCTATCAGGGCTTCAACTTGGCTTTGCTGCATCTCCGCGATGAGTACGCTCCCAATGTCTTGCTGGCATTTCACGTCAGTGATTGGGCCACCGGAATCGACATCGGCTCGGACACCAGTACCACCCTGAATGTGCAGAGCCTGGGTCAGGAGGCTGGGAGTTTCGCGGCCCAGTCGGGTGCGGTTCAGCAACAAAGCGGAGTCAGCGCCTACAACCTCATATTTAACGATGTTCTCGACCGTGACGCGGGTTATTATCAGACGCAGTATGACCTGGATGTTTGGTGGGACAGATACAACGGAACCTTTCCCGATTTTCACCGCTGGGAGGCCTACATCAAGGCCGTGAGTGAGGCAACCGAGAAGCCAGTGATGATATGGCAGGTGCCCGAAGGGAATCAGTGGTTTGACACAGAAGACAATTCACTAGATTCTGGTGACCAAGACGCAACCGGCTACTTCCAGGACAATCGGGTCGAGTACTTCTTCCAGCATATCTCTGAGTTAATAAACGCCGGAATCATCGGAGTGTTGTTTGGGGCAGGCAATGGTGGTAGCACCGTAGCGAACAATGCAAATTATAAGACTACGGACTACGTACCGAACTTCCCATCCTTTTGCACCCCGTACGGCAGCGACCCGGCGCACCCTCGAATTTGCAACAACCACAAGAGCAAGAGTACCGATGGCGACGGCGGATACCTGCGCATGGAAGCCCAGGCTTACTACGCTCATCCGGTGGCTCTACCATGATCCTGTGGTTCGTGCCATTCAGCTGTCATGGGCGATGCGAACGAGTCAGCCTGGGCCACGCACCCCACGCTTCCGCACCACCACGTCGCCGTCTAACTTGACCCGGCAGGCGAGGCGCAGGTTCGGCCTTCGGCCCCACAGCAGGTGGAGGGTGGTCGCCTCGTCGTCGCCCACCGGGGAGAGGTGTTCGGCGCCGGCGATGACCTCGACGTGGCACCTGGTGCACTCGGCCTGTCCGTAGCACGTCGTCGGCCACACGTAGCCCAGGCGCCAGGCCGCCTCGATCAGGGTCTCGCCGGGATCGACGTCGATGAGGAAGCCGTCGGGTTCGACCCGGACGGTAGGCATCGCTAGGTGCGGACGAACCCGGCCGCGTGGGTGCCGGCGATGTGCCCCCACACCAGGCCCAGGCCGATGGTCGTGCCCCCGCCGAAGTAGGCCGGCCCGGACGGGCTGGCGATGGCGTTGCCCGCCCCGTAGAGACCGGGGATGGGGCGGTCCCGGACGTGCTGCACTCGGCCGTTGACGTCGATCCGGGGTCCGCCGCTGGTGCCGACTGCCCCGAGGTAGACGGGGCAGGCGTAGTACGGGGCTTGCTCGATGGTGCCCAGGTTCGGGTGGGGCGCGGTGGGATCGCCGTGGAAGCGGTCGTAGAAGCTGTCACCGCGACCGAAGTCCCGGTCCCGTCCCGACGCCACCAGTCCGGTCCATCGCCTCACCGTCTCCTCCAGGCCGACCGGGTCGATACCGGCTTTGGCGGCCAGGCCCTCGAGGGTGTCGTCCGCTAGCAGCCAGTCCGGATCGGCGCCGCCGGGCCGGACTGATATCACCGGGTAGCGCGACCGGTACTGCTGGTCGAAGACGACCCAGCTGGGGAGGTGGCGGGGGGTGGCCTGGTTGGCGTCGAAGCCGAAGAACGCCTTCTGCATGTCGTTGTAGTTGGCCGCCTCATTGACGAAGCGCTGCCCGAACCGGTCGACGATGATCGAGTGCGGCGCAGTGCGCTCCACCGCCATGAAGCGGGCCAGCTGCCGGCCCTCGTACTGCTCGTTGGGAACCGCCGCGGCCGGATACCACCAGGCCTCGTTCATGCCCATCAAGTCGGCCCCGAGCTCCATGGCCATCAAGAGCGCGTCGCCCTCGTTGACCGGCGGGCTGGTGGGATGGGTGAGCGGCCCCGGCAGGTAGCGCGAACACAGCTCGGCATTCCATTCGTAACCGCCAGACGCGAGGATCACGGCCCGGGCGGAGGTGTCGAAGCGCCGTCCGTCCTGCTCGAGCACCAGCCCGGCCACCTGCCCGTCGCGGGTGATGACCTCCACCGCTCGGGTGGCGAGCACCGGTTCCACCCCCCGGGCCAGGCAGGCTTCGAGGAGGCCGGCCACCAACGCCTGGCCGCACGCCACCTGCCGGGCCTCCACCCGCCGCTTGATCTCGGACCCGTCGTACCGCTGTGGCGTGTAGGACGGTGTCCAGCTGACGGTCGACTCCTCCAGGGTGAGCGGGAGACCGAGGACCGGTGCCGGGCGCAGCCGCTCGGCCCAGTCCCCGAGGAGGTCGGTGTCGAACAGATCCGGCTCGAGCATCCGCCCGCTCCTCCGGGCTCCTTCCATCTCCGGGTGGTAGTCGGGCCACGACATGGCCCGGAAGCGGAGCTGGGTGCGACCCTCGAGCCCGGCGACGATCCCCGGCCCTTCGTCGACGTAGCGCGCCAGGAGATCGGCCGGGGCCCGGCCCCGGGACAGCTGCGACATGTAGGTGAGGGCCGCCTCTCGCGAGTCGTTGCCCCCCGACACGTGGTTGCGCGGCATCCAGACCCCGCCGCCCGAGACCGCGGTGGTACCTCCCACCGAATCCGACCGCTCGACCACGGCCACCCTCGCCCCGGCGTCGCGGGCCGCCAGCGCCGCGGACAGAGCGGCCGCCCCGCTGCCCACTACCACCACATCTGCCTCTAGGGCGGTCCCCTCGGTCACGTCGGTCGGGAGAGGGGCTGGGCCAGGTAACGGTCGACCTCCTGGTGCAGGTTGGCGATGCCGACCTCGTAGGTGTGGGAGATCCGCGTCGCCGGGACGGTCTGGTTGTGAACGCCCCGCTGCTGGCGGGTGATGTTGGAGAAGTCCTGGAGTGGGATCGCGGGCCAGTGCTCCCGGTCGTCCGGCGCGAACGGGCCCTGCATCGCCGGCCGCCCGTGGTCTTCGCCCGAACCGGGGATAGTGATCGACCACAGCTCCAGCAGGCAGCGCTCGGGCTCCCCGTGTACGGGCCGGAAGCGGTAGGTGAGGGCGTTGCCATACTGCGGCAGGACGAAGTAGTGCGGGAACACGAAGAACACGCCACCCCACCGGGCCAGGGCGTCCGGGGCCAGCCGGGGGAGCGGTATGCCGGCGTTCTTGGCGTGTTCGTAGATGGCGCCGACCAGCTCGCTGCCGAGGGAAGTGTTCTCCCCGACCGGGCGCCGTCGGAGGGTCTCGATGACATGCAGGTCGCGGGGCAGGGTCATGGCCTCTAGCCCGTCGCAGAGCAGGCGGCTGGACTCGATCAGGGACTCCACCTCGTCCAGGTAGTCGACCTGGCGCCGATGGTGGCGCTGGGCCCCCGGCCGGCTCACGTAGCTCGAGTGCCCGTTCTGGTGGACCGAGTAGGCCAGCGCGTTCGGGTCGTACTCCTCTCCTTCCCCTTGGGTGAGCTGGGGATGGCTGGCCATGATGTGGTAGCCCTCGATGAACGCCTCCATGGCCAGCTTCCAGTTGGCCTCGAGGGTCACCGCCTTCCACCACACGACCCGCATCTGGTCTATCCCGAGCGGGTCGAGTAGCGACGGCATGGGGTCCAGGGTCTCGAGGAGCGGTGGGGCGGCGGGGTCCAGGTTGACCCACACGCACGCCCCCCAGGTGTCGACCTGGGCCTGAGGCAGGCACAGGTCGGCCGGGGGCTCGGGGGCAAACCCCTCGACCCCGTAGACGAAGGAGTTGGTCCCGTCGAGGTTCCAGCGCCACCCGTGGAACGGGCAGGCGATCTGGCCGCCGCGGAACGACCCGCTGCCCTTGGCCAGTTCGGTCCCCCGGTGGCGACAGGCGTTGTGATAGGCCCGGATGGTGTCCCGGTCGACCCGGACGACGATCAGCGACTGGTCGCAGATGGTGTACTCCACGTAGTCGCCGGGGGAGGGGATTTCTTCGAGCCGGCACGCCATCTGCCACGTCCGTGACCACAGCCGCTCGTTCTCGAGCACGGCGAAGCTCGGGTCGTAGTAACGGGGGGTGGGAACCCTCGTGTTCCCCGTCATGGCGAACGGCTCGTCGCCCGAGGTCACTTCCAGCTGGTCTGTCACTGTGCCTCCCTGGTGATTTGGGCCCCCGGGTGATTGGCGGCGATCCCGGCGGTGCCGATCCGATCACGCCGTCGTTCTCCAACTCGGCGATCTCGCCCTCGGGACAACCTCATGGGCAATGTGCTGTGCCGGCCGGCCACAGCACATCGACTATGTCGCCGGCGGATCGGGCGATGCACCAGGCTGCAAGCTGCTCGTCGATGAGGTCATGATATTGAGCCCGTCCCCATGCGGTGCCGATCGGTTCGGCCGCGGCCCGGGCCGGCCGGCCCAGCGCATCGACCAGAGCTTATGCTGCCCTTCTAACCCAGGCGTTCCGCATGGGTGGCAACCTGGCCCGGCTGGTCGCTACTGAAGTAGTTGGGGGCTTCCGGGACCGTTGAGGGTGCCGGCCGGGAAAACGGACAGCACCCTCAACAGCCCGGACCCCCCTCTATTGAGTATCGGGGGCTGGAGTAGGGGACGATCCACTTTCTTGGTCCCATCTGTGTTCTTGGTAGCCCAGGGAGCCCCTTCCGGTCCTCGTCCTTACAAAGATGCGGGATTGCTACCGGAACAGGGGGTCCACGCTGGACCTGGACCCCCCAAAAGACGGTTACTTCATCGGGCCGCGCGGCACGTCGCGGAAGGCCACGTCCCGGTCCACGGTCCGCTCGCGCGGCATGCCGAGGACCCGCTCGGCGATCACGTTGGCCGCCATCTCGGTGGTACCGCCGCCGATGGTCGCGGCGTGGCGCATGAGGTACTGGATGCCCAGCTCCGAGGCGGCGCCGTTGTCGTCGGACCACACCCCACCTGCGCTGCCGGCCACCTCGAAGGCGATGGACGCCCGCCTGACGTTGGACAGCCCGGTAAACAGCCGGCCCACCGCGGCCGCCTGATCCGACATCTTCCCGGTCGCGATGCCGTCGCCCAGGCGCGCCTGGAGCTGGCGCACGGCGATTTCCAGCATGCGGTACTCACCGACTAGCTCGCGGGCTCGCGGGTCTCCCAAGCGGCCCGCGGCCCGGGCCACGGCCACCACATCCACCGCCCCGGCCCGGCCTGCCACACCGTCGGGGAAGGTGACGTACGGGGAGTTGAACTGCATGCGCTCGTGGAACATCCACCGCACCCCCACGGTCCAGCCCTCGTCGACGTTGCCGATGCGGTCGCTGTCCGGCACGCGTACGTCGGAGAGGAACTCCTGGCAGAACTCCCGCGAACCGTTGAGCATCTCGATCCTCTGCAGCTCGACGCCGGGCTGGTGCAGCGGGAGGATAAACACCGTCAGCCCGCGGTGCTTCGGCACGTCCCAGTTGGTCCGGGTCAGGCACAGGCCCCAGTCCGACCACCAGGCGCCGGTGGTCCAGATCTTGGAACCGTTGAGCACCCACTCGTCGCCATCGTGTACCGCGGTCATCTGGGCGCCGGCCACGTCGGAACCCCCGCTCGGCTCGGAGAGGAGCTGCATCCAGATCTCCTCGCCCTTGAGGATGGCCGGGATGTGCCGTTGTTTCTGCTCCGCGCTGGCGAACTCGAGCAACACCGCGGCGCAGGGCGACATGGTGGGCACCGACAGCTTGTCGGGCCATTCGTGGCCGGCCAGCTCGACGTTGAACGCCCGCTGGTGCTCGGCCGTCAGTCCCTGACCGCCGTACTCCGGCGGGAAGCAGATCCCGGCGAACCCGCCGTCGAACAGCTTCCGCTGCAGGGCGCGCGCCTGTTCGACGGCGGCCAGTTCCTCGGCTTCGGGGACCCGTTTGAGGGCGAAAGAGTTGAGCTCGTCCGAACTGACCGGCTCGAGGTTGTCGGCGATCCAGGACCGGGCCCGCGCCCGGAACGCCTCGACGTCCTCCACTGGTTCCGCTGCTGCTTCTGCGTCGTCGGTCATGCCGTGGCCCGGTCCCGCTCCGCTATGTCGGCCAGTCTCAGCTGGTGATCCGTTGGTGTCCCGAACAGGGTCCGGTCGAGGGTGACCCGGCGCAGGAAGAGGTGCAGGTCGTGGTCGTACGTGAGTCCGATGCCCCCGTGCATCTGGACGCAGTCCTGGACCAGATCGGTGCCGTACTGGCCGATGAAAGCTTTGGCCGCACTGGCCATCTCGGCCGCGGCGGGCTCCCCGTCGCCGACCGCGAGGGCAGCTCGGTCGGCTATGGCGTGCCCGGTTTCGAGCCAGGCCTTCATGTTGGCGAAGCGGTGCTTCAGAGCCTGATACGACGCCAGGGGCCGGCCGAAGCTGTAGCGGTCGAAGGACCACTCGACGGTCATGTCGAACGCAGCCTGCATCGCTCCTACCGACTCGGCCGAGAGGATGACGACCGCCAGCTGGAGCTGGCGTTCCACCTGCTCGCCGGCTTGGCCCGGCTCCCCTACCAGGGCGGTCGCTGGCAAACGAACGTCCTGGAAGGTGACCTCCCAGAAGCGCCGGGTCAGGTCCACCGAGTGGAGCGGCTCGAGGGAAACCCCCGCGGCGCGCGCCGGCACCAGCACCTGGGTCATGCCGGCGTCTTCGCCTTCGCCCCCCATGCCGGTGACGAGGAAGTGCGAGGCCTGCTCCGCCGAGGAGACCGGACGCTTGGTCCCCTGTATGACCAGTCCGCCGCCGGCCCGCTCGATCCGCAAGCCAACGTCGCCGAGCCCGTGGCGGGGCGGCGGCTCGGCGAAGCACCAGGCGACAACCGACTCGCCCGACAGGATCCGGGCCAACACCTCGCCGTGAGCTTCCCCGCCGGCGGTAGCGAGCGCGGCGGCGACCACGTTGGTGTCGAGCAGGGGCCCGGGTGCGGCGTGGTGGCCGAACTCGTAGGCGACGAGGGTGAGGTCGATCAGCCCCTGCCCGCTGATGCTGCCGCCGCCTCGGTCCTCGTCCACCAGCAGGGAGGTCCATCCCAGGTTGGCGCCTTGTGTCCAATAGCTGCTTTCGAAGCCGGCCGGGTCGTAGCGCAGCCGCCGCACCTCGCTGATCGGCATGCGGTCGGCGAGGAACTTGTCTGTGTTGAGCCGGAAGAATTCCTGGTCTGAGGTCGGTTCGAGGAGCACGGGCTGATCAGAAGGTGCCGATGCCGGCGGTGAGGACCGGAAGCGATTCCCAGCCGCGGACGGTCGACGTGTGGGCCTGCACCGCGTTGGAGTAGTCGACCTCCCAGTCGGGCCAGCGCTCGAGCACCTCGTCGAGCGCCACCCGGCCTTCGAGACGGGCCAGGGCGGCGCCGAGGCAGAAGTGCAGGCCGTAGCCGAAGCTCAGGTGGTGGCCGGCCTCGCGGTGGATGTCGAAGCGATCACCGTCGGGGAAGTGGCGCTCGTCGCGGTTGGCTGAGCCATTGAGCAGCACCATCGCACTGCCCTCGGGGATCGCCTGGCCGTGGTGCTCCACGTCCTTGGCCACGTAGCGCGCCTGGACGGGGGAGGGGGCCTCGTAGCGGAGGATCTCCTCGATGGCCTTCGGGATGAGCGTCCGGTCGGCCGCCACCTCGCGTCGCTGGTCGGGGTGCTCGCCCAGGGTCTTGCCGGTCCAGCCGATCAGCCGGGTGGTCGTCTCGTTGCCGGCGCCGGCGAGCATGCCGATGTAGGTCATGACCTCGGCGCGGCTGAGGCGGCGGGTGGTGCCGGTGTCGTCCTCGAACTCGGCCGTGATCAACTCGGTCATCAGGTCGTCGGAGGGATGCTCGGTCCTCCAGTCGACGTACTGGGCGAACAGTTCCTCCGGGCCGTTAAGGGCCCCTTCCCTGCTCATCACCGGCGCCCCTTCCTCGAGGCGCAGGCCTTTGTCCAGTTGGTCGCGGATGGCCTCCTGATCGGACTCGGGTATGCCGAGCAGGTAACCGATGGTGCGCATCGGCATCTGGGCGCCGAGGTCCCGGATGAAATCGAAGCCACCCGACCCCATCAGGGGATCGAGCGACCGGGCGCAGAACTCGCGGATCTTGGGCTCGATGGCCAGCATCTTCTTCGGTGTGAACACCCGCGACATCAAGCCCCGGTGGATGTCGTGGATGGGCGGGTCCTCGAAGAGGATGATCCCGGGCGGGATCCCGAAATCGGCCCGGATCAACTCGAGCACCGAACCCTTGCCGGAACGGTAGGTGTTCCATTCGACCAGGGCCGGCTCGACGTCGTCGAAGCGGCTCAGGGCGAAGAAGTCGTACTTCTCGTTGTAGTAAAGCGGGGCTTCCTCTCTCATCCGCTTCCAGAGCGGGTAGGGATCGGCGTCGATGCCAAAGTCGTAGGGGTCGTAGTAGAGGTCGCTATCGCCGATGGTCGCCAACGGATGTCCTTTGCGCCTCAGGCCTTGGGCCAGGCCAGGGATTTGATCTCAAGGTAGTGGTCGAAGCCGGACAGCGCTTCCCTCCTAAGTAGCCGACTCGCCAGGGCGCCGCGGGGCCACGGTCACCGAGGGGATGTGGGCGGTCGGACCGCAGCGCAGCACCGAGTCCACCACCCTCACCACGTCCTCGACGTCGACCAGCGACCCGGCGATCAGGCCCCGGGACGTCCAGACCGGGTAGAGCTCACCGGCCAGGTCCCAGTCCCAGTTGGACGGGAACTCGGTCGTCCCATGGCCCTCGCCGCCGGCGCAGTCGCCCACGACGACCCGGGTGAAGTTCAGCATGGGGTACTCGGCCCGCCAGGCCTCCACCAGCTTGTCGAGCGCGGCCTTGCTGACGAGGTAGGCGCCGAGGCCGGGCCACGGGTCGGTGGCCGAGGCGCTCACCGTCGAGAGGTAGGCGGCCGCCCCTCGCGACTCGGTCAGGTAGGGAATGGCCGCCGCGGTGAAGTGGGCCGCGCCGATGACGTTGGTGTCGAACAGCCGGCGCCACGTCACGGTGTCGGTGTCGATGAGGCGGCTGAGCGCTCCGATGGCCGGGGTGTACACGATGGCGTCGATTCCGCCCAGCCCGTGGGCCGCCTCGTCGATGGCGGCCCGGCAAATGTCGGCGTCGGTGACGTCGCACCCGATCGCCAGGGTGCCGGGGCCGGCCTCCTTGGCCGCCTCCACCAGCCGGTCCCGGCGCCGGGCCATGAGCGCCACTTCGGCGCCGCGCTGGGCCAGACCGATACCGATGCAGCGGCCGAGCCCGCTGGATGCGCCGACGACGACTGCCTTCACGTGTACCTCCTCGCTCGAGGAATGTCCTGCCTCACGTTCCGTCTCGCCGGAGAAGCAACACCCCGGAGGGCGTGCCGCCACCCTAGGTGACGACGGCCAGCTTCGTCTCCGGGACTTGGCGCTCGCCAGCTTCGTGGCGCAGCTGGGTCATCGGATAGCCGGCTTCTCCGGCTCGCCGACCATGGGGGGCACGTCGCAGATCCAGCGCAACCTGGTGGCCACACGCGTGCTTGGATTGCCAACCCAATGACCTTTGCATACGACCTCCCCGAGGAGATCCAGGTCGAGAGCGACGGACCGGTCCGCATAGTCCGGCTCAACCGACCGGAGCAGCTCAACGCCACCAACCACGCCCTCCACACCGCCATCGCCTCCGTGTTCCCCCAACTGGATGCCGACCCCGAAGCCCGGGCTGCGGTCATCACCGGCAACGGCCGGGCTTTCTCCGCCGGCGGTGACTTCGAATACATCGACGAGCTGACGCGCGACGAGCTGATGCGCCAGCAGACCATCGTCGACGGCAAGAGGATCATCAAGGGCATGGTCGAGTGCCGGCTCCCTCTGGTGGCGGCGGTCAACGGCCCGGCCATCGGGCTCGGCTGCAGCCTCGTGGCCCTGTCGGACATCGTGTACATGGCCGAGAGCGCCCACCTGGCCGACCCCCACGTGCTCGTCGGCCTGGTGGCTGCCGACGGAGCTGCGCTCACCTGGCCCTTGCTTGTCAGCCTCCAGCTGGCCAAGGAGTACGCCCTTACCGGTGACCGGATATCGGCCCGGCGGGCGGCAGAGATCGGGCTGGCCAACCACGTGGTCCCCGACGACGAGGTGCTCGACCAGGCCCTGGCCTGTGCCCACAAGATTGCCAAGCTGCCCAGACTCGCGACCGAGGACACCAAGCGAGTGCTCAACATCCACCTGGAGCGGGCGGTGCAGTCGGTGATGGACTTCGCCTTCACCGCGGAGTACCGCTCCTTTTCCTCGCCGGAGCTGCGGGCCAACGTCGACCGTTTCTTGAAGCGCGACTAGACGACGCTGCTGACGTCAGGGGGATCGAGGATCCACCACCGGCAGGGTGGATATATCGCAGAACTCGCTTTGCGTAGTGGGACTATCAGATAAGCCACCCCTCGCCTCGCGGGAACTATCGTCCGGGGTTACAACGTCAGACGGACCATGACACCAAAAACGCGCTGGCTCATCCCGCTCCTCCTCGTCGCCAGCTTGGGCGTCGGCGGGTGCAGTACAGCCACCCACACCGCCACCCTTACCCGCAGCCTCGGTGGCTCTGCCAGGGGCGCGCTATCCGGCCAGTTGATCGTCGAAGGGGGCCCTCCTCAAGGCGGCAAGCCGCGCCCGATATCCGGCGTCGTGACCTTCCTCCATCAGGGAAGCGTGACGGCGAAAGTGGAGGTCGGAGCGGACGGGGAGTTCTCCCAGGCACTGCCGCCAGGCAGCTACCAGGTAAAGGTGTGCACCTCGCACATACAGCAGGTCAGCTCGAACGGCTCGCCCGTCGACGCCTGCCAGACCCCGGTCCCGGCGATAGTCCATGCCGGGCAGACCGCGACCGTGCCGATCCCGTACTTCGCAGTCCCCTGACGGTCCTCTCCAAAGCACCGACGGCGTTCTTGTCCGGCAGCGCCCAAACCTGCGCCCTGATCTTGCCGGTACGAACAGGTGTTTGGTATGTTGGTAGGAGTGCCTTGTGGTCGGGCCTGACGACCTCCTCGTTGTTGATGCTTGTAGATGAGGAGGTCTGTGATGGATGTCGGTCAGTGGCTGATCGATCACCGGGCGGAGGCGGATCGGGCGGAGGCGGTGTGGCTGGAGCGGTTGGCCGAGTTCGACCGGGAAGGCTGGTGGGCTCTGGACGGCCAGTTCTCCTGCGCGACGTGGTTGGTGTGGCGGACCAATATGGCCCGCTCGAC
>Ga0302324_100001744_pt1 | contig 51967 bp, 42 predicted proteins | sample Palsa_T0_1_FD_201949 | JGI IMG/M metagenome (GOLD analysis project Ga0302324, IMG submission 201949) | Peat permafrost microbial communities from Stordalen Mire near Abisko, Sweden - Palsa_T0_1 | ecosystem: Environmental > Terrestrial > Soil > Palsa > Peat permafrost | place: Sweden: Abisko...
GCACTCCTGCGCCGGTGCCTGTTACGGTTGCCGTCTGAGTTGATCCGGCTGTGTTTTCGGCGTTGTCGGTCACAGTCAATGTTGCGGTCCGGCTCCCCACCGCGGCCGGCTCGAACGTCACGGAGATGGCGCAGTTGGCGCCCGCCACGATCGACGTCCCGCAGGTATTCGTCTGCGAGAAGTCCCCGGGGTTGGTGCCGGTAAAGGCTATGCCGGCGATCTTCAGGGTGTCTGTGCCGGGATTCGACAAGGTGATGACTTGAGCGGTGCTCGGGCTGCCGACATTCTGGCTTGCAAACGTCAGGCTGGTTGGCTTCAGCGTGCCTTGCGGGATGCCGACGCTCAGCCCGCTCACTGCGACCGATTGCGGCGACCCTGTGGCGTTGTCCTTGATCAGGATGTTGCCTGTCTGCGTACTGCCCGCGTCGGGTTCAAATACGACTCCGACCAGGCAGTTGGTTTGCGGTGCAATCGGCGCTGCCTTGCAGGTCTCCGACACCAGCTTGAACTCGGTCGGATTGCTCGACGAGATGCTGGTGACGGTCAGATTCGTTGTGCCTGTGTTGGTTACGCTGAAGGTGAGCGGCGCGCTGCGCGTGTTCAGCGACTGCGAACCGAAGTTCAGGCTTGCCGGGTACAGTGTCACCGCCGGCGCGCTGGCAATGCCGGTGCCGCTCAGTGCGATTTTGCGCGGACTTCCGGTGGCTGTATCGGTTTCTGTGACGGTGGCCTGCCGCAGCCCCAGCGAGCTTGCGGCCGGGGAGAATTGCAGGTTGATCGCGCAGGTTGCGTGACCGCCCAGAGAACCCCCGGCGCACGAATCGGATTCGATGAAGTCAGAGGCGTTTGTTCCCGACACCGCAACCGAGCTGATGGGAACAGAGACGGCGCTCTGATTGGACACAAGCACCGTGATGGCGCCGCTCTTCGTCCCCACCACCTGGCTGCCAAAGTTGACACTCGCTTGCGACAGCACGATCTGCTGCGAGGCCGCTATCCCCACACCCGTCAGGCTGACATGCTGCGGACTTCCAGCCGCGCTGTCTGGAATCGTCAGCGTGCCGGCCGTGGTGCCCAGGGTGCGCGGAGTGAACGACAACACAATGGAGCAGCTTTGCGTGATGCCCAGCGTCGTGCCGCTGCAACTGTCGCTGACAAAGGCGAAGTCCGTCGTGACAATCGCCTGCTTGAATTCAATGGGCTGGTTGCCGATGTCGGTCAGGTTGAACGTAAGCACTTCGGAACTGTCGCTGGTAGTGTTCAAGAGCTGCACGTCGAACTGACCGCTTGCCGGCGAAACCAGGATCTTGCTGCCATCTGCGATGCCTTTGCCCGACAGGGTCGCTTTCAGCGTCGTGGTGGTCTTGTCGGAATAGGTCACCGGGAAACTCAGCGAACCGGTCCTGACCCCGGTCACTGCCGGATTGAACGCGATGACGACCGGACAGCTCGACCCCGGCGCGATCACCTGGTTGCTGCACCCGTCGTACCCTCCGTAACTGCTCGCGGCGGTGAAGTCTCCGAGCGTAGCCGCGCCAATAGCCGTATTGACTCCGGTAACAGCTCCCAGCGTGATCGGCAGATTGGCGGTGTTGTAGAGCGTGATGGTCTGTGGGGCATCCGCGCCCGCGCCTGGAACCGCTTTGATTGCCTGATCGGCGAAATTGAGCCCCGTCGGCGCCAGCTCCGCCGAGTCCTTGATCGCGATCCCCTGACCCGTGAGATCCGCCGTGAACGATCCCGTGCTGTTGTTTGCATAGGTCACCGGGAAAACCAGTGTGCCCGTGTTGCTCCCCGCCGTTGCGGGTCCGAATACCACGCTTACCGAGCACTTGCTGCGCGCCGCAACCACAGCTCCGCTGCAGCTGTCGTAACCTCCGTTGCTGTTCACCGAGAACGCGCCCGTTGTGCCCGATCCGGCGCTGGTGTTGGTTCCGCTCAGGGTTCCCACGGTGAGCGGCACATCGCTCGAGTTGACGAGGTTGATCGTCTGGCTGTTCGACCAGGTAGTCAGCACCTGTCCAGGGAAGCTGAGCGCGGCCGGGTCAAGATAAGCCGAGATCGCCACGGCAGGAGCGTAGCCGGCCAGGCTGGCGCTGTAGGTCTTCGCCTTGCCGTCGGTAAACGTGAGCGTGCCCGTCAAATAGCCCGCGGCTGTGGGGCTGAATCCTACCTGGACACTGCAGCTGCCTCCATTTGGGTTGACTGTGGAGCCGGTGCAAGCATCTGTGCCCATTGGAATCAAGAATGCGTTTCCGCCCGCCGATATCTTCGCCGTCTTGATGTTCAGCGCCGCGGCGCCATTGTTCCGGAAGGTGACATATACGTTGCTGAGCGCCGATTGGCCCACTGCAACCTGGTCGAACGCAATCCCGTTGGGAGAAATCAACGTGGCCGGCACAGCCGCGCTGCCAACGCCGGTAAGAGCTGCCGTCGTGGTTCCGGCCGAGCTCGTCAGCGTAAGTGTCCCCGTTCTTGTCCCTGCGGCCGTCGGCGTGAGCGACACTTGCACGTAGCAGCTTGCGCCGGGCGCGAGCAGGTTGCTGCTGAAACCGCATGTTCCGCCTGAGAAGCTGTAGTCTCCGCTAGCTGCTCCGCTCACGAGCGTTACGGTCTCCGTTCCTGTGTTGCGGAAAAAGACGTTGTAATTGAAGCTCCCGACGCCGGTCTGGATCGTTCCGAAGTTCAAAGATGTGGGGGTGATGCCCACCGCGTTGACAGCGGCTATGCCGGTGCCGGTGATCGGGAGGGATGTGGAACCCGCGGAATTGGTGACCACCAGGCTGCCGTTATTCGGATTGGTCACGGATGTAGGCGTGAAGCTGAGGTCGACGCCGCACGTGCCCTGGGCCCTGAGCGAATAGGGATAAGCTCCTCCGCCGCACACATTCACGATCGCATAATTGCCTGTCGTGGTGATGTTGTTGATCTGGACAGGGGAATTTCCTGGATTTGTGATTGCGACGTGCTGCGTCGCGCTGGTGGTGCCCTGCGCCTGCTTCCCAAACACCAGGGAAGATGGCTCGTAGAAAACCGTGCCCGTGGCAGCGATCCCATTGCCGGTAAGGCCCAGCACCTGGGGATTGCCGCTGACGGAGTCAACAAATGTCAGCGTTCCAGTGCGCGTTCCCGTAGCCGTGGGCGTAAAGGTGATGCGCACATTGCATTCGGGGCTGAAGTTGTAGTCGACACCTGGCGCGGGTCCGGGCTTCAAAGTTGCACCCGGACATGTACTCCCAGCGACCTGGAAGTCGCCGCTCAAGAGCACGCGGCCCACCGTGACTGGAGCGGTGGACGTGTTGTAGACGTAGAAGTTCTGCACCGCGCTGGGAACGCCAACCGGCTGGTCGGGGAAAACGAGGTTGCCGGGGCTGAATTCAAGAGCCTGTAAGGCTGCCAGTCCAATACCTGTCAGCGCCACCGTGTGTGGACCCCCCGTTGCGCTGTCGTTGATGGTGATCGTGCCCTTTTCAGAGGCCGCCACCGTCGGCTCGAATTTCACATTGATCTGGCATGAAGACTGCGGCACCACCTGTATCACCGCGGTATTCACGCAATTGCCGCCGGTGATGGTGAAGCCGCCGGTCCCCGCATCGCCAATGGTGTTGATGGTTACAGAAGAAATGGTAATGGGACTGACGCTCGTATTCAGCAGCACCAGGCTCTGCTGGGGACTCAGCGTGCCCACCAGCTGGGTATTGAAATTGAGCGTGGTCGCCGAAAGCGCGATCGTGCCGTCGCTTGTTCCGTTGATCCCGGTCCCGTAGAGGTAGATCGTCTGGTTTCCGAAACCGTCTCCCTGCAAAACGATCGAAGCGCCGCGCAAACCCGTCGCCAGGGGAGCGAACGTGACACCCACTGTGCAACTGGCGCCGGCCAGCAACTGCGCCGGGCAGTTGTCCAGCACCTGAAAGTCAGCGCCATTGCCTTTCGTGCCGCCCAGTCCGCTCGCCGTGATGGGAGAGAGATTGACCAGCGTTTTGCCGATGTTTGTGACCGTCACCATCTGCTGCGTGCTGGCTGCTCCCAGTGCCTCATCGCCAAAGTTCAGTTGCGACACCGAAGACTGCAGATACCCCGCTGCATAAGCCGTGCCTGACAGTGCCACTGTTACCGGCGATGTGATCGCATTCGATGCAATCGAGAGCGTCGCAGTGCGCTTGCCCGCCGCGACCGGGGTCAGCGCCAGGTTCAGCGTGCAGGTGCCGCCGGCAGGAATGGAATCGGCGCAGGCGTCGGTCTCGGAAAACTCCGTGCTGGGCGAAAATGCGATCGAAGAGATGGCCACCGGCGCGCTTCCCATATTCCTGAGAACCAGTGGAACAGGAACTCCGGTGAGCGTGGAACTCACGTCCACCGCCTCGCCGGAAGTGTTGTAATTGTCGAAGTCGAGCGCAATGGGATCTGGCACGATCGAGCCGCCGGCCGCGATGCCGATCTTTGCAATGTATCCGTAGTTCACTTGAGCTGGTATCGGCAAAGTGGTAGGGAAGTCTGTCCCATAAGTATTCGCAGCAAGATAGGCATTGCCTGCGCCATCGATGGCCACTGAAGGCGTAGGAAATAACGAAGCCGAAAAGGGCGAAGTGACAGAGCTCAGGATGCCGCCGAAATAAGTGGAGTAAGTTGCGCTTGCTCCGTTGCCCGCAAGCTCCACAACGAACGCCGAAGGGTTGCCGCCAATCGCGCTCTGTACTGCATTGATTGCCGGAAAATCCACTGCGGTCGTGTACCCCGCAATATAAGTGGAGCAGCCCGAAGCGCACCCCGCGGGGATGACAATTTGCTGCGGAGTTACACTGACGCCGGCCGGGCTGAACGCGCCGCTCGGGCCGCTCAGGAAGGTGGAATAAACGAGCGACGATCCACCCGCGTTAAGCTCTGTCACGAACCCTCCGGGATAGGAGGTCTGGTAAGCACCGGCGGAGGTAGGAAAGTCCTCGGCCAGCACGGTTCCCGTGACATAGGCGTTGCCGTTCCCATCCACGGCAACCGCATTAGCGGTGCCCGGCCCGAGATAAGCCGAATAAAGGAGCGCACTCGCCGTCGGGTTGACTTTGGTCACAAACGCGCCTTCGGTGTTGGCGTCGGAAACCAGCCCCGCATAGTTGTATGCGCCGCTCGTCAGCGGATAGCCCTGATTGGCCAGCACGGCGATATATGCGTCCCCCGATCCATCTACCGCGACACTCGAGCCATAGCTCTGCACATTGACTGCATCGACAATCGTTGAGTAAACCAGCGATGCGGCTCCCGAAGCCGCTGGATTGAACTTGGCGATAAATGCTGCATAATACCCAGGGTTCGGATTCGTTCCCAGGTACACGCCAGGGGTAGTCGGGAAGTCCGCGGAGGATTCGTAACCAGTTATATAAACACTGTTCGACTTATCCAGAGCGATGCCACTGCTGTAGTCGTATCCCGATCCTCCTATGTAGGACAGATAGTCCACGGTTGTACCATTGGAGGCAAGCTTGGCGACAAACGCAACGTTGTGCTTGCCGGTGTAATTCAAATAAGCTCCCGCTGTCGCAGGCAAACCCGTCGCTGCATATCCTGTAACGTAAGAGTTCCCATTTGTATCCACCGCAATCCCTGTCGGGTATGCGTTTGGGCCTCCGGAGCCAATCACTGTGCTAAACACCGACACTCCAGACGAATTGAACTTCTCGATATAGAAGCCTCTGGTCTGGCTCTGGCCAGCGATATACACATCTCCGGCCGCGTCTGCGGCAATCGCGCCTATGTTGGAGGTGACGCTTGGCAACTGTTCGCCATAACTTAGGACCGGATCGATGATGAGATCTCGCGAAGCGTCGTGCGCGCCCACGGCGAACGATAGCTGCCATTCGGAGCCCTTCTTCGCCAGTCTGTAGTCCACAGGCACAGCAGCGCGCCTGCCATCCTTGCCGATCTGGTAGGCAACGGGCTTGAGGAATTCTATCGCTCCATGGTCGAGAGCCAGTTCCAGATCGCCGGTCTTGCCGATTTGAGCAGACCGCGTCCCGGCAATTCTTATCTGGATTCTTTCGCTCTCGGCGCCGGCCTTTACACGAAAGTCATATTCCAAAGCCCGATCGTGCCCATAGAAAGAAAGGTCGATAGCCGGATAGATATCGCTGTAAGTCACTCGCCCATAGTGGGGGACATTGAGCCGCCATGTAGCCCGGTCAGCCGTCGGAATGTAATTTGAAACACCCTGCTCGAGTCCGGCGGGCGAAACCTGCACATTGCCGTTGGCATCCAAGATCGAAAGCTCAAGTTCTAGGCCGGCAGTCTCCGTGCCATCGGAGAGTGCCGAAAATGCAAACCTGGCTCGGTCTCGTTCGAGCGACAGTTGAAACCCATGTCCCGATGCGGAATAAAGCGCACGTTGAGGCCACTGGCCCTGATTCGGCTCAAACGCCAGCGAACTGCCGGGAAACGCAGCCAGGCTGGGCGCCGCCACGGGAGCGGCCGGATGCGGATTTGCGGCCTGCGCAAATTCTGAGAGCGGCCACGAAACCAATGTCGAGAGAATAGCGAGTTCAAAGAGAATGACGAACTTGCAGCGAAGATGGGGGTTCTTCATGGTAGATTCCTTTGAGCCAAGGTAGGTGGGGCAGGGATTCAGGAGACGGAACGATCCGTCGCGCCGAGCGCAGCAGATTCGATGGGACGTATGAGAGTGGTGACCTGGAGACGAACGTGACAGTATCGCAGCGCAATGTGTTCTGTCAATTGGAATTGGGATCGGCAGACCGGCAGGAATTTGAACCCGATCCCTCTTTGGCCACATCCTTCGCTTGTTTCAGCGTGTTATAATTGTGCCGCTCAAGGAGCGGAAGCCATGCATACGCCATGTCAGAAATGCGGACTGCAACTTGTGTCGCCCTGGAGGTTCTGCCCGCACTGCGGGACCGAAGCCGCCCATGAACACCTCACCGAACCCGCCTCGCCGGCCGAAAAGGCGCCGGTGCGGGGGTCGTTCTCCGGCCTGCTGTTCGGCATCATTGTCGCCCCCATTCTGTTGATCGTTGGCACCATGTTGTGCCTCACGGGCCTGGGTGCGCTGGGTGGGCGTGCCCATGATCATTGCCGGCGTCTTTGCGCCGCTGATGGGTCCGGTCATCGGGCTGGGCGCGCTCAAGGGCAAATGCCCGTGGTGCGGGGCGCGGATCAGCAGCCTGCGCAGCCACCAGAGCTTTGACTGCGCCGCCTGCCACCAGCGCATCGGCGTGCACGACTTGAAGTTTGTCCGTGTGGCCTGATTGGCGGAGCCATTCTTCGGCGGCCAGCCTTGGGCGGAGTATGCTCCGATCCAATGCTCATCGCAGCTCTGGCATGGCTCTGCTGGCTTATCCTCCTGCTCTGGAAGCTTGGCCGCGCAGGCTGGCGGCTGGCATTTCGGCGCACCGCGCGCCCCGCCTGAATCACCCGCTCCAGCCCCGCCCCGCTTCCCACACCGCCGCCCGTTCCTCTATGCTGAGTGCGTTCGCCTGACAGGTCCACCTCCAGGCCCGGCCCCGGATTCAGCCGCTCAAAAACCGGTGAATCCGCCCGGTCAACGGCTTCAGGTCAGCCTCGTCTAACCGATTGGAAGTGGTCCCCCCTTGAAACCGATGCCGATGCCAATGCGAAATCGAATCCTTGTCACCCTCGCCATCTCGCTGCTCGCTCCATGCCTTCACGCGCCCGCGCAGGACTCTGCCCAGTCCGCCGCCACCATCAAGATTAAAGTCAACGAAGTGGTGCTGCCCGTGATTGTGCGCGACAAACACGGTGCGCTGGTCACCTCGCTCAAGGCAAGCGACTTCACGCTCACCGAAGACACCCGCCCGCAGGTCATCAAGAGCTTCACGCGCGAGAGCAACCTGCCTTACAAGATGGGCCTGCTGGTCGACACCAGCCGCAGCCTGTCTGAGGCTCTGGAGAGCGAGCGCAAGGCCGCCGGCAACTTCGTCGACAAGATGCTGCCCGCAACGCCCAATGCCGTCCCCGACCAGATGTTCCTCATACACTTTGACCGCGAGGTCGAGCTGCTTGAGGACTTCACCACTGCGCGCGAAAAGCTGCACCATGAGCTCGAAGAGATGGGCCCCACCCGCCAGGGGCAAAACGACAGCCAGGGTCCCGAGACCAGCCGCGACGACCGGGATCACTCGCGCGGCGGCAAGGGCGGTACACAGCTCTACGACGCCATCTACCTCGCCTCAGACGAGCTGATGCGGTCGCAGACCGGCCGCAAGGCGCTGGTGGTCTTCTCCGACGGAGTGGACCGCGGCAGTAAAGACACGCTCAACGACGCCGTGGACGCGGCAGACCGCGCCAATGTTGTGGTCTATACCATCTATTTCAAAGGCGAGCAGGAGCACGGCGGCGGCATGCCCGGCATGGGCGGCGGCCATCATGGAGGCGGCGGCTATCCCGGCGGCGGGGGCGGCTATCCCGGCGGCAGTGGTGGCGGCGGCGGCCGCGACGAAAAAAAGGAAGCCGCCGACGGCAAGAAGACCATGACCGAGATTGCCACCCGCACGGGCGGCCGTTTCTTCGAGGCCAAGAACAAGGGCAACCTCGACGAAATCTACGCGCAGATAGCCGAAGAGCTGCGCGGCCAGTACCTGCTCACCTACACGCCTGACAAGCCGGACACCGAAGGCGGCTATCACAAGATCGCGCTCAAGGCCAACAACGACAGCATGGTCGTGGTCACGCGCGAGGGCTACTACGGCTCACTCGACAAATAGCCAGCCGGCTGCCATCTCCTTGGAGCGATCCATGCAATTACCGGCGCTCAGCTGGTCGTGAATGGCGGCCCGGCCTTCAAGTTTTCCTGACCTGGATATTTGCTGCCGGCGCATAAAGTTCCTTCGTAGCAGTAGTCTCCTCTTCCGTCACCACAAAGAAATAGCGCAGGTCTGCCTGCCCAAAGGACGTCGTAATCGCCACGTCCGACGCGTCGCGGCCCGTAGCCATCAGCACTCGGCCGATGCGCGGCACATTGTTGCGCGCGTCAAAGGCCCACCAGCGGTCATCGAGCCACACCTCAAACCAGGCGCTGAAATCCATCGGCAACCGCACCGGCACGCCGATATCGCCCAGGTAGCCGGTGGCATAGCGCGCCGGAATGTTGAGCGCACGGCAAAATGTAATAGCGAGATGTTGAAAGTCGCGGCACACGCCCACCCGCTCGGTAAACACGTCGAGCGCCGTCTTGGTGGGACGCGCCTGCTGGTAGTTGAACTGCACTTTGGTTTGCACCCAGTCGCAGATGGCCTGTACGCGGCCCCAACCCGGCGCGATGCCCCCAAACAGCTCAATGGCGATGTTGGAGAACCGGTCCACCTCGCAGTAGCGGCTGTTGAGCAGGTAGCTGAGCACCTCGTTGGGCAGGTCGGAGATTGGATTCTCGCGTGCGCCCCAGTTCACCGCGTCCGTGTCGCCAGAGTCGAGGATGAGGGTCGAACTGCTCAGCCGCAGGCGTCCCGCGGGCGCCACAAAACGCGAGCAGCGATTGCCAAAGCTGTCGGTGTAATGCGTCACATCGAGCCTCGGCTCGGTCTGCAGTTCATCCGGTTCCAGCAGGTCCTGCGTGCGCGAGAGATGCACGCTGAGCAGCGCGACCATCGCCACGGGAGCGGGAAGGTCAAATTGAATATCGTATGCCAGGCGGATCAGCATGGATTGCGTGTGTGCCTTTCATGAGCATTTTGGGGCAGGCGTCGAAGGGGGGGAAGTTTGCTGCGCGAGGCGCCTGCCGTTGGCTCATTATGCAACAACACCGCCTGGGCCGCAGTCCCGTTCTGACCAAATTAGATGCGCCAGGGGCTCATTTTGCCGCATTCCGGACCGCAATGACGTGGATTCCCCGTGTCCAGCGGGGTTATAGCTGCGGGTGCCCCGGGTCTCGATTTTGAGACCGGGGAGAGCACGAATTCACGCGGTCGCGGCACTCGTTGAGGTGCCAATTGGGCCGCGTCAAACACCTGCACGGTTCTTCGGGACATGCATCGGTCTTTGGACGCCGAATTTGGGGCAGACGGCCGCTACGCCGCGGCCCGCTGCGCAACCACCGTCGGCTCCAGTTGCAGCAGGTCCTCAAACAGCGCGCGATAGTGCACCATGGCCGCGCGCAGCTCCTCGGTGGTGGCTTCGTTCTTGCCTACGCGGGTTGCTGTTGAATTGGCCGTGCGATAGGGGGTCACCAGGTGCGCATGGTGAACGGAGATATCCGCAGCGCGCTGGTCAAAAGCGGCGGCCGGGTAACCCCGCGCCTGCAGCACTCCGTTGACCAGCTCATCGGCCTCAATGACCGTGCCGCGCGGATGATCGATGAAGCGCGCCTGCAAGGCCTCCCATTGCTCGGCGAAGCGATCGCGCTCAGCCGGCGTGAGGTCGCGAATCTTGTATCCTTCCACGCGCTTGACGCGGTCCAGCAGCCGCGCCTCGGCTGTGCGCGGGTTGCCATGCTCGCGCAGCGCGTTGTCGTACTCGGGACCAAACCGCTCGCGCAGATTCACCTTCGATGACCGCTTGCCCTTCTGCACAGTCAGAACGATGGAGATAACGAGGAGCAGCCCCACGGCTGCGGCGATGAGGAGCACGGTGGGACTGTGAAGGTCGATCGGCATGGCGGTTCTCTCCAGTTCATTCACGACGCCGCCTGTTGCGCAAAGCGTCATCAAGTGGGATGAGAATCGCAAGGCCTGCTGTTGCTTTCAGCGCCACAACCGGTGCGGCGCGATCAACATCGGCTGCACGCAGCAAGGGCGCCCGCATCGCGGACGCCCTTGCCGTTTCGCCGGTGGAAGCCGGTTAGCTGGTGGTATGCAGGTCTGGCCCCGTCTGCAGTTCCTGGAGTGCCGCCTGCGCCGCCGCCAGCCGCGCCGTCAACAACCGGAAGGGCGAGCAGCTTACGTAGTTGAGCCCGATCTTGTGGCAGAACTTGACCGACTCAGGATCGCCGCCATGTTCGCCGCAGATGCCCACTTTGAGGTTGGGCCGGGTGTTGCGTCCCTTGGCCGTCGCCATCTTGACGAGGAGACCGACGCCCGCCTGGTCGAGAGTGGCAAAGGGATCCTGCTTGAAGATGCCGAGCCGGATATAAGCCGGCAGGAAGTTGTTGATGTCGTCGCGCGAGATGCCAAACGTGGTCTGCGTGAGGTCGTTGGTGCCGAAGCTGAAGAACTCAGCCTCCTCGGCAATCTGATCGGCGGTCAGCGCAGCGCGCGGCAACTCGATCATCGTGCCCACCATGTAGTCGACGGTCTGGCCCTTCTCCTTGAAGACATCCTCGGCCACTCGGCGCACAATGGCCGCCTGGTTGCGCATCTCTTCAACGGAGCCGATTAGCGGCACCATGATTTCAAGATGCGGATCGCCGCCCTTGTTCTTCACCGCGACCGCGGCCTCGAAGATGGCGCGCGACTGCATCTCGGTGATCTCAGGGAACGCGATGCCGAGGCGGCAGCCGCGCAGTCCGAGCATCGGGTTCTGCTCGTGCAACTCCTCAACGCGCTGGAGCAGCGGACGCAGCTCCTTGAGCTTGGGGGAGCGCGGCTTGGTGTCGACCAGGTGCTGAATCTCGACCAGCAAGTCCTCGCGCTTGGGCAGGAACTCGTGCAGCGGCGGATCGAGCAGGCGAATGGTCACCGGCAGCGATTCCATGCTCTTGAACAAACCTACAAAGTCGGCACGCTGCATCGGCAGCAGCTTCTTCAGCGCAGCCCTGCGTTCCTTCTCGTCGGTTGCCAGGATCATGGTGCGCATGTGCCCAATGCGGTCCTCGGCAAAGAACATGTGCTCGGTACGGCACAAACCGATGCCTTCGGCGCCGAACAAGCGAGCCTGCTTGGCGTCCCGGGGAATGTCGGCGTTGGCGCGAATCTTGAGCCGCCGCACCGGATCCACCCAGCTCATGAACTTGACCAGATCCGGATCGTCGGGTTGCGCGTCCAGCGTCTTGAGCTGTCCGGCAATCACGCGGCCGGTGGTGCCGTCCAGCGAAATCCAGTCGCCCTGCTTGTAGGTGTGACCCTTGACGCGGAGTTCCTTCTTCTCCGCGTCCACCGTGCAGTCGCCCGCGCCGGCCACGCAGCACTTGCCCATGCCGCGTGTCACTACAGCCGCGTGCGACGTCATGCCGCCGCGCGAAGTGAGAATGCCTGCCGCCACTTCCATGCCGGCAATGTCCTCTGGCGTGGTCTCGCCGCGCACCAGAATGATGGTCTTATACGCTCCGTTGGAGTGGAATTTCACCGCGTCCTCGGCCGAGAAAACGATCTGCCCCACGGCCGCGCCCGGCGATGCAGGCAGGCCCGTGGCGAGCACTTCGATCTTCTCGCCCTTTTCAACCAGCCGCGGCACCAGAAAGTCGTACAACTGGTTCGGCTCCACGCGGAAGATCGCTTCCTCTTGCGTGATCAGCCCTTCGCGCACCATATCGATGGCGATGCGCACAGCGGCCAGGCCGGTGCGCTTGCCGTTGCGCGTTTGCAACATGTAGAGCTTGCCATCCTGGATGGTGAACTCGAAGTCCTGCATGTCGCGATAGTGCTTTTCCATCTTCCAGGTAATGTTTTGCAGGTTCTCGTAGACCTTGGGCATGGCGCGCTCGAGTTCACTGATTGACAGCGGCGTGCGCACGCCCGAGACCACGTCTTCGCCCTGCGCATTCATCAGGTATTCGCCAAAGAACATGTGCTCGCCCGTGGCCGGGTTGCGCGTGAAGCCCACGCCCGTGCCCGAGTTCTCGCCCAGATTGCCGAATACCATGGCCTGCACGTTCACCGCGGTGCCGATGGAGTCGTCGATCTGGTTGATGCGGCGATACGTCTTGGCGCGATTGTTGTTCCAGCTGCGGAACACGGCGTCGCGCGCCTGCACCAGCTGATCCAGCGGTCCCTGCGGAAAGTCCTTGCCCGTCTCCTTGCGCACCAGCTTCTTGTACTCGACGATGATTTCCTTCAGCGCCTCGGCGGTCAGCTCATAATCGAACTTCACCTTCTCGCGCTTCTTGATCGAGTCAAAGATGTGCTCGAACTTCTTCTTCTCCACATCGAGCACCACGTCGCCGAACATCTGGATCAGGCGGCGGTAGGAGTCGTATGCAAAGCGCGGATTTTCGCTGCGCTTGGCCAGCGCTTCAACGGCTTTGTCGTTCAGGCCGAGGTTCAGAATGGTGTCCATCATGCCGGGCATGGAAAATTTCGCGCCCGAGCGGACTGAAACCAGCAGAGGATTCTCGCCCGTGCCCAGCTTTTGCCCTTGCAGCTTTTCCAGGCGCTCCAGGGCCGCGTGCATCTCCTTGTCGATCTGCGGGCTCAGCTTGCCGCGCATGTATTCGCGGCAGGCCTCGGTCTGAATGGTGAACCCGGGAGGCACCGGAAGTCCGGCGTTGGTCATCTCGGCCAGGCCGGCGCCTTTGCCGCCCAGCACGTCCTTCATCTTGCCGTGACCGTCAGCCGCTCCGCCGCCAAAAAAGTAGACATATTGTGTTGTGGGTTTCGTCGAAGCCGCCTTTTCAGCGACCGGTTGTTCCGCCACGCCCTGCGTCATGGGATAAAGCCTCCGTCTATGGAATGTTTGGCCCCTGCGGCTCAATCTGGCCGAGGAGCGCCGATCTTCGCGGAAGCGATACCCATAAGCGGATGCCCGTGCGCCGGCTCAACCTTCCTGGCTGTGAAAAGCGCCATCGGGGATGAAAGCGTGCGGGTCGTCCAGACGTTTGGGTGCGCGTCGCGGCGATTCGATAAATCGCTATAACAGATAGCGCAGCCAGTATACAGTTGCCTGTGCCACTCGTCACAGGCCATTCGCGGAGCCGCGATCTTGCCTTGAATTCAGCGGGAATTCTTCGCAGCCTGTGGTGAAAGCTTGGTTTTGAAAGGGCACGACTTTAGTCGTGCCGTAAGTACCGCAAAATGAACGCGGCTTTAGCCGCTGAGGGATGCCTTTCCCGGAATTTTGACTTTTACCACAGGCTGTTTGGGAGGGTGGTGGGGGCATGCTGGCCACGCAACTGCGTGCGCGACGATTACGGGATTTCGCCTTACGCACAGCGAATAAACACCGCTCGCGGAATTTCTCCGGAGCTTTGAAAGGGCACGGCTTCAGCCGTGCCAAAGAGGTTGCCCAAGCGGCTTCGGCTTTAGCCGCTGAGGGAATGCATGTTACTGAAAATTCAGTCTCTCAGGGGCTAAAGCCCTGGACCTAACATATCCGCCCGTTCGGCACGGCTGAAGCCGCGCCCTTTCAAATCGGCTAGTTTTTTGCGAAGGCCTGACTAGGCTCGGCGCTCCGCTTACGCGGCGCTCAACTGCATGCAGGGGCTGAGCTCGGCAATTCCAGCCGCATTCTGGGCCAGCAGGATCCGGTCCAGGCCAACCAGGGTCAGCAGTTCGCGCACATGCGCAGTAGGACTGGAAACCATGAAGCAGTGGCCGGCATCGCGCGCCAGGCCGTAGAGCGAAATCAGGGTGGCGATGCCCGCGGCATCGATTCTCTCCACGCGTGCCATGTCGAGCACCACGCTCTGCTGACGAACCAAAGGCGAAATCCGCTCCACCAGTTCAGCCTCATGGCCGCGCACCAGCTCACTCAATTCGCAGGTCGCCATCACCGCTTTATCGTTCAACTTGGTAATCTTGGTATGCATCGAAACCTCCTTCGGGAGCCTCGTCCTGGCTGTTCTGCGCCAGGTATCTTGGTTTGCGGCCTGTGCCCGTTATGCCCCAAAGAAGTGCACTCGGTCTGCCAAAGCCGCTGTCAGGGAATATGCTGAATTCACAGGGGATACGGGGCATCTTCCCAATTCCTGCCGATCTCCCTTGTGTTCATATTCGGTAACTGCGTCCGCATTCGAACACCGTATGCGAAGGGTACGCAGAAAGGAGTGCATCTGGTTCCATGATAAATGCAAAGAGCCGTAGCGGCGAACGGGTCACCCCTGTTAACCAGTCGGATACCCCCGTTAACTCAAATGTAAAGTTGACTGGCGAGTTGGCAAGTGAGCTGGCTCTGGCGGCTGGGTTCTCCGACGCGGGCCTGGTGGCGCTGCCTCACCGGCACGAGGAGCGCGATGCGGACCGCTTTGCCGGCTGGGTCGACGCTGGCCGCGCCGGCACCATGAACTACCTGACCCGCTCCGCGGAAGACGGCCAGTTGCTCCGCGCGCGAGTGGCCACCACGTTTCCCTGGGCGCGGTCGGCCATCGTGTGCCTGGCCAGCTACCACGCGGCCCAGCCCCGATCCACCGACCCCGCCCCGTCAGACGCGGCCTGGATCGCCCGCTATGCGTGGTCGAGCAAAATCGATGCAGATGGAAACCGTCGCCCCAGCGACTACCACAAAGTGCTGCTCAAGCGCCTCAGAGCGCTGGAGGTGAAGCTGCACGGCCAACTCGGCCGCTTTGAATCCCGCGCCTACGTTGATACAGGACCGGTGGTCGAGCGGGCGCTGGCCACGGCGGCCGGCCTCGGCTGGACCGCCAAGAACACGTGCCTCATCCATCCGCGCCTTGGATCGTATGGATTTCTGGCTGTTCTCTTGACCTCGTTGCCGGTCCAAAAGGAAAAATCGCTCTCGGCGGCGCTGACTCCCGACCGCTGCGGCACCTGCCGCCGTTGCCTCGACGCCTGCCCCACCAACGCCCTCTTCGCGCCCTATCAGATGGACGCGTCACGCTGCATCTCCTACCTCACCATCGAACACCGCGGGCCGATCGGCGAGGATCTGATGGCCGGCACGGGACGCCAGGTTTTCGGCTGCGATATCTGCCAGGATGTGTGCCCGTGGAACCGCAAGGCGCCAATTAGCGCCGACTCTGAGCTGGCCGCGCGCCCCGAACTCGTCAACCCCGCGCTCGACTGGCTCGCCGCGCTGAACGAGGCTGATTTTGAGCGGCTCTTCAACGGCTCGCCGGTGCGGCGCGCGCGGTTCAACGGCTTGCGTCGCAACATCGCCATCGCCATGGGCAACAGCCGCATGGGCCGTTTTGCCGCGCGCCTTCAGCAGTGGACCGCCGAGGCGGACGAAGGCCTGCGAACCGCTGCCCGCTGGGCGCTCAAAATCATTGAACAGGGAAGTACTGCCGCTACACCACGCGATTGACGTTGGCCGCGTTGAGCCCCTTGGGTCCCTGCTGACACTCGAACTCAACCGCCTCGCCCTCATTGAGCGACTTGTAGCCGTTTTCCTGAATCGCGGAAAAGTGCACAAACACATCTTCACCGCTGGACAGCTGAATGAAGCCATACCCCTTGGCTCCATTGAACCACTTCACCACACCTTGTTCCTTCACCGCTCTTCTCCTTGTATTGTTATTTGCCCCTGCCGCTGTCGAACCCCCTGAAACACGCCGAGCCGCCTGGCGCGCCGTTGGGGTGCGTTGCGGCAGCTCGATTCAGTGCCGGGGCTTCGAAGATGCCGGAACGTGAAAACTTCCAATGCCAATAGCCTTCCAATCTGCGGCGCGCCTCCGCCCGCCGTGCTCCTTTTATGGCAGGATTCGCGCTGCGATGCAAGCAGAAAATTCATTCCAGGCGGCCTGGCTGCTCAACGGAACCCATTCCCACTACCTGGCCCGGCTGCAACCTGGAGCCGATCCCCACCCTCGGTGCCCAATGCAAGATGCTGCGCGTTGAGTCCGATCTGCCAGCTCAGCCCCCGCCAACCCGCTGACCTGCCGAGCCGCCAAAGCGGCGCCAACCTGCCACGAAGACAGCGCGGTCTGGTGCGGCACACACTCAGAGCGCATTGGCGGGAACTGGCCGGCAACTGGCAAGTTTGCGTGCTGCCCCTCAGTACAGAGCGCGATTGTCTTCTGGCTTTCATTTTTCACTTGACGACCAATAACCATTTGGTTATGATTCCTCCATGCCGATCTTGCCAGCATCGGCGCAAACCAGAGAAAAGAGGACAAGCCATGCAGATCAAACTAACCAGCGTCTTTGTAGACGACCAGGAAAAGGCCCTCAAGTTCTACACCGAGGTGCTGGGCTTCGTTAAGAAGATGGATTTCCCTGGAGGCGGGAATTACAGATGGCTCACCGTGGTCTCCCCTGAAGACCCGGAAGGTGTGCAACTGGTGCTCGAGGCCAACAGCGGCTACAACACGGCCGCGAAGACGTATCAGGTGGAGATATACAAGAGCGGAATACCCGCGGCCAATTTCTTTGTCGCGGACGTGCAGAAGGAGTACGACAGGCTCGTGCAGTTCGGCGTGAAGTTTACCAAGGAGCCGGCCAAGACGATCGGATCGACTATCGCGCTGCTTGACGACACGTGCGGAAATATCATTCAGATCACGCATCTCGACTGGTAGCTCGACCAGGTCTCTGACCGCATGATTTTGTACCAATGCCGGGTGCCCCAGGTCCCGATTTTGGGACCTGGGAAACTACAGAGGCCAACAAGAACGTACGCCGGATGTCGTGCCAAAGCTGGGTGCCCCAGGTCCCGATTTTGGGACCTGGGATAGCACATGCCAAATCACGAGGTCATACAACAAGTGAATGGGTTGATAACTTGAGGAGGGCTCCGCATGCCGGCCGCTGCCAACGATGTCTTCAGAGCTCTCGCCGACCCCACGCGCCGGGCCATCTTCGAGGAACTGACCCGTGCCGGCGAACGGACCGTGCACGCATTGACTCGTCATGCGGGTGTGTCGCAGCCGGCCGTCTCCAAGCACCTGACGGTGCTGAAACGGGCCAGGCTGGTGCGGCATCGTCGAGATGGACGCGAGACGCATTATCGCGCGGAGCCCGACGCGCTTGCGCCGATGGTGGACTGGCTCGATCACTACGGCGCATTCTGGCGCGACCGGTTTGACCGCCTCGAAGACCTGCTCAAAAGGATGGACCCATGACCGACACCGCCGCATCCCGCAGTCTCGTCATTGAACGGGAGATGCCGTATCCGCCGGAAAAAATCTGGCGGGCGCTTACGGAGGGTCCGTTAATGGAGGAGTGGCTGATGAAGAACGATTTTCAGCCGGTCGTAGGCCACCGGTTCCAGTTCCGCGCCACGCCAGTGGCCAACTGGAGCGGAATCATTGACTGTGAAGTGCAGGTGGTCGAGCCGAACGCGCGCCTCTCTTACCGTTGGGGCGCGTTAGGCACGGAGACCGCCGTCACCTGGACGCTGACGCCGACTGAGAGCGGCACGCACCTGCGCATGGAGCAGTCCGGCTTCCGCCCAGATCAGGTGGCCAACTACAAAGGTGCGAACTACGGCTGGCAGAAATTCATCGGGAACCTTGAACGCGTGGTGGGAGGGATGCAATGAACCCGAGAGCAAAAACCATCCTCTATTGGACGATGACTATCCTCGTCGCTCTGCCCATCGGCAGCGGCGGCGTCTCGCAGATCATGCAATACCGTGCCAACCCGCACGGCGTGGTGCCCAAGCTTCTCTACCCGATGTATTTCTTCGCCATCCTGGGCGTCTGGAAGGTGCTTGGAGCCATCGCCATCCTGGCCCCGCGTTTCCCGCGGCTCAAGGAATGGGCCTATGCCGGCATCTTCTTTGACCTCACTGGCGCTGCTGCATCGTGCGCCTGGGTCGGCGGCTACGGCAAGTACGGATTTCACGTCATCGCGCCTCTGATCCTCGCTGGATTTACGATGGCGTCGTGGGCGCTGCGCCCGCCAAGCCGGGTAATCGGCGGCCTCCTTCCATCGAAAAGCGGCAACCCGGTATAACAAGAGCATCGCGAAATTGGCCAGTCCAATCCATCCGCAATTGGATATTTCTGCTCCGTCGAAATCGGGCTACTATCGGAGTTTCCGCAGTCCACTCCCGCTGGAAACGGAGCCAGAAAACCATGCAAGACCGCAGCCTCGCATCCAATCTCGGGATTTACGCCTACGCCGCCGGCGCCATCCTCCTCGGCCTTGTCGGCCTGGCCTCGGGCGACTTCGCCACTCCATGGCAGCGCGTCGGACCGAACGTACCCTTCCGCGAGCCGATCGCCTATTTCACCGCCCTCCTCGAGCTCGCCGCAGGACTCGCTCTCCTTTGGCGTCGAACGGCTCGCGCCGGCGCCCTGACGCTCACGGTCGTCTATTCCGTTTTCACTCTCGTGTGGGTACCCAGGATTCTCGAAACCCGGCGCGACTTCGATCCCACGGGCAACTTCTTTGAAGAGTTCTCGCTGCTCGCCGCCGCAGCTGTCCTCCTCACATGGTTGTCGCCGGCCGGTTCGCCCATCTCGCGGCGCGAGCCCCTCTTCGCCCGTCTCTACGGCCTCGCGCCCATCCCCTTCGGCATCGTCCACATTTACGACATGCCAGGCCTGCTCACCTGGATTCCCTCGTGGATTCCGCCATCGCAGATGTTCTGGGCCTACGCGACGACCATCGGTTTTTTCCTCGCCGCCGCATCCATCCTTTCGGGCATCATGGCCCCGCTCGCCTCGCGGCTGCTCACTGCCGAGATCGTCGGCTTCGAGCTGCTGGTCTGGATCCCGAAGTTGCTCGGCGGCCCTCACGACCATTTCAACTGGGCGGGCAACGCCATCTGCATCGCCATGGCCGGCGCACCGTGGGTGGTCTCCGACTCCATCAGCCGGGCCGTCAAACCAGCGCCCGTACCCACCGAATCCGCCAACGAAGTCAGCGCCTCCGTCTGACGTCCAGGCTGCCACCCGCTTCCTGCTGGCGGGCACCCCGACCTTGACCTCCGAAGAGCGAGACCCAATATTGCCGTAGCACAGAGAACATGGATTTGTGCTACACTCGGACGGAGGTTGTCCCATGTCCCAGTCAACTGGATTCGAGGTCCCTCGAAGCTCAAAACGAGCGAAGCCGACGGCGCGCAGCCGCCGGATAGACGACGCCCTGTCGATCGCCGGGCAGCAGGGATTGCTGGGCGGCGGCCGGACATTCACGTTGCGCGGTCGAATGCCCTCGTCGCTCGTCGAACAGGCCAAGCTGAAAACCGGTATCCAATCCGACTCTAAGCTGATCGAAGCCGCGCTCGCCAATATCGTGGCTGCGGACGAATACGCCGACTGGCTCCTCGCCCAGCGTGGGTCCGTGAACAAGGACCTCGACCTTGAGTTCTAGCTCCGCGTTCCAGCAATCGCTGCGGCGGCTGAAGCCGGAGAAACGTCAGAATCAGCTCGCGTACCGCGATCGCTCTCAGTTGCGGTTTCTCAAGAACCTCAAGCCTCCATTCCCGAAACTGCTCCTCGACACCACTGTCTATATCGATGCACTACAGGGAAGGATTCCGGATAATATCGAGATTGCTCTCAGGACCGCGAGCCTCTGGCACTCTTCAGTGACGGAAGCGGAACTGGCGGCCCTCGCCGGTCTGCTGGACCCGGCGCATCCGGAGACAGCGAGTGCGATTGCCAAGGTCGCCGCGTCCATCGAGCTTAGGCCGGCACATCGCATTATCACGCCCGACCGGGACGCATGGCGCGAAGCCGGCATCCTCGCCGGGCTTCTGTCACGGCTGCAACACTATGCCAAGAACGAGCGGCGCAAAGAGCTTAACGATGCGTTGATTTTTCTTGCAGCGGCCATGAATGGCTGCGCGGTGCTCACGCGCAACGTCTCGGAGTTCGACCTGCTGATGCAACTCGACCCCAAAGGGCAGGCTGTCTTTTATGATTCGGTCTTGTCATAGCGACCCCAATCAGGAGTACGCCGTCCGCCGTCCGCCGGTAGGATCTCATGGGGTCGTATCGAGCACAACCTGCGCGCCCTCGGAGCGCAACCCTATGTGTTCCTGCGCGCCATCGACGTCGCCGTAAGTGAACCGATAAAGGGAGTTTTCGCGGTCTTTCTTGATCTTCGAGCAGAAATCGGCGCGGCAAACAAAATCTTTCTGACTGTTTGCGAGAACGTCAACGGGCGTTTGATATCCAGGCGGGAACAGCACGTGCACGTCACGTTGCGCATTGGCTCCAATGGCGCCGCGGAACTGCTGCGCGGTGATCTTGATTTCGATGTCCGATGAAGCATTGAGCGAGACATCGCCCTGCGAGCCTGCGAAGTCGACGACCGTCGCCGATGCATCCACCAATCCGGATGTGTTGAGGATCGTGGCTCGGCCTCGCGCCGATATGCGAACCGGCCCAGCCATATCATGGACCTCTACAGCCGCAGAGCTATGCACAATGACAGCCGCATTGGCGGGCGCGTCGAGGACCAGGGTGCCTTGTCCGCCGGTAAAGCCGCGGGCGTTTGTGTTGTTCAAAGTGAGCAAACTGCCCGTGCGCTGCATCGAGACTTTCTCCAGGTAACCATTCGCTTCCTCGGCGGTGTCACCTTCGCCTTTGGCGCAGAAGCGAACAGCCCAATGGTCCTGATCGGCTCCGGCGATCTTGATCCAGTTGACAGGCTCGGCAGCTATCGTGAGCGCCGGAACCTGATAGAGCGGGAGGTCGAGCGTATCGAGGCGAGTTCGCGCATAGGGGGCTTGCGGCGACACAGCTATAAAGGCGTGTGTGCCTGGCGGGATCGGGGCCGGGCGGTTGGCACAGGTCATCTGAAAGGGGCGTTCGTCGAAGAGGAACAAAGGCACAGGTTGCGAACGGGGCTTCTGGCTGAAGCAAGCAAATACGCCGCAAGTCAGCGTGCACAATGCAACGATGAAGATAAAGCTGCGAACCTTCGACAACGAACCGAGCAGCAGGTTTTCCTCGTTCGAGGCTCTCATATCGCCCCGCATCGATCAGCGACAGTGTACAGGTTTGTCCCACAATTCGCCGGCTGAGGATTTGGTCGCAAAGGCAGCTGTCTCAACCCTTGGCCATATTCAGCGCCGCCGCCGAGCGGATCAGCGCTTTCAGCGCCTTCTCATTCACCTTGTCGCCTTCGTGGAAGTCGATGGCGCGCCTCAGATTCCCTTCGAGGCTGGAGTTGAAAAGCCCTGCGGGGTCGTCCACAAACGCGCCTTTGGCAAAAGTCAGCTTGACGGCGCTCTTGTAGCTTTCGCCCGTGCAGATAATTCCACCGTGGGACCACACCGCGACGCCGAAGGGGTTGGAAGGCTTCTTCCATTTGCACTCTTCGACGACTTCCGGGTCGGCTTCCTCGATCAATGCGCGGAGACGGGAAAGCATCTCTCCGCGCCAGTCGCCGAGATGCTCGATCTTCGCGTCGATCTCTCGAGACACGGAGCCGCGGGCGCCAGATTCCACTTTCGGTAAATCGCTCTTTTTCATGATGAGTGTTCGCCGACCTCAGTGAAGCTAAGTGATATTGGCAGATTCAGGAAACGTGGCCGCTCCGGGATGGCAAGTCGACGTATTTGGCGGCTTGAGCTTCCGCCAATTCATCGCACCGCTCATTGTCTGGGTGCCCTGAATGACCCTTCACCCACTGTACGCGAATCGTGTGTTTATCTGCCAGCGCATCGAGTTCCTGCCACAGGTCTGCGTTCTTAACCTGGGTCTGCTTCCCTTTCTTTGCTCTCCATCCGTTTTCACGCCATTTGAGCCGCCAGGAATCGACGCCGTTCAGGAGATATTGGCTGTCGGAGATGAGCAAGACCTCACAAGGCTGTTTGAGGGCCTTGAGGCCTTCAATAGCCGCAACGATTTCCATCCGATTGTTCGTTGTTGCGGTCGTGCCGCCGGAAGATTCCTTGAAGCGTTCGCCATATCGAAGGATGTAAGCCCATCCGCCAGGTCCAGGGTTGCCAACGCAGGCCCCATCTGAAATGAGCGTAACTTGTTTCATGAAGCTGATTATCGCCCCGGTCCCGTCATTTTCAAATGCCTCAGAGTGTCATTGCACCACCGGGTATAGTGGAGTGACCAACCCGTTCGTGGTGTTCATATGAACCTGTCCAGCGACGATAAGAGATGGATACTCACTGTTCTCGGCAATGCGCTCGGTAATCCGGTTTTTGCCATCGACGCCAATCCGGCCGAGGTAGACGTCTTTCGGAATGGCAAAGAAGGCAGCACCACGACCATCACTGCAATCGCTTCTGAAGGCAGATTTCCTGCGTCCATCGCGCTCGAGGCCGATGGTCTGCCTCTCGGCGCTTCAGCGGAGTTCAGCCCCAAATCCATCGCGCCTCCAGGCGGGCCGGCGTCGAAACTGAGGTTGCTGGCGGGGCCTGCAACGGCTCTCGGTACTTACCCTGTAACGGTCACCGGGACTTTCGCGGGAATTGCTCAATCCACGATCGTCAATCTAACTGTCGAAGAGCCCGGTTTCACCATCCAGGCATTGATTACGGAGTACGCCACTACGCCGTTCGTTTTTTCGATCGAAATCTCCTGCGCCCTGGAGGATGGATTCGACGCACCGATCGATCTGACCGCAAGTGCCGCCCGCGCCGAATATGGGAAGGAAAACGACGTGCCTCCCTTCCAGTACCGCTTTGATCCCGAGACAATCCCAGCTCCCGGTTCGGCAACTGCGACTCTGGAAATCTTCGTTCAGAGTGGCGCGGTTGTGAAGGGCTGGTTCGGGATAAAAGTCGTTGCCACAGCGGGCATGAAGTCCAGTACATCCGCCCACACCATTGAAGTGGACACCGGGCCGTCCGCGCCCGCCATCGTTCCCGCGCCGCCCGCTTGAGCGGCCCGTTGGCCAGCTGCTGGCGCCGGCCTGAACGCCGCCATGGGTTCGCCATTGTGCACCGGCCGGCGAAACGGCGTACTCGGATATCAAGGCGCGCATTGAAAACGGCCAGCCGGCCCATCGGCCACAATCTGGACGTGATCGCCCGCGCGGACTGGGTGATCGATCTGGGGCCGGGCGCAGGGCACGAGGGCGGCACGGTGCAGTTCGAGGGCGTGCCGGCCGATCTGGCGAAGGGCGGGAAGACGTTGAGCGGGCGATATCTGGCGCAGGGGCGGGGCGGGCGGTGACGGTCGCGCGGAATCGATTCTGCTTTTTTCAGCCGAGCCCTGCAGGCTTTTCTTTAGTAATCACAACTACGCCGCCCTCAATCAACAGTCTCCCGGCAGTTCCGTGGCGACTCTTCTGGACCTGATGTCGAAAGATCGCGCAAAAATTCCTGTTGCTTTCCAAAAGGAATCATGGCATTATTCCTGTTGGAAACCTAAAGGTGCGCCTCCCAATGAAAGAAAAGCCGGACGTATTGCAGGGAACGCTAGCGCTGATGGTCCTCAAGACACTGGACATCCTTGGGCCGCAGCACGGCTATGGCATCGCTCGGCGCGTCGAGCAGATCAGCGGAGACCTTTTGGCGGTCAATCAGGGGACGCTTTATCCCTTGCTGCTCAAGCTGGAGCATGAAGGCTCGATTGCCTCTGAGTGGGGCGCCTCGGAAAACAACCGCCGCGCCCGCTTCTATCGCCTGACCGCGACCGGCCGCAAACACTTGCAGGTGGAGACCCGCGATTGGAAGCAGACCGCGGCTATCATCGCGCGCTTCTTTGAGGTGAAGGCGGAGGATTTGCCATGAGATTCCTGAGGCGGTTTCTGGCGCGGCTCAAGAACTTCGCCACCAGGCGGCAAGACGACAAGCGGTTGCGTGAAGAGATGGAGGAGCATCTGGCGTGGCAGACGGCGGAGAATCTGCGCGCGGGCATGACGGCCGCGGAGGCGCGCCGCCAGGCAGTGCTGAAGTTTGGCGCGCGGGAGGCCATCAGGGAGCAATATCACTCTGAGCAGGGGTTTCCGTTCATCGAGACCTTGCTGCAGGACACGCGCTATGCACTGCGCATGCTTGCCCGGTCGCCGGGCTTTGCCGCTGCCGCGATTTTGACCATGGCCCTGGGCATTGGCGCGACGACGGCGATCTTCAGCGTGGTGGACGCCACTCTCCTGCAGCCCTTGTCCTATCCGAAGCCGGACCAGTTGGTGCGCATCGAGGACGATCTTCCCGGAGTGGATGCGCGGGATGTTGGGCTATCCGTGCCGGAGTTGAAGGACTTGCAGCGCTCGGGAATTTTCCAATACGTCTCGGGTGACTGGAGCTCATCGGCGAACCTGACCGGATCGTCCCAGCCTTTGCGCGTCGCTCTCAAGATGGTTGCGCCGAATTATTTCGCAATGCTGGATGTGAGGCCGCAGTTGGGCCGCACCTTCGATCCCCATGACGAGACCCCCGGATTCACCCTCGAAGTGGTCATCAGCGACGGACTGTGGAAGCGGGCGTTTGGCGGCAACCCGCAAATTCTGGGCAAGAGTCTTCGGCTCGACAACGACGAATATCACGTCGTCGGCGTGATGCCGGCCGGTTTTCGCGATGAGGGAAAAACAAGCGAGGAAAGGAGCACCGATTTGTGGGCGGCAGCCGGGTTCGCCGCCGTTCCTTTCCCCCCGCCAGTGCGCAACTCGCGGTTCACTCCGGGAGCCATCGCGCGGATCGCTCCAGGCATGACACTGGCCGCCGCACAGAGCCGCATGGACGCGCTGGTTGCATCCCTGGAAAAGCAATATCCCACCGATTATCCGATCCAAAGTGCTTGGAGGGTCCGGCTGGTGCCGCTGAAGGAGAGCGTGGTCGGAAATGTTCGCCAGTCGCTGCTGCTGCTGCTGGGCGCGGTGGGACTGGTTTTGCTGATCGGCTATGTGAACGTCGCGAATCTGCTGCTGGCGCGCGCCAGCGCCAGGGGACGCGAGATAGCCGTTCGCCAGGCGCTCGGAGCGGGGCGGAAGCGGCTGGTTCGCCAGTTTCTCACGGAGAGCCTGCTTCTGTCGCTTCTCGGCGGAGTGGCCGGAATCGCGGTCCTGTTCTGCACAAAGCGATTCCTGCTGGAATTGATTCCGGACAGCCTGCCGCGGCTCAGCGACGTCTCCATCAACTGGAGCGTCCTGCTGTTTGCGCTCTTTCTCTCAGTGGCCGCGGGGCTGCTTTTCGGCCTCGCGCCCGCGTTGCAGGCGAGCCGGCTCAACCTCACCGACAAGCTCAAGGCGGAGGGGCGCGGCACAACCGGATCGGGCGAGCAGGCGCGCACGCGGCGCGTGCTGGTGGTGACGGAATTTGCGCTCTCGCTGGTGCTGACGATCGCGGCGGGGCTTCTGCTGCGTAGTTTCTGGGACGTGTTCAACGTGGGGCTGGGGTTCAATCCGCAGAATGTGATGGCCGTGCGCATCCGGCTGGCCGTGCCCAACGATCCCAAAACCGATATCTATGGAACCGCTGCCCAGGAGGCGGTGCTTTTGCGCGAGATGCTGCGCTGGGGCCGGACCCTGCCGGGAGTCGAAGAGGCAGCCGTCGGCAACATCGGCTCCGTGCCGTTGAATCATGACCGGAATCTGAACGGGCTCATCTTCGAAGGGCGCGACTTTCGCGGCAGCGGTCCTCCATTGGTCGAAGCATCAACCGTAAGCCCGGGATATTTCCATCTGCTCGGTATCCCGCTGCTCCACGGCCGTTTGTTCACCGACCAGGACAACGAGAATGTGCCCGAGGTTGCAATCGTCAACGACGCATTTGCGCGAGCCTGGTGGCCCAACGACAATCCCGTAGGCAAGCGCGTAAAACTCAGCGGTCTCAGTGCAGCCACTTCCTGGACTACGGTGGTTGGGGTCATCGCCGATGCGCGCACCGAATCGCTTGAGGAAGCGGATGTTCCGGAGATTTACAAATGCTTGTTTCAAAGAAGGGACGATGAACTTGTTCTCTTCCTGCGCGGGCGGTTGGACCCTGCCGCGACTCCTGAAGAAGTGCGCCGGCAGGTGCATTCGATCAACCCCGAGCTTCCTGTCTTTGGAGCGATAACTCTGCCCGGCGTGGTGTCGGGGTCTCTCTCGCAAAGGCGATTCTCGATGGAAATGGTGTTGATTTTCGCCTTGGCGGCTCTGTTGCTTGCGGCCCTTGGGATCTATGGAACCATTTCGTATCTGGTCAACGAGCGCACCCACGAGATTGGCATTCGCCTGGCGCTGGGAGCAAACAGGACGAAGATTCTGGGAATGATTTTGCGCCAGGGATTGGATCTGGCCATTGCCGGCACCGCCGTGGGACTGGCCGGCGCGCTGGTTGTGTCGCACTTGATGGCGGGGGTGCTTTACGGTGTGAAGCCGACCGATCCGGTGACGTTTGCGGGCGTAGCCATTCTTTTAGTTTGCATCGCTCTGCTTGCCTGTTACATTCCGGCGCGGCGGGCAATGCGTATCGACCCCATGGCGGCTCTTCGCTGTGAGTAGCCTCTATCGATGGTGCTGCTCGAGTCCCGGCGTGGCAGACCGCCGACGGTTTCCGGCTTCGATTGAACGATCTTGCGATAGAAAAGGGAGGAACCATGATACTCAACCGCTGGAAGGCTGGAGCCGGGAAATTTAACGGATGGTCTCAACAGGAGTTCACCATGCAGAAGATTCTGACTCAGTACGGAGTGTTCGCGCTTGCGATCGCTCTGATGGCGCCGTTGGCGCAGGCGCAGGCGCAGGGGCAGGCGGCAGGACTGCAGGCCGCCTGGGGGAAAGATGCCGGAACGCTTTCCGACAAATTCGCCGGACTTGCGCGCGTCATGTCGGGCAAGTACGACTGGAAGCCCGGCCAGGGCGTTCGCTCCGTCGGCGACGTGTTCAACCTGATCGTCAAGGAGAACGGCATGCTTGCCGGCGTGCTCTCGGGCACACCGAATACGGGAGCACAGCCCGCGGCCATTTCCGATGCGGAGAAAATGCAGGAAGCTCTGAAGGCTTCTTACGTGAATCTGCAAAAAGCGATCGCGGGACTTTCCGACAACGACCTGCAGACTCCGGTGAAATTGTTCGGAAGAGACATGACGAAGCAGGCCGCGCTGATGCTGCTTCTGGCAGATCAGCACGAGCATCTGGGGCAGTCGATCGCGTACGCGCGCAGCAACGGCGTGGTTCCGCCCTGGGCCAAGTAGGAGCGGCGCTGGTTATATTCCCGCGGCGCCACGCAGGTCGACCCTGCGGTGGCTCCGCACAACAAATAGCCCGTATCGATTGTGCTGCTCGAGTTTCGCTTTGGCGGCCGGCCGAAAACCGGTGTCAGGGGCCCGCGATCGGGAGCGGACCGCGGCAATCAACGCGTGCTTTTTCAAAATCAGCGCGGAGGACCTTCAATGAAATTGGTGCGCCGCTTCTTCATTCGCCTCTCGAACTTCGCCGCCGGAAGGCGCGCCGACCAGCGTCTTTGTGAGGAGATGGCAGAGCATCTTGCCCTGCAGACCGAGGAGAACCTGCGCGCCGGCATGCCACCCGCCGAGGCGCGACGGCAGGCCGCACTGAAGCTGGGCGCGGCCCAGGCCATTCGCGAGCACCACAACGCCGAGCAGGGTCTTCCGCTTGCCGAGAATTTTCTGCTCGATATACGCTATGCGTTTCGCATGCTGTACCGGTCTCCCGGATTTTCCCTGATTGCCATCGCCACCATGGCCCTCGGCGTCGGAGCCACCACTGCCATCTACAGCGTGATCGAAGCAACCCTGCTGCATCCGTTGCCCTACCCCAACCCCAGCGAGCTGGTGCGCATCGATGCCAACCTCCCCGGCGTGGGCGCGCACGACATCGGCATCTCGATCCCTGAGTTGAGAGACCTTCAGAACTCGGGAATCTTCCAATACGTGTCCCTATCCTTTTTCGGCACCAACAATCTCACCGGCAGCGCCCAGCCCGCGAGCATCGCCTCAAAGTCGGTCTCACCGAGCTACTTCGCGGTGCTCGGCGTCGACGCGGCATTGGGCCGCACCTTCGATCCGCACGACGCCACACCCGGCTTCAATCTTGAGGTCGTCCTCAGCGATGGGCTCTGGAAGCGCGCATTTGGCGCCGATCCGCACATTCTTGGCAAGACTCTGCGCCTTGACAACGATCAAGTTCATGTTGTCGGCGTCATGCCCGCCAGCTTTCGCGACCAGGGGCAAACCAGCGAGCAGCGCAGTACCGATATGTGGGCGGCGTGCGGATTTTCCGACGACCCCGCCCCGCCGCCGATGCGCGCCACGCGTTTTCCCTTCGAGACCATCGCGCGCCTCGAGCCTGGTATCTCGCCTGAGGCCGCGCAGGGGCGCCTCGATGCCCTGGTGGCATCGTTGAAGAAGCAATATCCTGCGGATTATCCGCCCCAGGCCGAATGGACGATCCACCTCACTCCCCTGGCCGATACTCTTGTCGGCAACGTTCGCCAATCGCTCATTCTGCTGTTCGGCGCGGTGGGCCTGGTCCTGCTGATCAGCTGCGTCAACGTCGCCAATCTGCTGCTTGCCCGCGGCAGCGCGCGCGGGCGCGAGATGGCGGTTCGCCAGGCATTGGGAGCCGCAAGAATGCGCCTCATTCGTCAGCTCCTCACCGAGAGCTTGCTGCTCTTCGTGCTTGGCGGCATCAGCGGTTTCGCGGTTCTCTTCTGCGCCCGCAGATTCCTGCTGCAATTTGTTCCGGAAAGCCTGCCGCGCCTCAATGACATATCCGTAAGCTGGGGCCTGCTGGCGTTTGCCATCGTCGTCTCCGTCGCCGCCGGAACCATCTTCGGGCTTGCTCCCGCGTGGCTCACCAGCCGCCTTAATCTGACGGCGACGCTCCGGCAGGAAGGCCGTGGCGCCAACGGTTCCCGGCGGCGCTCGCGCCTCCGCCACGTTCTGGTAATTGGCGAATTGGCCCTCTCCCTGGTGCTGATGGTCGCCGCCGGCCTCCTGCTGCGCAGTTTCTGGAACTTGTTCAAGGTGCAACTCGGCTTCAATCCCACTCGAGTCATGGCAATCGAGACCTCGCTGCCCAATCCGAACGATCCCACAACCGACATTTACCGCACCGCCACGCAGGAAGCCGTGTTGCTGCGCGAAATTCTGCGCCAAAACCGGACGATTCCGGGCGTGGAAGAAACCGCCGTCAGCGATCGGGCGGCCATTCCCCTAGGCTATGGCCAGAGCGATCACAGATCGGTTCCATTGTTTCGCGAGGGCCAAGACCTGCAGAGAAGTCAGCCTCCGCTGATCGATACGTCGATCGTCTCGCCGGAATACTTCCACGTGCTGGGCATGACGCTCTTGCGGGGACGTCTCTTCGTCGACCAGGATGTTGAAGATACGCCCTTGATCGCAGTCATCAACCAGGCCGCGGCCCGCAAGTACTGGCCCGGCAAAGACGGGAAGGGCGAGGATCCGGTCGGCAAGCGAGTCCATTTGTTGGGCCGTTTGGGACGTACCAGGCCGGACTGGACCACCATCGTCGGCGTCATTGCCGATGCGCGCACAGAATCGCTCCAGGACGCCGGCATTCCGCAGATCTACCTCGACATCTACCAGCGCCCCGCCAAGTTTCTTGCGTTCTACCTGCGTGGACAGGTCGATCCCGCCGCCATCTCCGCGCAGGTGCGCACGCAAATCCAGGCCGTCGATGCGGAGCTTCCCGTCTTCCGCGCGGAGACCTTGGACGACGTTCTCTCCTCATCGCTTTCCGTGCGGCGGTTCTCCATGGAAATGGTGGCGCTGTTTGCCGCAACTGCCCTGCTGCTCGCCGGACTGGGAATCTATGGAACCATCTCCTTCCTGGTCAATGAGCAATCGCGCGAGATCGCCATTCGCCTCGCGCTGGGCGCGCAACGAGGCACGATCCTCAAGATGGTTTTGCGCCAGGGCCTCAATCTGGCCGCCGCCGGCGCCGGGTTAGGCCTGGCTGGCGCGCTGATTGTTTCTCGTCTCATGGCCGGCCTGCTTTACGGAGTCTCGCCCTACGATCTCTACAACTTCGCCGGCGTAACCGCCGTGCTCACCGCCGTCGCCATTGCCGCCAGTTACGTCCCTGCCCTGCGTGCCATGCGCCTCGATCCAATCACGACACTCCACGCCGAATGACCTTTGGCACTGCTCGAGACTTGTCTTCACAGGTTGTTGCCATCCCAATGACCTCCTTCGGGATGCTGATGAATTTCGCCCCACAGCGAGGTCCAGAGGGTTAGTCCCCAAAAACGTCGAGATGGGCTGGAGGGTCTCTGGGATTGCGCCAAATGAAGAGCCTACCGGAACGCGGTCAAACCTCAGAACCCTCGGCCGTCCGGGCGAATGACGGCCAGATCAAAAACCGCACCGCCGCCGCGCGCCAACGCCGCATCCGGCTCCCTTCGCCGCCGGTGCTATACTCGCTAGGGTCAGGCGCGTGCCCGCGCCGGCATTTCTCTATCGCTCGAGGTTCCCATGTCCGGCCATTCGAAGTGGGCCACAATCAAGCACAAGAAGGGCGCGCTGGATGCCAAGCGCGGCAAGACATTCACCCGCCTGATCAAGGAAATCACCATCGCGGCCAAGGGCGGCGGCGGAGACCCTGACGGCAACCCGCGGCTGCGCACCGCCATCCTCGCCGCCAAGGCCGAAAACATGCCGCAGGAAAACATCAAGCGCGCCATCCAGCGCGGCACCGGCGAGCTTGAAGGCGTGAACTACGAGGAGATCACGTTTGAGGGCTACGGGCCCGGCGGCGTGGCCGTCATCGTCGAGGTGCTGACCGACAACCGCAACCGGACGGTGAGCGAGATCCGCCACGGCTTCTCAAAGAACGGCGGCAATCTGGGTTCCACCGGTTCGGTCCTGCACATGTTCTCAAAGAAGGGCCTGATCGCGGTGGAGAAGTCGGCGGCCACCGAAGAGCAGCTGATGGATATTGTGCTGGAGCATGGCGGCGAAGACCTGAGCGACGAGGGCGACACCTGGGAGATCGTGACCGATCCGGCGTCGCACGAGGCGGTGGCCGCGGCAGTGAAGGCGGCGAAGATTCCCACCGTGATGAGCGAGGTGACCATGGTGGCCTCGACGTATACGCGACTTGAGGGCGCGGCGGCGAATCAGATGATTCGACTGCTCGAGGCTCTGGAAGACTTCGACGACACACAGAATGTTTATTCGAATTTCGATATGGACGCCGCGCAGATGGAGCAGGTGGCCGGATGAGCCTGTTTGAATTGAGCAGTGAAGAGGCCGCCCGGTGTGGCGGCCTTTCTTGTGGGATTGCAACGAGAAGGGAACGACGTTGACGCGGATTGCAGGATTTGTCAGCTTAATTTTGATGGCGGGGGCGATCGTTGCTTCCGCGCAAACTGCGGAGCTCCCCCACTTTGAGGCGCGGCTGGCTTACCTGGGGCCGATCGACGCTCCCGACAACCCCGTGGCGAAGGTCCGCGACGCGCGCAGCTGGCACTACGGCCCATTCATCAACGGCGGCACCGGCGTGGGCGAACGCTCCGATTTTCAGTTTCTCTCGCTCGGCGTTGAGGCGGGCAAGGTGCTTACGCCGGTGCTCCATGCCGGCATTTTCAGCGGCCAGTTTGAGTACGCGGTCAACCTCATGCCTTTCTGGCAGGCCTATACGCCGGCGCCGCACCAGGCGCTCTACAGTTGCAACGGGCAGCCCTGCGAGTTGCCGGTCGGCGGCGGCACCTACACCGGCGCCAGCCTGACTCCCGTTATCTTCCGCTGGAATTTTGCTACCGGCTCCCATCGTCTTCAGCCCTGGCTTCAGGCGGCGGGCGGGCTCATTTACACCACCCACAAGTTTCCCCCCGATGTCCTGGTGCCACATGGAACCCCGGGCGGCACGTCCGTGTTCAACTTTTCGCCACAGGGCGGCGGCGGGCTGCATTTCTTTACGCGGGATGGCCGGTCCATTGACCTGGGGGTAAACGGGGTGCACATTTCCTCGGCATCGCTGGGCGACCGCAACCCCGGAGTGAACGCCAGCATCCAGGTGCAGGTGGGTTATACGTTCTGGAAGTAGCCCCTCGATGCCCGGCGGACGGGATGAAAGAGAAGGGGTGGAGCAGTCATGCAGGATGCAGTCGTCGAGTGCGTTCCCAACTTCTCCGAGGGCCGGGATGTCCGGCGGGTAGAGTCCATCGTATCTGCGATGCGTGTGGAGGGGGTGCACCTGCTGGACTGGACCATGGATGCGGACCACAACCGCTCCGTTGTCACCATCGCCGGAGCGCCGGCGGCCGTGGTCGAGGCTGCCATCCGCGGAGCCGGCCGGGCTGCCGAGCTGATCGACCTCACCCGGCAGGAGGGCGTGCATCCCCGCATCGGCGCGGCCGACGTGATCCCGTTTGTGCCCATCTCCGGCATCAAGCTGGAGCAGTGCGTACTGCTTGCCCGCCAGACCGGCCTGGAAATCTGGCGCCGTTACGGTGTGCCGATCTACTTCTATGAGGCGGCCGCGGCCCGGCCCGACCGCGCCAATCTTGACGAGGTGCGGCGCGGCCAGTTTGAGGGCCTGCGCGACGCGGTGGCCAAAGAGCCGGCACGGCGGCCCGATCTGGGCGGTCCGGGGCTGCATCCCACCGCCGGAGCCTGCGCTGTGGGAGCGCGCAAATTCCTGGTGGGCTACAACATCCTATTCGACTCGGCCGACGTGGCCACCGTCCGCGCCATTGCGCGCGAGATTCGGGGCGCAGGCGGCGGCCTCAAGGGAGTCAAAGCCATGTGCCTGCAAGCGCATGGGCGGGCGCAGCTCTCCATGAGCATCACCGACTATGAGGTCACGCCGATCTCCCATGTCTTCAAGACGGTGACGCATCTGGCGCACAAGCACAAGGTTGTGCCTGTGGAGGGCGAGGTGATCGGGCTGATCCCGCAGGCCGCCTGTGAGCGCGACACGGAATGGCTGCGTCAGTTGGTTGGGTTCGACCCGCAGACCAAGGTGCTGGAACACCGCCTGGCGGCGCCGCTCCGGTGGCCTGGAGATCGATGATCCCGCAGCCGGCGAGCTGCTGCGGAATTCGCGTAACGAGTAGAATGAAAGAGTCGATAAGGAGAGCGGTGCGATCCCGGCAGCCTGAGCGCGGCCGTTGATTTCGAGCGGGCAGAGCACCACCCGGAGGAATGAATTTGTTCAGGAATTGCATCAAGAATTGCATCAAGGTTTTGCCATCAGCCACTGTATTTGCAGCGGTTATGCTGCCCCTGCAGGTTCAGGCGGCGCAGCTCTCCACCGACGCCCGCACCGCCATTCCGCACGATGTGCAGCAGCTTGTGGCCATCGACTACCGCGCCATGCAGAATTCCAGCTCGGCCATGGGTTTGAAAGAACGCGTGATGCCGCCCGAGCTGAAGCAGTTCGACGAGGCGCTGCGCAAGTCGGGCCTCAATGGCAATGAAGATTTCGACCAGTTTGTCGACCAGCTGGCCTTTGCCCTCTACCGGCCCAAGGGCGAGACGGAGCAGCTCTCGACGGTGGGTGTGGCCCAGGGCCAGTTCCCCATGCAGGACATCCTGGCCAACTTCCGCAAGCTGAAGATCAAGGCCATGCTGGTGCGCACCAACAAGCTTTATCCCATGGGCAAGACCGGCATGGTGGCCTGCTTTGTCGACCCCTCCACCATGGTTTTCGGCTCGCCCGATGCGGTGAAGGCCTCGCTTGAGGCGCGCGACGGAAGCGCGCCTTCTCTGCTCACCAACGTGCCCATGATGGACGCCATGCGCAGCGTGGATTCGGCGCCGCTGTGGAGCATCCTCGATCAGAAGGGCACGCAGACCATGATGCGCCAGATACTGGGCGAGGCCGGCCAGGTGACCGACTTCGAAACCGTGCGCAAGCGGCTCGTGGCCTCGTGGTATTCGATGGACTTTCAGCACGGCGTCAAGTTCGATCTGACCATCGCGACGGGCGACTCCTTCACATCGGCCACCATCGCGTCGCTCTTGAGCGCGGCCGTGGCTTACCGCAAGGTAAGCGGCTCTGAGCCCGAGAAACAGGCCCTGACCGCGACCGATGTCCACTCCGACGCCGGCAAGCTCTCCATTCATTTCGCCACCAGCGACACCGAGTTTGCCAGCCTGATGCAGTCGCCGCTGTTCCAAAGCATGGTGCACTGAGCGGGATGCCGCGGCTGTCGTCAGCCGATGGCCACCGCCGGCAGTCTGCGCGTAACCTCTGCTCCGCACCTGCTGGCGTGGTCGCACACGCAGTTGCGGCCCGCGTGCTTGGCATCGTAGAGCGCTTCGTCCGCGGCTTCCACCAGAGAAGCCATGTGCTGGCCTACGGCGGGAACCATGGTGGCGCACCCAATGGAGACAGTGACGTACCCGCACGGGTTAAGACTGTGCGGTAGTCTGCGGCTGCGCAGGGCGTCGCAGATCTCGGCGGCAATCCGCATCGCACCCTCGTTGCCGGTATCCGGCAGCACCACGGCAAACTCCTCGCCACCGTAGCGCGCCACCAGGTCGCCGGGCCGCGCCACCACATCCTGTGCCGCCTCGGCAATCTGCTTGAGGCAGCTGTCGCCACGCACGTGGCCGTAGGTATCGTTGTAAGACTTGAACAGGTCGGCATCCAGCAGCAGCAGCGAGAGCGGCTTGCGTTCGCGGAGCCCGCGACGCCACTCCGCGGTCAGGCACTGATCCAGGCGCCGACGGTTGGCCAAGCCGGTCAATGGATCCACCACCGCCAGCGCCTCCACTGCCCTGTAAGCCACCTGCAGTTCCTGCTCGGTTCGCTTGCGCTCCGTGATGTCGCGGACGATATTCAGGGTTCCCGACGCGACTCCTGTAGCCGGGTCCACGAACGCCCGCAGGCTGGTTTCCATCCAGATGTACCGCCCGTCCCGCTTGCGCACCCGGTATTCCGTCATGGCATCCTCGGCGCCCAGGCGCAACTGACCCATCACTTCGAGCACCCGCGGCACATCCTCAGGATGGATAAGCCCGGGACCGCCCAGTTTCATCATTTCTTCCGGTTTCCACCCGGTGAGCCTTTCCATGGCCGGAGATATGTAGCTGGGAAACCCTTGGCGATCCACGATCAGGATGGCGTCACGGGAGTTTTCGGTGACCAGGGAGTGCAGGGCTGCCGTCTTGTGGAGGTTTTTGGTGAGAGTGCGATGGCTCTCCAGCACCACCGACATGGTGTAAAGCATGAACATGCCTGTGGCAATGAAGATCTGAAGCACGATGGCGGGCTCGCGCGGCCCCAGCGCGGTGTATTGGGCCAGCGAGCCGTAACCGTGGCCTGTGAACCAGCTGCCTGCGCCAGCCACAAAAAGCGTCGCCATGGCCGACCATCCCAGCCCCAGCCGCAGCAGCACAAGCAGCAGCAGGGGGTAGAGAAGAAACTCCAAGGGGGCTTTGGCCTGGAAAAACGCGGCGAATGCGGCCAATGCCACCAACGCCGGATACATGAGGTGCCGTTTCTGCCCTGTGCCGATCCGAAAGCGCTCCTGAAAGATGGCTGCGCACGCCGGCGTGGCGACAGCGATGCCGAGGCTGTCGGCGGTAAGCCACTCCAGCACTGCCGGCCAGAACCGCTCATGCTGCCAGAGGGGCACCAAGGCCGCGTACACCAGGCCGGCGACCAGTGGAGCCACAAGCACACCCAGGGCGATGAAGCGAATAAGGTAGGCGCGCTGGGTAAACCTGGGCAGATCGTGGGAGCGCCTTCTGAGCAGCAGCGCCGCGGTGGCGGCCTCTGCCACATTGAGAATCCCGAGCACAATGTTCATTACCCAGTGCGGGTTGACGACCATGCTGCCGGCAAACTGGGCCGCGAAGCCGGCCAGCAGATAGGCCGGCCAGCGCCGCTGTGGCGCCAGCAGCAGATAGGCGAGCAGCAGGCCATTGGCCACCCAGATTACGTTGGCGTCAGGTGCGAGCCCCACAAAGACCGTGGCCAGCGTAACCCAGGAAAAACACCCACCGATGCGCACGGCAAATCCGTGCCTCCGCATCCAACGCGCAATCGCCGGAGCCAGGGCGCCGGCAGGCTTGACCCTCTCGCGCACACCGCCCTCCCAGTTTCCTTATCGGTAAGATTCGGCAAGGGAAGAGGCCAATCGGGACGAGATTGACGCATGCGAAAGAAATCTGTGGCCTTGCAAAGGCACAACTTAGGCCTGATAGCCGCTGCTCACAGCAGACCTTCCGCCAGCGCCTGCCATTCGTCGTCGAGTGCTGGCCGGTGGAACTTGCGGCCGGCCTTGCCATACCAATAGTCCGCATTCCATGCCGCGCCCTCCTTGCGGTGCAGGTAGGCATGCACGGCCATGCCGTCCGCAGTTTCCAGCTCATCCACCAGCGCGTGGGAGCGGGTCCAGTCGCCCTTCGCGTCCCACCACAGCGCCGCCAGCGGAGCGGTCAACCCGGCGGGCGGTTCATCCTGCGCCAACGATGCTTTGAAGCCTTCAAGATCCATGTCTCTCTCTTCCCTCCCTCTTTACGGACTTGAGTTGGCAGCATTTGGCTTGTGGTAAGTGCTTTGTTTCGGACGGTCAAAACGGTTTTTCTCGACGCAATGCTTTTATTTTTATGGGGTTGCGGCAAGAGTGGTGGGGGGGTGGGGTGTTCTTGCCCTGCACGGTTGGGACTTGGACTCCTTGTGGCCGATGGTGAGGGCGAACTGGGCGCATGCTGGTTCCTTTTGTTGGGTCGTTTTCTGACCCGCAATACAATTGTGCGCCAAAGGTTCGTAATTATACGCAAATTTCTTTGGTGGCTCCTGGCCATTTGGAATGAGGAGGTTGCGGTGTTTCTTGGGCAAACGGAGCAGTTCGGCCTGAATTATTTTTTTTGGGGCTGTTTTCGTCGATCGATGTCTCGTGGGTTTCTTGACCGGGCGAATCGAGGTTCGTGGCTTCCCCATCCTCATCGTCGGGTGGTCCGGGGTGGGCGACCCGGGAGCCCGGTTCCTCGACCTCCCCGATCCCCAAAGGCGAGGGATCGGGGGCACCGTCAGCGGATTGAACTCTTCTTGAAATCGGGGCCACCGCCCTGCCTACAAAAGTGATTCACATCACATGCGGTGTTTCGGGTCACTGATAGAAGTAAATCAATGTGCCGATAATTGAAATTGAGTGCAGAGGGGTTCCGCAAGGGGCTGGGAAGGGGCTGGCTGAGCCTGCGGTCCATGGTTTCACCGGAGGTCAGACCTGTGAGCAGAGTTGAGATTGAAGTGGAACCAGGTGCTGTTTGCAACTCAGACCGATTTGGTCGTATACTGAATTCCGACTATTCCGGTCGTAGTTTCAGGGTGCTGCCGTTCCGGCGCCCCATCGGAGTCCGGCGGGTGAGCGTGTTAAGCGAGTTGAGAGTCGGCGAGAGCGGGATACTAATGGCGCTGGATCTGCCCGAATCGGTGCAGAATCACCTGATGCATATGGGGTTTGTGCCCAATGCGCGGGTGAAGGCTCTGCGCCGCGCCCCGGCCGGCGATCCGACCGTCTATGCGATCGACGGCATGGAGATCGCCCTTCGCCACGAGACGGCTGACTCCATCCGCATGAAGCCTGCCGTGGCGGAGGCCGCGGAGCCTGCCCTCCGGGTCGAGGCTTCCCGATGAGTAGCGCTTGCTGCACCACGCCGCCGTTTGAGCCGCCGCCAGCCGATTCGCTGCCGGGCGCGCTACGCACTGTGGTGTTGATCGGCCCCCCCAACTCAGGCAAGTCGACTCTTTTCAATAAATTGACCGGCTTGCGGCAGAAGGTGGCCAATTATCCCGGCGTTACCGTGGAGCAGCGCATGGGCGTCATGGCCGGCGTGGGACGTGCTGATCTGACGCTCATCGATCTGCCCGGCATCTACTCGCTGACCCCGTATTCAGAGGACGCGCGTGTAGCCGTGGATGTGCTTCAGGGCAAGATGCCCGGCTCGCCCAAGCCCGATGCCGTGATCCTCGTTCTCGATTCGCTCCATCTCACGCGGCAGTTGATGCTGGCCGCGCCGGTGCTGTCGCTGGGGCTGCCCACGCTGGTGCTGCTCAATATGAGCGACCTGATGGAATCGCGCGGCGGCCAGATCGATACGCTCAAGCTGGCCCGCGAGCTGGGCGCGCCGGTGGCCCAGATCAGCGCCACCCACGGCACCGGGCTCGACTCCGTACCGCTCTTCCTCAATCAGCATCGCAATAATCCTGCCGAGCAGCGTCTCACGCTGCCGGTGCTGGGCAATGCCGCCAGCGCGCATTCCTGGGCTGCGCAGGTGAGCCACCGCACCGGCTATCATGCTCCGCTCTCTGCCGAAACCAGCCGCAAGATCGACAATGTACTGCTGCATCGCATCTGGGGGCCGCTGCTGTTTCTGGTCGTTGTGGTGGGCGTGTTCGAGGTGGTGTTTTCCATCGGCCAGCCGCTCTCGGATGGCTTCGGAGACATTTTGGCCCGCATCGGCGACCTGGCGCGGCCGCTGCTGCCCGCCGGATGGCTTCAGTCGCTGGTGCTGGATGGCGCATGGAAGGGCATCTCGTCGGTGCTGGTCTTTTTGCCGCAGATCCTGCTGCTGTTTCTCTTCATTGGAATCCTGGAAGACTCGGGCTATCTGGCCCGTGCGGCACTGATCGCCGACCGCGTGATGCGATCCATTGGACTGAATGGCAAGGCGTTTATCCCGCTCCTCTCGGCCTATGCCTGCGCGGTGCCGGCCATCATGGCCACGCGCACCATCGAGAACAAGCGCGACCGGCTGGCGACGATCCTGGTCACGCCTTTCATGACGTGCTCCGCGCGCTTGCCCGTTTACTTGCTGCTCATTGCCGCCTTCATACCCAACATCTTTTACCTGCATGGATTGCTCGGACTCCGCACGCTGGTGATGCTGGGACTCTATGTGGCCGGTTTCGTGGCCGCCTTCACTACCGCGCGCCTGCTCAAGAGCTCCATTCTCAAGTCGAGCGAGACGCCGTTCATCCTGGAACTGCCGCAGTATCGCCGGCCTACGCTGCGCGCTCTCTTCATGCGCCTCGTGGACCGCGGCAGCATCTTCCTGCGCCAGGCCGGTACTGTCATTTTGTGCGTAACGCTGGCCTTGTGGGTGCTGGCGCATCTCCCGGTTGTGCACACCGCCGGCGGCAGCTTTACCGCGCCCGAGCTGGCGGATAGCATCATCGGCCGCCTGGGCCACTTCATTGAGCCGGCCATCGCGCCGCTTGGATTTAACTGGAAGATCGGCATCGGGTTGCTCTCAAGCGTGCTGGCCCGCGAAGTGATGGTCAGCACCATGGGTACACTCTACGGCGCCGATCCCGGCACCCAGGCCATGCACCTGCAAACCGCTCTGCATCACGACATGACGCTGGGCGGCGCGCTGGCGCTGATGATCTTCTTCGCCTTCGCCATGCAGTGCACCTCCACCATGGCAGTGGTCCGCCGCGAAACCAACGGCTGGAAGTGGCCGGCCATTCAGTTCCTCTACATGCTGGTGCTGGCTTATGGCGCGGCGTTCGTCGTCAATCATGTGGTGATGGCGATCTGGGGATAGCGCGGCAGCGCATCTTCCAAATTCGCGGAATTTCGTTTGGCGCACTCTGAGGACTAGAATCAATCCCGTGGAGGGTGCGATGGCAACTGGGACTGCTGTGGGGAAATTGGCAGATGGCGGCGCGGACAACGCCAGGTCCAGCTCTGTGCAGCGAACCTATTCAGCGGAGTTCCTTGCCGAGCACGAGGCCATTATGGCGCGCGTGCGTGAAGAGGGCGCCAGCCGTATTCGCCGTTCCTGCGAAAGAGCTGTGGCGATGGGGATCATCGACAAGGACGGCAACCTCCTGAAGAAGGAACTTCCCGCGGATATGCTTTCCGGTTCTGATCGCGATTTCGGGGGATAGCGCATGCCGGTCATGTACGTGGAGGCGGGGCCGGCCGGGAGCGGAAAGTCTACTGCATTTCCAGGCGACCAATTTGGTTTCGATTACTTCAATGCCGACAATTACGCGGCGATGCTGAACGGCGGCTCTTACGTCGGCATTCCCAAATCGATTCGGGCACAAGTCGGACCGATCTGCGAGAAATTCATTCAAGACCACATTGAGGCGGGCAAGAACTTCGCAACGGAGACCACGCTGCGAAGCACCGTCGTGTTCGATCAGATGAAGCAGGCCCACGGCGCTGCATTTCAAGTGAGATTCATCTATGTTTGTGTCGATAGCATTGGCACTTCCGTGAACCGGGTAACTCAACGAGCTTATCAAGGCGGCCACAGCGGTTCTGAAGATACAGTGCGCGACATTCGCGCAAGAAGCCTTTCCAACTTTCTCCGCGCCTTTGAGGAGCTTGGAAAGAGCTTCGATTTTCTGGAAGTTTACGACAACACCGCGCACGGACTGCCCCCCACGATGATTGCTTCGTTCGTCGGGCGAAACATCGCGTGGCTTGCGCCTGAGTTACCCACCTGGATGTGCGAGGCTCTTGAGCAGACTCCTTATGCGGCGGCAACGCTGCGGCAGTGTTTCGAACGCCAACTCTCTCTTCCCGATTCCGACGGCGCAGGGCCGCGGTGAGCCCTGGTCGCCGATGATCCGATCAGCCGGGCTTGACTCGTGCTCCGATGTTCCTTTGTTGACAGGCATACGGCTGGAAGATATTCTCGCTAACTCCCGATGAATCAGCTGTCCAGAATTAACAGATTTCGCAATCGCAATTCATCCCCCATCAAGGAGACTTCCCGATGCTCGCTTCGAGAGTCCTGTTCGGCGCTGGAATTCTGGCTTTCTCAATGCTCCTGCAGGCGCAAACGCCGCCCACTGCTTATACGATCGCTGAGGCCATCGCAAGCGACCAGCCAGGGGTTACGCAAACGATCTATCGCAGCGGCACGAAGGTGCTGTTCGACACTTTCTATCCGGCGCAGGGCGGGACGGCGGCGCGTCATGCGCTGATGCTTGACGACCTTGCGGCGCACCTCTCGTATACATGGGATCCGGCGGGGAAACCGATTTCGTGCAGCGCCACCAGGTCTTCAGATGACTGGGGCGATCCGTTTGCGTTGACGGACGAGATCACCAAGGGGATCGCATCGGGCGAGCTGAAGCCGGCAGGCGCTGAGACGATCGGCGGCATCCCGACCAAGGTCTATGTCAACGCCACGCCACAGGGGACGGTTAAAGCGTGGTTCGATCAGAAGGACGGGCTGGTGATCAAGGCCACAGCCACCTCGGGCACAAACCCGGTCATGACGTTGGCGGACATCCGGAAGTTCGCGGTCGGAGTGCCGGCGGCATCGCTTTTCACCTTGCCGCCGGCCTGCGCCGCGGCGCATCCTCCGCCGACGCCTGCCGAGGTGATTGCCGCAGAGACCGGCGACAGCGCCGCCAACTGGGTCAGCGCCAGCCTCGCGTCCGGGCCGCAGAACTCTTGCACCGTGGTGGTGCGCGTGGTGCAGGCGAAGACGATGGCTCCGGTGACTAAGAAATTCCAGATCGCGATCGACACCAGCTTCAACGTGAAGAGCCCGTCGCCCTACACCTTTGGAGTGGGCCTGGATGGGACGGCGACTTACTCGGGCGGCGGCGTGCATGAGGTCACGAACTTCGTCCACAATGGGATGTTGAGCATCCCCAACCCGCCACCTTATTTCATGCTGGGCGTCAATATCCCGACGCCTCACATCGGCGCGGACCTGAACCTCATTTACCGGCAGTGCTTTGCGCCAATCACTGTGCTTTACCGCCTGGTCAATGACGTCAACGATCCGCAAAAGGGTGGCGACTGGCTGTGGGCCAAGGCAGGCAAATACGCCACGGTTCCAGCAGCGCACTAACCTGAATTCTTTTGCCCGAATCCGCAGCGGCGTGCTTATACTGAAACCACTTTCGTGCCGATTTCCGGCGATATCCATCTCAGGCGGCATCAGGCCAGGAGGTATGCAGGATGAGTGCTCAGAGCTATGCGGTAGCGGGTTTGGTATTGGCGCCAAGTGCTGTGTTCTCGCCGCAGGTGCAGGATCTGCAGCGGGATCTGCGCGCGCTTGGATACGGGAAGGGGCCCATCGACGGAATGTTCGGTCCTGGAACCGCGAACGCGGTTCGTGCTCTCCAGTTCGACCTCATGAATAACGATGGATCGAGCAGCGGGGGCGACGGGAACGCGCCTGTGCCAGTGAAGCAATACAACGACGGGTCGGTCACCGCGCTTACCGGGACAGTCGATCAGGGGCTGGTGGGCTGCATGGCAGCGATGCTGGCCGATGCAGCCTTTCCGAAGCTTCCGTCCTCAGCTAACCCGGCGGCGGATAATCAGGCCGCCATCAATGCTGTCGAGGCGTTGTCGCCACCGCCTGTGCCCATGCCTTTTCTGATGGCGATACTCTCGCAGGAGAGCGCTCTCATGCACTATCAGGTCCCAGGCGGAGCCAATGTCGACAGCTTTGTGACGGTTGGCCTGGATAGAAACAACACCGCCAATCCGGTTGCCATCACATCGCGCGGGTTTGGAATCGGGCAATACACGCTGTTTCACCACCCGCCGACGGCGGCGGAGGTGGCGGGCGCGATTACCGATCCTGTGCAAAATGTGAGCAAGACGGTTTCGGACTTGACCGGCAAATTCAACAACTTCGTGAACGGCGCTACGTCGAACACGCAGGCGGACGATCGCATTGCGGAGGTTGGCACCATCCCGCTGCGCCCTTGCAAATACCAGCAGACCGATCCTCTTTACATGACGGATTGCGTGAACTGCATGAAGAATGCGACTCTGACCAACATTGTTGCCGGGGTAACGCCGTTCTATGCCGGAAGCGCCGGAACCTACGGTCAGACGCAGTATCACACGGGCAGCTATCGGAATGTGCCTGTCCGCGCCAACATTCCCTGCGATTGGCCTTATGCTGCACGGAGATATAACGGCAGCGGCGTGAACTCGTACGATTATCAGGCGGAACTGCTGCTGAGGGTGTTGAACCCGATTTTTCCTTGAGACGCGAAGACGCCGGTCTCATCGATTTGACTGATCGGGAACACTACCCCAGCGCCGGCAGCCGGTCCGAAATCCCAAACAGGAAGATGAACCCGATGATGCAGCTGTAGGCGGCGCCGGTCCACGCGATCGCGTGATAGATGCGCGGATGATGTCCGCCGGCGTTGAAGGCTCCGCCCAGCGTGGCAGTCATGGCCGCGTTCATGGCGACCAGTCCGATGGCAAATGCGGCCAGGCCCATCAGCCCGCGTGAAGTGCCTCCCAGGTTCGCGGTGAGGAAGAAGAGCGCGAGCTGGCTCGGCGTTTCAGCGCCAATGCCGTGCAACATGCCGATGACAAAGACCGACTTGCCGGTATACATCCACTGGAAGCGCTGCGGCCGCGGCGCCTGTGGATTGAAGACGCGCCGCACCAGCCAGGTCAACCAGAACACGCCGTTGATGGCGATGGCCAGGCGGCTCTCCACGCGGCTATGCCGGTGGCCGTGGGCGTCCTTGCGCAGGATGCCCGCCACCACGCCGATGCCGAGCACGATGAGGGTGAGCCCGATCAGCCGCTCGGTCCAGTGGTCCAGGCTCTGGGGCAGACCCATGTGCATCTCCAGCACCGCTACGCCCAGCGCAGCCACTGTGACCGCGTGCCCCAGCGCGTATGTGGTGCCAAGGCGCATCCCACTACGCCAGTTGCGCTGCACGGCGGTGATGTCCGAGATGGCGGCCAGATGGTCATAGTCGAAGCCGTGGCGCAGCCCCAGCAGCAGGCAGGAGCCCAGCGCGGCATCGAGTTTCCAGTCCCCCGGAAGCGGTGTCACAAAGGCCAGTATAGAGCAGGATCATATCGGCTGGCGCTTGCCCCGCATCCGACTGAAGCGTGGGCCATTCCGCGGGCGAACGGGAAGCGCCTGAAACCCGTCATTTACCCGGCACAAGCCGCATTTGGTAGTCGGCGTAGTCGATGGTCACCACGGTCTCACCAAAGAGAAAGCTGTTGGAGACGGCGCGTGCATGGGTCGCCTCGGAGAATCCGTTTACGTCCCGATACTGGCGCATCATCTTCGTGGGCCCGGTGAAGACGGACGGACTTTTGGACGAGCTTCCCTGCAACTGCACGATGGAATAGTTCTTTGCGTCCACCCAAAGAGTCCCTTCGATCAGAAACGGAGCCTTGCGCCTCGGCGAGAGCGAAAGCACCAGGCAATCGCGTCCGCCCACCTGCTCGGTCGCGTTCGTTTTCAGTTTCATGTCGTAGTTCGCCGAGGTGATCCACGATCCCTCGCGGGTGCCAGGCAAATTCAGTTGTTTCTCGTTGTCGAGGATCGCATTGAGCACCACACTCCGGATCAGATCCGACCCGGTCTGCGAAAGGATCGTGTAGCTCTTGCCCGTATCCTGCCGGTAGTCCGTTTTCACAGTCATCTCTGCAACGGGATGAGATTGATCCTTGTTTCTGAAGACCGCATAGTGCTCGTTGACGGTGTAACCGGCAATGCCATCGACGCGTGCTTTGACCGCCGCATCGATTTGCCGGACGACCTCCGCGGAACTCAGTTGTTGGCCGCTTGCTGCCACGGCCCCTTGCATCGTCGCGATCGACACGGCAGCCGCAACAATCCTCAGTCGTGAAAAGGAATGCATGATCCGCGGAAAGATCCTCCAGAGTGTTAAGACGCCCGCGGATTCAATTCGGCTGCACCAGGGAACGCGCTGTTTCAGGCTCCGCCACCAGAGCAGAGGCCTGAAGCAAGGCACGCAAGAATGGGCCTGGCCGCGAGCCAGGCGGCCGAATGATGCTGCCTCGAACCGCCCAGAGCAAAAAGTGCGGCTTCCGAAACACGGCACGCATTCTGGTTCGGCTGGCCGCTTTGGCGTTTCGTATGGACCTATGGTCTCCGCGAGTTCACTCGCGGAGTGCCTGATCCGCGGGAAGGAAGTCCACTCAAACGGGCTGTGGCCGTTCTGCCGCCGCCTCCCCTGTTCCGGTCTTCCAACGATCTCAGATCCGGAGGTATCTCGATTCGTTGCTCGGCTCTGGAGGTCGTCGCAGCATCCGGTCGGCGGAAATGCGAATTCCTGGACTGGTTGGCATACGGTGCGGCCGCACGTGCCGCTTGCACCAGCGAATCGCCACCGTCAGGCAGTCTGTCCTTCGCTGCGGAGAGTAGGACCGGCGCATCGAGCCTGACATAAACCACCTCTTCGACAGGGTTTCCCGGGGCCGTGCTGTCTGTGATGTAGACAATCTGGTTCTCTGTATCGACCAGGCCGAAGACGCTTCCGTCCCGCCTTTGGGCCAGGCTGAAGATCGGCGGCTTCATCCCATCCTGCAGGCTATGGACCCTGATCGTTTGCGCGAGTGTGATGGGGGGCACTTCAACAGCGTCCCCAGCCCGCGTTTTGCCCGTATACATTACATGGATATTGGAGATCGTTCCGTTGTTGAATCTGACTCTGACCCAGGAAGATTGGAACTCCCCTTCACACGCGACGACATCGGCGCAAGGAAACGGTATGGCGCTGACAGACTGGCCCACACGAAGATTCCCAAAACCGGTTTGTGCGCAGAGAAAAGGAGAACAGAATCCAAGGCAGAGTAGTCCGACAACTTTTGGTGCGACATGCATGGCGCTACCTCCGTTGTGCCGTCTTTTTTCCCTTGGGGGGAAGATTTTCGGCGATTATAGTTTCTTTATTACTGGCGTTGCAAGCAATTTAGCAGGTCTGCCGCCTTCCATGAGTTTTATTTAACATTTGCCGCCTTCCCGGCTTCGCCCGCACGGGGGCAGAGCGCCGGTGCGCTATTCTGGCGGCGGTGCGAAGGACGCCTGTGACGCCCGAATCCTATCCACAACCCGAGAATCTCAGGCGCGGCATTGCGGTGAGTGGCGTGGTGCAGGGGGTGGGATTCAGGCCTTTTGTGTACAAACTTGCCCTCGAAGAGGCCCTTTCTGGATTTATAGGAAATGACACGGATGGCGTGACCATCGAGATCGAGGGCGCAGTTGGCCGCGTGGAGACCTTTCTGGCACGCCTCTGCACCGAGGCCCCGCCGCTGGCCCGTATCGACACGATTCTGGTGCGGGAAATGCCTCTGGCCGGCGACACGGCATTCCGCATCGTGGCCAGCGAAGTTCTTGGCCGCGTTGCCACCGGCATTCCCGCGGACGCCGCCACCTGCGCGGATTGCCTGCGTGAGCTGTTGGATCCCGGCGACCGGCGCTGGAGGTATCCGTTCCTCAATTGCACCAACTGCGGACCGCGCTTCACCATCACGCGGCGCATCCCGTATGACCGGCCGCAGACGTCGATGGCCGTCTTTCCGATGTGCGCGGCGTGTCAGCGCGAGTACGACGACCCGATGAACCGGCGTTTCCATGCGCAGCCCAATGCGTGCTGGGACTGCGGTCCGCGCGTCTGGCTGGTGGCGGCGAACGGCTCTCCGATCGCAGCCGCTGAGCCGGTGCAGGAAACGATCGATCGGCTGCTGGCCGGCGAGGTGATGGCCATCAAGGGCATCGGCGGCTTTCACCTGAGCGTGGACGCAACGAATGAAGCGGCCGTCACCCGGCTGCGGCAGCGCAAACGCCGCTACGGCAAGCCGCTGGCGGTGATGGTGCGCGATCTGGATGCGGCGCGGGAGTTCTGTAATCTGAGCGAAGAGGAGGCGGCGCTGCTTCAAACAGCGGCGCGCCCCATCGTGCTGGCCCGCGCGCATCCCGGCGCCGCAATTGCGCCGTCTGTCGCGCCCGGTATTCCGTGGCTCGGCATCTTCTTGCCCTATGCTCCATTGCAGCACCTGCTCTTTGCCGACTCGCGCGTGAAAGCTCTGGTAATGACCAGCGCCAACCTGACCGAGGAGCCCATCGCAATCGACAACGACGAGGCGTTCCAGCGGCTGGGTGCGATTGCCGACGCCTTTCTGATGCACGATCGCGAAATCCTGCAACGCTGCGACGATTCTGTGGCCGCGCAGGTGGACGGTGCGCCACAACTCATCCGCCGCGCGCGTGGATTTGTGCCGCTGGCGGTTCGTTTACCGATGGACGCGCCCCCGATGCTGTCCGTCGGAGGCCACCTGAAGAATGTGTTTGCGCTGGCACGCGGGCCGTTTGCGTACCAGAGCCAGCACCTGGGCGACCTTGAGAATCCGGCGAGCCTGGACTTCTTTGAGGAGTCGCTTGGCCACCTGATGCGGACGTTCGAAATCGAGCCCGGAATCGTGGTGCACGACATGCATCCGGGCTACATGTCGACAGCCTGGGCGAAGGAATGGGCTGCCGCGCGCGGGCTGCCGCGGATCGAGGTACAACATCACCACGCCCACGTGGCCGGGTGCATGGCGGAGCACTCCGTGCATGGGCCGGCGATCGGACTCAGCCTGGATGGCACCGGCTACGGCGTCGATGGCCATGTATGGGGCGGGGAAGTGCTGATCGCGCGGCTCGACGGATTCGAGCGGTTTGCGCATCTTGAGTACGTCGCCATGCCTGGCTCCGCCGCTGCGATTCGCGAGCCGTGGCGGATGGCGCTGGCGCACCTTGCCGCAGCAGGTATCGATGTGGAAGCGCCCGATGTGCAGTCGCTGCTCGGCGCAAAACAAGCCGACGCGCGCCTGCTGCTGCGCATGATCGAGCGTGGAGTGAATGCACCGCTTACATCCAGTTGCGGCCGGCTGTTCGATGCCGCAGCCGCTCTGGTGCTGGGCCGGCGCGTAGTGGACTACGAGGCGCAGGCCGCCATTGAATTGGAAGGCATCGCCATCGACCAGCCCGACGGCGAACAGGAGGCGGGATACGAGATTGAATTGCGAGAGGGCGACTGGAACGCGCGCGAAGCGACGCGCATGAGCTCTGCGCCCCTATGGCGCGAACTGCTGAGCGATTTGCGCGGCGGGGTAAGCAGCGCACGTATCGCAGCCCGTTTTCATGCCGGCGTGGCTGTAGGATTCGTACGGGCCGCGGTGCTGGCGCGAAAGGGCACACGCATTGGGCAGGTGGCGCTGAGCGGCGGGTGCATGCACAATCGGCGCCTGGCTCGATTGCTGCGGGCTCAACTTGAGGCAGCTGGCTTCACGGTATTTCAACAAGCAAAGGTGAGCCCCGGAGACGGCGGGCTGAGCTACGGGCAGGCCGTGGTTGCGGCAGCGATGCTATCCGGCGCGACACCATCGCGCGATCCACACGCATAGGAAGGAGGACTCAATGGGATCGCGTTTCAGGCCGACCCGCTAACTTGCTTGGCCGCGAAGCGGCGCCAACCTGCTAATTCCATCCTGCAATCCTTCTTTCCAACGTCGATCTCGAAGACGCAGCCATCGCTGCCTTCTCTACAATCTTAAGCAGATGACCAGACGCAATTCAATTCCAGGGAAGAATCAGGTCATGAACCTTCGAAAGGCCGTCGTCTTCTTGCTGCGCGCATCGGCGGGCCTCCTGAGTTTTGCGGTTACAGCCTACGGAGTGTATAGCTTCATAGCGGCGGACCTGCGCCAGGATACCGCGCTGGTATCGCTCTTCTGCCTTTTGCCTGCGTTGAGTTTCCCCGTTCTCCTGTTTTCGATGAGATTGCCGCGGATTTCAAACGCAGCGCAATGGGTCATTGCCGCAGCGTATCTTGCGGTCTATTCACAGCTCGACTGGCGAACCTGCGCGGAAGCGGGCTACTGCGACGGAGTGGCTGGCGTTGTACTGCGAACACTGAGTACGTGGCCGGTGGAAGCCTCGATTGCAGTCGCACTTCTCAATGTCGCCGCATTGCTGCTGCGCGGAAAGCAGCGCCCTGCACCGCGCGCCGCATAATAGGCGCTAGTCCCGTAACTCTGTGGTTTCGTCATCTCACCCACGAGGCTTGGGTGCCCTGCCCAGAGGGCGCCCACTCGATTTTGAGACCTGGGAGACCACGAATTCACGCGGTCACCGTACTAGCCGGAGAGCCGCACTAACTGCTGCGCCTCAATGCGCGGACCGAGAATGGAGATGCGCGGAATACGGCCGCGCACCATCGCCACTTCATCGCAGCGGTGCAGGCGCGGACAGCTCTGGCAGTCTTTGAAAATCTTGTCGGGCAGTTCCGACTTATCTTCGACGGTGCGGAATCCATATTTGAAAAAAAAGTCGGGAATGCGAGTGAACAGGCACACCGAATGAATGCCATGCTCCTCGGCTTCTTCAATCAGCGCGCCCAGAATGCGGCCGCCCGCGCCCTGGCCCTTGGCTTCCGGCTTTATTACGATGGATCGCACCTCAGACAGATGCGGGCCGTAGAGATGCAGTGCGCCGCAGCCGAGAAACACGCCGCCATCGGACTCGGCCACCGTGAAGTCGCGGATGTTTTCGCAGATCTCGGCGAACGCGCGCTTGAGCAGCGTGCCATCGCCGGAGAGCGAGTTCACCAGCTCGTACACATTGGAGGCATCGTGAAGCAGCGCTTTACGCACCAGCATGAATGGCCTCCCTGGAGCGGGTCAGCGCGGCGACGCGTTCGGATGCAATGCGAAGAGCTTCGGCGACGCGCGTGCGCGCTGTGCCTCCAGGCACATCGTGGCAGTCGAGCGTTGCCGTGAGGCTGACCGCCGCATAAAAGTCATGATCGAACTCTTCGCCAAATGTTTGCAACTCGTCCAGCGATAGATCGCCCAGTTCCACGCCCTTTGAGATCGCGAACCGAACCGCGTTGCCGATCTTCTCGTGCGCCGTGCGAAAGGGAACGCCTTTGTGAACGAGATACGTGGCCGCAGCCATGGAATTGAGGTAGCCGGACTCTGCGGCCGAGCTCATGCGTTCGCGATTGAACTGCAACGCGGCGGTAAAACGCGCTACGAGTTTGAGCATGTGCGGGACGAACTCCACTGCGAAGGCCGGCTCCTGGGTCTCCTGCATGTCTTTATTGTAGGCCAGGGGCAGGCCTTTGAGCTGCAGCGTCACGGCCTGCGCCGCGCCGTGAATGCGGCCGACTTTGGCTCGCAGCAACTCGGTCAGATCGGGATTCTTCTTCTGCGGCATGGCGCTTGAGCCGGTCGAAAATGCTTCCGGCAATACGACAAATCCGAATTCCGCGGTGGCAAACAACGTGATTTCCTCTGCAAACCGGCTCAGGTGCAGGCCTACGAACGTGAGCGCGTGCAGGTAGTCGAGAATGAAGTCGCGGTCGCTGGTGGCGTCGATGGAGTTGGCGGTGGGCGCGGTGAAATCGAGCTCACTCGCTGCGAGGCAGCGGTCGAGCGCGAGCGTTGCGCCGGCCACTGCGCCCGATCCCAGCGGGCAGTGGTTAAGCCGCGCCGAGCAGTCGCGCAGCCGCGATGTGTCGCGCAAAATCATCTCGACATAAGCCAGCAGCCAGTGGGCAACGAGCACAGGCTCGGCGCGTTGCATGTGCGTGTAGCTCGGCATCACGGCTTCGCCAGCTGTGCGAGCCTGCTCCAGCAATGCGCCAGCCCATTCAGCCAACGCCAGCACCACAAGCTCTATCTGCGCGCGCACGTAGAGGCGCAGGTCGGTGGCAATCTGCTCATTGCGGCTGCGGCCCGTATGGAGTTTCAGGCCGAGTGAGCCAACGCGCTCCACCAGCGCCATCTCAACAAAATGATGAATGTCTTCGGCGGTTGCGTGGTCGCGCACCGCGGCCTGGCCGGCTTCGTCCGCATGCTCGGCGGCGATCGCATCCAGCGCGGCCCGCAGCTCCGCTGTCTCAGCTTCGGTCAAGATTCTGGCTGCGAAGAGAGCAGAGGCATGGGCCTTGCTGGCGTCGACTTCCTGTGCCAGCAGCCGCCAATCAAAGACGATGGACCGCTGCCAGCGTTCAAAGTCGGGATCGAGCGGCTCACGGAAACGGCCCGACCACATCTTTACGGATTGTTGTTCGTTGGACATCGATTCGGACGTTCCTTCAGCTATTCCTTGTCGTGATTGGCACTGTTCAATTTAGGCATCTCGCTGCCTTTGCTGAGCGTGAGCAGGCCGGCCGCGGCATAGGTAAGGAGCTTCTCGCGGGTGTCTGCGATGTCGAGATTGCGCATGGTGAGCTGCCCGATGCGGTCGCGCGGCGAGAAGATCGACTCGGTCTTTTCCATGCTGAGGCGCTCGGGATGAAACGTGAGGTTGGGCGACTCGGTATTGAGAATCGAGTAATCGTTGCCGCGGCGCAGCTCCAAGGTGACCTCGCCGGTAATCGGTTTCGCGACCCAGCGCTGCGCGGACTCGCGCAGCATGATGGCCTGCGAGTCAAACCAGCGGCCCTGGTAGAGCAGGCGGCCGAGCTTGCGGCCATGGTCGCGATACTGCTCAATGGTGTCTTCGTTGTGAATGCCTGTGATAAGCCGTTCGTAGGCAATGAAGAGCAACGCGAGGCCCGGCGCCTCGTAGATGCCGCGAGACTTGGCTTCAATGATGCGATTCTCAATCTGGTCGGACATGCCGAGGCCGTGACGCCCGCCGATGCGATTGGCCTCAAGTAGAAGTTCGACCATGTCGTCGAAGTGG